>Ga0247831_1000804_pt1 | contig 66797 bp, 43 predicted proteins | sample LaCruzMarch2015__9_FD_192406 | JGI IMG/M metagenome (GOLD analysis project Ga0247831, IMG submission 192406) | Freshwater microbial communities from meromictic Lake La Cruz, Castile-La Mancha, Spain - LaCruzMarch2015_1m | ecosystem: Environmental > Aquatic > Freshwater > Lake | place: Spain...
TGAGCATATGCCCAAGCAACAGGCCTATCATAACGGAAACCGCATGAATTGTATTGCCGCATCAGCACTCGCGGCTCAGAAACGAAAACAACAAAGGCAGCCCTTTCGAGCTGCCTTTGTTATGAATTTTTTCTCTTCTTCGGCCCGTCGTGTTTGGCTTGCCGTGCTGAATCGTTTACCGGTTCAGAGCGATACCAAAGGTGAAGGCTGGCATGATGACCGACTGATTTTGGAGGAACTGTGGTCCCTGCGAAGTGATGGTCGAGCCTCGCCAGATTCCGTTTCCGAAGTAGATCATTCCGAATCCACCTCGAAGGTCTAAGTACTTGGTAGCTTTGTAGGCCCCTTCCACTCGCAGATCAAAGCCCCAGGTCGATTCTTCATTCTTACGTCCGGAAAACGTGGAGCCAGAATGGTCGTTATCGGACAAGGGTGGATCTCCAGCCGTAGCCGGATTGTCATACAGTGCCGTGGATACGATCCGCGAAGTTTGTTGGTTCTGATAAACTTGCCCGCCAAAGAACTTCATGTCGTTCGACAACGTCCAACGGTTGATAAATTTGGTGTAGCGGAAACCTATTTGGCCCAAGAGCATATGGTTATCGGTTTGCACATTGTCCTGCAAAAGTGTTTCTCCACTACCAATAATGGCTGGCGGAAGTGCACCATCGAAAATGTCAAACGCATTGTACGTGTCATTGTGAGCCGTATCAGCGAAGTTCGCGTATCGCAAACCGATCATCGGCTCAAGAATTCCGCCGTAACGGTAGGGTTCCATTCGCCAAACCTTGTTCGCCTCGAAACTAGTAAAGCTTGCGATGTTAACGCTGTCGAACAACTGATACAGTCGCTCTCCATCGATGTCATTTCGGAAATAGTAGGGAAGGAAAGGAAGTTCTCCGACGATCGCTTGCGTTGGCGAATTAGCACCTCCTACGCCGTTACCACCGTCGTCATCATTGACGAACTGATTCAATCGTTGCTGCTCGAGAACATTACTGCTGTTGGGCCCGCCGACATAAGTCGTCGAGAAATTCCAGCCGGATTCATCGCTCTTCATCCAGCCGAAATCAAATCGATTTCCCCAGGTGAAGTCAATCGCACTGCTGGCCGATTCCGTAAGCGATCGGCTCATCCCAAAACGTAACCTATCGTACGTTAGGTAGAAGCCGTTGTTCGCACGTTGGCGAGTGGTCAAGTCCTCAAAGTCCTGAGTCTGGACAGGGGCAAAGAATTGCCAATCAGGATCAAACTCCATCGGCTCCGAAAACGGATGATATCCATCTTGCGAATAGCCAAATTGGCTCGACATAGCGAGTGCCGCTAAAACAAACATTCGAATCGTACGCTGCAACACGGTCATAATATTTCGTCCACCGTTCCACTAAGACTCTGCACGATCCGAAAGGTATGTCCAATCGATCGCCTGAAATCGGGTTGTGCTGCTAGTATCGGAACTGCTGGCCGACTAAATTGAATCGGTTTAGGTAAACCGTAACGAAAAATCCGATCCTTTCATGGACAAAGGATTGATAGCTAAGAAAATCGCGACTTCGATAGCATTCGGATGGCCTTTATTTGACCCGGTAGCCGAGCTGCTCAAGTTGTTTTTTCATGCGAGAACCATGATCTCCCTGGATTTCGATGGTATCCCCTTCGACGGTGCCTCCCGCACCGCATGTGTTCTTGAGTAATTTAAGTACGCCAGGAAGATCGTTAGCGATTGCAGTTAAGCCGCGAACGACAGTTACCACTTTGCCTTTCTTTCTCTTTTCTAGATGTAGGGTTGCCGTTTGCTTCTCGGGTGCAATACGAGCCTTCTGCTGGGCTGTGCATTGGCAAACGCTTTCCAGTTCCTTGCAGAGATCGCATGTAGGGGGGATATCGAAAGGAGTTCCTTCAAAAAGTCGCATTGCCTTGTCGTCTCGCTCTAGATGGCCAACCTTGAAAGCAGAAATACTAGCCCAAAAAACCAAAGCTCAAACCTTAGGGAGCTGCGATCCCATAAAATCATTCGTGGCGTTCAATTCTAAAGTCATGGCATTCGACCGACCACGGCAAGAAGCAGCAGAAAGAACAGGGAAAGTCTCGTTTCAGTCGATCGGTTCAAAAGATCTTGACTCAAGGAGAAGCCACGGGCAGCAATGTATGTTCGGAATCGGACCCTAAACCAAAAATTAACATTTTCTTAACAATCGTCTCCTAGTGCATTCACGATATTCTGGAACAATTCCAGCCGACTCGTGCTTTCCACTACTTAGGAGATGACTTCAACCATGTCAGCCATTCTGACCCTTCGCCGAATTTTTTTGGCAACCACGATTGGTGGGCTTCTGTCTTTTGCTTTCCAGGCCAATCTCCTGGCGGAGGTCACGGTCGATCCCGCGTTGCCCACGTACAAGGTTGTCCCCGGGCTGTCCGGGCAAATCAAGTCCGTTGGGTCTGACTCCATGAACAGCCTGATGCTGCTTTGGACTGAGAAATTCAAGGAAAAATACAAAGGCGTTCGTACGGAAGTGGAAGGACAGGGTTCGTCCAAAGCCATGCCTGCGTTGATCGAAGGGGCGGCCAGCTTTGGTCCGATGAGTCGTGATGCCAAGCCAAACGAGATTGCAGACTTCGAGAAGAAGTTTGGATACAAGCCTGTTTTGCTTCCAACGTCCATCGATTTGCTCGCCGTTTATGTCCACCGCGACAATCCCTTGGAAAGCCTTACGATGCCTGAGGTAGATTCGATTTTTTCAAGCACTCGCAAATTGGGTGGGGAACCGATCGAACGCTGGGGCCAGTTGGGGCTGAAAGGGGATTACGAAAACGAGGCTGTCGCTATTTTTGGGCGCAATGCAGCGTCCGGCACGTATGGCTATTTCAAGGAAAAAGCCTTGGGCAACGGTGATTTTCGGGATCAAGTGAACGAGCAACCGGGAAGCACCGCGGTGATTCAATCGGTGGGAGAGAACCGTTTTGCCATGGGATACAGCGGAATTGGCTACAAAACCTCGGCAGTAAAGGCCCTGAAATTAGCTCCCAAAGCAGGCGAGCCGGCAGTTGAACCATCCGATGCCAATGCTTACAGTGGCAAATACCCGATGGCTAGGTATCTTTACTTGGTAGTGAATTACAAACCAACCAGCAAACTAGAACCGCTTCGTAGGGAATTCCTGAAGTTTGTATTCAGCAAAGAAGGTCAACAGCTTGCGGCCAAAGATGGATACTATCCGGTTGATGCCAAAACGGCGGCGAAGGCACTTAAGATGGTTGGGATCGATCTTTAGTATGATGTTACGGACGCTTTGTCCTGTTGTGGCTCCTACCTTGCATGGGGTCACACCCCTTCGAACTGCGAAACGCGCTTGTGAACCAACCCGAACCTAAATCTGCACGTTACCGCCGAGATCGGAATTCATCCTGGTGGGTTCGGATGTCCGATCGTATTGCCAAGCAGGTCATCACCATTGGTGGCATCGGTACGATCCTGATCGTATTGTTGGTGGTGTTGGTTCTATTGGGTAACGTTCTGCCCATGTTCCAGCCCAATGTGTTGGAGCCAGTTACGAGCTTTGCGGTGTCGGAATCCGCTGACGATGCACCTTTGGCGTGCGGAGTCGATGAGTACGGCGAGCTTTTGTGGACTTTGCATCGGGACGATTCCCTTACCGTTCATTCGATCGCTACTGGTAAACTGGTCACACGGAGAAGAGACACTAATTCCAAGGGAGAAGCGAACTCTTGGACGGTAACCAGCTGCTCCGTCGCCGACAACGATTCCAGTATGCTAGCGGGCTATTCGGATGGTTTTGTGCGTCCGATTACACTAACGATTTCAGTCGAGTTTGTGAAAGCCTCCGATGTCGATTCCTCCATTCTCGAATCTCTGAAGTCGGGAGTGCATTTGGAACAAGAGACTATCTATCGTAGTATGCCAGGCGGCTTGGTTCGCAAACAAAACGTCAACAGAATTGTCTTCCATCCTAGAATTGCTTTTTCCGACAAGCCCATTTCGAGCACAGATTGGAAAACACCTCAAGCAGCCTCCAGCTTCGATGAGACGCAATCATGGTGCTGGAGCGCATCCGATGGCAAAAAAATTGGTCTTGGGATTGTTGAGAATCGGGTCAACAGCTTCAGTGGTGAAGTGACCCAAGATTTTAAAACATGGTTAGGCGACCAGGGTGGCAAAGTCGACACCTCGATTTTGGCCGTGATGATTGGCCCTCGTTCGGACCTAGTTACCACCCTTGATCGAACGGGCAAAGTCCAGCTTTGGAACCCAGCAGAGGATGAAAAGCTAGATCGGGGCATATCTCACACTTCCTTAGCAGGCACCGCAAGCCAAGCATTGGTCGCGCAGCCGCTCCTAGGTAGAACGACCATGATGCTAGGCTGTGCGTCAGGCCATATCGAAGGCGTTGCGATGACGGCAACAGAAACCGGGAAAGAGCTGCTTTCGATCCATCGATTCGCAGGGGAAGAGGGTGCGATTGAAGCTTTGGCGTCAGCTCCACAAGGGCGACTCATCGCGGCCAGGTCCGAAAAGGGGAGAGCGTCTATCTACTACGTTCCCACCAATCGCAAATTGTTAGAATGGGAAACTGCTAGAGGCGAAACCGGAACAACTGCGACACGTGGCGGTTTATTCTTCTCCGCCGACGGTGATGCTGTCGGCTGCTGGGACGGAGCAAGGGTCTCTCTTTGGAAGGTTCGTGTTCCCTTTCCGGAAGCTTCGATGGGATCGTTTTTCAGCCCGATCTGGTACGAAGGCTATCCTGCTCCACAACATGTCTGGCAAAGCAGCACTGGAAACGTGGAAGGGGAGTACAAGTTTGGTTTCATGCCGCTCATTTTTGGGACGCTCAAAGCTACATTCTATTCGATGTTGATCGCTGCACCGATCGCTCTGATGGCCGCCATCTTCGGAAGCGAGTTCATGAGCAGCCATTGGAGAGCAAGAGTTAAACCAGTGATTGAACTGATGGCCAGCGTTCCCAGCGTGGTTTTGGGATTCGTGGGTGCTTTGGTGCTGGCACCGGTTCTTCGCGACAATCTTGTGATGGTTCTGCTGTCCGTGGTATGGATACTTTTTCTGTTTGTCTTCACAGCGCACCTTTGGTTAATGATCCCAAACGCTTTGGCGATTCGAATCCAGCGGATGCGTTTGCCAATGCTATTTGTTTTGATTCCGACCGGGCTTTGGTTGGCAAGTTGGCTGGATGCTCCAGTAGAATCTGTTCTTTTTGGTGGCGATGTTATCCAATGGTTGTCTGCAACGACTGGTTCGGGTTGGTCGGGCTGGTTTTGTTTAGCCATCCTTCCCTCTGCAATTTTCATCGCCTGGTTGATGAACGACCCACTTAGCCCGTGGATTCAGTCTTACGCACGGAAGTTCAGTCCATTCCAGTTTTCTATGATTAACTTGGGACTGTTCTTGCTTGCGACACTCGCCGTCTTCATGGTGGCAGCCTTGATGGCGTCTTCATTGAGCGTGGTTGGATGGGACCCGCGAGGTTCGGTGCTCGGGCCATATCAAGAACGCAACGCTTTGCTGGTGGGGGCAATCCTAGGGTTCGCCATTATCCCGTTGATTTATACGATCTCGGAGGACGCACTTCAGTCTGTTCCGCAACACTTAAGGAGCGCATCGCTGGGATGCGGAGCGACTACTTGGCAGACTACCATTCGAGTGGTTGTGCCCACCGCCATGAGCGGATTGTTTAGTGCTTTAATGATTGGCTTCGGGCGAGCGATTGGCGAAACGATGGTGGTCTTGATGGCTGCTGGCAATACGCCTGTTATGGATTTGAATCCGATGAATGGGTATCGAACCCTTTCAGCCACCTTAGCCACCGAACTTCCCGAAGCCGCACGTGGCTCCACCCATTTCCATGCGCTTTTCTTGGCTGCGTTCCTTCTGTTTTGCTTCACTATGGTCGCCAATACCATTGCGGAAATGGTTCGAATGAAGTTTCGGAAGCGAGCCTTTCAATTATGAAGTCGCATCCTCGATCTGCATCGACCGGACAATCACTTTTGTCGCAAGGTGAGCCAATGGTCTGGCTAACCGGTGGCATGTTTGCGATCGCTTGCAGCATGATTGCATCGCTCCTGGTCTTCATTTTGTTCCAAGGACTTGCGACCCACTGGCAACGGCCTATCGCTTTGTTCCCTTTAAATGAAAGCGGATTTGTCGCTGGCGAATTGCAAAACGTGCAACCTTACACGATCAGCAGGCAATCGCTTAGCGAACTCGGATCGGTCAGCAAATCGAAAGCGGAGGCGTTGCTAACCGGTCGCGAGCAAACACTTTCTTCCCAATTGTATATTCGCACCGGAAATTACGATGTTGGAAATCGCCACTTTGCATTCGTCCCCCAGATCACGCTTGCATCCGATCAGACCTACCTTCCAAGTGACGTTTGGATGATGGAGCGGCGGGAATGGGGAGTTCTTTATGGATTTCCGACCCGCTTGAAAAGCAATCCGTTACCCGAACACGATGAAACCTACCAACAACTGCGAGTCCTAGCCGACCAAGTAAGCAGCCTTTTGCCATCGAGCGATAACGACGATGCCAAGCCCTCCTCGATCGAATCCAAAATGGCAGGCCATTTAACGAACCTCGCCGATCAGTTTGCTAAAGATCTTCCAACGTCCGATTTTAGCACTCAAGATAAGAATCAAATTGAAGATGCGACTCGGAAACTGATGAAACAAGCCGCCAAAACCCTCGCAAACATCCAAGCTGCGAAACGCAAACTTGGGGCGCTCGACCACGAACTCTCTTACTGTCGTATCGGAATTCGCAAAGCGGAACTTCGAGACAAAACCGATCTCCAAGCAATCGGGGATGAGACCGTTCAATTAGCCTCCTCCGAAGGGACCATTCGAGCCCAATCGCGGGAACTGTTGCTCTCGCTCGAAGCATGGCGCAAAGAACTTTCGAAGGATGCAACCGCTGGCCAAGAACTGGACACCATTCGCAAAGCCATCGAACTACAACTACAGACATCAATCCAAGATCTGGAGGAACCGCTTCAAGACTATCGTAACCGACGGGATGCTTTGCCTAGCTATTCCAAACAAGCCTTAGAGACAGCATATGCAACGACCCAAAGCGCTACCCTCACACAGTATGCAATCAACCAAAAGATGGCCAGGTTGGAACAGATTCATCAATCGCACACCCTCGAAATGCAACTTCCAATTGCGGAGCCTCTGGGCGATTTCGCAATCGAATCAATCCAGTTACAAAACGAATCGCGGCCAGTCGATGATAAATTGTTAGATGCTCTTGGGATCGATCCGAGCTCACTGCCCAACGATGTTGCCTACAATTGCAAGCCAATTCAAATGAGTGAATTGCATACCTTATTGCCTGTGACACTAGGCTCGAATACGCCAATCTACCTGTATGCGGTCAGCGATTCGGCGGGCAAGAATGCGACGCTTTACAAAATGGCGACCAAGGATGTTTTGGTTTCCGATATCGTTCGTATCGCCCAGCCCAATCAATTGACCTTGATGGGCAAACTAGGTTTGTATCTGGAACGTTGGATCGAATTCTTGTTTGGCGAACCCAGAGAAGCGGGGATTGAGGGTGGTTTCTTCCCTGCGATTTGGGGAACGGTTGTAATGACCTTGATCATGTCGATCGCGGTTATGCCTTTCGGGGTGATCGCTTCTTTGTACATGCGTGAATACGCGAGGCCCGGTTGGATCCTAAGTTTGATTCGTATTAGCATCAACAACTTGGCGGGCGTACCAAGCATCGTTTACGGTGTTTTTGGACTCGCATTCTTTTGCTACACGATTGGTGGATATATTGACGGCGGACCTGCCAAGGCTGGTTTCGAAGTATGGCCCAGCGGCACTTGGTTTGTTGCCTTCGCAAGTACAGCCTTATGCGGTACAGTCGCTTTTTTCTTAGCTTTTCTGGGAAGCGGGTCGCCCGCACATCAGTCAAAGCTTCGAAAGCGAATCGCAAGCATGAGCGGTATTTTTTGGTTGCTAAGTCTTCTAGGCTTGATCGCACTGCTGGCGAAGTCCCCCTTCTTCAATGGATTCTTCGAGGCAACACTTCCCAACCCCACATACGGCAAAGGCTGCTTGCTGTGGGCTTCTTGTACATTAGCCCTGCTGACTTTACCTGTCGTCATCGTGGCCACGGAAGAGGCGCTGGCGTCCGTTCCCAACTCGCTTCGAGAAGGCTCCTATGCGTGCGGGGCTGGCAAATGGCAAACCCTGCAAAGGATTGTTTTGCCGTACGCAAGACCTGGAATTATCACTGGCTTTATTCTAGCGATGGCTCGTGGAGCTGGCGAAGTTGCACCCATGATGCTGGTGGGGGCTATCCCGCTTGCAACAGAACTACCCTTGGATTTGGAATTTCCCTTTTTCCACGGATCAAGATCTTTCATGCATCTCGGATTCCAAATTTACTCGCTCGGTTTTCAAAGCCAAAATAGTGAAGCAGCCAAGCCCATGGTGTTTACGGCCACTCTGCTTCTTTTGACCATCGTATCCCTATTAAACATTACCGCGATTTGGCTGCGTGCTAGATTGCGAAAGAGATTTCAAAGTAGCCAATTCTAAAGACGCAGCGTTTGTATTTTTATGGACAGACTTAAAGCCATCGCCGACGGTCAACGCATCGAATCGGTGGTACACGATGAAGTTATGCAGGAAGACCCTGTATTGCGCATCGAGAACTTTAACTTGTTTTACGGCCGCAAGCAGGCCTTGCATGGTATCTCGATGCCGATTGCCAAAGGCAAAGTCACGGCGTTGATCGGACCCAGCGGATGTGGCAAGTCAACTTTGCTGCGAAGCGTGAACCGTATGAATGATCTGATCGATTCGGTTCGGATCGAAGGTGACATGATCCTTGGTCAAGACTCCATTTTTGCACCAGGCGTTGACGTGATTCAACTGCGAAAGCGCATGGGAATGGTCTTCCAAAAGCCAAACCCATTCCCCATGAGCATCTTTGAGAATGTAATCTACCCGTTGCGGATTGATGGGGAACGCAACAAGAAACGGCTCATGCAAGTTTGCGAACAATCATTGCGGGGTGCCGCTCTTTGGGAAGAAGTCAAAGATCGATTGAACGAGTCTGGGTTGGGACTTTCCGGTGGGCAGCAACAGCGGTTGTGCATTGCTCGTGCGATTGCCAGCGATCCCGAAGTCTTGCTCCTAGACGAACCATGCTCGGCGCTTGACCCCCTAGCCACCGGCAAGATAGAGGATTTGATCGAACGCCTCAAAGGGGACTATTCTATCTTGATCGTGACGCATAACATGCAACAGGCATCCCGTATTAGCGACTATACCGCCTTTATGTATTTGGGACGATTGGTCGAATTGGGACTTACCTCACGTATCTTTACGAAGCCCAAGTTGCGTGAGACAGAAGATTACATTACGGGTCGCTTCGGATAGCCGAACGTTACTTTGGAAATTGCATTTGAGAAACGGTTTGTTCGCTCCTTGCCTGCAGACCCCGAGACACGAAACTTCTGCCGACAAGTTCAAAACGCTTGCTTCTCTTACGTGCAGCCTACCCCAACGACTGGTCCACAGCTGATTTCCTACGCCCCGGAAGTCGCTGAACTTCTTGGAATCGATTCTGCTTGGTTCGCATCAGAACAAGCAGCGAGGGTGCTGACAGGGAACGAACTGCTTCCTGGCATGCAGCCCTATGCCGCGTGCTACGGAGGTCATCAGTTTGGAAACTGGGCTGGGCAGTTAGGGGACGGACGTGCCATTTGCTTGGGTGAAAAAATCGGCCGTGACGGTAAGCACTGGACGCTGCAATTAAAAGGTGCTGGCCAAACGCCTTATTCGCGATCGGCAGACGGGCTAGCCGTCTTAAGGTCGTCTTTGCGCGAGTACTTGTGCAGCGAAGCCATGCACCATCTTGGAGTACCGACGACACGAGCATTGAGCTTGGCACTGACCGGCGATCTCGTGACTCGCGATATGTTTTACGATGGGCGACCAAGACGCGAACCAGGAGCCATCGTGTGTCGCGTCGCACCAACATTCGTTCGATTCGGAAACTTCGAAATACTCGCATCCCGAGACGAAAAAGAAAATCTAAAGCGATTGGTCGATTACACCATCGCGTCTGACTTTCCTCATATCCAGACTGGAACACCAGAAACGTATCAGCAATGGTTCGAAGAAGTGTGCGTCCGAACATGCGAGATGGTCGTTCATTGGATGCGAGTTGGTTTCGTGCATGGAGTCATGAATACAGACAACATGTCGATTCTTGGCCAAACCATAGACTATGGTCCCTACGGCTGGATCGATGGATACGAACTCGATTGGACCCCCAATACCACCGATGCAAATGGTCGACGGTATGCTTATGGAAACCAACCACAAATTGCCTATTGGAACCTTTTGCAATTGGCCAATGCGTTGTGGCCTCTGTTGGAACGAGAAGCTCCCTTGCAACATGGACTCAATCGCTACGCAGAACAGTATCAACTACAATCGAATGCCATGATGGCGTCGAAGCTGGGTTTCAATCAATGGGATCCTGCAACCGATCCAGCGATGGTAGAACAGTTGAGCGAAATTCTTCAAACGGTCGAGACCGACATGACCATCTTCTACCGGACCTTAGCAAACATTCGATTGGATGGGCTCGAAGTAAGCCAGCTTGCAACCATGGTAACGGACGGTTGGCTGCGAGAGTTTTTCCGAGATGCGTTTTATGCTCCCGATGAAATCGACGCTGGATTTCTCAATCAGATGGGAACCTGGATGCACCAATACCTGCGTCGACTGATGATCGATGGCCGAATGGACTCTGCTCGAAAAGAAAGCATGAATCGAGTCAACCCTCTGTACGTGCTCCGAAACTATCTCGCTCAGCAAGCGATTGACCAAGCGGAAAAGAACGAATTTGGCGAGATTCAAACCTTGCTCGACCTGCTGCGCGATCCCTACACCGAGCAAGCAGGCCGCGAACAGTACGCCCAAAAGCGCCCCGATTGGGCTCGCAACAAAGCAGGTTGTTCGATGCTATCCTGCAGCTCGTAAAGACTGGATTCGCAGGTAATTCGCTGCTTTAAGCCTTCAAGTCAGGGGCCCTGGGGCACTGGCCGGGATGGCTTTGGAAACGCCTGTGAAAAGAGGCGATCTAGGGTTACAATTCTTGGCCGTCCAGCCTATTTCCCCCCTTCCAATTCACAGCAGCAGAACGTTATGAAAGCGATTGCCGTCCGACCCGGTACCCCCAACAGTGTTCACGAACGCGAAATTCCTATGCCGTCGCTGGACAAAATCCCAGATGGTAAAGGAATCTTGGTAAAAGTCCTCAAGGTGGGAGTCGATGCTACGGACCGTGAAATCAACGACGCCCTTTACGGCAATCCCCCCCCTGGCGACGATTACTTGGTCCTAGGTCACGAGTCGTTTGGTATCGTCCAGGCCGTTGGCCCGAATGTTCGCAACATTCGTCCAGGAGACTACGTAACCGCGACAGTTCGCCGTCCTGGCGGTTCGATCTATGACAAGATCGGAACCTACGATATGACCAGCGAAGAGACGTACTATGAACGCGGTATCAACTTGCTTCATGGCTATCTCACGGAATACTTCGTCGATCATGAAGAATACATTGTTCGCGTCCCAAAGGGTCTTAAGAATTTACACGTTCTAATGGAACCGATGAGCTGTGCGGCAAAGGCAATTCACCAAGCCTTTGAAGCCCAGCGGCGCATGAAAGTTTGGAGCCCCAAACGAGCCTTCGTTTTGGGCGCTGGCCAGATTGGATTGCTTTCGACACTTGTGTTGCGACTCAAGGGAATCGAAGTGTTTACGCTTGCTCGAGCCGCGGGTCCTCATCTCAAGAGCTCGATTGTCGAAGGCATGGAAGCGACTTACGTAGCAACTTCGCAAACTTCCCTAGAAGATCTTGCAGTGAAGGTTGGCAAAGCCGATCTGATCATTGATGCAACAGGTTCATCGTCAATTGCATTCAATGCGATGAAAGCTCTGGGGCACAATGGCGTTCTGGTTTGGACCAGCATCACCGGCGGTAAGGAATTAACAACGGTCCCGTCGGATAAGATCAATATCGAATGGGTTCTTGGGAACAAGTTGTTGGTGGGCAGCGTCAACGCCAACCGCGAGCATTTTGAATCGGGAATTCGAGACCTTGCCCTTGGCGAAGTGATGTTCCCAGGCGTGCTTGAGAAAATCCTAACCAGTCCCGTCAACGGCCTGGGGGGTTACAAAGAGATGATGCGGCTGCTGGTGGAAGACAACACCGCACTGAAAGTCTATGTCAACGTCGCCGACGAGTAAAACGAATAACTCGTCGCAAACCACTGAGAAGATAGATGGACCGGTCGGTTGGCCCCTCGTTGAAAGCGAATGTGAAATGCTCCCTGAATATGAAAAGCTAGGCAGTTTTTATCTAGGAAAAAAATACGACCTGGCTGAACGCAAACTTCTGCCAGAGTTGATCAATTACGATTCGAAAGATCTCGTAACGCACGCGCTTTGCGTTGGAATGACCGGTAGCGGCAAAACAGGGCTTTGCTTGAGCTTGCTCGAAGAGGCAGCCCTGGATGGCGTCCCAGCGATATGCATTGATCCCAAAGGGGATCTTGGAAACCTGCTGCTTGCCTTTCCCAATCTTGCGTCGAACGATTTTCAAGAATGGATTGAACCTGCCGAAGAAACGCGGCAAGGAAAACCGATCGCGGAAATAGCCGAGGAGACCGCCAATCGCTGGCGGAAGGGACTTGCGGATTGGCAACAACCGCCAGAACGCATTCAAAAGTATCTCGACAGCGTGGACATCACGATCTTCACGCCTGGCAGCAACATCGGTGTTCCGATGACTGTCTTGAAAAGCTTTGATGCACCACCGGCCGCAGTGCTTGAAGACGCAGAAACCATGCGAGAAAAAGTATCGTCCGCAGCGTCGGGCTTGCTGACGCTGCTAGGAATCTACGCAGATCCTTTGACCAGCAAAGAACACATCCTTCTCTCCAATATTTTTTACGAATCATGGAAGAATGGAAATGATCTTAGCCTCGAAGAATTGATTCGACAGATTCAATCACCCCCTATCAAAAAAATAGGCGTGATTGACCTCGACTCGTTCTTCGCACCACCGGATCGCACGAAGCTTGCTATGAGCTTGAACAACTTGCTTGCCTCCCCAGCTTTCGCGGGCTGGTTGGAAGGTCAATCGCTCGACATCAAAAGCCTGCTGTACACCTCCGAAGGAAAGCCACGACTATCGATCATCTCGATCGCGCACTTGAACGACTCGGAGCGGATGTTCTTTGTGACCATTCTGCTAGGAGAGCTTTTGTCTTGGATGCGAGCTCAACCTGGAACCGGTTCCCTGCGAGCTTTGTTTTATATGGATGAAGTGTACGGATACTTTCCGCCCTCTGCAAAACCACCGTCCAAGCCTCCTATGCTGACGCTGCTGAAACAAGCCCGAGCCTTTGGACTTGGCATTGTCTTGGCAACTCAGAACCCAGTTGATCTTGACTACAAAGGTCTTTCCAACATGGGAACGTGGTTCCTTGGACGCCTCCAGACGCAGCGCGATAAGGATCGCGTTCTAGATGGTCTCGAAGGTGCATCGATGCAACAAGGAACTGCTTTCAATCGCCCCGCTATGGAAAGATCTTTGTCGGCTTTGGGCAATCGTGTTTTCCTGATGAACAATGTTCATGACGATGGCCCTACTGTATTTCAGTCGAGATGGGCCATGTCTTTCTTGCGAGGGCCCTTGTCGCGCGACCAAATTTCCAAGCTGATGTCAACCAAGAAGAAGCAACAAGCTTCCTCGGCAACCGCTCGGGTGTCGGCATCGTCTTCGACCGGTTCCAGGTCGGAATCGGGCTCGCGGCCTATCCTTCCCAACGGAATTTTAGAAAAGTTCCTAGTCCCAACCAAAATCTCGTCGTCCAAAAGTCGAGTGGTATATCGACCTGCCGTTCTTGCCCAATCCAGTATTCATTTTGTCAAGACGACCGTGCCGATTGACTACTGGCAAGACGTTCAACTGATGGTACATGTTCAAGACGAAGTTCCGGACCCTTTGTGGGAAGCGTCGAAAACGATCGAACCTGATGCCTTGCAGCTAAGCCCTCAGCCCGAAGACGGCTATACCTTTGCAGAACTTCCTGCCGAGCTTTCATCGGTCAAGAATTATGCAAATTGGGAAAAGGAAATTAAAGAGCACTTCTTTCGACACGTCCAATGCACTGTCTATACGAGCAAGGCACTCAAGCAAACGACTGCACCTGGGGTAAGCGAAACCGATGCTCGGATCGAATTAGCGCACTCCGCTAAAGAAGCACGCGATGCGGCTATCGAGAAACTCAAGACAAAGTACTCTGACAAGATACGCACCTTGCAAAGTCGCATCTTGACCGCACAGCAGCGTCTGGACAAAGAAAAAGAGCAAGCCAAATCCAAACAAATGGAAGGCATTTTCAATATCGGCACCACTATCTTGGGTGCATTGCTTGGAAACAAGATCGCAACCAAAGGAAACGTTTCCAAAGCTGCCACCGCCGTAAAGGGTTTGGGCAAAGCAACGACGCAACAAGGCAATGTCATGCGCGCTCAAGAGACCTATGAGGAACTGGTGGCCACCAGAGATGAATTGGAACGTCAGTGTCAGGAAGAAGTCGACGCTGTTTCAAGCCAGTTCTCCGCCGAAAATCTTATCTTGGAATCCATCGACATTCCCATTCGTAAAGCAGACACGAAAGTCAAATTACTAGCCTTAGCTTGGGTGCCATGGCAAATTGACTCCCAAGGGATTGCGACTCCATTGTGCCTTATCGAACAACCGTGATCTTGATAGGGCTGTTGCAGAACGTATGCTTCATCACGAAATTGATCGAAACGTGAACGTTGATTGGGGCTAACTGCTGCACGATTGCCGGTGCGTCCGCGGCGGCCTTTAAAGTAATGTATCCCGACGTGTCGGCCGACGTGAGCAAAGTCTTGCTGTTGGCAATGTCGACCGTGACCCCTTTGGGAAGGCTGTTTCCGTACGGTTGCTCCAGGTGCTGGTAGATCATGTCCAGAGTCACATTTCCCTTGAAGTCCGCCGCACGTTCAATCTCAACTTCGATCCGTTGCGATTCCCCCGGACGCAGTTCAATGTCTGTTTTGCTAAGTTTGATGTTCCGCACATCGCCCGGTTCCGCGATCGAGAGGGTATGCATTTCAACAGGGTAATTGCCACGCCCACCACCGGGAGAATAGTATTCCTGCAAAACAGTTCCTTCCGCAACGATCGGAACAGGTTCCTTTCCTGCTGTCGCAACCGTGGATCGCCCAACGATGCGCAGGTTGGTCGCGCCGAACGCTGCTTCCGGGGCAGCTGTCAAATGGATAATCCCATCGCTCAGTTCAGGAGGAATACGCCCCGGAATGGCCGATACCCCTGGCGGCAAGCCTTCGACTTCCAATTGGATCTCCCCCGCAAATCCATTCTTGCGAAGAGCACGAACGTAGATAACGCCCCCCATTCCCGGGGCAAGAAGAGTCTTATCGGTATCCACCTCAATCAAAAAATGAGGTTCAGCACGCTCGACTTGAACCAAATAGGTGAACGAAGAACCACCACGCTGATGCAAATCCAGTACTTCCAAAATGTACTTCCCATCCGCAGGTGCAGTCCAGTTTTCCAATAGAGAATCGGCGCTAATCACCCGGTGGTATGTCGCGTCATCTGCTTCTGAGATCAGTGCTCCCTGTTCGTGGGTGATCCGAATTTTAGGATCTAGATCCGACTGGAGCCTTCTCGCAAACACTTCCAAAGAAAACTTCTCTTGCGCTTTGGCATCGAAAACAAAACGATCGATTTCGCCTGGCCTTTGAATTTGCCCCGCCAGCACAGCTGGGAAGGAAAACGGCGTTGGCGTGCCCACGGCAGCAACCGTACTCCCATCGGCTGCAGTGGATGTCGCAGGGGTAACATCCTGTTCCGTCACCATCTTCCATTGAGGGTCATGACCCATGTTGAAAACAAAAAATGCGTTCGTCGGCAGTTCGTTCCAACTGGAAGCAACCGATGCAATAAATCTCCCTTCTTGAGCCTCAGCCAATGCAACTTGAGCGTTCGGCGCCAGATTGAAGCCGATCGCGGTCGCATTGCGGGTAACGCCTTGGATCGCCACTGGCGGAAAGACTTGAGTAACAAAAGGGCGTCCATTCACTTCGATGGCATAGGTCCAGTCGACGTTCCCCTGATAACGAACATCACGTACCTCGAGTAAATAATCGCCAGCTTGAGCGAACGTATAGTTCAGCAATGGGTCACCAGCGTAATGATTGTCGCTGGCAGCCACCGTTGCCCCCTGAGCTGTACGCAAAGTGATCATCGGATCAACACGAGCTTGCATGTCGTGCAATCGATTCTCAAGTCTTTGCGACCGGACATGGAACGTCAGGTAGGCTCCCGCCTCAACAGTAAACCGATACCAATCAACATCCTCTGCCTTCTCGATCGTTCCGCACAAAGTGGATGGGAGTGAGACCTGTTGAGCCTTGTCCGCTGTGTCGTTCTCTGCAGTTTCGGAAACAATGGGATCACGAGCCACAACCAGTTGTCCCAAAGTGCTTACGCCGTGCGGAGTCATCACACGAAAATCACGCACACCTGGTGTCGCGCTTGGCGATACTGTAAATCTCAACTTGCACTTGGAACCCATAACATCTTTTTTAATGCGATCTTCAGGTTTCTCTTGATCGTTGGGAACGATCTCGCCCGTTACCCCTTCACCCGTTACCAAAACTTGAGTCGCACCCGCCAAATTGTATCGAGCATTGAGTTCGTGTTCTGTCGACTGCCCAATCTGAGCTGCTGTTGGCTTCAAGCTCATCAGCATCGGATACGAGTTGTTGGTTTGAGCTTGAAGACATGTCGGCAAGCACATGGTAGACAGCACCATTGCTAGGAAACAACGTCCAACCCAAAAGCACCGTGAAACGCGACCTAGGAAGCAGGTGATTGCATGCAATGGAATCATATTTAATGCACGAACAGAAACTGTTTGGAATTGATCAGAGCCCATAGCAGGTCCTGGTACGCATCGGTGGGGGAGGGGCTTGAAGCGACTAAGACTTGCGCCGTCTCCATTTCTTCACGTGAAGGTTGGCGGCACAACGTCGACAGATACAGTTCTTGAATTTTCGCCTCGTCAGGCACCGTGGTCGCAACGAGTTTTGCAACCCGACCGTTTGCGTCCGCAAGCTTACCAGCCAAGATATCACCATTGAGAACGTGCAAAGCCTGAGCAAGATTCTCATCGGGAGATCGCTCGCATTCACAAACCGAAGCTCGCTTCGGCTTCCCAAAAACCATCAGAAATGGATTGGTGGTGTTGGCGTCTGGAAGCTCGATCGCTCGTGTTCCCAGCGGCAAACTCGGGTGCTTAGTCAAAACCCCGGTTGCGTAATCGATGCCATCTAAAAGTGTTTCTGCCCCCAACCTTTTCACTTTGTAGTGACTGTAAAATCGTCCGTCAGTCACGTTTTCAGGCGTCGGTTGCGAATCGAGTTGGTACAGTCGCGAATTCATGATCGACCGCATCAGATGCTTCACATTAAACTTGCTAGTCCGAAAATCGGCGACCAACGCGTCCATCAAAGCGACGTTGGACGGAGGATTCGTGGAACGAAGATCATCGATCGGGTCAACAAGTCCGCGCCCCAGCAAATAGCCAACGTAGCGATTGACTAGATTGCGAGCGAACAAATCGTTATCAGTACTGGTCAACCATTTGGACAATGCAACACGTCGATCTTGCGGATCATCGACAGGCTCGGCGAACAACGGGGTTGGCTTCATGACGGCACCTGTCTTGGGATGCGTGACCTCGCCTCCGGAATTTACCGTAACCACCACTTCTCCACCAAAGACTCCGAATTCAGCACTCCCTTTGTTCCCTACGCGAGCAAAGAAAGCAGCGAAACCGTAGTAATCCGATTGGCTGTACCTTTCATAGGGATGGTGATGGCACTTTGCGCATTGCAGTCGCGTTCCCATGAACAATTGAGCGGTCGATTCGGCTAGATCGGGCGGGTTGCTCGCAATGCGATAGTAGTTGGCAGGCCCGTTGGAAAAGATCGAGCCCTTAGCCGTCACTAACTCTTGAACAAATTGATCCATGGGCTTGTTGGTTCGAAACACTTCGCGAAGCCAATTGTGCATGGCCCACATGCCGCTTTCACCGACTACGGTACTATTATTGCGAATCAAATCCGCCCACTTTAAGCTCCAGAATGCAGCGTAAGCATCCGTATGTTTGGCTGCAGCGGGATCTGTGGTAAACCCTAACAAACGGTCAATCAGCAGCGCTCGCTTATCGGGCTGTGTCGATTCTAAAAACGCTTTCGCTTCATCGATCGTTGGAAGCGTACCGATGGCATCCAAATAAGCGCGACGCAAAAACGTAGAATCGTCGCACAATCCCGACGGGCTCAAACCCAGTTCGCGAAACTTGGTTGCAGCATGTTCGTCGATGTAGTTCTGTGCCTGCCAACTGACTAAATTCGCCTCAGCCGAAAACGGCACGACGAACGTTGCAATTTCTGCATGGCCAGCAAACCGAATCATCAAAGCCGCTTGCCCCTTTCCAATCGCCTTCGTCAAACCATGACGGTTCACTTCGATTACCGATTCATCCATGCTGTCAAAGCGAACCAAACTGGTTACGTCACGGTTGCGACCGTGCGAGTATTCCGCGATCACTCGGATTTGCTGCGAGACGCCGACCTCTAGGACCCGCAGCTCGGGCGTCACTCGAAGCTTGGTCACCTGCGGTGCTTGAAGGTCGGGCTTAGCCGCCCCACCGGAGATCCAGGCTTTCAGCATTTCAAATTCATTACTTCCTACTGGCAGTCGTTCTCCGCCGCCATGGGCGACCGCCATCGCCCCTTTCTTCAAAAGCAGGCTTTCGGTAGGGCTGGCCATGGAGATGCGTCTGCCACGCGAGTGAACTGCCATCGCGTTGTAGTCCATCACCGGATCGAATCCCATCACCGAAAGAGTGAAGCCCCCTTTTCCGTATTGGCTTGCGTGACAACTGCCTGAATTACAACCCGCTCGATACAGAACCGGCTGGATGTCGTTGACAAAATCCAGCTTAGGAACTGAAAGAACCCCTTGAACGCGAACCGGAATCCTCTTGGCTGTCCCTTGCGAAGTGACTTGAATTTCCGCATCGCCATTCGAATGAGCTGTTACTCGACCTGAAGCATCAACGGTACAAATCGCCGGAGCGGATGACACATAGGTGGATCGACTTGTTAAATCGTCTGCTCGCGTAGGGTCGGACGGAAGAGCAGAACTCGGCTGTGAAACCAATATCTGAATGGTCTCGAAGTTACCCTGAAGCTGAATCGCAGGTGGATCGATTATCCAATCGTTGGCCAAAGTGACTTTGGACAAGCCATTGGAAACGAAAAGGATAGAGGCGAAAAGCACCATCCAGAATCGAGCAGGTCTTGAAAACAAAAAAGCAACCATTTTGGAATCCTCCACTAGATCCATTCTCGGACCGGTTCGCCTTCAAGCAATCGCACTGGGCGTCCATCCGATGACGTTACGGTCAGATCCAAAGGCAGCCCCAACTTGTGGTACATGGTCGCAACGATGTTTTCGGTGAAGTACTCGTGGCTCTTTGGCGCGCCCCCCTCGGCGTCGGTTTCCCCGATCACCAATCCACCGGGAACGCCAGCACCCGCCATGACCACGAACCCAGCAGTTGCCCAATGGTCGCGTCCACTTGCAGGATTAATCTTGGGCGTTCGCCCAAAGTCCGTCATCCACACAACAAGGGTTGTATCTAACAAGCCTCGTTGCTCCAGATCGATCAGCAATTGCGGAAGCGCTTGATCCACTTGCGGCATGCGATGGATCTTGATGTTGCTGAAGCAATCTAGATGGTGATCCCATCCAGGGTCGCTAACCGTTACGAATCGGACTCCTGATTCAACAAGCCTTCGAGCGAGCAGCAAGCGTTGGCCGAATGGGGTACGGCCATATTGGTCACGCAGCGAAGCCTCTTCGCTTCCAATGTCGAAGGCGCGTTTTGTTTCGGGAGCGGTGATCATGCTGAAGGCGGTTTTGTAGTGCTCGTCCATCGCATCAAATGCGATCGGTTGAACATCCGCTCGCTTCTGCAAGCGATCGATTTTAGCCAGGATATCACGTCGACGATCAATACGACCTAAGTCGATGTTCAATGGGGGAGTGATGTCGCGAACGGAGAACTTATCGACATTGGCCTCGGCATGAATTTCGAACGGTCCATGCTCCAGTCCCAAGATGCCCGGTGTCCCCCCTTGAAACGTTCGATCAACGTAATTGCCGAGCTGGACGAAGGGTGGCAGCGGAGACTTGAACCCCTTCTCATGACTAATCACGGATCCAACGCACGGATAAGCAACGGTCGGCGTAGGAGCTCGACCGGACATGCACCATTGATCCGCTGCACCGTGCCCAGCGTTCTTCGGATTCCAGCTCCGCATCAACGAGAATCGACCAAGCTCTTTCGCAAGCCTCGGACAGGTCTCCGCAAATTGAACGCCAGGTACCGCGGTGTTGATGCAGCTCAATGGTCCACGAACCCCTTCGGAAGCGCGAGGCTTCGGGTCCAAGGTATCGTGATGGCTGGTGCCGCCCTGCGTCCAAATGAAAATGCAATTCACGTCACGTTTGGCTTGCCCCGAGTTTGCCATAGCCTGGGTCCGCCAAAGGAACTGCGGAACCGTCAAACCCAATAAACCAACACCAGCTTGGTTCAAGAACTGACGTCGCAACGTGTTGGTTTTCGAGCAGGACGAAAAGACGCCTAGATCAGAAGTCATGGACAACTCCTAGTGGCAGTGAGGTGGGGGGAGGAAGGTATGGGAAAATCTTGGGCGGGACCGACAAAAATTCGGATCGGGACATCTAATTATAGCAGCTCGGCATCAGATCAAGAGTCAGATCAGCTCATTTGCCTGATTTATTGCAGCAATCCATAAATCATGCGGAATAGTTCGTTCCTTCGCATTTTTCACGGAACCGAGCGACTTGCCAGGGTCTACATCGACGTGCGACTAAGCCTTCAAAACATTCGTCACGATCTCGCCATGAATATCGGTTAAGCGGAAGTCGCGCCCTTGGTACCGATAAGTTAGCCGCGTGTGATCGATGCCCAACAAATGCATGATGGTTGCATTGAGATCGTGAACATGAACACCATCTCGAACGACGTTGTAACAATACTCGTCCGTCTCACCATACGTGAATCCCGTTTTGATTCCGGCGCCTGCCAACAACATCGTAAAGCAACGCGGATGATGGTCTCGACCGTAATCGTTGGCGGTGATCGCCCCCTGCGAGTAAATCGTCCGCCCGAATTCGCCTCCCCAAACGATCAGGGTGTCTTCCAACAATCCTCGCTGCTTCAAATCCTTGATCAAGCCTGCGGTCGCTTGATCCGTATCTTTGCACTGCCCGCGAATGGCATTCGGCAAACCGCCATGATGATCCCAACCCATATGGAACAGCTGAACGAATCGTACGTCGCGTTCGGCCAATCGCCGCGCAAGCAAACAATTAGCTGCATACGAACCAGGCCGCTTCACATCCGGTCCGTACATCTCCAGCGTCTGAGCCGATTCCGAACTCACATCTAGTAAATCAGGAACACTTGTCTGCATTCGAAACGCCATTTCATACTGAGCGATCCTTGCTTGAATCTCAGAATCGCCCAACGCTTCCATTCGAATCTCATTAAGCTTCTTGAGGCGGTCCAGCGTACTTCGTCGGCTTCTTGGATCGACTCCCGGTGGATTCGACAAGTATAAGACCGCGTCTCCTTGATTTCGAAACTTGACTCCTTGATGCTCGGTCGGCAGAAAACCAGCTCCCCACAAGCGATCATACAGAGGTTGGTCATCAGGTCGCCCGGAACCAAAAGAAGTTAACACCACATAGGCAGGTAGATCTTGGTTCTCGCTTCCCAGCCCATAACTTAGCCACGAACCAATACTGGGGCGCCCCGCAAGTTGCGATCCGGTTTGGCAGAACGTGATCGCAGGATCATGATTGATTGCTTCGGTATGAACAGAACGGATCATACATAGATCATCGACCACGGTCGACAAATGCGGCATCAGCTCGCTCATCCACATTCCGCTTTGACCGTGCTGATTGAACTTAAAGATCGAGGGCGCGACCGGAAAAGTCGCTTGCCCCGAAGTCATCGTGGTCAATCGCTGCCCTTGTCGAATGGAAGCAGGTAAGTCTTCCCCTTGCCGATTAATCATCGTAGGCTTGGGATCGAACAAGTCCATTTGCGACGGAGCCCCAGACTGAAACAGATAGATGATCCGTTTCGCTTTGGGCGCGAAGTGCGGAAGATCCGGCAACCCTTGTTCCGATGCCATCGCGTTTGAGCGTGCCGAATGGAGCAAGGTCGCCAAGGCGGCACCTCCAAGTCCTGCACCGGTCGATCGTAAAAACAGCCGGCGATTTGCAACGTCTTCACTGCGCGTACGTAACATGATGCGTTCCTGACGATCTGACATTCTGGAATGGATAAGGTTGGATGGTCGGTTTATAATACAAGGCATTCAAGGCAAAACGGAAGCAAATCACTCGCGAGTGATTGCCTCATCCAAATTGAGTAACACATTGGCGGTCATCGTGTACGCAGCCAGCTCAATCGGATCGATGCTGGAATTAGCAGCTGATTCTCCGAACTGGATTAGAAGGCTGGCTGCTTTGGGATCGCTAACAAATCGATTCCTATCCTCTTGAAAGCCTGCCAGCAATAGCTGTAGTTCTTCATGCGTGGGCTGCCTAGCGGTCACCATTAAGAAACCGTAGGCTATTCGAGTCTGTAGATCCGAACCTCCCTGCTGAATCATACGCTCCGCGAACTTTCGGGCAGCTTCCACATACGTGACTTCATTTAAAAGAATGAGCGCTTGCAAAGGAGTGTTTGTTCGCGATCGCTTCACGGTGCATACTTCGCGACTGGGAGCGTCAAACAGCATCATGGATGGTGGAGCCGCAGTCCGCTTCCAAAAGGTATAAAGCGTTCGACGGTACAATCTGTCATCCGTGTCATTCTTGTATCCACGCAAGTCTCCGTAGCGGCTGGTTTCATCCCACACCCCTTCCGGCATGTAAGGGCGAACGCTAGGTCCACCGATTTTTTTCGACAACAAACCGCTCACGGCCAGAGCTTGATCTCGAGCTGCCTCTGCGGAAAGCCGGAAACGCGGGCCACGTGCCAACAGCCGATTCTCGGGATCGCTCGACGATGTGACTTTTGCAGATTGCCGATATGTAGCACTCATCACGATCATCTTCTGCAACGCTTTCATATCCCAGGGAATGGATTTGGACGGACTTCCATCGGGAGAATAGGTTGGCTCCATCCATTCTGACGCAAGCCAATCCAACAATTCGGGGTGGCTTGGCCATTCCGACTGCGACCCAAGATTCTCGGTTGTTTTCACCAAACCAACACCGAAAAAATGTTCCCAAATACGATTGACCCAAACGCGGGATGTCAGCGGATGGTCACGCGACACAAGCCATTTCGCAAGCCCCAATCGGTCCATCGACGCCCCTTCCGGCAATGACGGAAAGACGGCCGGAAGACCTCGTTCGACACGTGCCCCAGGCCGATCGTATTCGCCTCGATTTAAGATAAAGGCCTCGCGTGGCGCAGCACGTTCCTTCATGACCATTACGATGGGAACCTGCTTCGCAAACTCGCGGTCTGCCGCCTGCGCCTTCACCACTTCCTGCCGAGCTTCCAACAATGCCGTATCGCCATGATCACGGAAGTATGTCGCCAGTGCATCGATTTGTTCAGGAGTTCGTCCGGCCCTGTCAGCTGCCAGTGAACTTCTTACAAGATCTGGTATCTTGATACCATCCAATTGAAGCGATTCTGCAGGAGCGGATGCCGTGGATAATCGAAATCGGCCAATGCTGTGCCGATCGATGGCGTCATGGCGCAATGTGATCGTGATTTGGCTGTTTTCAGGTACCGTGATTGGGGAACTGCATGCAAAAATTGCCAGCCTGGGCTCGCGCTTGGTAGGACCATCGACGGCCCACCCCGTTCGATTCTTCCCCTTGCGATCCGCTTGTGAAACCAGGACGGCCGCAACCGGCCAACCGGACTGTTCGTAATCCGCGGCTGCGCGTCCAAAATTCGCAACAATCGGTGCTGCCAAGGAAGGGCTGGTGATCGTGGCTTCAATACCACTGAGTACAAAATTTCCATTTGGATATCTTCCAAGACTCTGATTCGGCAACGAGGGATCAGGAAACGCCTCTAGCAAAATCCCAGTAAACGGCCCAGCTGCCAGCGGGCCATCGATCGTGTAGGTATCGAAAGCAGGATTCGCACCGCTAGCCAGCCAAGTGGAATCGGCTTGCTTGGTAAAAGTAGTTCCACCATCGCTACGGACCGACGTCGTTTCGAGCAAAGTCCATGGCTTGGACAGCGATGCGATTTGAGAAGCAAAGTTGGGCTCCCATACTTCCTGACGGCTTGCCGCCGTTTTGGCGACCTCTTCGACTTGCTTCTGAGCTTCAGATATCGCCAGCTTCAACGCGTTCCATTGCTTCTGCTGCTCCTGATTGGGAATCGACAGAACGGGCGCACTGTTACCCCTGCCTTCGCTGCCTCCTTCGCTATCTAACACTCCACTCTCTTCGACCGAATTAAAAATCGCATACAGTTGATAAAACTCTTGCTGGGTAATTGGATCAAACTTGTGATCGTGACATCGACAGCAATTGAAAGTCATCGCCATCCAAGTGAGCCCTACCGTCTCGACGCGATCGATCACCGTCTCTGCAAACCACTCTTCGGTAATGCGACCTCCTTCGCCATTCAATCGCGTATTTCGATTGAACCCAGTAGCCACGATTTGCTCCTGAGTTGCGTTGGGTAGCATGTCCCCGGCGATTTGTTCGATAGTGAACTGATCAAAAGGAAGATTGCGATTGAACGCATCAATCACCCAGTCGCGCCATCCCCACATCTCGCGCGACGAATCCACTTGGAATCCGTTGCTGTCCGCGTATCTTGCAAAGTCAAGCCATTGCTGTGCCATACGTTCGCCATAATGTGGCGATGCAAGCAACCGATCCACTACCTTTTCATAGGCATCAGCAGATCCGTCCGCTAGAAACGCGGCGACATCTTGGGACTCTGGCGGTAACCCAACCAAATCCAACGTGACTCGACGGATTAACGTTTCACGAGACGCCTCGGGCGACCATGCCATTCCCATCGCCTTCAATCGGGAACGAACAAAAGCATCGATGGGGTGCACGCGTTGCGTCCCTGGGTGAACATTCTGGTTCAGTTCAACATTTTGATTTTCCGTCGCCGGTATCTCCGGCCGCTGGACCTTCTTGAACGCCCAGTGGCCCTCGTACTCTGCCCCTTGATGGATCCATTTCTTTAGAGTACCAACCTGAGCCTGGTTCAATGACTTGACGGACGATGGAGGTGGCATTTGAATCGCAGGGTCTGTGGATGTGATCCGCTTCCATAATTCGCTTGCTTCCGCGTTTCCTGGGACAATCGATGGCCCCGAATCACCTCCCTTTAACGCAGCACCGGCCAAATCCAGTCGCAGGCCACCATGTCGCTGCCCTTCATCGGGGCCATGGCATTGGAAACAAGCGTCGGACAAAATGGGCCTTACGTCGCGGTTGAATTGAACCGGATCGTTGTCGGCCGCCCTGCCTGTTTTAACACCGTGCAAGAAAACCAAGATCAAGGCAAAAAAGAGCCATACCAAGGTCACCCGTTCGGCGATATGAAAATTCGTGCTCCCATGAATTTCCATAGCGTTCTTCGAAGGCGCGCGTAGGGAAGGCTCTCGCTTGGTAGTCATAGTGTGACCGCGACAAAAGGGTTGGTAGGGTTATGGTAGGGTGAGGCAGGAAACAACTATCATACTCTTCCACGGTCCCAAATGCAGGTTAGGTCGCACCGCTTCTATCTTTTGGTGGAATTTCATTGACCCTTAGGGCAGATATTTCCAGGGTTCGCTTGCATAAAGCGGGGCAGCGGCGTCATACTCGGTAAACCCGCAAGGCTTGGGATCTTTTGTTGCCGGGTCAACGGCTGAAACCTCTTGCTCTTGTTCGCAAACTCGATCCGAACTACCCCGACGCAAAACCGACGTTATGACAAAACCGATTTGTATTTTGTGCACAATGATTTTATTGCAGGTTGCGAATTCGCGAGCCGCTTGGGCTCAGGAGTTTAATAACCTCCCGGTGGTAACTCAGAAGCCGCCACTACACGGTAAGCACTGGATGGCCATCACGGGCAAGCCGCTAGCCGCAACCGCCGGCGCCATGACCTTTCAAAAAGGTGGTAATGCCGTGGACGCTTCCTGCGCCATGCTCGCGGCGACATGCACCATGTGGGACGTGCTCAGCTGGGGCGGAGAAACGCAAGCGTTGATTTACAATCCAAAAACCAAACAAGTGATTGCAATCAATGCGTTAGGTGTTGCGCCAACGGGCGCGACAGCAGAATTCTTCATCAGCAAAGACATGAAGTACCCACCCGAGTATGGACCGTTGGCTGCGGTCACTCCGGGGACGCCCGGCGGACTGATGGTGATGCTTGCCGAATACGGAAAACTAAGCTTGGCAGAAGTGCTCCAACCTGCAATGCAAATGGCGGAAGGCTACCCCATCGAAGCTCAAACCGCCAACTCCATTGAACGCGGGAAAGCTCAGATCAAACAATGGCCTTATTCGAAGCGAGTCTTCTTACCGCACCTAGGCGAAAAACGAGAAGCACCTCAGGCTGGCGAGATTTTCGTTCAAGCAGATTTGCTTCAAACTCTGCGGAAACTCTGCGAGACAGAAAAGCAGGCTCTCGAATCAGGCAAGTCTCGCAAGGAAGCCATCTACGCAGCCTACGATCGATTCTATCACGGCGATATTGCGGTGGAGATAGCAAGAAGCTGTCAAGAACAAGGTGGCCTGATCACCGAACAAGATTTAGCGACATGGCAAGTCAAGATCGAAGAACCCCTGGTGACTACCTACAAGGGAATCGAAGTCTACAAATTGCAACAATGGACTCAAGGGCCAGCCATGCTACAGACGCTGAATATTCTTGAGAACTTCGATCTCAAGAAGATGGGATACAACTCGACGCAGTATATCCACACCGTTTACCAGGCGATGAATCTGGCGTTCGCCGATCGCGATTTTTATTACGGTGATCCTGCTTTCGCACCCGATGAACCAATGCAAGGATTACTCTCCAAAGAGTACGCACAAGCCAGAAGTCGCATGATCGATCCGGCACGCAACGATCCCAAGATAGGGCCCGGGGATCCTTATCCGTTCGAAGGAAAAACAAATCCCTATCTGGACAAGATCAACCAATGGAGCGAGTCCACCCCGCGTGGACTACATCCTTTTGGGAATCTAGCTGCGAATAGCCGTTTTGAAGAGCAATTTCAAGCTGGCACCACTTCGGTGGAAGCTGCAGATGAAGAGGGGTGGGTCGTCAGCATTACACCCAGCGGTGGTTGGGTGCCTGCATGCATTGCTGGCACCACCGGAGTTGGACTGAGTCAGCGGATGCAGTCGTTTGTATTGGATCCTAAGGAAAACCCATTCAACGTCGTTGAACCAGGTAAGCGACCAAGAGTGACCTTGACCCCTAGCTTGGCACTGAAAGACGGGAAACCGTTTCTTGCCTTTGCGAAGCAGGCTGGCGATGAACAAGATCAATTGCTGCTTCAGTTCTTTCTGAACATGGTCGAGTTCGACATGACCGTTCAAGAGGCATGCGAAGCGCCCAGTTTCAAAACCACCCAAATGCACTCCAGTTTTGGAATGCACGAAAAGAACCCGGGCGGATTGGTGCTCAACGAATCGATGCCGCCCTGGAACCGCAAAGAACTTGGGCGAATGGGCTACAAGATAACCACCCAAGAACGAACGTCTGGTCCCATCAATGCGATATGGTTCGACCGACAGCATGGAACTTTCTGGGGTGGCTCCAGCAACCATGGCGAGGATTACGGAATCGGTTGGTAACCAAATTGCAAAAATTATTTGCAAAGACTGTCCGGAATGCTCAGTCTGGTTCGTCTCAGTCTGGTTCGTCAATGCATGGTTCAGACGGAGCACTGAGCTCCCAAGATTCTTGAATACTACAAAAGGACAATTTGAGAATGACTAAGTTTTTGCTTGTTTATCGAGACGAGGTCGAGCCGAAATCGCAACCTTCCCCTGAGGAAATGCAAGGATTTTTGGCAATGTGGGGCGAATGGTTTCAAAAGTTTGGCGGAAAGATTGTGGATGTCGGCGATGCTCTTTTGCCGACAGGCCGAGTGCTCAAGGCTGGCGGGGAAGTCTCAACGGCCCCTATGTCGAGGCAAAAGAAATGCTTGGCGGATATTCAGTCGTCCAAGCGGAGCACTATGAAGAAGCGGTTGCCATCGCAAAGGAATGCCCCATCTGCAAAGTAGGTGGAATGATCGAGATCAGGGAATTTGCAGGGTACAATTAACCCTAGCGGAACAAACCCTAGCGGCACCAGGAGTCACCTGGAGTCGATTGAGCATGGTTAGACATGAACGAACCAAGTCAACTTGTAGAACATTTTTTTCGTCATCAGTACGGAAGACTTGTTGCCATGTTGACTCGTTCGTTCGGTGTTCGGAATCTTGAGATCATTGAAGATTCCGCTCAAACATAACCGCAGAAGCCATCGCGCATTGGCACGATGCGCGCTCGCTCGCAAGCAATTCCCAACAGCAAGAACTTATCGATCGTCGCATGACCACATCCAAGGGCTCATGCTTGTGATTTCGACTCTTGGACTTTGCAAGACATTTGCTATCCTAGTGCGTTCAAGTTGCCAGCAAGGATTTTAGTTGCTGCATTGCGTTCCAGAATCGCGAAAACATGTCGCTACCAATTGTTATATTACCGACCGCCGAAAAGTGGGATTGCCATCAATGCGGTATTTGTTGCCGAGGTAGTTTGGTACCTCTCAGCAATGAGGATGTAGCCCGGCTAAACGAACAAAAATGGACCGAGCACGCGGACTACCTTGGGACGAAGATTATGGTGCCCAATCCGTCAACCAAAAATCGCTTTCGACTTGCACAACGCAAAGACGGAAGTTGCGTCTTCTTGAAAGCTGATGGGCTGTGCCGAATTCATACAGAACTTGGCTACGAGGCAAAACCGACGATTTGCCGGGTCTTTCCGCTACAGTTGATACCACGTGGGTCAGATGTTGCATTGACCATTCGTCGCGCTTGCCCATCGTCGGCTGCGGACAAAGGGCGCTCGGTCAAGGAGCATTTGCCCTTCATCAAGGAATTCGTTCGCGATGGTAAGCTATCCGTGGATGCAATCGACCCTCCCCTTTTTAAAGCTGGCGAGACTCGCGATTGGAAAGCAGTCTCCCTGGTCTTCAAGACGCTGTCCAGCTTGCTGCAAGACCTGCGTTACCCCCCGGTGCGTAGAATTGTTCATGCACTCCAGTTTGCAAGCCTCCTGGAAAAGGCCAAAACACGCGGCATGGATGATCGAAAGCTTTCCGAACTGATAACGACGTTGGCTCAAGTGGTTCCAGAAGAATCCAAGCAATTCTTTTCAGAACGTAGACCACCCAGTCTCTATGCTCGTCTAGTTTTTCGTTCGATTGCTATTGAGTACGCTCGCTTGCACCCCAAGTTTCGGGCATTGCCAACTTGGAGCCATCGTTTGCAATTGGCCAAAGCCACGTTCCAGCTCGTGCGCGGACGAGGGCCCCTGCCAGACGTGTCACCTGCGTTCCCGAAAGCTAGGCTGGAGGATCTCGAACATCCCCTGGGGCAGCTTGCACCAGAAATTGACCATCCCCTGGCTCGCTTGATCGAGGCATCTTCAGAGTCGAACCTTTACGCCTTAGCAGACCGAAGAGGCTGGACGATCTTGGAAAGCATTCGCGGCCTGATTGCAACCTTTCCCGTGGGGCTGTGGTTGCTACGATGGGCTTCGCAAGGCCGTGAGCCAACGGTCGATGATATGCTTCAGATTGTGGTTGCCCTCGATCGAGGACAAGGGTTCGCGGCCCTTACAGGAAAACTGTATCGTTCGCGACTGCGAATGATGGCTTCTCAGGGGGAACTTGAACGCCTTGTCGTCTGGTACGCCAGATAATAGCGTCCATGAAATCATGGCATCAACGTGCCTCAGCTGGCAGCGACAGGATTCCGGTTGCCAGCAGGGTCGCTTTTGACGTGAATGCTAAGGCCTATCAACTCGGTGATTTCCTTTTCATCCAGTTCTTCCCGTTCCATCAATGCATCTTTGAGACGTTCGAGTTCTTCACGACGAACATGGAGCATGTCGGTCGCTCGACGGTCAGCGGCTCGCAACGTATCGCCGACTTCCGCATCGATCGTCTCTTGAGTTCGCTCGCTGAATTGTCGTTGCTGGTGAATCTCACGCCCCAAGAAGGGGTCGCTGTCGGACAGCTTGTACGAAACCGGGCCCAGCTTCAAACTCATGCCCCAATGGGAAACCATTCGGCGTCCAAGGTTCGTAGCGCGTTCCAAATCATTTTCAGCCCCGACGGATGTTTCGTCGTAAATGATTTTCTCAGCAGCTCGGCCGGCCAATAGAACGACCAATTGATCGCGAATTTCGCTTTCGCTCATGTTCATCCGATCTTCGTTAGGAAGGATTTGCGTACTTCCTAGCGACTGGCCACGAGGAACGACGGTCACTTTATGAACACGCTGAGCTCCAGGCAGGAACCAAGCGGCCAGAGTGTGACCAGCTTCGTGGTAAGCGGTTTTTTCTTTCTCGCTGGGTTGCATCACCTCTTCGCGTTTCGCACCCATCAGCACCTTATCGCGAGCATAATCGAAGTCCGACATGCTGACGCGGGTTTTATCATGCCGAGCAGCCCAAAGGGCAGCTTCGTTCACGATGTTTCTGAGATCAGCACCCGTTAAGCCAACGGTCGCTTCCGCCATGATGTGCAGGTCGACATCATTGTCCAGAGGCACTTCGCGGACATGCACTTTCAGAATGGCTTCGCGGCCTTTCAGAGTTGGTCTGCCGACGGTAATCAAACGATCGAATCGACCAGGGCGAAGCAGAGCCGGGTCCAGGACATCGGGACGGTTGGTTGCAGCCATGATGATGACAGAATCGGTTGGTGAGAACCCATCCATTTCGCCGAGAATTTGATTCAGCGTTTGTTCTCGCTCGTCGTGCCCGCCTCCCAATCCTGCCCCTCGTTGTCGCCCAACGGCATCGATCTCATCGATAAAGACGATCGCTGGCGATTGCTCTTTGGCAGTTGCAAAAAGGTCGCGTACTCTGGATGCTCCCACCCCAACAAACATTTGAATGAACTCGCTACCGTTCACTGAAAAGAACGACACACCCGCCTCCCCTGCGACAGCTCGAGCCAGCAAGGTCTTTCCAGTGCCGGGAGGTCCATTCAAGAGAACGCCCTTGGGAACACGCCCCCCCAATTTCTGAAACTTCTCGGGCGCCTTCAGAAATTCGACAATCTCCTGCAAGTCAGCCTTAACCCCTTCCAATCCAGCAACATCGTCAAAAGTTGTGTTTTGATCGGAAGGCTCGAATCGCTTGGCGGTGGAACGTGTGAAACTATTTAGAAATCCTCCCCCCATCATCGAATCGCGACTACGTCGGAAAAATAGATATAGGCCAACAATCGTAACGATCAGCATCGACAAGAAGATCAGCATCATGATCGTGCTGAGGGTGCCGCCGGGAACGACACTGTACTCAAAAGGTTCTTCACTCGCGGAAGCAACCGACTCTGGATCATCTGGATTAACGGCGGCTTGCTTCGACTTCTCCCGCAATGCGTTCAGTTTGGCAAAAAGCGCCGATTGGGCCTCTGTTCCACTTGGGATGAAAACTTCAAAGTCCTTCTTGTACTTCTCTAGGGAACCGTCCAGTCCTTCTTTCGGTTTCTTCACTTTCCCATAGTAATCATAGGTGACCGGCATCTCGGGCGGGATCTTGAAGGAGCCCGAGATGTTGGATTCGTAAACCGTTAATCTCTGGATGTTTTCCTTGTCCAGCTGCTCCAGGAAAAAGCTATAGTCGATTCGCGAACTCGACATTCCAGGAAGGAAGAAAAGCATCAAGAAGACGGCAAGCAAAATCAAGCCGATCATCCAAAAACCTTGCCCACGGCGGGCGGGTTGGGCTGACGGGCCTTCGGTTCGTTCCTGCTGGGGAGAATTGCTCATGAGCCAATGCTATCCGTATCACTAATACTTGGTAATGAAAATTCGGTACTCTCGTCCCGAAAGGTTTGAACTGTTCCGAGCCCCAAATTGTAACCAAGCCATTCGTTTGCTGGCAGGTCTAACCCTGTTTCCTAGACTTCCATCTTGGCTTTCATGCATTTTTTTGCTATTCCCAACAACAGCAAGTTGCGTCTTTGGCAACTTGGAGGCCTTTTGTGAGCCCGAACCATGAATCAAAAATCCATTCCGACAAACGAAATGACAGAGCAACGGCACACGGTGCCCCGCCCAGCTACCGATCTCGGGACCGAATCGCTTGTGACATTGATTGAGTCGAAGCTTCATTTGCTGACGGAAATGAAATCCATGTCGATCAGCCAGACCGATCTGGTCGCTCAGCATGACATGACAGGCTTGATGACCCTGCTTTCTAGGAAGCAAAGCTTAATGGACTCGCTTCGCCAGGTCCAAGAGAGCTTAGCTCCCTTCCAATCGCAAGATCCGGAATCCCGGAAATGGTCTTCCCCCGACCGCCGTCGATCCTGTCAAGAAATGATAGCAAAATGTGATGCGTTGCTTCAGCATTTGATCGTGATGGAAAATCGTTCGCTGGATAACATGACCGTCCAACGCGAAATTGTCGCAGCTCAGTTGCAGCAAAACATCGACGCATCCACCGTCCAGCACGCTTATCAAACGTCGGACTCGGATGAGACTTCGCTGGAAAGTTTTCTTTCGCTTGAAGGTTAGTCATCATGTTCAACTCGATGTTTTCAAGTCCGTCGCTAAAGAGCCTTGAGCAAACGGTCGCCTTTACCGAGCGTCGCCATACCATCTTGGCGAGCAACGTAGCCAACATGGACACGCCTGGTTATCAACAACGCGATTTGTCATTGAATACCTTTCAAGCCAATTTGCGAGACGCAATCCAAGCGGAACGACAATCGCAAGAAATGAGTCCTGGACTTCGCTTAGGAATGTTCGGGGCGGTGGAACAACCATCGCAACCATCCATTGAAGAAGCGAAAAACATTGCGATGGAAAACGTTCGTGATTCCATGAAGCAAATCGTTTACCATGACGGAAGCGATGACAATTTGGAAATGCACGTGACGCAGATTTCAAAAAACCAGTCGATGCACACGATGGCGGTTGCCATGATGAAGTCGCATTACCGCCAATTGCAAATGGCAATCTCGGGATCCGTCAACGCGTAAGCGAGCGGCAGCCTATGTTATCCCAACCCGACGCGTGACGGGCTGTTGATTGAATGGTACGACGGACTTCCTAGTCCGTCGAATTCCCCATGGACGGACTAGGAAGTCCGTCGTACCGCCCTTACCCAATAACGACTTCACTAAATCAACGAGCCGGTGAGCGAGGGGTAATTCCGCAGGTCCCTCACTCACGTTTCGGGTTAGGATTGGTAGTTTTTATACTGCCGCTCGGCTTAGTTGTATGAGTCCTACGAGTTATCGGGCTCGTAGTTTTGCCACATCCAAACCAGTGTATCCGCAAGCGTTTGCTCAAACACTTTGGAATCACAGTGTTTTGTAGCTTTGCTAAAAACATACCTGTAATCGTAGCCTTTGGCTTGCAGCGCAGCCGCCGTGCGTTCGTTGGCCATCACCCAATTATGGAATGTTCCCTCCTGGTCTTTAAAGCCGTTGTCATATTCGGCCACATGGGTGAATATGCGAAGAGGCTTCTTTTCACTGTTCTCGATCAGCTTCATACTAGAGTGATATTCCCAGGCGCCCAGAGGATAGGCCGCTTCTTCTGGTGCATCATCATCTTGTTGATCAACAAAAGTCCCAGAGTACGTTATCAAACGTCGAAACAGATCTGGCCGAAACCACCCCATCGTCAATGCAGCGGCTCCGCCCGAACTGCACCCCATCGCACCTTTACCCCAGGGGTCGTTGGTAAATGCGATGTTTGGGAAAGACTTCCTGATATCCGTGTTGGATAGCACAGCCGGCAAAACTTCTTCGTCGATGAATCGCGCCAGTCGGTCGGACATCGTATCGTACTCCAGCCCACGCTGACTTCCCTTGCTATCGTCTCCTCCGTTTTCCACCGCGATGGCGATGAACGCAGGCAGCTTGCGCTTTCCAGGCTTGCCCGCCGTTAGATTATCCAACGCGTTCCGGACCAGAGCCAAATTGCTTGGCCCATCATGCATCACAAGAACAGGGGCCTTGGTGCCGTCGCGATAGGCGACCGGGATGTACACGAAGATCTTACGTTCTTTACGAACCGATTTCCTAGGCTCCAAGGTCGAGTCGTCGCCTTTGAAGATTTTGCTATCTGAAAAACGCATCGTGAACTCAAAATACTTCCCTTTGGGATTGCCTTGATCCTTCAGGTCCGGATCGATCATGTACTCTGGGCCGATCACCGATGAGCCATTACCCTCGGCTTTCGAAAGAGAAATGTCACGTTCATCCCCCGACACATCCGTTGCATCGAGCCCGACCAGACAACCAACGCTTAGAGCAAAAACGAACAATAATTGACCTTGGAATGAAGACATCATACTGCACTTGAAAAGAGGAAAGCGGAAACAGGTGAGCCCAGTATTGTACCATCCATTTTTAATGACGTTTCCGACTTACGCATTCGCCCTGGAGCGATGCACTTTGCATTCCATTGGTGCATTTGGCATGATGCCGCGACACACTTTTCGGAGGTGAGACGCCTTGCGGCCAACACTCATGGACACATAGCGCGACTATTAGACACACCTGCCTACGTGCGGAAATGGGCGTGCATTTCCTCTTTCTTGCCGCATTCTCATGCTAGAGACTGGATATTGCAACTTCATGATAGCTTGGCATGCGTTTCGCTCTATGGCGTATCTTGCCAAGGCTTAAGTGGATGCGTGAGAAACGATTCGAACGGCCGATCGCCTTGCAAAGAACCACGCGAAGGTGCGTGCAACTCTCCCATTATTGTATTGAGGCAAACGAATGATTCATGAAGTCAGCGGTGATATCCTACTTTCCCATGCACAAGCTATTGCACACGGTGTTGCTCCGAACGACCACTTCGATTCGGGCCTAGCGCTGGCACTTCGAGAGAAATGGCCATCCATGGCCAAGGACTTTCGCCACTTCGCTCACCAGTCTCACCCCAAGTCGGGTGAAATTTGGATGTGGGGCGGGACAGGAGGAGCCAGAATTTTCAATCTGATGACTCAAGAGGGAGACCACACTCATGGCTCCAGGCCTGGTAAAGCTTCGCTGGCCAACGTAAACCATTGCTTACGTCGTCTGCGCCATCAGCTCGAATCAGAAAAGATTACTAGCGTGGCGTTGCCCGCCTTAGCAACCGGTGTTGGTGGGCTCGCATGGGCAGACGTGAAGCCACTGATCCAGCAACACCTTGGGGATGTCAGCATTCCCGTTTACGTGTATACAACGTACCATGCTGGGGTGAAAGCCGTCGAAAACGAATGAGTCCTTGGGAGAATACATGAACAGCGCGACACCACGATCAACAAGGGTACTGGTGCTCAACGCGGGCTCGTCCACACTGAAGTATGCGCTTTTCGAAGAAGCACGTCTCATCGAGTCCGCGACGCTGGAAATGGTCGGAGCTACAACCATTCAAAAAGCCGTACACTCCTTGTGCGTTCGCGAATCACTCCGGCCAATTGATATCATCGCGTATCGCGTGGTTCACGGCGGCGTCGATATGATATCGCCGGTAGAAGTTACGTCTGGGGTGGTCGAAAAACTGAAAGCGACCATCCACCTAGCGCCGCTCCATCAAAAGCCAGCCCTAGAAGCTATCGAAACGGCTATGACTGTCGCACCAAACGCGTTCCATGTAGCTTGCTTCGATACGGCTTTTCATGCGACGATGCCAGCGGAAGAGAAGTTGCTTGCTCTACCGCGGGAGATGTACGATTTGGGAATTCGACGATTTGGATTCCATGGACTGTCGTATGAATCGATTGTTCACCAGCTACCGACGTTATCGGCTCGGGCAGCCCAGGGACGAACCGTGGTTTGCCACCTTGGTAATGGTGCCAGCCTGTGCGGCATGGTTGGTAGCCAAAGCAAGACGACCACCATGAGCTTTACACCTCAAGATGGATTGATCATGGGGACGCGTGCCGGACGCTTAGACTCGGGGGTGATTTTGCATCTCTTACAAAACAACTACAGCGCCCAAGATGTTCAGCAGATCCTAACCAAGCGATCCGGTTTGCTCGGAATTTCTTCAGTGAGCAGCGACATGCGCGAACTGATGCGACGCTCGCCGGAGCACTTTGAATCGCACCAGGCGATAACCATGTTTTGCAACAGCGTTGCACGGGAGATTGCTTCCGCTGCTACATTCATCGGCGGTCTTGACGCTCTTGTTTTCACAGCCGGCATCGGAGAGAACTGCGATTGGGTACGAAGCCACGTTGTGAAGAAGCTCGCTTGGATCGGCGGCGAGTTGGACGAAGCGAAAAATCAAGCCAATGCGACGCAGATCCATGCGTCCACAAGCACTTTCGAAATCCTGCGCATCCCGACCGACGAACAATCGATCATCGCCGAACACGCAAGAACCATTTGGAACCACGCGAAGTCACTTGCAACGAAACCTACCGATGAATAAGAATTCAAACCACGAAACCAAGATCGAAGACATGAACAACACCTTCAATCAGGAGCTGGCCCTGATCGACGCCTATTGGCGAGCGGCCAACTACTTATCGGTGGGCCAAATCTATCTGCTGGATAACCCGCTTTTGAAAGAGCCACTTCAGCGGGAGCACATTAAACCTAGGTTGCTGGGGCACTGGGGGACCACACCTGGCCTGAATTTCATATATGCTCACTTGAATCGTGTTATACGACATCGCGACTTGAACATGTTTCCTATCTGTGGCCCCGGTCACGGGGGACCTGGCATGGTCGCTAACGTTTACCTGGAGGGGACCTACACCGAGTTCTACCCGGACATCACTCAAGACGCTTCGGGTATGCGAAAGCTGTTCAAGCAGTTCAGCTTTCCAGGTGGGATCCCATCACACGTTGCACCTGAAACTCCGGGATCAATCCATGAAGGGGGCGAACTGGGTTATGCCCTATCTCATGCATTTGGAGCAGCATTCGATAACCCAGATTTGATCGTGGCTGCGATTGTTGGGGACGGGGAAGCGGAAACCGGGCCGTTGGCGACGGGCTGGCACGGAAACAAGTTCCTGAACCCGATTCGCGATGGGGCTGTTTTGCCGATTCTGCACTTGAACGGCTACAAAATAGCCAATCCAACTTTGCTTTCGATCATACCGGAACATGAACTGAAATCGATGCTTGTCGGTTTCGGTTACGATCCTATTTTTGTATCTGGATCCGACCCAACGCTCGTTCACCGGGCCATGGCAAACGCGCTCGATCGCTGCATCGATACCATCCAAGCCATCTGGGGCACGTATCGAAACGGCGCACCCATGTCGCGCCCCATTTGGCCCATGATTGTATTAAGGACTCCCAAAGGCTGGACCTGCCCCAAAGAGATCGATGGGAAACCGGCGGAGGGATCATGGCGCTCGCACCAAGTGCCCATGAGCGACGCTCGGAAACCAGAACATGTCGTCGTACTCGAGAACTGGCTCCGAAGCTATCGCCCCGAAGAACTGTTTGATGCATCCGGCCGCTTGAACCGCGATCTAGAAGCATTGGCACCCGCCGGACCAAGACGCATGGGCATGAACCCTCACGCTAATGGCGGACTTTTGCTGCGTGGATTGAAGCTGCCGGAACTGAAGCAATTTGAATTTCCTATCGCTTCTCCAGGCACGCAAGAAGCCGAATCGACGGCCATCCAAGGAAAATACATCGCGTCGGTCATGGCCGAAAACATGGCTACCGAGAACTTCCGAGTTTTTAGTCCTGATGAAAATGCATCCAACCGATGGGGCGCGCTTTTCAAGGTGACCCAACGCTGCTTGATCGACCCGGTTCCGGCTAACGCGGACGACGTTGCGCCGGATGGCCGAGTCCTGGAAGTGCTTAGCGAACATCAGTGCCAAGGCTGGCTAGAAGCTTACTTGCTGACAGGTCGTCACGGATTCTTCAACTGCTACGAAGCATTCATTCATATCATCGACAGCATGTTCAATCAGCACGCGAAATGGCTTAAAGTGTGCCGGGATATTCCCTGGCGTAAACCGATTGCTTCGCTGAACTATTTATTGACATCGCACGTCTGGCGGCAAGACCACAACGGCTTCTCGCACCAAGACCCCGGCTTTATCGACCATGTCGCCAACAAGAAGTCGGAGATCATACGGATCTACCTGCCACCGGACGCAAACACACTTCTTTGCGTAACAGAACATTGCCTCAAGTCAAGGAATTATGTCAATGTGATCGTAGCAGGAAAACACCCGGCATTGCAATGGTTCGACTTGCCAAGTGCCTATGAACACTGCCGAAAGGGCCTGAGCGTGATTCCTTGGGCAAGCACCGACGGTGGCGAAAATCCGGACGTCGTTCTCGCTTGCTGCGGGGATGTGCCAACGACCGAGACCCTGGCTGCCGCACATCTCCTGCATCAACACTTACCAGACGTGCGAGTGCGATTGGTCAATGTGGTGGACTTGATGCGTTTACAACCTGACTCGGAACACCCGCATGGGCTATCCGACGACGCATTTGATGCAATCTTCACTCAAGACAAACAAGTCATATTTGCGTTTCATGGCTACCCTTCCTTGATCCATCAGTTGATATATCGCCGACATGGCCACGCCAACATCCATGTTCGTGGCTACAAAGAAGAAGGAACCACGACGACACCCTTCGATATGTGTGTCTTGAATGACATCGATCGCTACAAACTTGTGATGGATGTTATCGACCGATGCCCAGATTGCGGCCCATCGGCGTTAAAAGTCCGAAACAAAATGCTGGAATTACGAAAACAACATCGCGAGTACATTCTGGTCCACGGCGACGATCCAAGCGAAATTCGCGATTGGAAATGGAGCTCGTAGCATCCTGAAAGGTCGGTGTTATACTGGGTGACGTCACGATCCTTGTAACCATTGAGCCTGTTTATGAAATTCACCCGTTTGGCGTTTGTAGCAATTCTATTTTTTGCAAATCATTGCTTGTTGGGGGCTGAGAATGCTGGGGAAAGTTCAGACAGGCAGGTTGCCGAGTCGTTTCGGGCTTGGTTGGACGAGGAATGCAAAAGGCATCCGATGTTTGCAACCCAACAGGGAAACCGAGAATTCGACTCGCAGCTAGATGACTTGTCTCCACAAGCTCGTGCGGAAGATGCCAAACGAGACCAAAATTTGCTCCTTGAGCTTTCTCAAAAATTCGATCGTTCGAAACTGTCTCGAGACGCTCAGATCGATTTGGAAATCTGGGAGAGCTACATCCGCTATCGAGCTTGGCAATACAAGAACAGCGATGATTTTGCCAACGATCCAAGGATCTATCTGGTTTATTGTTCGGACAGTGTCTTTGGTCTCTTCACGCAATCGACGCTACCCATGCCTCGAAACATAGAAAACGCCGTTGGCCGAATTTCTCAAATTCCAAAAGTGATCGCAGCCGCCAAAGAATCGATCAAGAATCCACCCAAGATTCTGACGGAGGTTGCAATCAAACGAACCGAAGGCGCTATCTCGTTTTACGAAAAAGATATTTTTATCCTCGCCGATCAATCACCTCAAATCAGCTCGCTCGCAACTCCATGCCGCCAAGCGGTTGAAACGCTGAAGGATTACAAACGATTCCTGGAGACAGAAGTGTTGCCTCGGTCCAACGGCGAGTGGCGAATCGGTGAAGCCAAGTTTGGCCAAAAACTTGCAATGGAGCTCGATGCGGGACTGACCGCTCAAGAGGTGATCGACACGGCTGAATCGGAGGCGGATCGCGTTGAGCATGAGATGTACTACGTCGCGAAACAACTTTGGCATTCCGTGATCGGAAACCAGCCTTTGCCCGCAGACGATGCCACTGGACGGCGAGAAACCATTCGCGCCGTATTGGCAAAACTGAGCAAAGATCATGGTACGTCCAAGACGCTTCTCGCCGACACTCGCAATACCGTGGCTGACATCAAGGATTTCATTCGCCAAAAAAACATTCTGGCTTTGCCTGAGCCAGACCAATGTGCCATCATCGAAATGCCCGAATTCCAACGTGGGTTTTCAGCAGCCTATCTGAACCAAGCCCCACCGCTCGATCCAAAAGCAAAGAGTCTCTATGCGATCGCTCCGCCACCCTCGGATTGGCCCGCGGATCGGCAGCAAGCGTTCTTTCAAGAGTACAATCGCTTTATGTTGCAAGTGTTGACGATCCATGAAGCGTATCCTGGTCACTACGTGCAACTCGACTACAGCAATCGAGCCGATTCGCTGGTGCGTAAGGTGCTAGCCTCGGGCGTTTTCGCAGAAGGATGGGCGGTGTACACCGAGCAGATGATGCTGGATGAGGGTTATGGACAAGGCGACTTGGCATTGCGGCTTCATCAGTTGAAGTTCTACATGCGAGCTGTCTTGAACGCGATCTTAGATTATCGCATGCATTGTTCGGAGATGTCAGACGAGCAAGCATTGGCGTTGCTGGTCGATCGCGGATTCCAAACGTCCGGTGAAGCCATCGGGAAAATCCAAAGAGCCAAACAAAGCTCGTGCCAATTATCTACTTACTTCGTCGGCCGAACCGCTTTTTATCGCTTACGCCAAAACGTCCAACGATCGCGAGGTGACGCGTTTCAACTGGGTCCCTATCACGAAGAAGTCTTGCTCAATGGGACCATTCCTGTAAAGTACCTACCTGAGCTTGTGAAGTAAAGCATCTTGAATTTCAGCGTTGTCAGCAACCATGAATGTGAAACTGCGATGGTGCTGTCATTACCAAACGAACGACGCACATAGCCTGAATCCGTGCCATTGGGTGTCGGAACGAAATACCGGGTTTGTACCTGCGGCGATCGACGCGTTACGACTCTGCTCTAGCACCATCCCAAGGTCCGATGCGACGAGCCCTTGATAGCCCGAGTAAATAGAGATGGCTCTGGTCAACCCAAGGGAACCACCAAGCTGCAAATCTAACAGCTGCGACGTAATATTGTCATCTGCTGTCGAATCAATAAAGCTACCGGTGGATGGGTCGGTAGCTTGAGCAAAACCACTGGAGTTGTTCGCCAAACATGCCCACTTGCACGAGCCAAAAATACGGCCATAGCCATTCGAGACCAAGATCCCTTCGACCCCAAGTTGCCCACCAGCCATCGCGTTTTCCGTCCAAGAAAAGACCCCAATTTTGGTGGTAGGAGAGGAGGCAGGGTCCAGAATGTCGTATACCTCATCGACTTCGAAGTATCGAAAGCCCCCGATCAAGCGGATACGTATCGGCGTTCGATAGATCAAGTTCGCTTCGAAACTGCGAACCTGCGAAATATAAAAAAGGCCATAGGTTGGACCGGGATCAGCCAATGTCCCCTGAAAAAAGTTGGGGTTGACCGTCGTTGCCGTCAAAGTTTGTTCCGCATTCATGTCACTTGCCTGGAAAAAACGCATTTGAAAGTCGAGTGGCGATTGGCTTGGAACGTTAAAGAAATTCGCAGTCAAATCAAGTCCCTTTCCCATGGATCCTTGCAACTGATCCGCGTTGGAAAGCACATTCCCGGATTGATCGATCGCCAAAGTTTGCGAATCGGGGCTAGCGCGACGAAGCCAAATTCCACCGACGTCCAATCCCCAAACGGGCGCTAACCTTTCCGGCAATGCAGAGTCCAAAGATGCATGATTGCTCATCGATGGCGTCGATTCTACCCGGTAGCTTTCCCAGGGGGATTGTCCAAAAACGCTCATCGATGAGCCGCAGAACGCTGCGATGCTTCCCAGCAAAATAGTGAGTTTGCGAATTCCGCACCTGTCCATACCGACGCCTCCCTGCGCTGCTGGCCAATGATTGCCGGTAGTGAAAAGCCGGCATTCTTGGATCTTTCGGCATAAATCAACTTTGAATCGAGCAAAGCAGCTCTGGGGTAGCACGATCGGAACAGACGGCAAAGTCCTTTCCTCGTTGGCGAGTCCGGGCATTCCGTAGGAATGAAAGCCCGTCGCTGTTGGTAGGCCGTAAAAAGTCGCTTTGGACGCGGTTACGGCATGGCGTGCTACAGTCGATGCCGTCGTGCTTTAGCCTGGAACCACCAACTTGGCTCGCATCGACGAAACCTGGAGCCGGAGCGTTGAACCGCTATTGAACTCCAAATAATCCTCCTCGATTCCGTCCGAAAAGATTACGCCGGAGTCGGGCATTTGGCTTTCTAGAATAAGCTCCTCGCTTTGATCAATAGTGCCAGCGACAAATTGGGCGCTTGAGCTTCGGCTTACAAATGGTTCCCTCACGACCCACGCCAGTTTGCGATCTTCCCATTGAAGCTCCAACGGATCTCCCGAATTGCCCCCCGTCCATCGGACCATGCCTTGAGTCATATTAAAGACACTGGAAAGCCATCCCGTGGATCCTGCGCCCGTGGACACGATGACTCCACTGGAGGATTGAGGTTCCGATCCACCGCGATAATGGAGCCTGTAACGTGCGGATGTGTGAGTTCGTTTGCCAATAAAAAAGTCGTTGAACGCAAGCATGGATTGACCATCGTTTAAGTTGGCCTCGGCCAGAGTGACTTCGCGCGTGATGGACCGACCAGCCAGGGATCTAGAAAGTTCAGATTGCACTTGCTGCAATGAAAATGGGGTAAGCACTCCTGAGTTTCGGCTAGGATCCGGATTCACTCCGATGATGGGTAATCCCTGAGCGTACTTGGCGGTATTTGCAACCAAGCCGTCGTGCCCCACAACCACAACCATCACCACGTTCCGAAAATCAAAATTCGCAAGATAGCGTTTCTCGATCACGTGAATTGGAAAACCGATATCTATCTTTCTGCGAAGGACTTCAAGAGTTTCCTGGTAGAGTTTGTCTTCCGATTCGTAGTCCGAAAAGGTCGAATTGATGGTTGGTTTAGAGGTTTTTGGGCTATTGGTCCGTTTTTGGGGACCGGTTGCAGTTGCTTGGCCGTGTTGTAATTGTTCTTGGAAGTGCTGATCCGACTGGGCCAATCGGAACTTGGCAGCGCCCTTGGTCCCCCAACGGGTCATCAATCCTTGCAGACGCGTGGGTGTAGTCACCAACGCTATCGACGCTCGCATCATGATCGTTTGCCTGTCGGTGCACCTTCCATAAGAACCTTCAGCAAATCAGGAGTAATATTCAGTTGCCCCACTTGGTTTGCCTTTTCTGCAATCTGTTGGAAGGCCATGGCCATTACCTGTTTTGCATCGCCATTTCCAAACGTAGCCATGATGGTTTTCCAATCGGAGCCTTGCATGGCATCTAAGGTGCCTTTGATCGCTTCCGCCTGAACGGCTGCAAGTTTGCGTTGATTGCTGGCTTGTTGGTCGACCAGTTCGGCCTTTTTCGTTTCAATCGCGATGTCGGCTTGCATATTAGCTTCACGTACTTGCCTTTGCTTTTCGGCAACCACACGTTCCGTGTTGAGTTCGTTTTCCTTGATCTGACGCTCCAGTTCAATGGCCGTATTGCGTCGCGCGAAGACAGCTTCATCCGCTTTCAGTAAAAGCTTTTCGCGAGCGTCTGCTTGCATGGCTTTTGCCATCTCAGGACTCGCTTTGACAGACAAAACGATCAGCGAGATCAATTCCAGCCCCAACATCTTGGTGACTTCGGACTCGCGAACGCCCGTCTGCAAATCATCGCTCAGCTCCGCTGCAGAGTTCAACATTTTCGCCAAAGTGCTTCTTTGGCCGAACGCATGAGCGCGGACCTGAGCAATTTGAACCAACCGTTCCTGCAGTTTGTCAGGATCATCACTGATGTATTGTCCGTTCCGATTCACGGCAAAGTTCATCAGGCTCGCGACCTTCTCCGGTTCCGAAACACGGTACGTTAACTGTCCCTGAATCGTCACGTCTTGGAAGTCCTGTGTCGAATCTTCGAACACAAACGGAACATCGATGCTTGCCATCGAAACCTGAACGATAGTCGACGTCGGTGCAAAGTAAAACATCGACAACCCTGGTCCCTTCCGAACCACCTTCCCGTTCCTAAATAGAATCGAGTAGATGGTGGGGGCTGATTTTAGAAATCCAATTCCGAGCATGATGAAACCTCAAGCGATGAAATAAACAAATCAATAGTATAAGGATTTGTCATAGCGATCGCTTTTGCAAGTCGCAAAATCTACGGCCTTCACTTTTTGCCATTCAAAGCCAAGAAAATCATTTCTTCAGACTCTTTTCGGCCATAAAACTAACTAATCCGAAATCGCAGCTAGTTACTTTCGCGGTTGGCCTTTGCCATTGGCTGGGTTTGGATTCTGTGCTTTTCGAGCGTCAGGTGGTAATGCCGGTTGTTGCTTGCCCTGCAAAGCAGGCGCTCGCTTATCGATCTGGGCTGCAACGGGTTGCTTGGGTGCTATTGGAGCATCAGCGGCAGTGAGCAGTTCTTCCAATGCATCTTGCATTTCCTTGCTGAAGTGCGACGTTCGTTTGACAACGCGTCCATCCCCATCGATCAGGAACGTAATCGGTACACTGAGAACACCAAGCCGAATTGCCAACGAGCTTTCGAAGCCACCTTGCTCATGGATATGAGGCCACGGGAAGGACTTATTGCTATTCAAGAATTCCCTTGCGATATTTGCGTCGGTATCCAGATTCACCCCAATGATTTGCAAGTTTTGTCTCGCATACTTGGCTTGAACCTTACGGATTTCTGCCATATCGGCTTTGCAAGGTTCGCACCAGGATGCCCAATAGTGAACCAAGATTGGCATCTTCGCCATCGACTTGCTGTCGATGCTCTTGCCATCAAGAGTCTTGCCTACCAGACCAATTTGGCGACCTTCTAAAGTTAAACGAGCCAATGCACCCGAGGCCTTATCCCCTTGGACAGTCTTTGGGAATTGGGTGGAGACTTTACGATACCAAGTTTCGGCATCCTTTTCTTTTCCACTGAGTTCATGGTTAAGACCGATTTGGATCATGGCGTCTGCAGCATCCACGCTATTTGGGTAGCTGCCGGCGAACTCTTCTAGCTGCTCCATGTACTCGACCTGCAGCTTTGCAAAGTCGACATCGTTGCCAGAACTTTTGACGGTGTAGTCGGTGCTGATCAATCGATACGCAACGTATGCGATCAGGTCTTTGCCCTTAGGGATGTTCGAAAGGGTTTTGATCATTTCTCGCATCTTTTCGACCCCTTCCACGTATTCGCCCGTTTGGGCTGCGGAGCTGGTCGAATCGGCGAATTGCTTGACCCACAGCTCCAGTTCGCCCGTGTCCTTGTTGGCAATCACTAGCTTTTGCAGCAAGGTTGCTTTATCTTCTTGCAACTTGCTGCGATCATTCGCGGAGTCTTTGAATGCGGTTTCCAGACGCTCAAGGTCAGCCAACATATTCTGCACATCTTGGGTTAGCCCACCCTCTGCGGATGCTGAGCCGCCGATCCGATTGCTGGCCGCTGCAGGGAAGAATAATCCGCTATCGGCTAGCGTGACCCCTTCCGTGATTGCCTTGGGCAGATCGGCAAGACGCCAAGCACCATCGATTTGCACCAAGGTTCCGATCATCAGCTGCTGACTCAAGCTCTCGTTTTCGACGATCGCGATCGCATTCTCGTACGCAATGAGATCGCGTGAAGAGCCTTCGGTACCGGCTGGAACAACTCCTGGCTTATCCGCCGCGAAATGCGCCCACTTGGTGTTCGCTCCGACAAGCTTTTGCGTTCTCGCAAATTCGGCAAAGTCCTTCTTTGCACTTGCCAGTCGTGAAGTGAGCTGATCTCCTTTGTCTTCGCCCAAGCCCAGCTCTTTTAGCTCTGCATCGGTAACCAGCAGCTTGCGGAATCGTTCATCGTCGCGCGCCTTGATGGCCTCGACAACTTCCATAGTGACTTCTTCCGCAGAGATCGACTTCCACTGGTCAATTTTGCCATCTTCATTGCCATCGATTCCCCACCGAGTGCCAGCCGTACCAAGCCATCGATACTGGTCGGCCGCTCCGTTGAAATCGCTATCGATATCGCGATAAACTTCGATACCATCTTTATAATAGCACCATTGGTCCACCTGCCTATCGCCATTGCTATCCGCAAATCGACGCAGGGGCTGTCCACTGCTACTGTAGATGACTAGACCTTCGAAACCATTGCGAGTTTCATACTTGCCAGTGCAGCTATCGATTTCTTTGTCGGTTACTTTATCGAATGCGATGGAGCTTTGACGAGGGGCGTAGCTGAGTGCTTTTACAACTTGAGCGTCTCGCTCGGCAGCGAAGCCAGACGCCATGCAAACGGTACCGAGAATGGTGCTGGCCGATGCCACACGAATACTAGCCCTGATCATTCGAGAAATACTTGCCTTGCTTAACTGGTTCATTCGGTCGACTCCTGGTCCCTACAACGTTTTGCTGAACGACATCGCGCAAACACTGGGTACAGTATCGTCCGATTAATCGATCCACTTTGCGTAACTCGACTAAAAGACGGCAGCTATTTCCAAGATCGATTAACTGCCTAACTCTCGCGGTTTCACCAGATTCCGCAGCTTCCAAGCCGCAACATCGAACCACTGTGTTGGCCAGTTTTTTTCCACCGCTTCAAAAACGGCAATGGCAGCTGTAGGCATCTCCACATAGCACCCGCTTAAAAGGCTAACTGCTTCCTCCATTCCTGGGTTATGAGCCAAAACCAACACGCTTTCTCGCGTCGCGAATTGGCTAGCATGCGAAACAAGTACCCCAGCAGGAGCCAAATACAATTCCTGCTTGTAATGAACATCGGGTTCCGAATCAACAATGACTGCATTGTTTCGCCATACGTTCAACATCAAGGCAAGTGTTTGCGACGTACGGACCGCGGTGCTGCACAAAATGACCTCTGGAATCAAACCTTCGCTAGCTAACCACGATGCTATACGCGGTGCCGCGTCTTGACCTCTCGCATTCAGCGGTCGATCGTGATCCGAGACCGATCCGTCGGACCAATCACTCTTTGCATGCCTCATGAGAAGCAGTCGTTTTGGGGCATTAGCCGTCAATGTAGCACCTGTCACTTGTCAAAATGAGTTCTCGTCAAGCGGCGTTCGCGAACCGCGGAAGCGAGTTCCTCCAGCAATGCGACGCTATCGTCCCAACCAAGGCAGGCATCGGTAACACTTTTTCCATATTCCAATGCAGCGATCTGCTCGGGCTTTTGAACAAGCTTTTGATTGCCTGCCTTCAGATGGCTCTCAATCATTACACCAAATATGGACGTGCTTCCCGCAGAAAGTTGGGACGCAATACTGTGACACACATCCTTTTGGCGTTCGTGAATTTTGTCACTATTGGCATGGGAGCAATCGACCATGACCTTGGTGGTGGCTTTCGCATTCGAAAGCTCTTTGACCGCTTCTGCTACGTGCAGGGAATCGTAATTCGGTGTTTTCCCCCCTCGCAGGATCAGATGGCAGTCTTGATTACCTCGTGTTTGAACGGTCGCAACCTGACCATTCTTATGAATCGAAAGAAAGTGGTGGGACTGCGAAGCAGCTTGAATGGCATCGATCGCGATTTTGACGTTACCATCTGTTCCATTCTTGAAACCGACTGGAGCGGACAGTCCCGATGCCAGTTCGCGATGCACTTGAGATTCCGTTGTCCTAGCGCCAATGGCTCCCCAACTGATCAAGTCACCAATATACTGCGGCGAAATTACATCTAAAAATTCCGAGGCGCATGGCATCCCAAGCCGATTGAGTTGCACCAGTAGATCTCGAGCGATTCGAATCCCTTCATCGATGCGATAACTCTCATCCAGATACGGGTCATTGATCAGCCCTTTCCATCCAACGGTGGTGCGTGGCTTTTCAAAGTAGACTCGCATCACAATTTCTAAATCCGCAGCATGTTTGCTGCGTTGGTCCATCAGTCGTGACGCATATTCCAACGCGGCCTTGGGGTCATGGATGGAACAGGGGCCAATGACCACAAGCAGACGGTCGCTATCACCGGACAACATACGAATAATGTTGCGTCGAGTTTCCTGGACCAATTTCTCGATCGGCGAATTGGCGATTGGAAAAAAGCGAATCAGGTGCTCCGGCGGTGGCAAAGGAACAATCTGGTCAATACGTTGATCGTCTGTTCCCGATGTGCGATCCGCCGGGGATGGATCCAAATTGGTCATTGCTATCCAAAGGGTTCTGTGCTGTGAAATTCTTTATGGAAAAGCGATATCGTAGTTCAACACAGTGCAATTGGCTATGCGTTCCCTACCCGTAGTTGAAGAACTACAGAACGTCCGCTCGCTTCTCAATGGATCGGGGACCTAAATTGCCATAGCGATGGTAGTCAAAGGAGATGCTTTGCTCCATCACGTACCGCAGCAGCTCAATCCGCCCGACCAACGATACCGGTTGATCGGAGACGTAAACTTGATGACTATTGGCGGAACGCAAGACTTCTTCCGGCACACATTCCGAGTTGGCAAATCGAAGCCGTGCCACTTGCCCCGTTTGGATCGCCTGGATCAATTCTTCGTCGGTTTCCTCCAAGAATTCGATGCGACCTGCCCATTCGGAAGTGAGCCTTTCCAGGACCGCAATCGTCGCTTCGTGCATTCCATCGGGGTAACTGACGATGGCTCTGCATTTGGCCGCACTTGCCGCTAAGGCTCGAAGGCAGATATCGAAGGGGTGATCTTTGGCCGACACACGGATTCGCAGCGGGGTGGCTGGCAAATACCGAGTCACGTTGTCCTGGCCGATCAATTTGAGATGGTCTTGCTCCAGATGCAATTCTTCTCTCGCGAACGTGTCGAATGACAGCATTGCGGATCGTAGTTGTGCGATGTGGGACGCCGTGGTGCTCTGGCCATCCGAATCTGCTGGCAGGTCTAACAACAGCCGGCTTGATCGATCGAGTCGCTCCCAAAACGTCCGGAGCGATGTTAGTTCAGGAAGACGGGACGCATCCACCACCGATGCCTCCGACGACGTAGAATGAAACGTCATCAAGGTGCTCACGTAGTTTGGTCCGCCAGCTTTTGCTCCTGGACCAAACGCACTTTTTCCCATTCCGCCGAAAGGCTGCCTCAATACGATGGCGCCCGTCGTGGGGCGGTTGATGTACAAGTTGCCTGCCTTGATCGACTCGCGCCAGATCTTTTGCTCTCGATCGTCCAACGATTCCAAACCGCTCGTCAATCCAAAGCCGGTTGCATTCACATTACGAACCGCTTCAGGCAAATTCTTGAAGCTCATGACCCCCAGCACCGGTCCAAACAATTCGGTCTTGTGCGTGAAGCTGCCCGCCGTGGTATTCCACTTGACTCCCGGAGAATACGAGCACGGATTATCTCCTTGTTGAGTTGGCATCACCGCCCAGCTTTCGCCATGCTCGAGCTCCTTCAAGCCTCTTAGCAGGTCGCCCGAGGGTGGTCGAATCAGCGGCCCCATTTTGGTCGACAAGTCCCAAGCCGATCCAACTCGCAAGCTGACAATAGCATCGACAAACTGTTCTTTGAATTCGCGGTTTTGGAAAACCTCCTCTTCCAACAGCAACAGGGATGTAGCGCTGCACTTTTGGCCGGCATGTGAGAAGGAACTGTGCAACACATTCTTGATGGCCAAATCGCGATCGCTCAGCCCGCTCACAATGGTCGCATTCTTGCCCCCGGTTTCAGCGAGCAGCTTCAATCGTGGATTCGCATCCAGAATGCTTAAGGCCGTTTCGGTTCCACCTGTCAGAATCACTCGCGCGATCTCTGGCCTTCGAAGCATATGCAACCCCGCCATGGCACCACTGCATGGGACGAACTGCAGTGCTTCACGCGGAACACCCGCTCTCCAGAAGCACTGGCACATCAGGTACGCTGGTAACACGGTATCGGAAGCTGGCTTCATGATCACGGTATTTCCAGCTGCTAACGCGGCTGCAACACCCCCGCATGGAATGGCGATCGGAAAGTTCCATGGACTCACCACCACGACAACTCCCACGGGCTGAGCTTTCATTGGTTCGGACTCTTGTAGCTCCAGCGCGCACAACGCATAGAACTCCACGAAATCAATCGCTTCACTCACTTCGGGATCGCTCTCCAAAATGGTTTTCCCCGCGTCGGCAATGGCGGCGCCAATCAGATCGGCTCTCGCGATCCGAAGCTCCTGAGCAACTTTGCGGAGAATCGTGTAGCGATCCTGCGGCGATAACGATCTCCAGCCGGATGGGTCTTGACTGGCGCAATCCACCGAACTTCGAATCTGAGATTCGTTCGCTTGATGGTACCGAGCCGCAATAACGCCAGGGCGAGATGGATCGATCGATTCCACCAACGTTCCGGCACCTTCTTGCTCGTCACTGCCAATCGATAAAGGAATCTTGGTTGCCTGAGCGTCGCACCGTGGTTGCCATTGATCGATGATGGACTGAGCCCAAATCGAGTTCGCAACCAAGGAGAAATCCGTGTCGGGTTCGTTGACCAAAGCTTGCCAACGCACGGGCTTGGCTGGTTGTTCTGGTAACTTGCGTCGATCTTGTTGTCGTCGCGCTTGAACGGAAACCGAATCAATTCTCTCGACCGCCTCCAAAAATCCATTCTCCAGTCGCTGCCAAGTGGCCCCTCCGACCGAAATCTTGAAGGCGTGACGCAAGAAATTATCGGGGCCGGTGTTTTCGTCCAATCGACGGATCAAATACCCGATCGCGTTGATAAACTCCTCACGTTGGCAAGCCGGTGCGTATAACAAAACGCTTTTGGAGAGTTCGAACATGGCACGGCGTTGATGATTGGCCATCCCTTCCAACATTTCAAATTGGACCTTCTCCAACACTTCTTGAGAACTCGCCATCACCATGGCATACGCCAAGTCGAACAAATTATGAGACGCGATGCCAAGATGTGCAGCTTCAATGTTCTCCGACCGAAGTCCGTATCGAACCATGCGCTTGTAGTTCGCATCGGTCTCAATCTTGGTGCGGTAGGGCGCTTGCGGCCATCCGCGGACGGATGCTTCCACACGTTCCAATTCCATGTTCGCGCCTTTCACGATGCGAATCGTAATCGGGGAACCTCCCTTGCGGTAACGGTCGATCGCCCACTGAGTGATGGATTCCTGTGCCAGCGACGAATCTGGAATGTATGCCTGCAACGCAATCCCGGCTCGAACGTTCTCCATGCCCTTGCGCGATAGAGTGTGCATAAAAATGTCCGCGGTCAGATTCAAATCGCGATACTCTTCCATATCCAAGTAAACGAACTTGGGAATTCGATGACCATCCGACCGAAGAAACGTTTCTTTAGCCGCCGCGCGATACAACAGCTCCAATCGATCTGCTACTGTTCGAATAGATTGCTTGCGAGCGATCGGAGAAATCTGAGAATAGAGAGTGGATATCTTGATCGAAACACATTCGATTTCGGGCAATTGCAATGCGGCGAGATAGCGATCCAGACGTCGCCGCGATTCTTGTTCCCCCAAGATCGCTTCGCCAAGAAAGTTCACATTCATGCGAAGCCCTTCTTGCGATCGTTCCTTCAAGTGACCAGCCAACTTGTCGTGCTCGGCAGGCAAGATCACGTTGGCCGTTTCCTTGCGCATCTTTTCTTTCACCATCGGCACCGCGACGCCTGGCAGATACTCGCCAAACGACTGAAAGCCCTTCAGCAAAGCTTGGTCAAAGACGCTAAAGAACCGCGGAACCCCTTGCACATCCAAAATGTGAACCATCTGATCCACCACTCGACCTGCGGATTCACTCCGGAAGCTCTGATCGGTAATCTGCGTCAGAGTCGATTTATCTTCGGGATGCTGCAACATCCGATCGAGCTCTGCTTGTTGTCGCCGTTCCTGCGGAGTTTGAAGCTGCCCAGCGCGTTGCTGCAGCAAGGTCGCAAGCCCCAGTGCCGCCTGAACAAGTCGCTTGTCGTCCAACGCGCATCGGCTGCTGGCGGATAATCCTTGCCCCTGCAGTAAAGAACGAACTTGATTCAGACTCAACGGGGCGGCAGCGGCAGTTTGGAACATGGATTCAGCTTGACTCGGGTGTTTTAGTGAAGCACGCATTGAAACGGAACAGGATCAGCAGCACTCTTGGCCGGATAGGACTCCAAGATCTTACCATTTTGAAGCACAAACGTACCGCCCAATTGAAACCCATCACCATCCAAAGTTCCCAGCCCATTTCGCTTCAGGATTGCAGCTTGAAATCCACGCCACCAGACTGTCGGGCCAAACAATTGCGAAAGCTTGCCACGTTCCAGCCCATAGGCCCGGTACAATCTAGACGTTGGGTCCGAAACATGAACGACTTCGGGGATGCCTATCGAATTCATCATGGCCTGCCCGTCTGCCCAAGAACTCATGTGGACCACAATAGGCCGCATGTTCTTGGCCCGCAGTTCTGGGAGTTTGGCTTTGAGTTCGGCCAAGTTCTCTCGGCAGAAAGTACAACCCGCGTGCCTTACAAAAAGAAGGAATATTTTCTCGTTCTGAATCGCATCCCAAAGGCTCTGCTTATCGGAACCGATCGCGGTGCGGTTCGCTTGCTCAAACGTGGGCTCAGCGGCCGCAGACGACGGCTCGTCAAACCCATCGAGTGAAGTTCGATAACGTGGATCCGAGTGGGCCTTCATGGCCAGATACAGCATGGCTCCGAAGGGCACCCACCACACCAAATCGTTCGTCAGAATGGTTACGCCCCAGGACCAAGGCAAAACTCCCGTGGCAGCGCTTTGCACAAAGCCGATCGGCCCAAGTATCTTTCCCAAGAAGCCCACCAAAACAATCGGCCAATGCCGGACAAAGTCCCTTGCCGCGAACCAATAACCGATTCCGTAAACCCCCACGATCATCCCAACGCACTGCCATATTCCGGGATAATTGGGGCGGGCTATTCCCGTCCAGTCAAACAGATGATTGGGGAACAGAATAACCCATGCCCCCCAAACAAGGTTGTAAACGGCGGCCACCTTCAATACGAAGCTAGGCCATTTTGCATCGAGGTAGTATTGGGTTGGGCTTATGTTTGGCATATTGTGGGAGCGTGAAGGGTGCATCGTGGTTGGTACTGTGACTCCGGTTCTGGCTGGGCCATTCGCCCTTGGCTGGGCCAGTTTGCGTGGTCTCTACGACGACCAGCCGTTAAGCCCATTACGATTCAATGAAGCATTCAGCTGCAGTGATTTCGTTTAACCGTCAGCCGTAGGCGTACGTGAATGGCAGCAAGTACGCCTTCGGCTGACTGTTAAACGACTTATTGAACGGCATTGCCGTTAAACCGGTAAACGCCAACGAATGCAACTCATTCGTGATCGTGTCCATGATCAGGAGCTCCGTGACCATGTTCATGAGCTGCGAACGCTTCGTGGTCTTTGTCGCCACCCGCGATAACATATGCCATCAAGTCCAGAATTTCCTCCCGCGTTAACTTGCTAAGCAACCCTTGAGGCATCGTGGAGACTTCCGATTTTTTCTCCGCTTCGATATCGGCTTTTTCAAGGATGGTTGGTTCTCCCTTGGCCAACGGATCGACCATGATCTTGATCTGGTCCTTGGTTTCCTCCACAACCATTCCGGAGATGATCGCTTCGGAGCTCATTTGGAAAATTCGCGAACGGTACTTTTCTTCGATCTCCGCGGATGGCTCAAGAATCGATTTCAGCAAGTACTCTGGGGCACGCTTTTTCTCGTCCAGTTTGCCTAGATCGGGCCCGAACTCTTTCCCCTCCCCGCCCAACTTGTGACAGCCAACACAGTTCGCAGCTCGGAACAGACTCTTGCCTACTTCATACGATCTACCATGAACACCATGCTGGACATCGGCAACTAAGTCTTCGTATTTCCATGCGGTATTTCGGCCAATGGATGCAAGCAATTCATCTTGCATAGGAAGAGGGTTGGCGGCCAGATAAGCATCTGGATCGGCTTGGTAGGCCTCTAAATCGCTAACCACCACCAATACCCCAAACATGCGTCTCCAGTGCCCAGGGTAAGTGCAAACAAACGGATACATACCCGGTTGCTTCGGAACGTCCATAGTCATCGTCTGCGATTCGCCCGGCGATAGCAATTTGCTAGCCAACAATACCTTTTCCGAGACGGGAACAAAGTTGCGTTCGCGAGCATCGGGTTCCAATGCACTCGCCTCCGCTTTTAGTCCAATCTCTTCCAAGGAACCGGGCACAATGAAAACTAAATTGTGCGGCATATTGTCGGTGTTCGAAAAACGAAACTCGACGGGCTTTCCAGCAGCCACGGCAATTCTTTCTTTATCGTAATTCATCCGCTCTACGACCGTCCCGATGGCGATGGTTCTTACATCCAGATTCTGCAATCGATCGGCGATTCGCTTCGCCTGTTCGCTCGGTAGCTTCTCAGCAAACGCCTTGATCAGCTCGACGGTTTCCACCGCATTGCCAGACGTTCTACTCTTGGTGGGGATACTGCTCAGATAACCCACAAGATTGTCAACCAGGCTGGGTAGCTCCTTCGCATCCCACGCGGTCGGAGGCAATGTCTTCATCGCTGTCACGGCCGCAGCACGCTGTCGATCTGCCTTGATCAACCGTGTCCAATCCAAGAACTTTTCGCTTTCAAATCCAGGAAGTGTAGCGAGTGTACGTACCGCGAGATCTTGGACGCTTTCGCCCCCACCTCCAACGCTCAGAAACTCAGGTGCAATTTTTTGCTTTTTGAATTCGGGGCCGCTCCAGGTAAGCCTCAGACCGTCACCACCACCGTTATCAAAATAGGTCACCACCATACGATGCAACCCCGCCGTCAAATCGACCGAGGCACTCTTTTCGACCATACCATGCAATCCATCATTGTCGATTAGCAGTTCGCCATCGAGGTACACGCGCGAGCCGTCATCCGAGGCAATAGAGAACGTGTAGTTGCCCGATTGGGGAACAGTCAGGTTTCCCGTAAACCGCAACGCGAAATCATCCGGCTCCGTACGCTGTGGTACTTCCATGATGATTCCTGGTACAACACCGCTACTGTTAGCTTGCAAAGCAGCCAGGGTTTCTAACGCGACATTGTCTGGCGCAGGGAAGAAGTAGTCGACCTGAATTCCCGGCTCTTGAAGTGCTCCACCTTGCGGTTCCGCCTGGAGGGAGGCTGGCAGCTCGAACATCAAGCCTCGAACCGAGGGAAGCAGTTTTTGCTTTAAGTTGGGGTCTCTAAGACTCTCCACCGCCGACAAAAGATCCTTGAGTCGCTGGTGACTGGAGGCAGCTAATGCAAAGGCGGCGTCTCCCGTCCCTTCGGCTGCGATCCAAGCCGCAAAGCCCAATTGACGTGTTACTGGCTGTTTCCCGTTGGTAGCCAGAGTTTGCAAAGTACCTCGCGACTTTTTCAATTCGGCAGCAGGCTGTTCCAACAATAGATCTTGGAGGCTCTTCAGTCCATCAGGCTTCGTGGCTTGGTCACGCTCTTGAACCAAGGCTAAGACGACGGGCAGGGAGCTCTCTTTCCTCAGTTCCGATAGGCCGTTCAAGGCAATACGCAAATTGTCGATCGAGACGGCTGGACGAGCCAAGATCGATTGATAGGCCTTCTCCGACTTGGGAAGTTTTAGGATGCTCTCTACGCTCGCATTTTGAAATGCATACTGAAGAGCTGCTTCCGATAGCTTCACGTTATTGTCGATGGACCGTTTTAATTGCTCGTCTACATTGAGTCTTGGCTTGGCATATGTCAGCACCGTTTCGAGTTCCGGATCGAGTGGACGGTTTGCGACTTCGAAGAACGCCTCCACCGCTGTGGACCCTTGCAAGTCGACTGCAGCCTTGATAGCTTCCGCCCGAACCAGCGCGGATTCATCCCGAGCTGCCTCCAGCAGCAACGCGTCCCAATCCTTCACACGTTTTGCCCAGTGACCCAACGTTCGAATAGCAGCCGCACGAACGAGTCCTTCTCGGGCTTGAAATGTTTTCTTGATCCATGCAAGATCTGGACGTCGATGTTCTTCGAGCACCCAGAGTCCTTCCAAGAGTGCCTGCGCATCATCGGGCTTGGCTGGATCCAGTCCTTTTGCCCATTGATGCAAGGCGGCATCCACCGTTACGGAATCGCGACCGCTTAATTCCAAACGAGCTCGATACCGAGTTCCGTTTTCTTTCGAGTAGAAGGCCTTGAAAACCTCTTCGACAGGCTTGCCTTTGAGCTTTGTCGGTTGGAGCGGCTTGCGCCCTTCGGCGGTCACTCGGTAGACACGACCATGTTCGTTGTCTCGGTTGGGATCTCGCATGTTGTGCTGCATATGACCGATAATAGCGTTGCTCCAGTCCGCAACATAAAGAGCCCCATCGCCACCCACTTCAAGATCGCTCGGGCGGAAATTTGGATCGCTCGAAACCAGAATCGGATCAATTTCAGTCGCCTTGATGTCAGCACCGTTGTATGTCACCTCGTGCTGCAAAACCCCCAGCACTCCGATGCAATTGCATATCAAGAAATTGCCTTGGTTTTCCTGGGGAAAGTGGCTACTGGAAAGGATGCCATTGGAAGAAACCGGTCGAACTCGCATCTTAAACCACTGTTTGTTCCCAATGCCTTTGCCAATATTGACATACGACCCAGTTCCGCCCGTTCCGTCGTTTGCAAACTGATAGCCCCATTGGTCGAAAACATCTCCGTGCGGGTTTGGACCAATAGGGAAATGAAACTCCATTTCGAACGTTCTTGGGTTGAATCGATGCACACCGCTCGCTTCAGAACGAACCGTTTGGGTAGGCGTTTCGATAGCCGACACATTGAAGATTCCTCGAGACCAATACAGCCAACCATCCGGGCCGATTAACATGGCATTGGCAGAGTGATGCGAATCCGCGCTGCAAACACCTTGGAGCATACGAATTTTTACGTCCGCTTTATCATCACCATCGGTATCTTTTAAGAACCATATTTCAGGCAGAGCGGCAACCAACATTCCACCGTTCCAAAACTCGAAGCCGGTAACGCTATTGAGTTCATCTGCGAATGTGACACATCGGTCCGCAACTCCATCCCCATCATCGTCGGGAAGGCAAACGATCTTGTCGCGCCGAGGCTCAACCGGATTCCAGTGAGGGTACGACGGCCACACCGATACGAACAAGCGGCCATCGGTGTCGACTGCCATTTGAACTGGGTTGATCAACTCCGGAAACATCTCCTCAGAGGCAAAGAGATTGACCTGCATCCCTTTAGCCACTTTCATTTTGCTGATCGCTTCTTTGCCCCCAAGATATTCATGACGACCATCAGGCAGCTTTCCAGGGATGTTGGTTTTTACTTCCAGTTCCGGGGGCAAGTTATCGTCCTTGACCACATACGATTCGCCGCGTGCAGCAGCCCAAACCGCTTTGTCCCGGTTCGCCGTTTTGACATCGAAAATTTCCATTTCGCGCATCATGACATCCGCATTCGATTGTCCGAACCAAGCTAACTTGGAACGGCCGCCAAAAACGTTGTAGCCATCCACCACACGGTACCGGCTGAACCATTCGTCATTCTTGGAGAGGATGGTTTGCCGTAGGTTTTCTAAGCGGGAATTGTTAGCAGGCAACGTTCGACCTGGAAACAAGTCCTTGACAATGATTTGCGAGATCGCCTGATCGCCATGGTCAAGAAGGTGAATACCGTTCATGGTCAGCGGTTGTTTCGCAGACGCATAGAGACGCTGCGAAGGGCCGAACAAGTCCACAAAGACTACCTTCTTTTCTTGGCATACTTGCTTCATGGCTTGAGTGTAGATTGCCAGATTGACATTGTTGTCCGAACCATCCGGCAGATGTGGGCTCTTCAAGTTCTCATGGGCGATGGGTGAAAAGAACACCAATTGCGGAGCGGCCAAGCCATCGTACTTTTGACTTTTCATCCCCTCGATCGTGTCTGCCAAATCGGCGCGAAACTTATCGAGCCCGCTTGCTCCTCGCTGAGCTTCGTTGTAACCAAAGAAACAGAAAACCACGTTCGCCTTGACCTTGGTCAACCATTCGTCTGGCGAGCCGAAATTCTCCTCGCGCGATCGCAACTTCAGTTCGTCCCCTGGATATCCAAGATTGCGACAGGTTAAATCCAACTCCGGAAACATGCCGGCCAAGTAGGTTTCCAGCCAACCTGAATGCTGCATACGATCGGCGGTGGTGTTCCCAATATATGCAACGCTATCCCCTTTTTTTAACTCAAGAGGAAGGGTCTGGGACTGGGAGGTTGAGACAAGCAGCATCAGCGTTGCAAAGAATCCAACGCTGGTCAAACGAAGCATGTTCATGGGTGAAATTCCTTGGGGAGGGGATCGAATGACCGCCATTATAACGCAAGCGAGCCCAAAGAGTACAACACCATGCTAAGGTGTCAGCAGCAGCTTCAATCCGGCGATGACCAGCACCAGAGCCAGCAAACGCTTGATGGTGGTTTGCGGGAATCGCGTACTTCCCAGATAGGACCCCGCCAAACCCGCGAATAAGGCAATCAGGGCGAACGGAATCGCAAAAGTGGGAAGCTGTCGAGTGTTGCTGACGTTGCCAAGCAAACCTGCTATCGAATTCAGCAGGATGAAAACAGCGGAAACAGCCGCAGCCGATTTCGTTTTCGCCCATCGCATGGCGAGAAGGAGCGGTGTCAAAAAGATACCTCCCCCTGTTCCGGTTAGCCCCGACAAAAGCCCAAGCCCCGCGCCGACTGGCAATGCGACGCCCATCGATGGCTCTTGAATTACCTTATCTTCCGATGGGTAAATCAAGAATCGGATCGCCGAGAATAAAAGGATCCAACCGACAATGAACTTAAAGGCGGCTACAGGCAGATTGAAATAGCCACCGACAAAAGCCATCGGCACAGCAAGCATTGCGAATGGCCAAAACAACTTCCAGGAAAAGTGACCACCACGGTAAAACTGCCACGATGCGACCGAAGCTACCAAAATGTTCAAGGCAAGGGCCGTTGGCTTAATGACATTCGGTGCAAGCCCAGCTAACGACAGGACCGCAATGTATCCCGAAGCGCCAGCATGGCCCACCGAAGAGTACAAGAATGCGATCGCCCCAATCGCTAGGCTCACCATCAAGAATTGTTCCGTTGTCATCAGCGATTTTTTCTTTGAGTCTCTTGCAAGGACGCTGGCGATGTTTCCAACAAGCATCGCGCGACCCAGTATAGTCTGCAACGTTATCCATAAAATTCCTCATTGGCAAATCACTCGCCCGAAAACTTCGCTTACCCTAGTCTCATGCCAAAGGATCATGGCGGAAAGCAAATCGAGTGAAGGGCACTATCAAGAATTGATTTCATCGAACATGCCAACGGTAATCTAAGAGCGTTTCATCCAGAAGATGGCCTCAAGAAACAAAGGATGTGTTGGTGGCTCCTTGCTGTTGCTCTTTAGTTCTTTCAGCACTCCACCAAACTGAACACAACCCGAAAGATCAATCTCCTTTTTCAAGGGGATGCAAACAACCGCGCTCGGGCCGATTCTAGTGTCGTTATCAAACAACTCGATAACGCGATACAAGCTGTGAATCGGGATCATCATAGGGACCATCACCTTGCCAATCATGATGGGGACCGTGATGAAACCTGAAAACAAGGATTGCGTTCCTACCTCTTTTGCATAGCCGGTAAGCACGATCGCCTCACCTGCTTTTCGTTCCCTATCCACTTGCGAAGGAGGAACATGATTTGGTTTCTTTTTGGCGAAATCGCGACGGAGCTTTGTGTCGAGCAGCGCGAGGACCGCTTCTTGATCGTTGGCAGCAAGATTTTGCTTGGTCATTTCGAGGAAAAGAAAGGCTCGAATTCCAGCCGAAAAGACCCCTGCTGCCTTGGCGAGTTCACCGCGCGAAACTACCTCGTCATCGGCAGCATCAAAAAAGTTGTAGAACCGTCCGCCATTGTCGAGAGCTTTCTTGGCTGGGCCTAGCGAAGCGAACGCCTTCAATTCTTGCATTTTGGTCTACTTTGCCAGCAGATAGGAAGCTTCTCCAACTCCGTCTCTCGGTGCTGGTTGGCTCCATATTAACTGATACGGTCAAAGAGAAGGAGTAGCCCAAACGGCCTACAAGACTTTTCCTTTTCGAGGTTGGCGTGAGTCTTGTGGACGGGATAGAACCACGCACTCACTTTGAATCCTGTGTTTTCAGTGATCCTAACGTGCTATGGTGACGCTAGACAGGGCTCGTTCAATAAATGGCTTGAAGAAGTCCATCTCCGGGACCTCCAAGCATCGATTCACTCCTTGGTCCAACCATCGGGCGATCTTCATGGAATTGAAGTGGCACCGATGTTCGCTGAAAGCAGTCGTCTCAAACGACGTCATGAAACCACCTTCTAAAAACACACACTGCTGGCACTCCGAATCCAGCTTGCTAAAATACCTGGGAACCACCGTCGCTAGAAATCGCTTGGCGTAGGGCTGCAGTCGAATCGTTTCTGCGACCTCTTCGCCGAAATTCTCCTCGAGCCAGTCGTACGTTCCCGTCTTCAATAGTGAATCGCTCGTCCAGTGCCCCGCTCTTAATTCGCCACTGGCTAAAGCTTGGCAAGGGTGGAACAACAACGCGGATACGACGAGACTCGTCTCTGAGTTTTCCGAAACGGCATTCGAAGCAAGTTGTCTTGCTTTCAAAAACAAATCAGAAACAGACGGATCCCAATGTTCGCTACCAGCTTGCAAAAGCTCAAACAACTGCGCCGCCGATATCCGGTTCGCTCCGATTCGAACCAGGCTCCTGTCCCTAATCGCGATCATAATCTACTCCTGGAAGAGAGGCTGAGATTGCTAGCAATGTGCAAATTCTAAGTACCAGTTATGTTGAACCGATGAAGAACGCGTTAGGGAGCTTTGAAAAAAGAAGTTTTTGTGTCTAAAGTGGCTGAGCTCCGCTGGCCAATCGGCAGTTCACTTCTTCTAAAACGGGAATAAGATCAGTCGCTTGTTTGAGAACGAAATGAGCCCCTGCGGCTAGATATTCCGCGTCCAATTGGCCAAGCCGTCGCTCCAATTCGTCGCTTGGAAGGGATTCTGCATCTGCTTGGCTAAGCCCCAATCCGTTTCCTGTCATGGTGATTCCCACCGCCCACATGCCTGCATTCCGAGCCGCTTGAATTCCAATCGGCGTATCGTCGACCACCAAGACACTGGCAGGCGGATAAACATTCAAGGCTTCACATGCCCGCAGGTTAAGCCATGGCATCGGTCGTCCAGCAGGCACCTCATCGGAGCACAAGACGACGTCCGGTGCATACCCTTGTTCAAGTGCATTCGGAATCACGGCTGCCATCAGAGCCCGTGTGTAACCCGTCGATGAACCTATCTTCAAGCCTCTTGCTCGCAATTCTTGGATCAATTGGGGAATGCCAGGAAGCACATCGGACCCTTGGGTGAGGACCGACAGTTGTAAGGGCAGGAAATCTGCGTACAGCCGATCCACATCAGCGTCCTCCGGAAGCGAGCCAAATTTTTCTCTCCATAAGCCGGCGACTCGAGGAAGACTGAGAACGCTGGCGATGTGTTCTCGTTTGGCTTGCCCCATCGGGCCGCGGGCTTCCGCTTCAGAGATCGGAATCCCAATGCGACGGAAGATCTCAAGAAAGACTTGGACGGGCGCTCTGCTCCCGTAGTCTACCGTGGTACCCGCCCAATCAAACAACACCGCTTGAATTTTCATTCCGCTAATTTGCCTTCCAGAGATTTTCAGCAACACCAAATGCCATCGTCATACCTGCCCCGCCAAGCCCATTGACGATTCGAACGCCCGGCTTGGGCTCGATCGTCCAGTGGGAATGATTCGGATTCTTGGCATAAATTCCGTGCCATCGTTCGGCGATCGTCCAATCGGGCAATACGATAATTTTGCGTAGCTCACGAAGGATCATCTCATCAATGTCTTGGCGATCAAACGGCGTAATGTCTTGATCGTATTCGTGCGAGTCACCAAGAATGACTTGCCCCAATTCATTTTGAGAAGCCATGACATGGACTCCGAATCGATCGAGTTCGGGGGTCTCACTCGCCACTCGCTCTTTCAATTGAGCCAAGCTGGGACACGCAGCAAAATTGCCGTAATGTCGAATCGTAAGACCGCTTGCAAGATGAGGCCCAATGCTCCACCGGTTTGCTTGTGCATCTGTTCTCAACATTTGCAGCTTGCATTTCTTCATGCCCGAGGCTGCATACTCGACGGGAAAAAGTGTTTCAAAATCTGCCCCCGAGCAAACAACAACACGATCGCATGCGTGAACTTGGCCCGAAGAGGTTACCACTCGCCCGGTTTCAACATGGCTTACCGACGTATTCCAATGGAACCTCACACCATGCTTCTCTTGAAGCCAATGAGCCAGAACGCTGCTTGCCTTTCGTGGATTCACACAAGCTTCGGTCGGGCTCGACAGTCCACCCAGCAGATTCACAGGATTGGCAGCGGGAGTCTTCTCTAAAACTTGTTCTTTGGTGAGCAGCTGGCAATCGACTCCCAAGTCTTTTGCCTGAGAAAAGAATTCATTGAGAACCGCCCACTCGTCCGCTTGATGGGCTAAATGGATCGACCCGCATGGATTGACCCACAGTCCAGATTCGTCGGCCAGACGCAACCATCGCAAGCGACTGCGGATCGCCGTCTCGTAGGACTCGCCGGCAGGCTGGCCAATCGGCCATACCATTCCAAAATTACGAACGGATGCACCGGAAGCGATTCCGCTTCGTTCAAATACCGTGACTTGTTGATTCGACTCGGCGGCTAACCAAGCCTGAGCCAACCCAACAATTCCGCCGCCAATAATGATCGTGGATGATGCCATTAGTTACTGCCGCGAGCGATCAAGGATTGCGATAAGTGGTCGCGATAATGGGTAAGAGGAGGGGTCGATAGATTCGGTATTTTTGCTTGATCGTCAATACGCCTGAGCTGAATGGCTGCCTCAAAATGCGGATGCTTTTCAAAATGAGTCGCTTGAGCAGGTGTCATGGGGCCCCCTTGCAAATGCAGACTTTGAACCGAGGGTGGACTGAGCATCGAAAAATAGTCACCATCCACAGCGCAAAGGTAACGCTTTGCTGCAACATGCAAACGGATTGGTTCTACGACTTCCGGAACAAAATGATCGGTCAACCAAGCGGCCCCCAGCTGCTCATGCTCGTCATCGATGTCATGGTCCGGAGCATCTTCCGGAAGATCATGAAGCAAATGCCCCACGTCGTGCAAAAGGCAAGCAGCCACAAACTGCGGCGATCCGCCCGCTTGTTCCGCCGCGTACGCGGATTGCAAAGCATGTTCCAATTGCGATACCGCCTCTTTCCCGTAGCCGGAATCGCCTCGCAATCGAAAGCAATCAAGCACATGCGATACAGGGTCTAAGTCTTCACGGGATGGTTCCACAAGCAATTCCTTGAACAACAAAAGGCGATATCAACAGATCTAACCAAATCTTAACTTTAACAAGTTCGCCAACAGCATATACTGCCGGGCCGATTCAGCAATTCCATTCATCAAATGTTCATAATGCCTTCCTATGTCGCAGCCGAAATCGTCGCCTAACAAGTGGAACTGGCCCTCTTGGACTTGGACTCTTTGGTCGATCATCGCTGCTTTTGGAACGTACTTTTGCATGTATGGTTTCCGAGTTCCGTACAAAGCGGGCGGTTACGAACACCAGTACACTTTCTCGGGCGACTTCCAGCTGGATGAGAAAAGCGTCTTTGTGATAGCGCAAGTCCTTGGCTACACCATTAGCAAGTTTCTTGGAATCAAAGTGGTTTCCGAATTGCCTCCGGAACGCAGAGCGATCGCAATTCTGGGGCTGATCGGTTTTGCAGAGCTCGCTCTGATCGGATTCGGAGCTGCAAGTCGTCCGTGGAATATTTTTTTTATATTCTTGAATGGACTGCCCCTTGGAATGGTGTTCGGTTTGGTGCTTGGCTTCCTGGAAGGAAGGCAGACCACCGAGCTGTTAGCTGCCGGTTTATGCACCAGCTTCATTCTGGCGGACGGATTGATGAAGTCCATCGGACAAGAATTACTCAAGTCGTTTGGAGAGTCGTGGATGCCTGCCGCCGCTGGAAGCATCTTTGTTGTCCCGTTGCTTATCTTTGTTTGGATGCTGACTCAGATCCCTCATCCCTCCCAAGCCGACGAACATAACCGTCAAGCAAGAACCGTCATGGATGGAAAATCTCGTTGGCAGTATTTAAAAAAGTTTGCCTTGGGGCTCTCGCCGATCATTCTGGTTTACCTACTGGCAAACATCTTGCGGAGCATCCGTGGCGATTTTGCAAGGGAGCTGTGGACCGATTTAGGAGTGGATGCAACCGAGTTCTCCAACCGCTACACACAATCGGAAGTGTGGGTGGGCCTGTTTGTTCTGGTCGTGAATGGAAGTTGTGTTTTATTCCGTAACAATGGTCGTGCTTACGTCAGCTCGCTCAGTATATGCGCGGCCGGAATCTTGTTGCTGATTTCTGCCTGCTATTTGCAAATGCAGCAGGCATTGACCCCCATGACCTTTATGGTTCTGGTCGGCTTGGGTTTGTATATGCCCTATGTTGCAATTCACACGACGGTTCTCGAACGGTTTATTGCGCTAACGCGAGAAAAGGGGAACTTGGGTTACCTGATGGCGTTAGTCGATTCCAGCGGTTATCTTGGTTATGTGATCGTTTTGTTGGTTCGAAAGATGATCAAACTGGAAGGAAATATTTTGCAGTTCTTTATCGGAGCGTGCCTCATCGCAGGTGTGATTTCCTTGGCTTCCTTGTCCTGGTCAGCATGGCACTACGCGACGCGATTTCGTTCCAAGAATGATTTCGTGCCAACAACATAGTCAACTCGACCGCTCTCCCTCTATCGTAAGTTCCGCACCGTGAGCAGACCACTTTTGTCGAAGGCGTTGGTTTATTCCGGAGTGCCGGGCACGCTCGAATTGGTCGAACTAGAAATTCCATCTCTCAAGAACGACCAAGCTTTGGTACGAGTGGATGGCTGCACGTTATGCGGTAGCGATCTGCATTCGCTTCACGGAAGACGAAAGGTTCCCATCCCAACGGTTCTTGGGCACGAGATTGTTGGGACGCTTGTTGAGCTAGGAGATCTATTTCCGCGATTCGATATCTTGGGGCAGCCCCTTTCGATTGGATCTCGAATCACTTGGTCGATCGTAGCTCATTGTGGAAAGTGCTTCTATTGCCAACGAGGCCTTGAACAAAAATGCGAACATGCATGCAAGTATGGTCATATGGGATTCGAGTCGGGATATGCCCTGAGCGGCGGTCTTGCTGAATACTGCATGCTGGCTCCGGGCACGAGCCCCATCAAGGTACCTGACAAGATGCCCTTGGAACTCATTACGCCCGCAAGTTGTGCAACCGCAACCGTGATGGCCGCCATGCATTGCCTTGCTGCCCCCCCTTTGCATCAAAGCCACATGGTGATCTTGGGGGCTGGCATGCTGGGACTTACTGCCTGTGCGGTTGCGAAGCAAAAGGGCTGGGAAAAGATTGTTGTGGTAGAACCATCAACGAGCAAACAAGCGATGGCTCTTCGCTTTGGAGCAAGCCACACTTTCACTGCCGAGGATTGGATCGACGCAACGAAGGACAACCATGGATATGGTTGTGATGCAGTTCTTGAATTATCAGGTGCATCTTGGATGATCGCTCCAGCGATCGAATCCTTGCGAATCGGCGGCCAGCTTGTTCTCGTTGGAACGGTGTTTCCAACACCTGCGATTTCCGTATTGCCAGAGCAGATCGTGCGTCGACAACTCAACTTGCACGGCGTTCACAATTACACATCGCAACACTTGGTGCAAGCGGTTCAGTTTTTGGATCAATACGGGCTCGATTTTCCCTTGGCTGAACTCGTTACTTCGTGGCAAACGCTAGAAGAAGTACATGACTGGATCCGACGTGGATCAACCACGAACGCCATCCGATTGGGTGTGAAGCCCTAACGTGCTGCGAACGCAGCAGCCTTCATTGCTGTGGCTCAACATTGGAAGAACCAAAGCAACCGGAGTGTGGCACCGTTAGTAGCCCCGAGCAAAAGAGTCTCGCACGAAGGCACAATGGCACGAAGATCAATTGGCAATGAAGCTGAAAAGAGAATCGATTCAACAACGGCAAGGTTATATTGCCAAATCGACCCATCTTCCTTGGTGTCTTCGTGTCTTTGTGTGTGATTTTCCGGTGCGTATCCCCACGATCAAAAGGGTCTCGCACGAAGGCACAAAGGCACGAAGATCAAGTGGCAATGAAGCTGAAAAGAGAATCGATTCAACAACGGCAAGGTTATATTGCCAAATCGACCAATCTTCCTTGGTGTCTTCGTGTCTTTGTGTGTGATTTTCCGGTGCGTATCCCCACGAGCAAAAGTGTCTCGCACGAAGGCACAAAGGCACGAAGCTCAAGTGGCAATGAAGCTGAAAAGAGAATCGATTCAACAACGGCAAGTTCATATTGCCAAATC
>Ga0247831_1000805_pt1 | contig 66762 bp, 127 predicted proteins | sample LaCruzMarch2015__9_FD_192406 | JGI IMG/M metagenome (GOLD analysis project Ga0247831, IMG submission 192406) | Freshwater microbial communities from meromictic Lake La Cruz, Castile-La Mancha, Spain - LaCruzMarch2015_1m | ecosystem: Environmental > Aquatic > Freshwater > Lake | place: Spain...
CATTGGTAATAATTATGGACATTGTACCTGAAACAGGATTAATGGTGCTTAAATTAGCCGCACCTTTACTCAAATTGGTAATATTTGTAGTTCTAGTTAAAGTTACAGTAATAGCATTTATTAATCCTAAATTTGGTAAAGTAACACCCGTTGCTACATCTAAAGTTGATGTTACACTCATAATTAAAAGCGCACTACCTGTAATATGACCAACACTGCTACCTAATGTGACGTTTCCACTTACAGTTAATGTTCCACCAGTAGTACTTCCTATCTGAAGAGTACCCAAATAGCCTGTTGTATCTAAAGATGCACAAACTCTATTAGAGGTACCAGTTGTACAATTATTAGTTGGAGTTCCTGTAAATATAGCAGAAGTAGCGGCTGTTGGAACTGCTGATGGAGAAATCCAATTACCTGCGGTATTCCAGTCTGTGCTTAAAGCTCCTGTCCAAGTTGGCATATTATATTATTGATTTAATTATTCCTATTTCTAAAATAGGTAGTTTATTTTCAATTTCTTGAGATTTAATTTCTTTAGCAACTAAAGCATCAGCTACAATTTTAATATTTTGTTCAATATTAACCTGAAAAGCCTCATCTGAAATTGTTTCAGGATAAAAATGTGGTATCTCAACTATTTCAGTGAATTCCACTATTGTAAATAGAGTTTCTTTTATTTGTCTTGTAGATAATGCAGATGCAGTTATTGTAGCCATTTAATAATAAAATTTTTTAAACTCAAGATTTTATAAGAAATCTGATTGATTAACACCGGATAATGCGTCCCATATAGTATCTCCAGGAACACCTGATGTTGGATATCCTTGCTGCCATCCATTTCCAGGAGAATTACTTAAATAATCAATACACCCAAATACGTTTGTACTCGTTGGATTACCACTGATTAAATAATCTATAATACTAGTTGTTACAAACTCAATATCTGGTTGATTAGTTAGTATAAGTCTAGCAGCTGCTTCAACATATAGATCAGGATTTTGAATAGCTTGTTTAGCAAGTGCCATTTGTTTATCATATGCTTTGTATCCAGAACTAGGTGAAACTATCGGAGAAGAAGTTTTCTGTATGAACGTTGCATAAGAAACCATTGCAGCCTTGACACTGTTTAGAAAAACAGGACTTTTTGCTGATGCAAGATTAAATGTAGTTGGCATAATTTTATTTATTTTTATTTATATATAAAATCTTAGTTAATTGTTTTTAAGATTTAATTCCGGTGAGTGTAATAACAATCATTTGACCTAATGTAGATGAATCTACATTAAAAGCAACTATATTTCCAGCAGTAAGTCCAATAGAAAGACCTGTTGCTGAATTATTTGTTTGTGATACTAGAGAAGGCTTAGTTCCCCAAATACTTGTTGTATTTGGAAATACTTCCCCACTATAAGTATCTATTACAATAGAAGCAGTTAGACCTATTGCAGATCTCCTAACAGTTGAATAAATATTCCATCCTGTTATTAGAAAGTTATAAGGTAATCTTGAAAATCCAGCATATTGTCCAGTTGGAATAACACCACCTGCTCCATCGAATTGAAAAACAATGGCTCCTACACTTCCTCCTGTGGAACCCGGTCCTTGAGGTCCAGTTAAACCTTGAGGTCCAGTTAAACCTTGAGGTCCAGTTAAACCCTGAGGTCCAGTTAAACCCTGAGGTCCAGTTAAACCCTGAGGTCCAGTCAATCCTTGAGGTCCAGTCAATCCTTGAGGCCCAGTTAAACCTTGAGATCCAGTTAAACCTTGAGACCCCGCATGACCTAAGTCTCCTTGTGGTCCAGTAGATCCACCACCAAGTCCTTGAGGTCCAGTTAAACCTTGACGACCTTGAGAACCAGTAGAACCAATAGAACCAATAATACCTTGTGGTCCAGTAGATCCACCACCTATTCCTTGTGGTCCTTGTGATCCAAATATTGATCCAGTTGATCCAGATGTCCATCCTAGAACTCCAGATCCATTAGTATATATAAATTGTCCAGATAATCCATCAAAAGTTGGTAAAATATATCCAGATACACTTAATGTTCCAGATATAGTTGCTCCACCATTTACAACTAACAATGATCCATCAAATGTTAAGTTTTCTTCAGCATTTGCTCCATATGGCGTTCCGTCAGATGTTAAGACTCTATTATCTAAAAAATTTAAAACTTCTATTCCAGGTCCCGTTGGTCCTTGTGATCCGGTTGTCCCAGTAGGTCCTTGAGGTCCTTGATTTCCAGTAGGTCCTTGAGGTCCTTGATTTCCAGTAGGTCCTTGAGGTCCTTGATTTCCAGTAGGTCCTTGAGGTCCAGTGATGCCAGGATCTCCTGGTCCTATATAAGATCCTTGAGGTATAGGAGTTGTTGGAGCTAAATTAATTTCAGAATAATTTGGGTCATTAATACAGACTAATAATAATCTGGGTGTGAAAATAATATTATAAACTATAAAATATCCAATAATAATAGAACCAGGGTTTGGTGTGGAAACTAAAACAGTTTGACCAAAAGTTGCCCAATTATTACTATCAACTTCAAATGTTATAAACCCTCCAACAAATGGCATTGGGTTTTCTTGTAGAATATAAGCCAAGTTAGTTTTTATTATTTATTTTATATATTAAATTAAAAATAACAAGAACAATTTCTATTTTAGGAAATATATGATTATATTTATAAAAATAATTACAAATGATTAAAATATTTACATTACTTACATTTTTGATTTTATCAACAAATGTTTTTACTCAAGATTATAAACTATACAGAAAAATTATAGGAGTTGTTGAAAAAGTAGAAGATTCTTTGAATTGGAAAGAATTAAATTCAGCTTACAATGTATTATCAATTGATATAAATGAAAATATAGTAGAAATATCAAATTTATCAAATCGAATAGAATGTTATGATATAATTAGTTATGAATCTGAATTGGTTGGTGTTTTACCAACCAACTCAAAAATTAGTACTAGATTAAGTGTTTTTATAGTATCTGATGAAAATGGAATTAAATGTAATTTAACTAGTGTATTAATAGATAAAATTATTTATCTATTAATTATAGATTACAAAAGTTATATGGTAGGTTATAAATTAATTAAACAACGTCTTGATTAGGATCAGGTTCTGGATTTGAATCTAATTTTTTGTCTCTAAAAGACATAAATGAATTATATCCACCATAAGCTAACCAAACAAGTACTATTTCTAAAAAATCTCTAGGTTCTAATGTAGTTATATTTTTTAAAACATAAAATATAGTTAAAACTAAAAAAGAATTAAATACAACAAATCTTTCAATTTTTTTAGAACTTAGCAAAGATTTTTTATTTGAAAATGTTAAAACAACTTCATCCATAAAATTATTATTCTTATTATCCTTATGTTCATTGACTTTTTTCATACATTATATATTTAATTTTTAATATGATAAAATCTAAAGTAGTAAAATTAGAGAATATTTCATCTAAAAAACTTGAATCTGAAAAAAATATTAAAACTAATCATATTTTTTCTGGTCAATTCAGAGATTGGCCACAAGTAGGTGAGAAAGTGAAAGAGAATCATTTTGGTATCCTATAACTGAAAAAGACTTTCATAAATATTTCATAGATATCGATAAATTAAGAGATGAAAAAATAGATAGAATTCTTAATATATAATGAATGATATTAAATTTTAAAGATTTTATTTTTGAGAGTGAAGAAAAAAGTAAAAGCCAAATAAAACGTGAATTATGGCATCAAAATAACCCATCACCAACTGGTACAAATATAACAACTGATGATTTACCACAATATGGAGTTCCTGACTCTATAATTGAAATGATGAAAAAATGGCCAGTTATACACAAATCACCATATTCTAAATCATTTTATTCTTCAGATGATATAAGTTGGTCTCATAAACCCGATGAATCATACAGAGTATCTGACCATTGGAATTTTATTACTAATAGAAGTAATAAAAGACATTGTAAAACATCAGAACCAGTAAAAAATGTTACACATTATTCAATTGGTAAATATGATAAAACAAGAGGTGTTTATGATATAATTCTTTCAGAAGTTACAACTATTTTTGATAAAAAGATGAAAGATTATGAAGAAAAATTAAAATATCTTCAAGACCCAGAAACTATTTATAAAAAGAAATTATTTAAAGATAATATATTAAAAGGTGATGTTTTTGCAGAATTTACAATTAAAGGTAAAGAATATTCAGGACAAGTTGATAAATATACAGGAAATAAAATTATATTAAAAAATGATAAAGGTGAAATTATATTTACCGATAATAAGTTTGAACCTAGTAATATATCTTTAATGGATAAAAATAGAAATATAATTAGTAATCCTTTTTAATTTAAATCAAATACAATATAAATGTAAACATTTAAATTTTTTGTTGTTTCACCATCACCATTAAAATTTCTATTACTTATATCAAAGAAAGTTATTTGAAAATTTTTAACAAAATTTGATATAGATTTAATACAATCATTTAATTCTGAGGAAAATTCACCAAAAGATTCAAAAGGTATTAAATTTGTACCTCTTATTAATAATATATATTTTCCTATTGATTTATCTTTAATAATATTAAAATCTATTCCAAAATCTTTTAATCCAATTAAAATATCTTCAACATGATTGATATCCTCTTTATCTTCATTATTATATTTCTCATTACATTCTTTATAAGATTTTATTTTCATATTAAGTCCACCAACCTTTTACTTTTATAGCCTCAAAATCTATTTGAGGTAATTTATCTTTAGTAATCTTTCTTACTTCTCTAATTGTTTTTGAATTATCATCATAAAAAACAGCTTTATTGAATTTACCATTTTGTATAAGTTCAACAATGACATCTCCTTTCCAAGATGATGATTTTTTATTATATATTAATTGGCCTGGATAACAATATAAACCATGATTTGGCATATCAAATCCTAATTTTTCTAAATATTCTTCTACTTTATATCTTATCTTATCATACCTTGCAGTTACGATAGCTTTATTTTTAACTCTTTTATATATCTCTGATATATCTGTTATTTTATCTGGAAAACTTAAACTTGAATAATAATATCTATCTGGTGCTGTTAGATAAACTCTTTCTTTTTTTCTAACCCAATCAGTTTTTTTGGTATTTATTTTATATTCTGGGTCATTCACATAATATCTACCATTATCAAATTTTAGATCACTAATCTTAGCATTTATTTGATTTAGAAGATACTCTAATAAATCACTGATTTTTAAATTCTCATTCAAAAAATCAAATATTTGTTCTTCAATTTTTGGACTATCAACAAGTGTGTCGTCAAAATCAAAGATCCATAATGTGTTATCATCATCAATGGATTCAAATAGTTTATATTTAATTATCATTTAAGCATATATATTAAATTTTTAATTATATTTGTATATGATGAATCAAATAGAATTTGGCAATTTTTTTAATAAACTTAATGAGTTGCTTGAGAAAGAAAAAAGAGGTGAACAGATTGATCTAGATGAGCAGATTGATTTTATTCTAATGACTGGTCAAACTAATCATGATGAGGAATTGCAAGATTTTTCTAGAAGGTTAAAAAACCGAAAAAATAATTTGAAAAAATTATTAGGAGATTGAAAACTTTTTAGTATATTTGTAATGTAATAAATAAGCGAGTAGAATCTTAAATGACACGTGGTGTGACAACTAGATTCTAAACCTAGAGATAAGGCGTTCGACCCGTCCTACTCGCACAAATAAAATAAAAATAAGTAAAATGAGTAATATGTAGGTTAAAATCCAGAAAAAAAATGATTTTCAATATTTTATATATAACTATATGAAAAATCAATTTATTAAAAAATCAATAATTATACATAATGGTAAATATGATTACTCTATGGTTGAGTATATAAATACCAACACTAAAGTTAGTATAATATGTTCTAAACATGGTGTATTTAACCAAACACCAAAAAATCATATAAACAATCACGGATGTCCTAAATGTGCTTTAGAATATAAAAGTTATAAACTTAGAGAAGATATTTTTTATTTTATTTCTAAATCAAATAAAATTCATTTAAATAAATATTCGTATGAAAAATCATTTTATAAAAATAACAAAACCAAATTAATTGTAACATGTCCATTTCATGGTGAATTTATAATAACTCCTATACATCATTATAAAGGACACGGATGTAAAAAATGTACTAATCAACATAGAAGAAGTACCGAGGAATTTATTTTAGAATGTAATAAAATACATAATAATAAATATAATTATAGTGAATCTAAATTCACATCATTGAAAAATAGTGTTGATATTATTTGTAATAGTCATGGGAATTTTAAACAACAGGCAGGACATCATTTAAGAGGACATGGTTGTCCAGGTTGTTCAACATCAAATGGGGAAAAATTCATAAAAAAATGGTTAGATAATTGTGGAATTAAATATATTACTCAAAGTAAATTTAATGATTGTTTAAGTTTAAAAGGTAGAAAACTAAAATTTGACTTTTTTATACCAAGTTTAAATTTATGTATAGAGTTTGATGGGAAGCAACACTTTGAACCATTGGAATTTTTTGGTGGAGAAAAATCTTTTAATATATTGAAAGAGAACGATGATATTAAAAATATATACTGTGATAAAAACAATATCTCATTAATTAGAATAAAATATAATGAAGATATAGAAAAAATATTAAAACAAAAAATAAATTATATTATGAACTAGATTGATAAATTTCAAGAAACAAAGTTAATCACTATAACAAGAAGTGATTTAAAAACAGATGGATATATTGTACCACAAACAGTACATTCGCTCGCAGACTTCGCTTACGAGCATCCAGAAGTCTTTAAAAAGTGGAAACAAGAATCTAATTCCATTATCTGCCTATCCTGTAATTCAGAGGCACAATTATTAAAACTTTACGAAAAATATTCTCAATTAACACCCGCGGTCAAATTTTTTGAACCTGATGTTGATCAATGGACATCTATTTGCCTTTATGGAACTAAAGATATTCGTAAGAGCTTATCGCACCTACCATTATCTCTTAAAAATAAATCTGTTGTAGTATGAGAATATTAAATTTTTTTCGAAAAAATAAAAAACCTAAATCTGTGGTTAAACCAGATTATTATTATACAATTAATAATAAAGATTGGGCTGTTGAAGATTCAATTAACTTCCAGACACAAGGTATTGTAGAAGGTATGAAACCATATGGATGGGCAATTGAAGTTAGATGGAAAGATAGTAAAGGTGAATTGTATCCATGGGAAACATCTTGGAATAGAAAAATATACCATTCAGCAGTTTCAGCATCAGAAGCAGCCCTTAAATGTTATCTATCTAAAAATCATGGATATGAATGGAGACTAAAACCATTATATTCAATGGAACAACAAGAATATAGAAGCTTTAAACTTGATAAGTTATTGAATGTTAATAGACAAGAACCAAAAAAATATGAAATAAAAGGTTGGAAGGTTAAAGAAGATACTGAAATAGTTTATGATAATGGTGTTAAAGCTAAATATAAAAAAGGGACTTTATTCATTCAAATGGAAAATGGTAGTGTATTTAGAATTAATGGGACATCTGATAAAACTTATAATATCAATTTATATCAATTTAGAAAAGATTTAATAACTAATGAGAATGTAATAGAAGTAGAGATAAAGGATGAAAAGTGGTCACACCCACATTTATTAAAAGAATTAAAAACAAAATTAAAATTAAAATAATATGAATTAGATTAATAAATCAATTGTCATCTCCGCGATGAAAAATTGTGAACAGACCAAAGGTGTTTCTGTTCTTGACCATGGTATTTCTGTAAAGAATTATCTCTTTGACCTTATAAATCACCTAAGAACCGGTGATGAACTTAAATATGATTGGATATTACCAGATTGGTTATTAACCAATAAAGATCTGATCTTATCATCTCTACCTGATGATGATACCCTTAAATTATATACAAAATATCATGATTCTGGAAAACCATTTTGTCTAACAATAGATGATGATGGTAAAAGACATTTCCCAAATCATGCAGAGGTATCATATCAAATTTTCAAACAAATTTCTAATAATGATGTTGCGGCAGAATTAATTCGTCACGATATGTATATCCATCTTTTAAAATCAGATGGTGTTGATGAATTCTGTAAAAATCCTTTTGCATTAACTTTACTATTAACTGGGTTATCAGAGGTACATTCAAACGCTCAAATGTTTGGAGGATTAGATTCTCTTTCATTTAAAATCAAATGGAAATCAATCAATCAAAGAGGTAAACAAATTTTAAACAAACTAAAAAATAAATAATAATTATGAAAACACTAGATCAAAACAGACAACAAGTAATCAACTATCTTAAAAAAACATCTAATCATGTTTTTTTAAACCCTAAATCAACTTTTAAATGGGGAACAGATAAACCAGGTCATTATGAATATGATTTTGATAATGGTACATATTTTAAAGTATTCACTAGAGATGATAAATGGTTTTATTTAAAAGATAATAAGATATATTCTTTAGACATTGATCATTATTTAAAATATTATGAAAATAACGCTAAATGTGTTATTAGTAATTTACTATTTCTTAATAATAATATGAAAAGTATTAGAAATACTAAATTTGTTCAATCAAAAATTAATATATAAATTATGAAAATATTATTAATACTCTTATTATTTATATCAACACTATCATATTCTCAAAGAATTGAAAAAGTTGATGGTAAATACAAAGCTAAAATTGAATATTCAGTTAACGGTAAGAGTATTGATTTTATTTTTAATAATGCTAGTTGTTGGTTGAAAAATGAATTTCCAAAGATAAAACTTGATACTAATATTTATATGAAAAGTAAAAATTTATCAGCAGTAATAAATGATAATAAATTAAAATTTCATATAGAAATATCGTGTTATGATGGTTATTTTATTACAAAGTTTAGTGATTTTTATATAGCTGAAGATAAATCAAAACAAAAAAAGATATCTAAAATAATCAATATTTATTTGAATTATCAGGAAGAATGCAAAAATATATTAGATATAATGAAATACATTAAAAAATTTAATGAATCTGATGATTTAGAATCAAAAATTGAAGATTATCTTAAAAAGGAATATCCAACACAATGGTTTGATTCTCAATTACAAGAAAGAGTTTATGAGTACATAGGCACAGATGAGGCAGAAGATTATGATGGAGATCCAGTTAAGGCTTATAAAAATCTATCTACTGGTGGAGCTGTTGAATATGATCTTCTTGATGAAATGGTAAAGGATGTTTGTGAAAAATTTGGACTCAATTATGATGATAAAATTTTAAATAGAACTCCAATGAATATTGTGCATGATCATTTAATGGATCATTGTACTTGGAAAGATAATTTTATATTTAATAGAAGATCAACTGAACCATATAAAAGTCCATTTGGCAATTCATATAAGAATTTAATGAAGAGATGGGATGATGATAATGAAATTAAACTTTAAGTAAATAAAACATATATTTATTATGAATTTAAAATTCAAAATATATGATAAAGTTCATCAGATAGAAATATCTCCGGATAAAACAATTCTTAATAACTTAAAAGATTTTGAAATACCTTGGTCTTGTCTTGAAGGTCATTGTTCAAGTTGTATGTGTAAACTAATATCTGGTGAAGTTAATATGATAAATAATTTAGCTTTGACTGACAAGGAAGTTGAGAATGGTTATATTCTTACTTGTCAGTCATTTGCTAAATCAGATATTGAATTAAACTTTGATTAATTACTTAACTTGACCAATTTTCTTTGGTGAAAATTTTATATTTTCTCCAGTAGAAAGATTAGAATCTTGCATTTTATATGAGTTTATAAAATAAAGACTATCTTTTAATTCGAACTCATAGATATTATCAGTTACTAAATTTTCAATTATAACTTTTTGTGTTGGAATTGTTGATAAAATATCAGATTGTTCTTTATTAAATCTAATATAAGAAATTATTTTACAACTCATTCTTTTTAAAGAATTAACACTAAATTTACCATTTTTATTTACAATAGTTATTTTAGATTGATCTGAGCAATAATGTTTATCTTTATAAATAAATTTAATATCTTTAATATATTTTTTTCCTGAAATATCAGAATTATCAAGAATAGGATATACCATAAAAGTGGAATCAACATCATGTAAATATGGTTTAGGTTGATTTTCATCAGTATATATAGATGATTCATACTTAATTATATTTTTACAATGTGTGCAATCAACGTTTTGTTTAAATTCAACAAAACCCGTAAATAGGCTAAACAAACTAACAGAGAAAAGGGCTACTATTATTTTCATAAATTATTTTTTATTTTATATATAAACAATTTATGATATTAATTTATCAAAACCCTTGATTTTAAAGGGATTTCAAGATGTGAACTTCTCTAATGCAATAGAAATATTAAATTCAGGGTCTTCAACTAGTTGTTCCGGGTTATGGTCACGAACTAATTCTTCTGGTAGTTCATATTTGACAATAGTTTGCATATTTTCTTTTTGATATATTTTTAAAGTATTTAAACAATCATTTACTATTTTAGTAATCTCATCATTAACTGGTATAGAAGATGATTCAGAATATTTTATTATACCTTCATATGTTTTTAAATATTTCATACCTCAGAGTAATCAATTTTTAGACTAATTGTATCACTCCAAAGATCTCCCACACTGGCAGATCCATTTGATATTTTAACTTTATAACCAATAGTTTCAATTCTTTTAATAAAATTATTATTTATTTTTTGAATAATATCATCCCATTTTGAAGTATGTTTTATTCCACCATATTTATTTTTATATTCTATTTCTTCATTAATATTAACTAAAATACTAAAATATTTAGTAGTGATCATATCATTCAGTATCTTAGTGGCTAATTTACTTTTATTTTCATTTGGTTGATTTTCCAATTCTATCCAAGTAAAATATGAATAATGTATTCCAATTTCTTCTGGACTTGAATTGAGTTCCCACTCAAATTTATAGAAATTATTTTCTTCAGCAAATTCATTAAATATAGATTTAATTTCTTCTAAGCATTCAGTATCAAACTCATCAGGTTTTAAATTATTATTTAAATTTTCAAAGTATTTTAAATATTTCATATTTTATATATTAAAACTTATTGTTAATTAAAGATCTTTTGAAATTATACTTTTTATCCTATCTTCATATTTTTTGGTAAATTTAACATCATCATTTAGATACAACTGAATCAATTCTTTCTTTTTTATTTTAGAACAATCAACTCTTTTTAAGATATATCCTTTTTCTTCACATTGAATTTTACCAAATTCATATTTCAATATATTTATCTCTGTGTTCCATAGTTTTTTTGGTTTACACTCTATGACATATTTGTTATTTATTATGAAGTCTGGAAAGTAATTTCTGCAAATACCATTTATAAAATAGGTCATTTTATTTTTTCTATTCTCACCATTTTCCCACGCTAGATTAAATCTTTCTATAATAAATATCATGTATGATAACTCTAATAAACTCCTGAAATACCAATTTTTATACCATCCAGACCACCCATTACCGGATCCAACGGGTGCCGGTTTTCCATACATAGGATTAAGTTTTCCACTATTTAAAATTGATATTTTCTTTTTAAAAATCTCATTTCTTTTATCAGCTTCAATTTTTCCATATTTAATTATCCAATACTCATAATTAGTCTTTTGATCTGGATTATGATGTCCTTTTTTAAATTCTGTTTCTTTAGAGTACCTTTTACCTTTATGTATTGATCTATAACGGATTTTATTTTCTTCTGTGTGTCTTTTACCATAAAATGGATTTCCATCACCCTTATAAATATCTTTCTTTATCAAAGATATACACTTATAACATTTTTTATCATCATTTTCACATCTTATTCTATTTTTAACATTTTTATGAAAAACAATTTCATTACAAAAACTACATTTCCTGTAAGTTCTTTCATCTACTATATTATTATCTTTAATTATCTTATTAAGTGTCCTGCGGTGTAAATTTAAAAAATTAGCTATTTTATCAAGTGATGTATTTTCTAAATTTGATTTTATATATTCTATGATGTCCATAAACAAAAAAGTTATTTTAGAATATATATTTAAATCCGAAAGTTGGAAAACCAAAAAATGTAAATAAAATGACGTCAAAACTTATAACGATATTCGGTGCCCCGAATTCTGGAAAATCAACACTAGCAACTGATGTTCACACAAAACTAAAAAAATTAGGGGAAAACTCAATCTTTATATCTGAAGAGGCTACTGACTTCATAGCACAATATGGTATACCAAACACTCCAGTAGATCAAATAACAATCTTCTATAAACAATCTAATCGAGAGAATATGTTTATTGGATCTAAAGATTATATTATTTGTGATTCTTCTGGAATATTAAACTATTTTTATTTTAGGAGATTATTTAATAATCCATTATCAGACAAAGATATTGCAACAATAAATCATCTTCAAAAAGAAATACTCAAATCTTTGTCAAAATGGGATTATATATTTTATGTTCCTCCGATTCCAACAAATCCAGATGATGGAATTAGATATCATAATGAAGAAGATATTAGAAATTTAGATATGTGGATTAAATCTTATTTAGAAATTGAAAATATACCTTATATTGATTTATCTAAAATTGATTATAAAACTCGTCAAGATTATATAATAAAAGAAATATTAAAATGAAAGATCCAAAAGAATTAGGAATACCAAATATAAATTTCTCTATTTACACAGATGACGATAAAAGAGAAGAAATGTTTTTAAAACAAAGACTTGAAAGAGGATTTGATGAATCAGAAACCTGGTCATTATATTCAACTATTTCTGCATTTATTATACCAAGACTTAAAACATTTAAAGAATGTACAATTGCTTATCCACCAGAATTAACAACAGAAGAATGGGATCTAATTTTAGATAAAATGATTAGATCATTTGAAATAGCTACAAATTCTGATTTTATGAAAGAAGAAGAATCGGAAGAGTTTAGGGAAGGTTTTAATCTTTTTAGTGAATATTTCTTTGCACTTTGGTGGTAAAAATAATATAATATTTATGAAATATATTTATAGAGAATCACACACGGTTTATGTTGATTATGAAATAGAACTTAATGAGGAACAACTGATTGAATCAGGAGTTAGTCCATATGATGATATTGAAATATCAGAATATATAAAATCTAATTATTTAAACTTACAACCAAATTCTACTGAGTGGTGGATATCTGCACAAGAAGGAACATTTGAAAAAAATGTTGGAATATTATCTGAAAATGATGATTCAGAAAATTCAATAAAATGGATATAATATGTTTGGATTAATTAAATTAAGTAATATTGGTGATAGTATATCAATAAAAGAAAAGATTAAAAATGGTTATGAAGTTATAGGTGTTTATGATACACTTATTGATATTGAGAAATTACATCTAAATTATTTTGCACATAAATATAGACTAAGAGATAGTTTTTGGTGTTATTTCAGTAAGAAACAAAATGATTGGAATAAAGATATAGATTCTCATAAACTATCTGACATGGTTATTATAGATTTGGATAATATAAAAGAATCAATATTCGATTATCAAACAGGTAAAAATTTTAATAAAGAAGATAACTTTATTAAAGATGTTTTAAGAGAAATTAAATTATCAATGATTTTATGATTAAATTAAATATAATAACACGTTGTACAAGACCACAATTCTTACAAAAAGTAAAAGAATCAATATTTAAAACAATTCTTTTTGATATAAAATGGTGGGTTGTTTTTGATACAAGAGTTATCAAAGATATTGATGCTGACTTCTTAGCTGATTTACAACTACTTGGAGGCCAATCACTTTTCCTCAAAGGAGAAGAAGGTGATATGGCTCATTCACTATTATCAAAAGTTATTGATAAAATAGATGATGGATTTATTTATTTCTTAGATGATGATAATATCATGCATGAAAATTTCTATGATGTATTATCAAAATGTATTAAAGAAAACCCAGAAAAAAGAGGATTTATTTTCTCACAAAAAGTTGGAGGTATTGACTTTACTGGACTAGATATAAGAGAAGCTAAGCCAGAAAATACAAAAGTTCAACACATAGATATGGCACAATTCTTATTAAGAAGAGATTTAATTGGTGATATTAGATTTGTTACAGGTGATTATAAAGCTGATGGATATTTTATTGAGAAAATATATAATTCAAATAAAGATAACTTTCATTTTATACCTGAAGTTCTTTGTTACTATAATTATTTAAAAAAACCTGCAAATTTTACACCAAAAATATTATACATTGGTAATGATGAACCAGTTTTAAAATCTTGGAAAGCTGCGGATTATGAAAGTGATGATTTAAGATTATTTTATAGAAAAGATGATTCTAACTTACAAATAGATTTAAAAGAAATAAACCCAGATTCTATAATAACTTGTGCTGATAATTGGTCAGTATTTCAAAATCTTGGAAAACAACCACTTGATATAAGATCAAGATGGATTCATACTAAAGATATTGATAATTCAACTGGAGAGAATGTTTATCAATGTGCAATGAATTATATACTAAATCAAGATAATAAAAAAGAATTTGTATCGTATTTCACACCTATTTATAATACTGGAGAAAAACTTAAACAAGCTTATACATCTTTAAAAAATCAAACAAATTATAATTGGGAATGGGTTTTAGTAAATGATTCAACAGATGGTGGATTAACTCTTAAAATAGCTGAAGAGTTGTCTAAAAATGATAATAGAATTAAGTTATATGATTTTAGAGAGAAATCAGGAGGTATTGTTGGTGAATCTAAGTATAGAGCTGCTATGATGTGTAGTGGTGAAATAATAGCAGAGTTTGATCATGACGATTATTTAATGCCAACTTGTACAGAAACATTAATTAAAGCTTCTAATAAATATCCAGAGTGTGGATTTTTTTATACAGATTGTGTAGAGATTGATAATAACTGGAACTCATTAACATATGGAGAAGGGTTTGCATTTGGGTATGGTTCTTATAGAGAAGAAAGTGTATTTGGAAAATCTATGCAAGTTGCTAAATCATTTAATATTAATCCAAAAACAATTAGACATATTGTAGGTGTTCCAAATCATGTAAGAGCTTGGAGAAGAAATGCTTATTTTAATGCAGGTTGTCATAATAGACGACTATCAATAGCTGATGATTATGAGTTAGTTATTAGAACATTTTTAACTACTAAAATGCTAAGAATTCCAAAACTAGAGTATTTACAATTCATTCATAATGATGGTGGTAATACTCATAATATATCTAGAGCAGATATACAAAGAAGAGTTAGAACAATATCAAATTATTATAATTTAAAAATAAAGTCTAGGTTTGAGGAATTAGGATTAAAGGATTGGGCATATGAAGATAATCCAGTTAATCCAACTTGGTGTGATAGTAAATTTGGTGAGTTTGAAAATGTAGCAAATTTAATTTGGGAAGATTAAGATAGGTCATATTTAATGAATTCAATATATTTTATATATTTTCTATCTAAAAAAACTTTAGAGTCATTATATAACCAATCTAAAACTTTTAAAACCTGTCTATTTCCAGTTATATATATTCGGTAAATAGATTTACACTTACCAAAGCTAACATTAACTCCAATATTAATTAATATATTTCTCACTGAAATCATTAAATTTTCTGATCCAACTATTGAGAATACATATTTTCTATAATTTTTATAATTACTATAGCTTAAACAACCATCACCATCAAATAAACCTCTTATAAAGTCTCTATCTTTACTAACATCAATATTTGGATATTCTGTTATAAAACTTTTTTTATTTACTATTCCAAATTTTTCACAATCCATAACTATATTTTTATCATGAATTGTTAAATAATAAATATATCCACCATTAGGATTATTTTTTATTCTAACTGGCATGTCTTTATTAAAATAAACCTCATCTCTTAATTTTTCTAAATGTTTATCATCTTTTATATCTATTCTAATATATTTACCGCTGTTATATCCATCAGCCATTAAAAATCCTAACCAATATGCCTTAGATTCTGTATCTATTTTGTTGAAATAATTATTTCTTAATTCATATTTTTTAGTATATTTTCTTATTTCAATATTATTAGTTTTTAATCTATTTATTATTGTTTTTGTATCAACTAAAAAATGTTTAGCAATTTTATTGGCACTCCAGTTTTTATTATAAAGTGTAATTATTTCAGATTCATTTAAACTTTTTTTCATAAGTTATATATATAAATATAGGTTGTTCCACACACTTATTTGTGTAATAACTAAATAATTAATTTATGGGAGCATCTAGAAAAAGTTATAGTCTTCAATCAGACTTAAAAGATAAAAATTATAAAAGGTTCTGGAAAAATCTTAGGACATTACTTTATTTAAGATTACCAGAAATTAATTATAAAAATCGTAAAAAATTTTCAAATAGTAGGTACGAAAGAAAAGTAATAATTACAGATTCATTCGTAACTCCATTTAATAAAAAATTTGGATGTAAATGGTTTGGTCATAATTGGAAATTTGATGAAGAAGATAATTACTATGTTTGTTGGAAATGTTTTAAATATGAAAAACCAGATGTTTATAAAGCTATAAATCGTGATGATAAAATTGATAAAATTTTAAGATAATTTATACTAATTAATATATAGCTTGTGGATAAAAATAAAATATTTATAGATAAAGCTGAAAAGTTATATGGTAAAAAATATGATTACTCTTTAGTAAATTATATAGGATCTTCGGATAAAATAATAATTATTTGTCCAAAACATGGAAAATTTATAAAATCGCCAAATTTACATTTACAAGGTCAAGGATGTCCAAAATGTATTTTTGATATAAATAATAATAAAAAATATTCTAATACTGAGAATTTCATAACAAAGTCAAATAAAATACATAAAAATAAATATACTTATTTAAAATCTGAATATAAACATAATAAAGAAAAGCTAATAATAACTTGTCAGAATCATGGTGATTTTTTACAAACTCCTCATGAACACTTATTAGGTAGAGGATGTAAATATTGCTCTCAAGAATCAATGAGAAAAAAATTCTCAAGAACTAATAATGATTTTATAAAAATCTCAAAAAATGTTCATAATGGATATTACGATTATTCAAAAGTAGAATACATAAATACAAATAGTAAAGTTATAATAACATGCCCAAAACACGGTGATTTTTTACAAACTCCTAAAATACATATAAAGGGTTCTGGATGTTCAATTTGTAATCAATCTAAAGGTGAGAATATGGTTATGAAATTTTTAAATGAAAATAATATTAAATTTGAGATACAAAAGACATTTGATAATCTTAAAGGAATATCAAAGAAGTTAAAATTTGATTTCTTTATCCCAAATAGAAATATTTGTATAGAGTTTGATGGTAGGCAACATTTTGAACCATTTTCAAATATCGAAAAATCAATATTAAAATTTACTCAAACTAAGATTAATGATGAGAGGAAAAATAAATTTTGTATTGATAATAATATTAAATTAATTAGGATTCACTTTAAAGATTTAAATAATATCAGTATAATTCTTAAAAAAGAATTAGGTATTTAATTAAATTTTAGATATATTTATTAAATAAATGTTGAGATGAAAAATTGGGATCATGATATAATTAAAGAATTTATCCCAATTGAGGATAAAAGTAGTTTCTTAGCTTTTGATAATATTATTCTACGTGGAGATGTAATTCTAGCACTATATAGGACTTTATTAGGTACTGAAAGAGTCGCAATATCTTTATCGGTCTATTTATCAAAGAAAAGAGAGAAGAAAATTAACGAAATATTATATGGAATATAAAAACATTTTAAAAAGAATTAAAGGAAATTTTAAACTCTTGGTACTAAGATTTAAAATAAGGAGCTAATACTAATTCCATTACATTATGTATATTAGATTCTAATAATTTAGCCTCATCTTCTGTTAAATTTAATTTCATTGGCAATTCTACTTCAACTGAAACTTTTTCATCTTTTATCTCAATATTAAATTGAGCATCAGGTGTCTGACATTCAGTTTTAAGTGCTTCATTAAATTTTTTTATATATCTCATAGGTTTATATATTAATAAATAAAACACATTAATTAAAATAGAATATAAAGTGAACAGATTGGTAATTTTATAAATAAATAAATTATTGACTTAAAATAATGAAAAAATTACATCTAATAATATTTATTCTTTTATTAAAATTACCATTGTATTCACAAGTAGGACCCAATTCCAATTGGTACTTTGGTAATCTTGCTGGAATAACATTTAATTCTGGATCACCAGTTGCATTAACTAATGGCGCTTTATCAACAACTGAAGGAGTTGCTACAATGTCAGATAATTCTGGTAATTTACTTTTTTATACAAATGGTGTAAGTGTTTGGAATAGAAATCATGTTGTAATGACAAATGGTGCCGGATTATTAGGACATATATCATCTACTCAATCTGCAATTATAGTTCAAAAACCATTATCTAATAACATTTATTATATCTTTACAAGTGATAATGATGCTGGCACAGATGGTATATGTTGGTCAGAAGTAAATATGAATTTATCTTTAGGATTAGGTGCAGTAACGGCTAATAAAAATATACCACTACTTGTGCCTCCACAATTATCAAGCGAGAAACTTTGCGCTGTTAGAAACTGTAATAATAGAGATTTATGGATTATAACTAAAGATTGGAACTCAAATGTATTTAGAACTTGGTCAGTTGATCCAATAGGAGTTGGTAACATACAAGCTTGGTCAGTAGGTGGTTTAGTACCTACTGGTGTCACACAATCATCTTATGGTCAGTTAAAATCTAGTCCAGATGGACGAAAGTTAGCTGCTTGTTACTATGGTTTAAATAGAATAGAAATATATGACTTTAATCCAACAACGGGGTGGGTTAGTAATGCTCAAGTTTTATCAACTGAAACTGGTATATATGGTTGTGAATTTTCACCTAATGGTAAAGTTTTATATGGTGGATGTAATCAAGGATTACTTTTACAATGGAATTTATGTGCTGGAACACTTCCACAAATTCAAGCAAGTAGAACGGTGATATCGAATGCAGGTGCTTTTATAGGATCATTACAGATTGGGCCGGATTCAAAGATATATGTAGCTAGAAATAATACATCATTATCAGTTATAAATTCACCAAATACTGTTGGTGTAGGATGTGGATATTCTAATCTTAGTATATCATTGGCAGGTAGAAATAGTTCAATGGGTCTTCCAAATTTTGCATCATATTATAATATACAAACTGTATCTATACCAACACCATCAGCTTTAAGTTGTAATTTATTTCAATTTAATGCTCCTTTTTTAAATTCTTCTTGTAATCCGGTAAATTATACGTATATTTGGGACTTCGGAGATGGAACACAATCTAATTTACAAAACCCAACTCACCAGTTCCCAACTGGAAATTGGAATGTAACTTTAACAATAAATACAGGGTGTATTCCAATATCAGGAAATTTAAATGTAAATATAACTAATAGTGTCTTAACCGGACCAATTTATAGAGAATGACAGAAGAATTATTACACAGATTAATTGAACATGAAACCAATTGGTTAAATTATTATGGTCTTAGAACAGATCGTGAAAAATTAAATGAAGAATCTAATATTTATAGAGATATTAGATCAATTGGATACACAAAAAGAGTAATTGAGTTATCACTTAGATGTTCTCCAGGTCTAATAACATCAGATAATTTAATTACAAAAGATACTAAAATTGAAGATTTAAAAGAGGATAGTTTTCCAAGAAGTAATAATAAATTCACACCAATTGAAATCTATTTTATTCTTTTCCCTGAGAGGAAAATGGAAATAATTAATAAACTAAAACCAATTTAAATGATTTACTCTACTATTGAACATTTAAAAGAAGCTGAATTACATCTACCCAGATTACTAAAACAACCAGAAATTTGGAACACACTAGATGTAGATTATTATCCACCAAGAGTTGAAAGGCTTTGGACACAATACGATAATGATCATCGTTTATTTATACATCTAATACATCCAACTGATCAACCTTGTTTATTTCATAAACATAGATGGCCATCATCAATTAAAATAATTGACGGATCATATGAAATGGGTATAGCTTACTGTGAAGAAGAAATTAATTCTGAAGAAGCTTATAAACTTCCAACTGTATCAAAATTAATTATGTCTGCTGGATCTTATTATCAAATGACTAACACACATACTTTACATTACGTAAAACCGATGGAAGGAATATCAACATCTTTGATGATATCAGGACCTTTATATCCTGAGGCAGATTTTAGAAAAGAAGTTATAGATAGGGAATTGAAACCACTTTCCAATTTAAGAAAAAATACTATACTTCAATGGATGCAAAAAATTTACTAGATTGTTTTAATGAGAATTTTGATGATTGGTTAGTTAAAAGTAATCATCCAAAAATAAATGAAATTAAAGAATTACTTATTTCATTTCAAATCGATGATGATTCAGTACTACACAGTAATATTCAAAATTTAAAAATAAAGGTATTCTCTGATTGGGAAAAAATACGATCAGAATCATTATCAGAAATACTAAATATTTTACTTAGAAAACCTGAGGCTGATTATTTTTGGTATACTTATAAAGAAAATAATAATATTTTAACTTATTCAATGCCTCATGGTGTTACACCATCTAGTGCTTTAAGGGTAGATAAAAAAAAGATTAAAATATTTTTAAGAGAATTAAAAATTAATAGAATTTTAAATGAAGATTGATTTTTCAAGCCAAGATTTTTTATTTATTTCTAAACCAGAAAAATATTATATTGAAGGACATCCTGTTCAATGTGATTCAGATTATTCTAACTGGAAAAATAACAAAATTATTGAATCTGGATGGGATTTTTTAATGGACTAACAATGGTTAGTTATAGAGGATATAATGGAGAACTTCCAAGATTTGATGGTGATACCACATCATTTAATGAGTTTAACATTTACTATAAAGGAATATTGGTTAATGAAATGACTTATGAGGGTTTGTATAATATGATTAATCGCGATATACAATTAGATAAAATATTATAATGGATTACGAGAAAATACTTGAAGATATAATTGAACTTGATGAATCAGGTGTTGTTATAGTATCTGGATTTGGAGATTTAATCTTAAATGAATTTTTCGACTTTAAATTTAAAGATCTTAAAGAAGATAATTTTTATATTAAACTTGGTAGAGCAGATCACTCACAAGTTTTAAAATCATTAGTAGAAGATGAATTTGTATTTGATAAAGATTGTATTGAAGGTGAATACTCTTTTGATATGATATTTAGATGGGAAAAAGATGAATACTATGGTTACTTAGAACTTAGATATGTAAAATGGAAATTTATTCAAACATTTGAACAGAGAAATAGAGAAATGAGGATAGATAGTTTATTCGATTTATAGATAATTTATTTGGACTTTGATTTAGTTTCGTATAATTTCATGGATATAGATCCCCTTTCATTTAATAGGTTAATTGCAAAAAACATAGTAAGTCCCATAGAATTAAAAGTCTTACTAATATTATTTATTTCAGAAATAATTTTAGAATATGTATCCATTTGCTTATCAACCTTTATATAATCGCTACCCTCATATCTTTTATTAAATTTAAAGTCTAAATCTATATATAAATTATAACCTATACTATCATCACTTACGCTTTCCATTTTAGAGACTTTAAATTTTGATTCAAATTCATCACCTAATTCAACTAACCTATCTTTTATTTCTTCAATTGGAAAGTTTTCATAAAAAGAATTTGCATCTTTCTCTGTTTTATTTCTTATTAAAATTTCATGCTTACAAGAATTTAAAATACTAAATAATTCGTTAGCAGCTGGTTCTATCTTTTCTAAAGAAAGAAAACTTGTTCCCGTAATAGAAGAATCATCTGATTTTATAATACCACCGTCAAGTAATTGGTTACCTTCAACTATTCCTTTTATATATGGTTTATCTAAAATATTTTCTTTTATTAGATTAACCTTCATCAAATACTTAATTGTTATATTATCAAATTTTTCTATAATAGTATAATCCTCGGTTTTTAAAATACTTTTAATTGATATACCAGTAAATATTTTATTTGGTTCTTTTTTAAATTCATATCCACCATCTACTAACTTTTTTTCTAGATCCTTAATTATTTCAGAAAATGCTTTTTCAGCTTTACCATTGAATAAACCTTCATTAGTTTTAATATATTTCATATTATTTTTTTTTATTTTTAGCATATAAATGAAGATTTATAGAACCACTATCTATAATAGAAGATAAATTAATTACTAATTCTAATCCCATTGAATCGAATTTCTTTGTTAAAGAATCTATTTCATTTATAAATTCTACAAATGCAGTAGAACATTTTAAATACTTATTTGAATAAATTTGTGATGTATTATTAAAAAATTTATAGTTATCAATAAATGATATACTATATGAAGCTATTTTTATTTCACTTTTAGTAATTTTATATTCTCCATAAGTATCAGATAAATCAAATAAATTATCTTTTATATCATCAATACTGAAATTATCATAAAAATTATCAGTTATATTTTTTACTGCTCCTTGATTATCTATTTTATTTTTACAAATATGTAAAAGTTCATAAATATTTGATAGTGGATTTTTATATAAATCAATGTTATCTAATTCATTATGTCCATATCCATAATCTGAGTTATTAATTTTTATGATGCTACCATCATCATGTTTTTTAGTAGCATCAATTCTAGCATGAATAAAAGATTTTGCAAAAGTTTCTTTAACTAAAACAATTTTTAATAAATATGTAATATTATTTTTATCAGTTATTGTATAAGATTCAGTTTTTAAAATATTTTTATTTGGTCTATTAATAAGTAATTTATTAGGTTCATTCGTAAAATTATATCCATCACTTGTTAATTTATTTTCAAAATCTTGAATTAATTTAGAAAATGCTTTTTCAGCTTTACCATTGAATAGACCCTCATTTGTTTTTAAATACTTCATATTTTATATATTAAAAAAATTAACTTAAAACCTTTTCTATTATTTTATTAGTAGGATCTTCCCAATTTTTATTAATTTTATTTTTAGATATTAAAAAGCCGGGAATTGTATCTAATGTTCCTGACATTATTCCAAGATTATTTAATGATTCAACATTACATAATTGTTCATATTGACCAATAATAGGAATTACTAATAGTTTTTTGCCACACCATAATGCTTCTGATGTTGTTTGAAATCCACCAGTTGTAATAACACCGTGTGATGAAGTGAAACTTAATAAGAATTTATCCTTGTTAAGTGGATTTATTTTACAATTTCGATAAATTAAAGGTGATTTTACTTCATTTGAAAATAAGTGAAAATTAACTTTTGGATATTCATTTAATTTTTTTAATATTTCGGATAATCTAAAATTTGGTAAATATACAGTATAATGACCATTGTCACATTTACTAGTAATCATAACATCATCTCTTATTATTGGATAATTAATAAAATTATCATATGGTTCAAAATGTAATCCAATTGGATTTGTTACTGGTGACATGTGTTTTAATACAAATTCTCCTATAAAACTTCTTGACTTTGGTCTTGGAGTATTTTTTGATAAAAAGGAATATTGATTACCTATTCCCCATATTTCTCTATCTTGAAATTTAGCAGCCCAAGAAGTTATAGGTTCAAAATCAGTAATTATTTTATCATATTCTGATAAATCTAGTCTAGTATCTTTAATGAATTTAAAAAGGTTATTATCAAAAAATGTTTTTATTTTATTGATACTACCATCAGAATTATGTTTAAAGTTAAATCCTTTGAAATTAAATTTAATATTATGTGATATATCGATCTGATGGAATTCTCCAGATATTAAAATATCAACATCACATCCTAAATTTTTAAGTCTGTGTATAATCTTAGATGATCTAGTTATATGACCATTTCCAGTTCCTTGTATTCCATATAATATTTTCATTTTTTAAATAATAATTTCATATTACCATCTAAATCCTCGATGATATAAGAACATGATTCTACCCAATCACCTGTATTATAATATTTGCTTAATTCTATTTCTGGAGTATGTGTATGTCCAATCATTATTGAATCACATTTAACTTCTTTTAATTTAGCTTCTGACATAATTTTATATTCTGATATAAATTTAATGGCATTTTTTACTCTTGTTTTTAGATAAGCTGATAAACTCCAATATTGAAATCCAAATATTTTTCTAATTTTATTATAATATTTATTAATAAACATTGATAAGCTGTATGCTTTATCACCTAAACCATATAAAAATGGATGTAATCTAACAAATCCATCAAAACAATCACCATGTGTTATAAATATTCTTTCACCCTTAATTGTTGTATGGATATACTCATCACATATAAGTATTTCACCAATATTAATTGGACCATCTTCAATTAAATCTCGAATATAAAAATCATGATTTCCTATTAAATAAACTATTTCAACATCTTTTCTAGATAATCTTAAAACTTTTTGTATAACAGTTGAGTGGTCTTGGGTCCAAAAAAACTTTTTTTTAAGTGAAGTCATATCAATAAAATCTCCTACTATTATTAATTTTTCAAATTCATATTTTTTAAATACATCTAATAGTTTTGATGCTTGTGAATTAGGACTTCCTAAATGTACATCACTTATAAATAATGTTTTAATTTTTTCCATACTTTATATATTAATATTATATTAAATAATATCAATATAAACAACTAAATTAGATATTTTACCTTCAAGTGACCATTTTTCATGTTTAGAAAGTGTAATATTTTTCCTAACAGGATCACCTATGAATAAAACTCCACATGTAATTGTATCTGAGCCAAATTCAGAAATTAATCTTAAAAGTAATTCTGATACATCTGTTATTAAAAATCCATTATAAAATTTACTTTTATCATCAATCATAATTAAATAACTTCTTCCAGATGAATGTTTTGTTCTAACCGGACCAACTGTTGCTTCAAATTCTTTATTATCAGCTTCATAATTATCTTGATTAAAATTATAAATAATATCTTTTATAGATTCATAATCATCTTCTGTAGCTTTCATATCAATATCCATTCTAAAATCTTTAGACTCTTCTATTAAAGGTTGTCCAGTAAATAGAATTCTAACATCAAAAATAGATCTAAAATTTTCTTCATCTTTTATTTTCAAATTATCTACTTTACTAACTATATTATTTAATTTTTCTTTTCTTGACCAATCAATATGATTAATTAAATAATCTATATTTTCATGTGAAAATAATTCTAGTTTTCTTTGCCATGTGTTGGCTTTATTTTTAATAACATTTTCGTTTGTAAAAATTCCTTTAATTACTAGATCTTCATTTAAAATATATTTGTAAACAGAAACAATTGTATTTATAAAATTTTCTAAATGTTCTTCATTTTTAAATTTCTCTCTATTTTTAGAAATATCAAATTTTATATAAATTACTTGTTTACCCCAAGAGGTCTTTCTAATAATTAAATCATCAAGTTTTGTGTCATAAAAATTAGCATAATCTGTTGACATAACTCCAAAATTTACATCAAAATCATCATCTTTAATATCTAAACACATATCATTTATTGTTTCTAGAACATCTTTCAGATTAAGAAATTTAGTTGACTCGTTATAAGGTATTAAATATTTCATCTATTTTATATTTTTTTAAATATCTTAAATTACTAATATAATCAGAATCTAAATCATCTACCGATTCTGTCAAAGAATTAAAACTTTTTAAGTATTTCATTATAAACTATATATTAAACTATATCTATGAATTCGAAAAATCTATTAAATCTTGAGTTAATTAAAGTTACCCTAGAATCAATTATAAATTCTAGTAATGAGTATGTAGTTGAATTAGGTCTATATCTAAATGGTATCACAAATTTAAATATAATTAAAGATTTTAGTGTTAAATTAAAAGATGTAGATATTAAAAGATCTATTAGAGAATATAAAATTAATCATTTGTTAGAAAAAAATGAAGAAAAAACTTTAGAATCTTTTGATAAAATTATTGGTGAAAAATTTTTAAAAAATCCTGTCCCACATCCACTCGAACAAATAACTATTTCTTTAATTTTTCCAGAGGAAGTTGAAATAATAAGTTTAAATATTACTAAAATTACATAAAATAAATGAAAGAATTTATAAAACTTTATAAGAGTAAAAAATTAGATTGGCATTATACTGGGTTTTTAACTAGTTTGGCACCAGACCAAGAACCACAGGTTATTGAATTATTTGAAAAAGGAATGCAACATATTTTAAAAAATGATATAGATGATGTTAGAAACGGACTTATACTTCCAATAATTAGAAAAATATATGTAAGTTTAGTTACACATAACTGGGTTAATGATAATAATAAGTTATTACTTTATAACTTAATAGATATTGATGATTTAATAAATGATATATATTCACAATATAAAAAATCAATGGGATGTTTATCTAATTTTGAATATATTGATCATGAATGTGAATTTTGTTCATTGTTTACAAAAAGTTATATAGGAAAATTATCAAAGGAATTTTTTAAAAATAAAAGTGATAGAGAAATTATTTTAATATTAAATAGAGAAGATAGATTGAAGAAAATAATATAATAAATTTTATTATATTTGTATATGTTAAAAACCCAAATTGATAATCTCATACAATTCTGCTTCATGTTTCATCCATCTATGTCTAATTGGAAAGAACAATCTCCAGATTACATTAAAGAAAAGTGGGATAAATATATTGGAATAGATCTTACAAATACTTGTGATGATAAATCATATTATCATAATACTTCAAATTGGATAAAAACATGGAATTTAAAAGATGAAGATTTTTTAAAAATAAAAGGAATTATTAGATTTATAATTTCTCTTTCAGAAAAACCTATATTAGTGAGACACCAAACTCAATTTCAAGGAAAAATAGAAATATGGACTTTATGTGAAATTATTGAAAATTTTGAAAACCAAATTTCACCAGTAAATAAAATAACTGATATTCGATACAATTCTACACATGAGTTAATAAATATAGAAATTAGAAACTGGTTAAGTATTACTCAAAATAATAGAGATTACAATCTATATAGAATACTTGAATAATTATCTTATTAAGTTTACTGTTCCAGAATTATATTGCTTAGTTCTATTTAAATTTCTCCAATTAATAACATAGATATAAACATCTTGTGGACAAATTTTGTCACCATATGTACCATCCCAACCATTATCTACATCAAATGAATGGTATATTTGCTCTCCCCATCTATTGAAAATAGATATCTCAAAATCTGTAATCATAGAACCTGTAGCTAAAAACCTATCATTAACTCCATCAAAATTTGGACTGAAAGAATTTGGAATATAAAGAACTGATATTGGATTTACTTTAATACATGTTTCTGTTGAATCTATACAGAAAGGAATACCAGTTGAAAATTGACTAGTTGCTACTAAATTAACACAATAATCACCAATTAGTTTATATTTATATTTTAATTCAAATTGATTTGAAGTTGTTCCATCACCTAAATCCCAGAAGAATGAATCTCCATTCTCTGATATATTTTCAAATTCAAAATTAGCATCTAAAATATCTAATGTTTTAGATGGTTTTACTAAAAAATTAGCAACTGGTGATTGGTTAATAATTATATAATCTAGTTTTAATAAAGTATCTGAACATCCTAGATTAGTTAGACCAGATAAAGAAACTGAATAAATACCTGAATTTTCAAAACAATTTTGAACAGATTGTCCATTTTTTAATTCATTATTAAAATTCCAAGTATATAATATTGATGATATAGGAAAATCAACTGTAAAATCTATACAGAATGGAGTACATCCAGTACTATCTGATTCACTAAATTGAACATCTGGAAGAGGATTTACATTAACAAGGTAATTATATGTTTCTATACAACCATTTGCATCAGTTAATGTAGCTGTATAGATAGTTGTTATAATAGGATTTACAGTTGTAATATTAGGATATGTTTGAATATTTTGAGAATTAGACCAAATTATACTAAATGGTGAAATCGATCCATTTTGATTTACATCTAATAGAATATCTTCTCCTTGACAAATAGTTGTTAAATTTTTACCAGTTAAACTTATATCAATAGGTTGTGTTAATATAAAATTATCTACTAATACACAACCATTATTATCAATAACACTTATTTGATAATTTCCTGCAAATAATCCTGTAATTAGTGGAGTATTTTGAACCGGAACTGTATTCCAAGTAATATTATACGGTAGTGTGCCTCCATTAATATTACTCTGAATTTGACCATTTGAATATCCAAAACATTGTGGTTGTATTGATGTGAAAGTATTTGAAAGAGGTAAACTCGGTCCCAATATTTGAATATTACTAACTTGTAATACACAACCATTTTGATCTGTTATATTAATAGTATAAGTGCCTGTTCCTAAATTTTGGAAGAATCCGGTATTATTCACTTCAGTTGTAATATCATATGAATAAGGACCAACTCCACCATTTGCATTTATAGATATTTGTCCGTTTGTATTACCAAAACAATCAATATTTGTTATAATTGGTGGATTATTTGTTAATTGAGTAGGTTCAGTTATATTAACATTTATATTTGATAAACATCCATTAAAATCTTGTACTAAAACATTAGAAACTCCAGCACCAATTCCAGTAAATTGTCCAGTATTATTTGATATTGAACCCAATGTATATGTATATGGTGCAATTCCATTTACTGAGTTTAATGTAAAACTTCCGGTTAAATCACCATTACATAATATATTTTGTTGATTTATTATACTATTCATAACTGGTGTGTTTTCATTAACTTGTACTATTATAGGTAAAGATTGACAATTATTATTATCAATAGCAATAACTTGATAACTTCCAGAACCAATACCACTATATGGCATCACTACTGGATTTCCATCCACAGTAAAAGTATAAGGTGGTGTGCCACCATTAGCATTAAAATTAAATCCACCATCTAAAAATCCATTACAAGTAACATTAGTAACTGATAATTGATTAAGTGTTGGTAACACATTACATCCAGTAACAATGGTTCCTGGTGATAACTGAGATTGATAAAATCCATTACAACCAACTGTTACCCAACTTCCAGCATATCCATCAGATACCGGTGAAACATTAACAGTTAATGGTAATCCAATATTATTGGATGCAATCACACTAAAACATATAGTCCAGGGACCGGTTCCCATATCACCCCAATCATCTAATGAATTTTTTGAAAGAGTTCTTAAATTTAAACAAAGTAGAGGTAAATTATTTAATGAAGGAATTGTTTTTAAAGAATTTTGTAACTTAAGAAAGTATGGTGAAAAAACAAATGAATATAGGATTTTTGTTTATAATCATAATATAATATCGGTAGAGCAAAATACAGATCTTGGATATGGTCAAGTGCCTAATTATGAATTTATTAAAGAAATTATTCCAAATATTGATTCTAATTATTTCACAATTGATATAGCTGAAAAAGAAGATGGATCTTGGATGATTCTTGAGTGTGGTGATGGTCAAGTATCTGGTATTAGTTCAGGACAAAGTGAATTTGTTTATTATTCTAATTTTTTGGAAAAAAGTTATTAAAAATTTACTTATATTTACATTATGAGTCATAGCATATCAGTCTATTTAATTAGAAAAGAAGAAATAAGAGATTCTAAAATCGAAACAATTTTAGAAGGAAAGAATATTGAAATTAAATTCAAAGAATTGGGTTCTAACATTCTTGCAACAACTAAAATACCAAATATTAGAAAATTTGGTGAGAATCGAACTATTGCTAAAATTGAAACAGATTATTTTGGTGGTTCAGGAAGTCAATCTGCTAAACTTTTTGTTAATAACAAAAAAATTTATGATAAATCAGACGAACAAGACTGGTTATCTAAACCGATTAATGATGTTCTAAAAGAAATGGGTGTTCAAAAAATCCTAGGACAAGATGAATTTGATACTATCGGTTTAGGAAAATATCGATCAAATAAAGATTTTAATTAAATAAATGAATAATAATAATAAAAGACTTCCTCAAATAAAGGAAAAAAAGCATAAAACAAATAGTGAAATAAGATTTTCACAAGTTAGAGTTACTGGTGATATAGGGAAAGGAGAAATAATGTCTTCCTATGAGGCAGCTAAACTTGCAGAATCTCTTGATAAAGATTTAATTCTTATATCAGAAAATTCAAATCCACCAGTTGTTAGAATTGATAATTATGGTAAATTTCTATATGAGATAGAAAAAAGAGAAAAGGAAAGTCGTAAAAATCAAAGAAAAACAGAATTAAAAGAAATTTCACTTTCAGTTAGTATTGCAGATCACGATTTAGGTGTTAAATCTAAAAAAGCTATAGAATTTTTAGAAGATGGTAATAAAGTTAAATTAACACTTTTACTTAGAGGTCGTCAACATAATATGTCAGAACAAGGACAAGTTGTTATGTTAAAATTTGCAACTTTAGTTGAAGAAGTGGGTTTAGCAGAGGCTATGCCTAAATTAGAAGGATCAAAATGGAATATGATATTAAAACCTAAAAAAAAATAAAATGGAACTAAATTTAGAAAACCCAATATTTGTTGTTTATCTTAATGTTGATGGAATGTCTCGTATGAGTGCTCATGAATCAATGGAAGTTGCAAAATTATATTTATTATTTGATAATGTCACCACATGGATTCTTCCAATAAAATCAGAAACAAAGATAGAAATAATTTGGCAAGGCTCAAAATATTCAACAAATACTGATATAACAGATTTTAATAATCTCGGAAATTTAATAAATAGATTTAACGAGGTTATTGAGGTTATTTCAAATGGGACAGACGATGAATCCATTAAACAACAACTAAGAAACCTACAATTGAAAAAAATAATTGTGGACGATGATACAAATATTTAAAGGATTTTGGACAATTGAAGATGTTAAAAAATCGCCAAATAAAATTTTTATATACGGGGATAATGATTTGCTAACTGGGTTAGGTGGTCAGGCAATAATTAGAAATGAATCTAATACTTTAGGAATTAGAACTAAAAAGAAACCATCACACGAAAAAGACGCATATTATACTGATGATGAGTTTGAAGATAATAAGAAAAAAATAACTCAAGATATTAAAAAAATATTAGATGAATTATTATTTGGAACTATAATTGTATTCTCAGAGGGCGGATATGGAACTGATAGAGCTAAATTAAAAGAAAAAGCTCCAAAAACTTATCAATTTTTATGTGATATTCTTCTCCAAAAATTTGGATATCATAATGATTTGGGGAAAATAGTTCCAAAACCTTCTGATTTAAAAAAAGCTAAAGAATTAGCAATGAATTATGAACATAATAAACTAGGTCATAGTCAGTTAGTTCCTGGTCAATTTAGGAAAGAGTTATTAGAAAAAAAAGTCTATACAACATTTGATGCTATTAAATTAGGATTAAGAACAGCAACAACTCGTTCAGATAAATTTAAAAAAGGTGAAAATGTAATATTCAAATCTAATACATCTGAAAGACTAGTTTGTAGAGTATTATGTGATTCATATCCAGTTAAAGATATGAAAAGAGAAGATTGGTCAAAATTAGAAGGATGGTCTACAAATTATTTTGATTTAAATCCTGATATTATAAGAAAATTTCAATTTAGATTCGAATATTTATATTCATATTTTGTAGATAGTAAATAATTTACTATATTTGTGTAAATAAATACACTATGTCTGAGCAATATTTTGAAGAAGTTAAAGAAAATTTTGATTTTGATTCAGAATCACAATATTTGGCATTTTGTCAAATGTATCAAAATCTACAATATCAAGAATTACTTGAAGAAATAAATAAAGAAGAAATCCAATGACAATAAGTAGTCTAAAAATTGCCCTCAAATTATTACCTCTAAAAAAAGAGGTTAAAAATTCCATTATTAAAAATTCTGAATCAATAATTGAATTTGGAAAATTTATTTCTGATAAATATTCAATTACATTTAAAGATGCTGAAGCTAAAATACAATCAGATCTAAGTTTAGAAATAAATTCAATGCTCAACTCAATGGGTAATGATATTGTATTAAATGCTGCAAATAAATCATATGAATATGCCTTAAAAGAAGGATATCCTAAAGCAGAAGAGTTAAAAACTGCTATAATTAATTTAAGTGAATCTTTGAGTAAGCAGTTTAGTTAGATCTTTCTAAATTTGTAGCCCTATTTAAATAATAGTCTTCATTAAATCCTAATCTTTTTAATAAAGGTAAAAAATTATTATTTAAAATATTGATAGTTTCATCTATATCTATATTATCAAACTCTTCTAAGTAACAATAATCGGTTTCACCAGTTGTTATATCTTTAATAAAAACATCTCCACGATATTCAGATTTTTGATATAAAATACACATATCTATTGTAGATTTACTTCTAAAATAGATAGAGACAGAGACATGGAAAGATTCATTTCTAATTATAAATACAAAAACATCATTATCATTGGTTACAAAATGATTATCATCTTCAACAATACACCTGTTAATAACTGGAACAAAATATCTTAATTTTTTAAAAAAAATTGATACAGGCATTTGAATACTTAGAACACTTGCAAAATTATTGTCTATATCTTTATTCAAATCATCTTTAGATATATCTGGATTTAGATTCTTTTGAATTTCATCATCAAATAGTTCATTTAGTTTCTTAATATTCATAATATTTATAGTTTTTCTTATATATTAATAATTAAATTTTAGTAACCAGCAAGATAGATAAATTTTTTTAAGAAATTTATCATTTTATTTTCACTATTTCCAGAAGAAACTTGTACCCATGAACCACACACCTTAGTCTAAGTACCGGATAATCTGTATAATTTGTATCAATTATGTATAATGGATAATTTTCATCCCAATCTTCTTTAAAATAAAATTGTTTATATAGAATTTTATAACTATATTTGTAAATATGAAGTATAACTCCTTTAGATATCTGTATCCTCCCAGACCTAAAAACGCGATTCCAGATTCAGATTTGAATTTCTGGGATAATGGTTCATTGCTTGGTCAACCAAAAATAAATGGTTCAAATGCAACTATCTATACTAATGGAATAGAACTATTAGTTATGAATCGACATGGACAATATCTAACCAATGTTAATATTTCGAAAGAAGAAATTCTTCGTTTATTTCGTGGTGAAGTTGGTAAATGGTTGGTATTAAATGGAGAATATTTAAATAAATCTAAGCAAGACGAAAATCGTCTCGTATTCAATCATAAACTTGTTATTTTTGATATACTAGTTTATAATTCAGAATACCTTATAGGAGAAACATTTCAAGATAGAATAAATCTTCTTGATGAATTATATGAGCAAAAATATTCTGAAAAGCCTTATTTATACTCAATTTCAGATAATATTTATCATGTTAAGTCATTTGAAACCGGATTCAAATCTATATTTGATGAATTAACAAAAATAGATATGATCGAAGGTTTAGTATTAAAGAGAAAGAATGCTAAACTTGAACCAGGAAATAGTGAAAATAATAATATCAAATCACAAATTAAAGCTCGTAAAAGATCCAAATCTTATAAATATTAGAAAGTAAATTATATGATAAAAAAATTTGAATCTTATTCCCAAGAATTACATGATTATGTAAAGGGAAAAACAAAATTGACACCACAGACTAATATTCTTATGAATGATAGGAGTAAAAATTGGTATGAGGAACTTGGAAAATATTTTGTTGATGTATTTGGTAAGAATTTACCAGGTGGATTATCATTTTATAATGATAAGATAGATAAACTTGGAATATTGGATAAATTAAGTGGTAAATCTGAAAGGTTATACGCTAATATAGGAATATTCGTATTCACATCAGTTTTTGATGAAGATGTTCTTAGATCTTTATTTGGTGAACCACTTTATCATGATGAGTTTGGTGAGGGATTTGAAGGAGAATATGATGAAGAAACAGATGATTATTTAGAACCAGAAAATAAATTTCAATATGCTTCTCATTTTGTTGAAATTGAAGGTGTTAAATTTCATATTGGATATGACCACCGAGGAACTTCAATGGAAGTTGAAGTAGGAACATCACCTCAAAAATTATTTGAGTGTATTAAAAGTTTAATTGATAAATATAAAACAATTTTGAAATAAACTTATTTATTATTATATTTGTAATAAGATATAATTACTGATTTACGAATGGTGCGGTCATAACAGTTATCTTTTAGTTAACGGAGTTAACACTATAAGATATAGGCTGATGGCGGTATACTCACAGTAAAATATTAATTTTTTATAAACTAGTAAAAAATACTACAATGTATAGAACTATTGAAGAATTAGAATCTTTAAACTTTAAAGAACTTCCACAAGAAGAAAGACTTACTATTATGTTATCTATTATAGATAACCTTGATATCGATATTTCTCAATTCAAAAAATACTTTCTTAAAGAAGATATAGATATTCTTAAAAAAAGAAATAAATATTCTTAAAATAAAATTTGGAAGTTTAAAAACTTTCTGTATATTTGTAATATAAAATCAAAAGAGACATAAACTTTTTAATATATAAAGAAATGAAAACATTAATAAACATATTAGTTAACCCTCAACCACAAGTTGTTGTCGATCAGGATCAAGATCCCGATACGAATGAGGCTAACTGCATGTTTATGTGATGTGAAAACATTATAAAGAACTGAACCCAGTTAGTCTAAAAAAGATTAACTGGGTTTTTTATTTTATATAGTTCGTGAGTATGTTGGTATAAATATCCGGCTGTCAACCGGAAGAAGCGGGTTCAATTCCCGTACGAACTGCGAGTGAGACTGTTACTAATACATAGAAGGCTTGGGCCTTGCATAGAATTAGATTTTTCGAGTAGTGACTAAGGTTATAAGCACGGGAGCCCTGGAAGCTTCAGTTAACAGGTTCGATTCCTGTCTACTCGACCAAATACGAGATATTGTGGAGTCAGGTACCCCGCCTGGTTTGGGACCAGGAGAACTCGCAGGTTCGAATCCTACTATCTCGACTATAAATTTAGGGAAACCGACATTTTTAATATATAAAAATAAAATATCGTATGAATTTAGAAGAAGAAATAAAAAATTGTTATAGTGTAACAGATTTTTGTAAACTATTAAACCTATCATCGGGTGGTGGTGGATTTAATAAAGCAAAAATGATAATTCAAGATAATAATCTGGATATATCTCATTTTAATAAAGGATACTTTAAAAGACAAAAGAATCCTAGAATTGAAAAGATTTGTCCAGTTTGTGGTGAAAATTTTGAAACAGTAACTTGGAGTAATAAAAAAGAAAAAACTACATGCTCAAAATCATGTGCTAATTCTTATTTTAGAAGTGGATTAAATAATCCTAACTGGAAAGATAATTCTTACAGAACTACTTGTTTCTATTACCACAAAAAAGAATGTGTAATATGTGGGGAGGAAAAAATTGTGGAAGTACATCATATGGATGAAAATCATATGAATAATAAACCAGAAAATTTAGTACCCTTATGTCCTACACATCATCAGTATTGGCATTCAAGATATAAAATAGAAATAGAAGAAAAGATAGATAATGAAATCATATAAACAATTTATTACAGAATCTAAAACAGATATTGATTCTATTTGTAAAAAATATAATATAAAGAATTATATCATAAATGAAGATGGTTCAATTAATGTGGATGGAGATGTTGATTTTGATAGATATAACTTAATTGAACTGCCATTAAAATTTGAAAAAGTTACTGGAGTATTTGATTGTGATAACAATAAATTAACTTCTTTGAAAGGTGCTCCTAAAGAAGTTGGTGGCACCTTCTATTGTAATAGAAATAAATTAACTTCACTAGAAGGTTGTCCAAAAAAGGTTGGTGGTGATTTTTATTGTAGTAATAATAAATTAACTTCTTTAGAAGGAGGTCCAGAAACTATTATAGGGGATCTTAATTGTGATAATAACATTATTAACTTTAGAGGAATACCTGAATTCTTTGAAGGTAATTTTTATTGTGCATTTAATGAATTAACTTCTTTAGAAGGTTGCCCAAAAAAAGTAAAGAATTTTGATTGTAATGATAATTTATTAAATTCACTAGTTGGATGTCCAGAAGAGGTTGGTGGTTATATTGATTGTAGAAATAATAGAATAATTGATTTTAGAGGTATATCTGAATTTTTTGAAGGTAAATTTTATTGTGGAGGTAATCCAATATATGAGATTTATTCATTATTTGATGAGGATGTTAGATGTATTTGTCTAATTAATGAATTTGATGTTATTGACGGAGAGAAAGTTATCTTAGATCGATTAGAGGAAGTATTTCATCAATTAGGAATGGAAATTCCACAAAATATAAGATTTAGAAATTATGAAATCGTATAAACAATTTATTAAGGAATCTAAAACAGATATTGATTTAATTTGCCAAGATTTTGATATAGAGAATTATACTATTAATCCAGATGAATCTATTGATGTTGATGATAATGTTTATTTAAATAATAGAAATCTATCTAGTATTCCATTAAAATTTGGCAGGGTAAGTGGATATTTTAGTTGTTATAATAACAACTTAACTTCATTAGAAGGTTGTCCAGAAAAAGTAGGTGGTGATTTTTATTGTGATAGTAATGATTTAATTTCATTAAAGGGATGTCCAAAAAAAGTAAATGATTTTAATTGTAAAAATAATCAATTAACTTCATTAGAAGGTTGTCCAGAAGAGATTGGTGGTTATTTTGATTGCAGAAATAATAAAATATATGATTTTAGAGGGATATCTGAATTTTTCGATGGTACTTTTTATTGTGGAGATAATCCAATACAAGAAATTTATTCATTATTTGTCACCCAAGGACGTGAGGATGTTAGATGTATTCGACTAATTAATGAGTTTGATGTTATTGATGGAAAGAAAGTTATCTTAGATCGATTAGAAGACGTATTCCATCAATTAGGAATGGATGTACCAGAAAATATAGAATTTAATTATTATGAAATTATATAGATATCTTGCCTGGATTCGAACCAGGATCTTTACTTTCAGAGAGTAAAATATTAGCCGTTATACGACAAGACATTGTATTTTGTTATGGAAGTAGGATTCGAACCTACACTGTGCATCTTCAATGTTAGTTGGAAAAATAGGAATCGAACCTATATCTTCTGATCCAAGGTCAGAAATAATTTGCCATTATACTATTTTCCAAAAGTTGTTTTCTCGTTTGGATTCAAACCAAAGATAAGGGGGCCAAAGACCCTTGTGTTATCGCTACACTACGAGAAAATAAAAAACCCGAACCAATTAGATTGATTCGGGTTTATATGTTTTTAGACAAAACTATACCATTATCAATCTGTTCGATTAATTTGTTGTTGTTGGTATTGAGTTGTTGTTGTCATATTCTTTATATATATTTTATTTATTCCTTGTTTTACAAATATAGTAATTTTTTATTTTTTACCAAAACCTTTTTTAGGTTTATATTTTTGATTTTGTTCACTTCTCATAGAAAGTTTAGATTTAATTTCATCAATAACATCTTTTTTGGTAGATTTTTCATCAATTTTAATATTAACTCCGTTAAATTCACCAGTAACAATCGATCTTTTACCAGCAACAAATTGTGCATAAGCAGCCACTTTATTATGTTGAACATCTTTAAAATGTTTTAACAATCTATCAACATATTTTTCAATACTTTCACCACCCATTGCTTCCAAATTATACTCTAATTTTTCAGATTTAGTTTTTATTGAAACAGGCTTTATAAATCTACTAATAAATCTACTCATTATTATATTATTTTTTATTATATATTAAAAATATATATTTATTTTGTCGAGATGACAGGATTCGAACCTGCATGTTCACTTTCGTTACTCTCCTGGTCCCAAACCAGGCCGGAAGCCAATTACCGATTACATCTCGTCTTGTAGATTGATCATTACCAGTCCGACACTTTCGGCGGGTTAAGATTCCGAGACAATCTACTTTATTGCGGTCCATACCGGATTCGAACCGGCACCACACACCTTGACAGGGTGGCATTGTAACCATTCAACCAATGGACCTTTTGCGGATATGAAGGGATTCGAACCCTCGATCTCCTCCGTGACAGGGAGGCATGTTAGGCCACTACACCACACATCCTTTTAGCGGATACACCTGGACTCGAACCAAGATCTACCCCAACACACTAGGGCCACTCTACCAACGACGTTTTCGTCTAGTTAAGCTATATATCCTTTTTAAATCTTTTTATATAATAATTCTCAAATTTTATATTTTCTGCTGCCAACATACCTAATTGATGAAATACTTCTTCAAGTCTATCCAAGATAACTTTTTTTCCATCTACAATAACATCAAACTCGTTAATCAATCGAATACATCTAACATCACTATAAAATAAATTAAATATTTCCCATATTGGATTACCCAGACAATAAAATTTACCATCAAAGAAATCTGATATTCCCTTAAAATTAGTAATTTTATTTGATAGACAATAAAAATCTGTACCGATAATCTCTGGACATCCTACTAATGAAGTTAATTTATTACCACTACAATAAAAATCTCCACCCACCTTTTCTGGACCACCATTTAGTGAAGTTAATTTATTACCACTACAATAAAAATCTCCACCCACCTTTTCTGGACCACCATTTAGTGAAGTTAATTTATTATTATGACATCCAAAATCACCATTTACTAATTTTGGACATCCTTTAAGTGAAGTTAATTTATTATTAGAACAAAAAAAATTTCCACTAATTTTACTAAATTTTACTGGAATTTCTTTCAAAGAAGTATTTGATGCCTCCTTGGCGGTGTACGAAAATACAGGTTTTAAATAAACACTCCCATCTACGTCAATAGATCCATTATCATTTATGGTATAGTTATTAATATTAAACTTTGCACAAATTGGGTCTATTTTATATTTATGAAAAACACTTTTAAACTTTTTTAAATATTTCATATTTTATATATTATAAAAATTTTTGTATATTTATGAAATGAAGTATAATGATAGAGGAACAAAATTATTAACCTACAAACATAAAAATAAACAAGAAACCACAACAGATTTCTATGAAGTTTATCGAAACAAGATTGTTAAAAAATTTAGTAGAGAAGTTCTTATATCTGGTGTTGATCCAGAATGGTGGTCTCTTGTTAGCAAAGAAAAAAGATATTCATTATGTCAAAATTATGAGTTTCATAAAACCTTTACATCTGGTGAAGAAGTAAATCTTAAAGATTATATAGAAAAAAATAAAAAAGGTCTTGTTGATATTTCAAAATTAAGAGAGTTGAAATTACGTAAATTATTAAAATAATGGAACAGATACTAAAAAATAAAATTCCTGGATTATTTAGGTTAATCTCTATTGATAAAATACCTAATAGTGAACCTCTGGAGTGGAAATCTGGACAACATTTTATTAAATATGTAGAACTATCTTATAGAACAGATAAATCTCCTGTATTTTTTATCAAAAATACAATATTAGATTTAACAACAGAATATAGGGAACTTAATATTTCTAAAATATTAAGTTCCGATGATAAAATAAATTTTGAAGTAAATGAGTCATTCTATACAGAAGAACAAATTAAAAAAATAGAACTTCTAAGAAAAAATAGAAAATTAGAAAATTCTAATAGATGTATTTTACAAAATTGTAAAATTGAATGGTCTAATAAATTTAAACTAGGAGATAGAGTATATTATAAGGGTGATATAGGAATTATTACTTATAAACATAATATGAAATCTCCAGATTCTCCACAAGAATGGACTGTTAGATCTAATGGTGTTGAATATAGATATGTTAGTGGATCTTCATTGAAAATACACGAAAAAGTAGATTTATCATATATTGAAGTTGATAAAGAATTAGATAAACTACCTACTTCAAAGCTTTTAAAGATGTATAAAAAATCATTAAAAGTAGGTAAAGGTGTGGGTAATAGAAGGATAAAAAGAGTTCTTTACGAAAGAGAAGATTTAACAAATAAAAATCCAAGTAAAATTGTAAATGTCAGATAATAATATATAGTTAAATGAAATATTTAAAACTATATAAAATATTTGAATCTGATAATATAGAAGATCAATTAGATACTATTAAAGATATGTTTACTGATATAACTGATGGGTATAATATTGATTCTAATATTTATTATCATCAGGAGAGTACAACATATCTGAGCTCAACTGGTCCGGTTAGCAAGAAAACTGATTATATAGTTATTGATATTGATATTGATAAAAAAATTGGAAGTAAAGATATTATTAGAAATTTATTAAAAGATATATTTTCATTCACTGATAGAGTCGTTTCACATTTCGGAGTTAAAGTTAACTACTGTTTGGGTGGTAATGAAATAATAAATAAGGGAGATCATATTTTAAAAAATTGGCACAATTGGGAAGGTGAATACTTTCAAATATATTTTACACAAGAGTAATGTCAGATAAAAGAAATAAATTAATAGAAATTGGATTTAAGTCTATTAATCATTTTACCATCATGAATTCACTTACCTATGATTTAGGTAGAGGTAGGCTTTTATCGTTTGGTTCAATTGATACTCCAAATGAGATGCTTTTTCTTGAGCAAGTTGAAAATAATGAGATAACAGATTTAATATGTCTTAGAAACTATGATTATGATGGTTATACATCTATTCAAGATATTTTAAACATAATTTCATTCTTTAAACAAAGTCGAATTGAACAAGTATAATATTCATGGAATATTTCTTTTTTGATATTGAGACTGTTGGTAGCTATGAAAACTTTGAACAATTTAAATTAAATGATCAAAAAGGATCAGAATTATTTGAAAGTAAGTATAATAAAATTTGGAAAGACCAATTTAGTATAGAAGAGGCTTATATAAATAATGCTGGGATAATATCAACTTATGGTAAAATAGTTTGTATTTCTTATGGATACATACAGAATGATGGTAACTTATTTATAAGAAGTATCTATGATGATAATGAACAAGATATTATAACTAAATTTAATAAGGTGTTAGAAAAAGTTCAAACAAAAAGCTTTAATTTATCTGGATTTAGGGTTATGTATTTTGACATTCCTTGGTTCTTACACAAATGTCACAAGTGGAGAATAAAACCTGCTGAGATAATTAGTACTTATAAGACTAAGCCTTGGGATATGAGAATATCTGATTTAGCAGATGATTGGAAAGGAAAATTTGCATGGTCATATACTTTTGATGAAATGATCTATGAGTTAGACTTACAAAGCCCTAAAGATAAAATGTCAGGTTCAGATGTTCATCAAAAGTATTGGAGTGGTAATTTGAAAGATATTGTTGAATATTGTGAAAAAGATGTTATATCTTGTATCGAATCATCAAAAATTATTTATAATTTATAATTAATAATTTATCCGTATATTAGTCATATATATTTATCAAAATGAATGTTATTTTTACTGATGTGGATGGTGTTTTAAATTCCAATTTGCCTTTTAAGACAGATTGGAATCCCACTGCGATAGATATTTATAATAGGTTATGTAGAGAGTTTGATTTAAAACCTGTAATTTCTTCTACTTGGAGAACAAATCATACTATTAAAGAACTTCAAAGAATTTTTGATTACTGGGGAATAGAAACTCCTATTTATGATTATACACCTATATTATATAATGAACCTCGTGGTGTAGAGATAGATACTTGGTTAAGAGAAAACTGGTGTAGTAAATGGGTAGTTATTGATGATAATGTGTCTGGTATAACTCCGTATGTTTTAAATGTTGTAAAATGTACAGGTTCAATAGGATTAACAGAGGAAGATTATATTACTATTTCGAATATTTTAAGAAAATGAGTTTAATAGTTGATGTTGAAAAAATGCCTTATTTATATAGTGATTTAGATGATAATGTATATAAAGTTTATAGGGTAATTTCTAATAATGATTATTTAAATAATTCTTTTATTTTAGTTGAATTAGGATATAATACTTATGATTCATCTTATATCAAGAATTTTTTAGAAACCCAAAGTTTTATTGAAGGTGATCTTCATTTTCTTTATAATAAAAGAAGTAATGAAAATACTAAAGGATATAAAGATCTTATAAAATTATATAGAGAATTTAAATTAGATAAAGTATTAAAAAATGATTGATGATTTAAAAGAAGGAGATCCTGTTATTGTTTATAAACAAATATGGATGGATGATAAACCTAAAAAAGGTATAATAACTAAAATATTTTATGCGCCATTTAGTGTAGGCGGTAGTGTCTTAAATAACACAAAAACATTAATATATCGAGTTTCTTTCTATAAAGATGGTAAATATATTTCGGGTTGTAATATATTCAAAAATCATGGTGAAACAATAGAATTAGATATACAAGAAATTAGAAATAATAAAATATGGAATATTTTAGATTAGAACCAAGTATTGCTCAAAATAATGAGCTAATTTCAATTATTTTAGAATTTTTTTCAATTCATAGAATAGATTTTAAAATGTTCTTACAAAACCAAGAGGGAGAACACTACCATTTTATAGTAGAGGGAATTTGTATTAGAACAACATATGGTGGTAAAGGTGTTAGGGTTCAAGAAACAAAATTATATTCTAAAGCAGATAATAAAATTATTTACAATAAATTATTACAATGGTTTAAACCACATTTTAGAAATTGTAAAATTGAATCTTTATTAGATTAAATATGAAAGAAAAAATTGAATACGAGGATTATACAAGGGGATTTCTAGAAAGAATGATCGATAAGCACCGATGTAAAAAATGCGGTCATTTAGGTAAAATGATTATTATCACATATGATCCATTTGATATTATATGTGAGTCTTGTGAAAGAGATGAAAAAATAAATTCTATATTAGAAATACAAAATTAAAAATTAATTATGATAATATTAGTAGTAGCAACTGGAAAAAATAATGTAATTGGTAAAGATAATAAATTACTTTGGCATTTACCAATTGATTTTAAATTCTTTAAAACAATTACACTTGGGCACCCCATTATTATGGGTCGAGCTACTTTCGATTCTGTTGGAAAACCTCTTCCAGGTAGAAGAAATATAGTTATTAGTAGGAATAAAGATTTAGTGATTCAAGGATGTGAAGTTTGTCATAGTATTGATGATGCAATTGCTTTGTGTAAAGATGAAGAAACTATTATGATTATTGGTGGTGAAGAAATTTATAAACAATCTATGCCAATTGCTGATAGAATTTATAGAACATTGGTGGATATTTCACCAGATGGTGATAGATTTTTTCCAGATATTAATTTAGATGAATGGGAATTAGTAGCTTCTGATTTTAAAGTAGCTGATGATAAAAACTTATTAGATTGTACATTTGAAACTTATGATAGAATATGAAATTATATTTAGTTGAAATTGGTGATGATCACTTTGAGTATAAATATTTATATGATAGTCGTTTTTTAAATCTTAAAGATATAAATTATTTACTTATGGATACTGGTAAGTGTTATCCAATACTTACACATAATCATCATAGGTTAATTACTGATTGTGGTGGAACAATTATTTTACATGGTAGAGTAATTGATAATATAAAACATAAAGTTTGGATTATAGATGCTGATTATGGAAAAGATAATCATGTAACTTTTGTTGGTAAATTAAATCATGTATTTGAGAAAGAATTTACTCAAAAAGTTAATGAAATAATAGTTGCTTTAAATAGAGATATAAAAATAAAATCAATTTACGATGAATTTAATAGAGTGTTACCTTTGTAATAAACAATTTGATCCAAATAAAAGAAGATCTAAAAATAAATCTAGACATTCTAAAAAATTTAATTCTTTATATTCAGGACAATGCAATTATTTAATCCTACCCTCTTCTGAAAAAATACCGGTTTCAAATGTATTAGATATGTTTTGCTCTAAAAATTGTATTAATAAATATATTAAATCTGATGTAAAAAATTTAACACAATTATTAAGAGATCTTAATTTTAGAAAATTAGGTATATGATAGAATATAATATTGAAATATCAAAAGAACAATCAAAAGAATTATTTAAGTATGGATTTAAAACAATTATATCTATAATATACAAAAAGAATCCTAAAAATGGAAATCTACCAAATGAATTTATTGTAATAAAACATCAAGGTTGGTTTGGCGATACCGTAAATAATTACACATCAAATAATTTTCATGAAGAATTCCCTTACTTAATGGAATGGATTAGACCTTTTATAAGAGAACATGTAATAGAACAATTGATACAAGATAAAAATTAGATTTTGTAATTTCAATAATTTCACATATATTTACTATCTAAATATACTCATATGTATCCACAACAAATTGAAGATTACTCTACTTTAATATCTGATTATTTCAAACCTTGGGCAATCGAAGAAGGTGGCGAAAATCCTGATAATTTAATTTCATATTTGAAAGACTCTATTTCTAAGAAAATATTTCCCAAATGGTTAAATAGTGGAGATATGATTATTACAGAGGATGAATTGACTGAGTGTTTAAAATATTCTTGGGCTGAATACAATCTAAACTCTTTAAAAAGTAAAGGGATGATTGATAGTATTGAAAATGAAAATGGTGAAGAAGTTTGGTTTCCAACTGAAAATGGTAGAAAAATTATTATGGATTTAAAATAATGAAATATTTTGCTTTAGTGAAAAACAAACATGGGTCCATAATTACGGGACACATATATCAATTTGATATATTTGACGTTGATACTGGATTAATATTTTTTAGATTTGAAGATCATCGTTACAAAAACATTTCAGTAGCTTTAGATTCTGAAGTTTATGAAGATAAATGGTTTAAACACATACAATGTACCCCAGAATGGGAACTGCATAAAGAACTTTTACCAAGTATTTTGTGTGAATTGAGTGGTGGGGTCAATTATGAGTATAGCATATTATTGAATGTAAGAACTCGAAAAATAAGAGAGGATAAATTAAATGAAATATTAACTAATAATCAACTAACATGACAACATTTCTTTGGATGCTATATTTAGCATTTACTTTATTTATGACTGCAACATCTATTAAAATAACATTTAATTTAAATAAAGATAAAGTAACAACAAATTTTCACGTAAATTGTGTTTTACTTACTTGTATATTGTGGTCAGTATGGTACTTTTACTTTCTACATTAACATGAACTTTTAATATAAACTATTATATAAATCCTAATGTGGGTTATAGTAGTTAGCAATAGTATTCAAGAACATAGAGATAATAGAATATCTGAATTAGTTGGAGAATTTTCAAATAATAAATATCTTTCATTAAGAAATGGTAGCTCAAAATACGGCACAACATCAAATTTTAGACATGCTAAATTCTTTAAAAAAGAATCAGGAGCTCGTAAAATTTTAGATGATTTTATTAGTTGTGATTTAGGATCAAGAAAATCAATGAATAGTAAGTTTAGATATATATCAGAATATTATTTAAGTGTTTATAAACTAACAAAAGATGAATGGGATTTTGTTATAAATTCTGAACTATTAGAATTAGATCGAAAATTTCAAATATTAAGAGACAATTTATTAAAAAAGAAAAATCAATATAAATAATGAAATGGGATATAATTTGTAATAAAAAAGAAGGTCAGGAGAGAATTATTAGTAAGTTTTTATTCTTTCCAAAGAGAATTGGTAGTCAATTAATGTGGTTAGAAAGAGTAAGTATTAAACAAAAATTACATTATATGTTTGATAATACTTCTGGTTCTGCTTGGTGGGAATGGAGAGATTTAGAATTCATACCTACTGAAAAACAACATTGGAAAATTGTGACTAAGAAACTTGATGAGATTCTTAATGGTGAAGTATATAGAACAGGACGAAGAAAAAGAATTAAGGATGAATAAGTTAAAAAATGATATTTATCATTGGATGATTATGAATCTACCAATTAGATTGATGTATAAATTTACTTCAATAGATAATCAGCATAAAATGTGGTTACCTCGTTGGGGATGGAGTAAAAAACAATTATTAGATGCTGAAAAAAAAGTTAAACAAAAATATTCAAATATTTTAAAAAAATGAAATATTATACTTTTGATTTAACAGATGAACAATCTATTCAATTTGAATCAGTTGTTTATTTTAATAAAGTTTATTCTATAGAATATGCAGAAGATAAAATAGGATGTAAAATTATGTTAAATTATTTCAATAATAGCGGGCTAAAATCATTTAGATATCTTTATAAAGAATTTAATGATAGTAATCATCATGAATTTGACTATATTTTTAGTTTAATAAAACCATTTATTAGAGAACATAAAATTAATAATTTAGTAAATTAATTAATCAAATACAATATGTTTTCGATTTGACATATGAGCAATCTGATTTTTCCAGAGTTTATTGTATAAAAGAAGAAGGAAAAAAAGAATATAAATTTATTTGTTACACATCAAATGGTGAAAAAGAAGTCTATACAATAGAAAATAATAATGATAGTTTTAATTCTATTAAAGATTTAATAACACCACTTATTAGAGAACATAAAATTAATAATTTATTAGAGAAATGAAATACAAAGTGATAGAATATAATTTCGATTTAACAGATGAAAAATCCAAGGAATTAGAATCTTTGTTAATTGAAAAAGGTTGGTCTAATATTACATGTAAATTTTATTATGTAAAATACAAGCAATATCCTTTTTTTTCAAGAGATAAAAATATTTTTCCATATAAATTCATTGAATTACATCATTATACCGGTATTCATCCTAAACCGGTTGTAAACCCTGTCATTAGGCTGGATAATACTGCTGATATTTTTAATTCTATTTTAAATTTAATAACACCACTTATTAGAGAACATAAAATTAATACTTTAATAAATGAATAGAGAAATGATAGAATATGCCTTTGATTTAACAGATAAACAATCTAAGGAATTAGAATCTATGTTAATTAAAATTGGTTTGTATCCACCATCAACCGCAAATCCATTTAAATTTAGCTATAAATATTATTATGTGAAATACACAGAATATTCTAAAATTTTATTAAACCCATCAGAACGAGTAGAAAATCTATATAAATCTATTCAATTACATTATTATGGTGGTCTTGGAAAAACACAGATTTTTAATATTGATAATACTTGGAGCGGAATCAATAATTTTAATTCTATTTTAGAATTAATAACACCACTTATTAGAGAACATAAAATTAATACTTTAATAAATGAATAGAGAAATGATAGAATATGCTTTTGATTTGACAGATGAACAATCAAATCAGTATGAATCTATGTTATTGAGAATTTTTTTTAAAATTCCAGCGGATCCATTTAAAATTAATTCTGTAAAATATACAGAATATATGGCTAGTGATATGATGGAGAATATTACTAGAGAATATTCTTTTTTATCACATGAAAGAATGGCATACAAATTCATTACAATTCATTATACTCAAAATGAAACAAATGAAATTTACAAAGTAAATGATAAAGATGGTCAATTTCAATCATTTTTCAATTTAATAAAACCATTTATTAGAGAACATAAAATTAATACATTAATAGATGAATAATTTAATAATAAATATTACAAAGGAACAATCTGATAATTTAGTTAGATATGGAATTTTTTCAGTTTATGGAATTATTGAAATTTCTAAGATAGAATATTCTGAGTTTGATTATGCTTCCTTTTTTAAAAAACAAATTACTGTACATCACACATCATATTCTGGAAAAGGAGTTTTTAATATTGATAATATTAATAATGATAGTTTTAGTCATATTTTCAATTTAATAAAACCACTTATCAGAGAAAATAAAATTAATACATTATTAAATGAATAAACTAAATATTAAAAACAAATATTTAACTAGTTATTACTTAGACCAATATTTTGGTGGTGAGTTTAAAGAAACTGGTTTAAAATTTATCCCGGATGGTGATCCAGATGTGGGTAAGGAAAAAATTGAATTACATTATGATAGTCTTGAGGATTTGGAAGAAAAGATTTCATATATTTTGATGATTTTGACTGATAAATAAAAACTTTTACTATATTTACATATGAAAATAACACACCTCTCAATTTATCAAATCTCAGATGAACAAGTATTTGATAATGTTAATTCTTATAAAGAATTAAATGATGCTATTAAAACATTTGGAGAATTTGGAGGTAATCCAGGTTCTGATGAATATAATACAAGAGTAGGTAATGCTTTTGAAATATTTACACAATTCTTTTGCCTTAAATATGGTGATACTCCACTAATCGGTATTAAAAATATTACTGATACAAGTGATGATGCTTTTACCGTTGGTTACGACTTTACATATAATAGTTTTTATGATAAGCCAGGTCAAATACAATCTAAATGGCGTAGTAATCCAAGTCACCAATTTACAATAGGTGAATTAGCTACAAATAGTGCAATTGCATCTGATAATGATATTGAAAAGGATAATAATATACTTTTCACTAATTTAGATGATACTGATGATTTATTTCACTATTCGTATAAAACTGCAAGAAATAAAAGACGAGTTTTTGGTAGGAATTCACAAGAAGAACTAATTAATAGAGATCCTAATTTCTGGAATGATTTCAGAAAATGTATTAAAGATTCATCCAAAAATGATTTCGAAAATCCATTCACTCCAAGAGACATACAAAATTGGATTCTTAATGGTGTTACTAACAACGGTGTAACATATGAAGGAACTGAATCAGTTCTTAATGGAACATATAATAAAGGAAAAATTGAAGCATCAACTGGTGCAGGTAAAACTCTTTGTCAGTTCTATAATATTGATAGATCATTCAAAGAATATAATAAAAGTCTTGCGGTAATGATATTACCAACAAGATCACTTATAAGCCAATCATTTAGAGAATTCTATCTTTGGAAAATGTTTGGTGATGATAATGGTCAAAGTAATGTTTCTTGTTTAATTATTATGTCAGGGTCTAAACCAAGATATAATGATCAAATTGCTGATGTATTACAAACCCTTAGTATTGACGAATCTATTAAATTTGTTTCTGATAGAATCGCATTAGGTAGAAAGGTCGTAATATTTACAACTATGAAATCTCATGGACTTAAATATTCGGATATTATTGATGGATTAAAAGAAAAGGATATTAGAGTTGGACTTGAAATTGTAGATGAATATCATAATGTTATTTCAACATCTGCTGAGAGAAAAGAACAATTGGAAATTGCTGAATATCTTAAAAATAGTGAATTGAGAACTGATGGTGCTCTTTTTTATAGTGCCTCTAATAAAGGTGGTCAAATATTAAGTTCATTTAATGAAGAATTATTTGGGAAATTACTTTGTAAAGTTACTAGAAATGATTTGAGATTACGGGGATATGTTGCTCCTAAATTAGTATTTAAAATCATTAGAGTTAAAAATAAATCAAATGATTCAGAATCTCGTAGAGATGCTTCTCGTATTAAATTGGACATAGATAAAGCTCAAAGTGAAGCTGTTGCTATTATATCAGCTTATAAAGATTTATCAACATATTATAAAAATCCGAATTTAATTACATTTGGAGATCATGTTGAGGGGTGTAGATATATTTCTGAGAATCCTGAAGTTCATAGTAACTTACCAGGTGTTAAGAATCACTTTATGGCATCTGAAACAAGTAATGGGGATCGTGATAATATATTAAGAGATATAAGAGAATCTGGTGGTAATATATTACATCAACATTCTGTTGCTAAGGAGGGGATTAATGTAAATAATTTACATGGTTCTGTTATAGGAAGGAATATGAGTATTATTTCTTTACAACAATCTATTGGGCGTAGTGATAGGGCATTGTATATTGATACGGTTAATTTGCTTAATGGTAAAATATCATTAGATAATCCGGAAGGATGGATAAAATATTATAATTTAGTTTATGTTATAGTAGATTCTGATGAATCATTTTATCAGAGGGTTAAGGAGATTATTGGATATTTATTAGATCAAGGTATTCCTGAAAGTGAATGGGATATTTCAGAACTTGAAGATGATGGTAAAGGTGGTGCTGAATATAAAAAGCCAGATTTTTCTCCAACTATTGGTGTGAGTGTTAAATTTGATAAAAAGAAATTTAATGATATGATTCAACAAGTTAAGATTGAAATCATAGAAGAAGAGAAGAAAATTCAGGAGGATTTAGAGGAACAAAAGGAAAGAGATTTTCTAGAAAGTTTGTCGCCAGAAGATAGAAATAAATATATTTTGGAACAAGAATTTGGACTTAAAATCGTTTAAAAGCTTAGGAAAATCAAGGTTTTTAATATATAAATTATGATTATAACAGGAACAACATACTCAGTAGCACATTATGATGAATATAGAAAAGGTAACTCAAATATATTTGAGGAGATAATAGACTCAATGGTTTTAGATGGAGTCGCGGGTATGAATGAATCATTTAAAAATGCGATATCTTCTTTACCGATAAGAGAAAAAAGATTGGCAATTTTATCTTTATTGGATAAGGACTTAAATCTATTTAAGAAGATAAAGTCCTTTATTAAATCTGAAAAACTATCTAAAATTGATCACTTAAAGGAAGTTATCCTAATGCTTCGTGAATATGTTAAAGTTGGTGAGGTTGAGAAGAAAAAATTTGGAGAGGTTATGACTGATCTAAATTTGACTAAACATATTTTAAGTAGAATTCCAAAAGAAGCATTTGAAAATCCGGTTAATACATTTGTTGATTTGGCAAATGGAACTGGAGTATTTCCCCTTATTATTATTTATAGATTAATGATTGGATTAGAAAAATGGCAACCTGATCCCGAACTCAGATATAAACATATAATTGAGAATCAAATTTTTGTATCGGAAATTCAACCAAAAAATATGTTTCTATACATGTGTTTGGTGGATCCATATGATGAATATAAATTGAATATTTACACTGGTTCCTCTTTAGAAGAAGGTTTTAGAAAACATATGAAAGAAGTTTGGAATGTAAATTCATTTAATTATTCGGTAGGTAATCCACCGTTTAATCAGATGATTGATATGAAATTTGTTCGACTTTCATATGAAATCGCTGATGTAACTTGTATAGTTCATCCTTCTACTTGGTTGTTGGATGAAAAGGGAAGACAAAAAAAATTTACTGAGACTAAAGAATTAGTTAAAGACCATTTGGAAAGTATTGAGTTATTTAATGGAAATAAAATATTTGGTATTCAGCTATTTGTACCCTGTGTAATTACTTACATAAATAAAACTAAAATAATAGCAGTAATTAAATGTGTTGATAAGATAAATGACGTTGAGATATCATATGATAATATTTACCAAATAAATAAATATTCTAATAGAGAATTATATTTAACATTGAAAGAGAAGATATTTAATCATACAAAAAATGATAACCTATATAAAAGATTATTGAATGATAAAGGTGGTGATTTTTATGTCAATTTATCACAAATTCGTGGACATGTTGACTTAAATTCAAATAAAATAATGGTTAAACCTGATTTTTATACAATGGTAACAAAAGATTTGAAACCAACAAAACTACCAAGAAAACAAAGAGAAAAGACACAAGCTTCTTTTAATACAATTGAAGAGTCTAATAATTTAATTTCTTATGTTAAAACAAATTTTGCTAGATTTTGCTTAAGTCTTAATAAAAATAATCAAAATTTATATTGTGGTGAGATGGAGATGATACCTTGGTTAGACTTCACTAAGGAATGGACAGATGAGAAATTATACAAAGAATTTGATTTAACAGAAGAAGAAATTAAATTTATTGAAGAAAATATACCAAAATACTACTAAAAAATTAATATAAATGAAAAAAATAATCGATTTAATAAAATTAATTTTTGGATCTACGTTTAAATCCAATATTAAGAATATAAAGAATAAAAATAATAATGGAATTATTATTCAATCAGAAGGTGGTGATATCAATATTAATAATGATAATGATAAAAAAAGAAATTTTAAAATAGACATATCAATTAATAAGAGTGAATTTATTTTTGAAAAATATACAAATAATTATAAATTAAATGGATTAGAATCAATTTCAAATATTGGTAGAATTATTCAAGAAGATTTTGATTTTGAAATAATTAAATTTATTATTTCAAATAATGGTGACACGATAAATAACTTCAAAATAGAATTCGAAATAAATGATTCTGATTTAGAATTAAACACATTTAAAAGTATTCATAATGGGTATAAAACTGACACAATGTTATATAATAACGGTGAAGGTGGTATTATTCCATTTGAAAAAGTTCTTGTTTGTGGAGATAAGTATATTTCAAATGGATTGGAAATAAAACCATTAAGATTGATAGATAAAAAAATATTAATTAAATGGAGATTAATTTCAGATGGATTTTCAGATAGTGGAAATTTTGAAATATATGTGAAGTCAAATAATATCGAAATAAATTCATATAAAGAATATGAAAAATACTCTTATTTTCCAACTATAAATCTTAGATAATATATGGATTTTTTGTTTTTAGACTTCTATATAAAGAAGAAATATGATATTAAACTTGAAGAATATTTTAATGTTGGTCGCCAATCAGTTTCAGATTGGAGAATATCTAATACTATTCCTGAAAAAAGACTTTTACAATTTCAAGTAAAAGAAGGATCGATAGATCCCAAAGAACTATTTAAACAATTTTACAACTAATTTGTAAGGAAAGGGTGACAAATAAATATATACTATATGGTCTTAAAATTGTTTGTTCCATATAGTAATGTCAATTGTCTATTAAATGAAAGCACATCGTTTTGGTTGATAAAGCTTATATCCTAACCTTGATATAAGAAAATATCAGAATCTACAAAATTCCTGCAATGACTTTGCCGATTGTCAACAGGGCCGTGAAAGTAAAATTAAAGTAGATATCTGCCCTTACGGAGTGGGGATTCAATTACAAGGCATTGAAGAGTGAATTGACAATTTAAATCTCACTCAGACTTCTGTGAAAAATTTCCCTTTCACGGAGTAGAATCGGTCATGAAATATATAGAGATATGAAACATATAAGAAAAATAAATGAGTTTATTAATGATGCTGAAATATATTCATTAATTGAAAAAGCAGAAAATACACCATCTTCTGATCCAGAACATATATCTAATAGAGATTCATATAAAAAAGTAGTTCAGATGGGAGAATCTGTTATTACGTATTTGGTAGATAGAAAATCATATATATGGAATATAGCATTAAAGAAACTAACAGGTGTTGAGCCAATAGGAGAGACTAGTAGCGAAATAGTTAATTTTTGGGAAAATTGGGCAATTGAAAATGGATATAAGAAGTGATATAGAATCTTGGTTTCCGAATATAATTGGTAATAATTTTAAAATAATTAAAACAACTGGAGATTTTAATTGTGTTTCATATACTTTAGATATTTTTGATGGTTGGATGTGGACAAATACAGAAATTTGGCCATATAAAGAAGTTCCAAGAAATTTAGGACTAAATAGTTTTAAAATGTTATATAATCTATATGGATATGTAGAGTGTTTTAATTCTGAATATGAGATAGGTTTTGAAAAAATTGCTTTTTACTCAAAAGATAAAACACCTACACATGCTTGTAAACAATATAGGAATATATGGAGGAGTAAATTAGGACCTTCTGTTATAATAGAACATGAATTAGACTGGCTATGTGGTAATTCTGATGATGCCTATGGAGAGGTTGCTTTTATAATGAAAAGAGGTAAGTAATTTTTGGATAATTAACTAAAATGAGACTTCTGTGAAAAATTTCCCTTTCACGGAGTAAAATCGGTCATGAAATATATAGAGATATGAAAGAATTAAAAAAATATATTGAGTTTATAAATGAAGAAATTGAATTTAAAATGTTTCCGGTTGATTATGAAGAAAGAAAAGATTTAATTTTTAATAAGGAAACTACAATTTTTGAATTTAAAACTAAAAATGATGAATATTCTCTATACTTTTCAAATACAGATGAGAGAAATCATATTTTATCTGATGGTAAATATTTATATGATTATTGTGATGGTAAAGATATACCAACTATATACTTTTCTCTAAAAAATAGAGGACTTTCTATTGACTTTGATGTTTTAACTGGATATGATGAAGAACTTACAGTTTTGGGTTCTGTTATTTATCTTATAAATGAGTATGACAGAAGATATAACAATCCAGTTTATACTATTGGATATGTTGATCCAAAAAAGGAAAGATTCTACATGTATTATCTACACAATTTAAAGAGATTTAAATTATTAAAGGGAGATTCTTATTCATATGAGGGATCAGGTGCTTATTATCTTATAAAAATTAATAATCATCTATGAAATCTGGTGATATAGTTAAAATAATTAAAGTAGCATACCCTTTTATTAAAGAAGATGCTATTGGTAAAATATCAAAATTATTAATAAATGAGAATGGTAAATACTATTTAGAAGATTTGAAAGTCTATGCAGCAGAAGAAATATTAACAACAGACTTAGATTATCAAATAGATAAAAACAATTATTCAATTGTTATAAAGCGTAAAAATACTAAATTAGTAACTATAGATGATTCAATTAAAAATTTTATTAAAAAAGTAGAAGATGGATCAGAATTAGAATTTGAAACATATGTTAGACTTTATAGTAATAGATTATTGGAATTGGTTAAAAATAAAAATCATCCAAAATGGGTTGAAGCTTTATATATATTAAATGAAAACAGGTGATGAAAACAGAATATCAGGAGATAAATAAAAACAATTTTTCTTGGATTACCAAGAATCAAAAAAATTTTAAAATTTTATGAAACACATAAATGAATTTGTTAACAATAATGATTTCTCAGAAAAAATAGAAGAGTTGATATATTTTGATGAGTCATGGAAGTTTCCAGAATATAATCTAAACACACACTTAGATATATTAGAAAATGAATATGTTGAATTAATTAATATATCTAGAAAAGTTGTTAGTGAGCTTAACAAACAAAATATTGATCCTGGCCTTTATACTAAAGATATTTTTTTTAAAATATTAAAGTCTATTTAATACTAAAAATACATTTTTGGATAATTAACTCACTCAGACTTCTGTGAAAAATTTCCCTTTCACGGAGTAGAATCGGTCATGAAATATATAGAGATATGAAAATATCAAATTTTAGATTAAATGACTATTACTTAGATAGTAATAATAAAAAAACAAACGCTATTATTTAATAAGATGAAATATAAAAATGGTGAAGAAATTAAAATAGGAGATTATGTAAGAGTAGTTATGTGTTGCTACCCAACACCTTCTATTGGATTACTTGGTAAAATTAGTAAAGTAGAAGATATATTTGAATCAATTAGATCAATTAGATTGTTAAGATGGGGTGTACATGTTAATATAAGATTTATTGAAAAGGTAACAGATAATTTAAATGATATTGAAATGGAATTGAATGAGAATACAATATTTAATCCATTTTTATAAAATTTAATATAAGTTTTTCCTTATCATATAAAGAAATTCCTAAGTGAAGATATACTTTATATTAACTTCGTTCCCCAAATGATGAGCACACCAACCGGTATTATAATATGGTCAGATAGTGATGATCTCAGTCCAGGTAGTGTTGGAAGTGTAGAATGCCAAAAAAGTAAATTTATTAGAGTAGTAGAATTTAATGACTTCTTTAAACTTTAATATATGAGAATAAGATTGTATAAAAGTTCTGATTTTAAAAAGTCAGAAAAGAAAATGTGGAAACATATTTTAAAAAATTGGATTACATTTAATTTTAAACACTCTCCTAACTCGATATATACAATAGATAAAAAAACCATTTAATCGGAGAAGTTGTTGAAGTATTTTGTAATTGCGGAGAATGTTTTCATAAAAATATCGATTGGTATGTTTGAAAATCATTTAGGATTAGTTTATATTGGGGAGCCCCGTTTAGATTTTATTTATGGTAAAACCTATAAGGCAATTTATTTCACTACTGATCTCACTACTTTTTTAGATAAAGATTATTTACCAGTTGAATTTCCAAATCATCTAATACATCTAAATTTTATACATAGAGATGAATGGAGAGAAGAACGATTAGAGAAATTAGGTATATAGAATGAAATTAATAAAACAAAATGATAATTATTTACTTATGGATGGTAAAACTATATTAGCAAATACAGATCCTAAACAAGTATCTATTTGGCCCACCGGAGAATTTTGCTTAGATATAGAACAAATTAATACTTTACTACCAATTGACGATGATGATGATTTTCAAATTGAAACAATTAGTGTTAAAGCAGAATATCAAGTTATAAATCTAAAAAGAAGTTTGAGAACTATTAGAAATAAAAAAATTGAAGAAATTCTAAAATTATTTTGAGTTACTTATCACCATAAATATTTTATAAATTACACAAGAAATATGTAATTTATATTCTTTATTTCCTTTATCAAAAAATTCTTTAACTGGTAACTCCGACTCAATCTTGTCAAAAACTAAATTCATTATATTTCGATATTCAGTATCATTTGATTGTTTTATTTTATCCCAATAAGGTATTATTAACTTTATTATAACATCCTTTTCAAGATCGATATTTTCCTTATCAAGTTTAAAATTAAATTTATTATAAGATATATCTAATTCTTCATCAATTATTGATTTAATAATTTCTACTTTAGAATCAGAATTTTCAAAAAATGTTTTTAAATATTTCACTTATTTGGAACAATCTTTATATTACTTATGGTTAAAATACCAGGTCTTACCATAGTTTCATTTTCAAATCTAGGAACTTGAACTTTCACATCAAATGTATAATATCCATTGGTTGTTCTTAACCTCTTTGATGATGATGAATATTGTGAATAATATCTATCACCGGAATCTTTAACCCAATTAGATAAAGTTTTAAATTTACTTTGTGTATTAATTTCACCAGTTGATCTTATTATAACATTATCTCCTTTATCTTCAATGATAATATCATCATTTCCAAATGATGTACTATATGTATTTTCATGTATTCTTTTTTTAATTGCGGTAATGAAATCATTCATAAATTGAGTTGTTTCATCAACCTTTTCATCAAATGGTTCTTTTAAAGAACATTTAAAATGATAATTATGAGTTCCACCAAAAGAATGTTCAAAACTATAATTCTTTATTTCAAATCCTTCTAACTCACAACATTTATTTATAGAATTGATGAAATCTTCTTCATAACTTTTATATTCATTCGATTTTTTCAAAAGAATATCAATTGAATGTTCAATATAAGCAAAACCAGTAAATGGATAGGATTTATAGTTGAGACCGTTTTGATCACAATATTTTTTATCACCGATTGAGAATCTAAAATCATCATCTATAAAATCGATAAAATAGTCTTTTATATTATCTTGTTCAATACTCTCATTAAATCTTAATAATTTCATATCATTATATATTAATATTTTAAACTTAATTATATCAATAAAGTATATATTAGAAATTTAATTAATATGAAATTTGATTTAACTAAAATAGAATTTGATCAATCTGATTTGAATACCCTACACGATGTAATTTTTAACGCACTTGGTAAAGAAGACTTAACCAATGAACAAATTATTGAATACTGGAATATGTTTCCAGAAGATATAAAATTAGATGCCTTAAAATGGGGTGTAGGTGATACTCCTACTAGAGATAATATGCATGATTGGCTTGAAGAAAATTGTTTATGAAAGCAATTTGTATAAAAGATACAACATTCGACTTTGGAACTAAAAACACCTCTTTTAAGTTTGAAGTTAAAAAGAATGAAATATATGAATATTCAACAACATTTTTTGGATATAGTATTAAAGATAAATTTAGAAGAGATTTAGAATATCCTATATTACCTAAATCTTTTGAAGATTCTTTTATAGATATATCTAAATATCGAGAGGTGAGTCTATATAAATTATTGGATAATTAGGTTAATATATTAAAAAATAATAAGTTTACATGAAAGTGATGTTATATATTTAATATATATAATATGAAAAATAAAAAAAATTGTTTTATAGAAAAAGCTAAGTTAATATATGGTGATAAATATGACTATTCATTAGTTGAATATATTAGAAGTGATATCAAAGTTAAAATTATCTTTAATGGTGAAATATATGAACAAATACCAGCATCACATTTATCTGGTAAGTGTCCTGAAAATTTAAATAAAAGATTAACTACTGATATTTTTATTAAAAAGGCTAAGTTAATACACGGTGATAAATATGACTATTCACTTGTTAACTATATTAACTCCTCTACAAAAGTTAAAATTATCTTTAATAATATTATATATGAACAAAAACCAGAAGCACATTTATCTGGTAAATGTCCTGATAATTTATCAAAAAAATCCAATACTTATGAATTTATAAATAAAGCTAAATTAATACATGGAGATAAATATGACTATTCACTTGTTAATTATATTAATAATTCAACAAAAGTAAAAATAATACTAAATGGTTCCATTTATGAACAAAGACCATTAAAACATTTAGCTGGTAAGTGTCCTGAATTAGTAAAAAAATTTAATACTTATGAATTTATAAATAAAGCTAAACTTATACACGGAAACAAATATGACTATTCACTTGTTGAGTATAAAGGAATGGAGGAAAAAATAAAAATATCTTATAAAAACAAGATATTTTATGTTTTACCATATAGCCATTTACTCGGTAAAAAAGTTGAAAAAATGATAGTTAAAAATACAAAAGATTTTATAGAAAAGGCTAAACTTATACACGGAAACAAATATGACTATTCAAAAGTTGAATATGTTAATAATTATACTAAAATTATACTTATTTTTAATAATAAAGAATATTTATACTCACCAACAGAACATTTAAATGGTGGCAATCCGAAGGGTGCTTTGAAAGGTAGTCGAGGAGAAGAAAAGATAAAAAATATTTTGATAAAATATGATATAGATTTTAAATCAGAATTTACATTCGAAAATTGTAGACATATTAATAAGTTACCATTTGACTTTTATCTAAATAAATTAAATATATTAATCGAATATGATGGCGAGCATCATTTTAAAAAAATTAAATACTATCATAAAGATAACTTTAGTAATACACTAAGAAATGATTTTATAAAGAATAATTACGCTTCCGAAAATAAAATACCTTTACTTAGAATACCATACACTGAAAATAATAATATAGAAAATATTATTATCGATTTTATAAAAAATAATAATGTAAATTGTCAAGAAAGTCAAGTATTAATAAAATAAAAAGAGATAACTCCAAATCAAAAAATATAGAAGCTGCTCTATGTATGTATTTATATCTAAAAGGACACTCACCTATTAGCTCTCATGTTACTATATCTAAGTTATCTGAGTGCGATGTTATATCAGTTTCTAAATCAGATTATATTTATGAGTATGAAATCAAAATAAGTCGATCTGATTATAAAAAGGACTTCATAAAAGAAAAACACTCTCAGATGATAAAAGAGAATCATACAAAGATTATAAAGGGTGAAATGATGTATCTATCTCCAAATTATTTTAACTTCATTACACCAAAAGGATTAATAAGTTTAGAAGAAGTTCCAGAATATGCCGGTTTGATTTATATTAATGATGATTTAACATTTGATATTATCAAAAAACCAGTTTTACTACATAAAACTAAAGCTAATCCACAATTTATAAGAAAGCTAGCACACAATCTTAGTTGTAAATTAGTTTTCAAAAATATTTAAGGTAAGTTAAATATTGAATATATATTTAATGGAAAAATTTATTGAAAAGTTTATTGATTTAATTTCAAATTATGATAGTAGAAAGATGAAAATAGATCTAACACATGACTTTAAAAGTGATGATCTCTATTCTAGAATATTAAATCTTGTTCATCTTTATTATGATGTTAATATTTTATCTAAAAAAGTTATAGATAAAGAAATTATAGATATTTTTAAAACTTATAAATCAGAATTTAAATTTATTAGGAAATCTATTTTTATTATTGATAAGAATTTAGAAAATAATTCAACTGAAAGAATATTATATCCCGATATATCTAATTTATATTATAAACATAATCAATTTAAAGTAATTCTTAATTTATTTAATGATTATATAGAAAATAAATTATAAATTGGTAGATGATGTTTTTATATATATTTAAAATTAATATAAAATATGGAATATAAAATAATATCTATAAGACAAGATAAAGAAACTCTATTTACAAAAGTTGAATTTACTTTTGATTTTGGCACTGAAATAGTTGAAATACCACATAATTATCCAGAAACATATTCAGAAGAAGCTTTTCATAAAAATATTGAACAAAATATTAAAAATGTAGCTGATGCTTTAATTGCTAAAGAAGTTAAATCAAAAGAAATTGAAAATAAATTACCAACAATTGAAATTGGAGTAACTAAAAGTTTAGAGTAAAATTTTACTCTACTATTTTTATTTTTTCTCCAAAATAAGGAGCTTCAGGATCAATTCCTATACCAACTTGGAGTAATAAATATTCTAACTCCTTATCATCAAGAAATTTAAAATCAGTTTTTGATAATTGTTCTTTAATTATTTTAACTACTTCTTCTCTTTTTAATTCTATCATCCTGTTGATTGTATAAATTTCATATCTTTAACAGGTATTTTATCAGGACTCTCATAACTCTTACTACGAGCTCTATGTGTATGAATAAAATACCCGTTTTTATCAATACCCATACTAAATCCTGATGGATACCCACCTTTTTCTATTTTATCTAATAAACTTTTACTTAAATTTAATTCCGTTATTTTAGATTTACCAGCTTTAGTATAAGGTTTTAACAAAGTAATTGCTTCTTCTTTCCTCTCCTTTGAAATTCCTCTTAAATTCCGAATAATATCTTTAATATCTTTAATATTACCAATATCTTTACTATTATTTTCTAAAAATGTTTCTAAATATTTCATAATTTTATATATTAAACTTTAATCATATCCATTTATAGAATTATAAATAAGATTATGAATATGAAAACAATAGAAATTAATGAAACATCTGAACCTTGGGGCGCACCAAGTTATTACTCAGCTAATAAGATAATTTTATTAGAAGCAATTATGAATCAGTTAGGATTAACTGAAAGTGACTTAGAAAAAGAAACATCTTGGATAAGATCTAAAATAAGAGAATCTAATATAAATAAAATTTTAAGTTAATATGACAAGTACTCAAAAATTTGCAAAGCAAGAATTAGATATTCTCAAATCAACAACCCCAGATTCAATTATTACACCTTTTGAAAAAGAAATTTTAGCTTTATGTGAAGCCTTTGGAAAGAGTGGACAAAGTGGAGGATCTGCCCAATACACAGCTTCTGCAATTTCACAAGCAGTAAAAAAGCTAATGTTACATGAACCTATCTGTGATGTAATTGGAAACGAAAATGAATGGGTTGATATAAGTGAAATTAGTAGTGGTGATTTATGGCAAAATTCAAGATGTAGTGGGTTATTTAAGAATCCCGATGGTAAATTATCTTATGTAGATGCAATTGTTTGGAAAGGTGAAGAAAAATGGGACACTTTTACTGGTAGAGTTTATATTGATGATAAAGATTTTGAATTAATAGGAAGTAGTCAATATGCAAGACTACCATTTAAACCTAAGACATTTTATATTGATGTTGTTAGAGTTCCGATTACAAAAATTGAAGCAGAAAGTAGAGATTTACATTATATTGAAGATGGTTTTAATGAATGTTATTATACAATATTAAAAGATCCTAAACAACTTGAAGATGTTTTTAAATATTATGATAAGAAGTAAATTTCTATTTTTTTATACAAATTACTAAACCTCTAGTATCCTTTATATAATTGATTTTAAATTCATTATCTAAATCTAAATTCATTTTAAATTCATGAAAACAATCATCTATATCTAGATTATTAAAATCACTCAAGTTATTCATGCCTAATATAATTCCACAAATAAAAGTAGATACTCCTCTATAACGATGATATTGAACTAAGTCATAATTATCACTATCTTCTAAGGATCCATATAAATATCCATATTCTAATTTAGATATTTCTATTCCTTCATCAGTGAATGGATATAGACTATTTTCGATATCGTCTTTTTTTGGAAAAATATCTAGATTATTATAATAATCTAATTGGTTTTCACATATTTCACATGCAAATGAAAGAGGATCACTTGTATATTTTTTATAAATAATAGGATTTTGAATATCATCCATATAATTTATAGTTCCATTAGAATCTTCTAAATAGGCAATATAACTATTTCCTATACTGGGATCAATTTCTCTTATTAAACAATTAAATCCTTTTTTTGATAATTTTTTTCTCCAAATTCTTAAAGCATGAAATCCTTCAGCTTTTGGATCAAATTCTTTCCACCCGAATCCAAAATAAATTTCTTTTTTATGCCCTATTCCTTCATTAAAATAATTTAAATATTTCATAACAATATATATAAAATTACTATATTTGTTAAATATGGATTATAGCGAAAGAATATTTTATAAAAATGGATGGGGTATAAGTATTATATCTAACCAATACTCATATGGTGGTAGAGATGGATTATATGAAATAGCTGTTTTAATAGGTGATGAAGATTGTTTTGAGCTGAGCTATGATACTCATATAGCTAGTGATGTTATTGGGTATCTTGATTTTGATAAAGTTGCTGAAATTGAAAAGTTAATTCAAGAATTACCAATTACAAAAGAAGCTATAATTAAGAATAGAGATGTTAAGATAAATGATATATGTGGGTAATTTGTGTTAATAATTCTTTTTGTGATGGTGCTTCAAGTGATAGTGTGAGTTTAACTATTGGTAAAAAATATTTTATTAATAAATTGATTAGAAATGGAAATTGGTCAGAATATTTAATATCTAATGATTTTGGTAATATAAATTATTATCATTCTGATAGATTTTTAGATATAGATACTTATCGAAATAATAAAATATCTAATATACTTTATTAGTTCCATCTTTTAAGATGTAAATCTATTGAATCCATTATAATCCTAATAAGATACTCTCTTTTCTTATATCGCCTCTGCTTTTAAAATTATTAAATTTTAATATACTCATATTTTATATATTAGGATTTTTAATTATATTTGTAAAATGGAAGAATTTTATAAAGAACTATTAGTTCGTGAAAAAATACTTGAATCAGATTTTAAAAATGATCCAAGATTAGATATACAAGGCCAAATTTATGAACTTAAACTCATAATAGTTAGAGTTCAGCAAATATTATTAGATAATTTAAATGTCAGAAGTTAAATATTGTCATATTTGTTATTCACTTCATATTTATGAGGAATGTGTTTGTGATGTTTGTGATAATTATTATTGTGAAGATTGCTCATATTCATTCACAATACATTATCAACATGAAGGAAATAGATGTTTCTGGTGTTCAAATCAAGATAGAAGAAAAGAATTAACAAAAGAAATGATTAGAGAAAATAAATTTAAAATAATTTTTTAAAATGGCAAGACAAATAAATCGTTGTGGTGGTCTTCTAAAACCATTTAAAGTTTCAAAAATGCCTAGTCCTTCAAAAGAAGAAATTGAATCTGAAATTTTTGGTGAGATATTATGGTAGTCATGTATATTAGATGTACTAAATCCAATTATAAGAGATAATAAAATTAATAAAATTCTAAATGATCGTTATATCGAAGAGACAAACATTAAACCTAACAAGGGATAAGTTCTATAAAGTTATAGAGATTACATCTGCTAGATATAAAATAATCTCAGATAGAAATTGTATTATTACCACAAGTTTCAATAATTTTTATGATTTAGAAGAATCTAGAAAATTAATACTTAACAATATATTAGATGAAAAATAAATCATTATTTCTTATTTCAGTAGGAATTTTAAACTTACTGCACGGACTAACACATATTGTACAATTTATACAATCTTTGTTTCTAATAACATATTCAATAGAAAAACACGAGCATCAATCTTTAATTGATAAGATAATGCATAGTCCTATTCTGGCTTTAATATGGGCCATTATTGGTATAATATCTTTAATAATTGGTATTAGAGATTATAGACATCATAAAAATTGTAATCATGAGCATTAAAGAAATTCTAATAGAAAGATACCCAAATAGTAAACATGTAAATAATATAAAATTTTGTAAATTATTTGACGATAGATTTATCTATTTAGAATTTTATGATGGAAAAGGAATTTTCTATGAAATAAAAAAAGAAAAACTTTATGTTTATAAAAAAGAAGAAGTTTATAATGAATTAGATACTAAAAAATGGATTCAAATTTTCCGGGAATCTAAATTAAATAACTTACTAAGTGAAGATTTATAAAATAAAATATATTGGTGAAGATATTTATGGGAATTATAATTCATCTTTTCTTGGAAAGAAGTTGCTTACCAAAGGTAAAATATATGAACTTCAAATTGAATGGGATTTAGGAATGTTTATCAATAATCATTGGATATTTTATATTTTTGATGATATAAATGACGGAACATCAAGAGGTTATGAATTAAATAAAAATGATATTGTAACTTTACGTGAATTAAATTTAAACATATTACTAAATGAAAATTAATACCTTTAATGAATTAAGCACTGATGATGTAATAGATGAATGTAAATTTGTTCTTTCGGATTTCATTGATGATGATTCTGGTGAAATTTCTATTAAAAACCATATAATGATTTTTAATAGAAAAGATTCTGGTTCTACTGAAAATATCACTTCCCTCTTAAAGGGCCTTGGTAAAATCGAAGTAATTAATATTTACTTTCAAAAATACTCTTCTGAGAGATTAATTAATCTTATTAACCATTTAGATTATTTAAATTTATTTCTTGAAGATAATGGTTATTTTATAACAAGTATAATGGGTGATTATAAAGATTATGATGATAATTTTAATTGGAATAATGTTAATTTATTAGAGGAATTAAAAAAATCACTTAAAAATAAAAAAATTTTAAATCCTAATCTTTGGTATGAAAAAAAGACTATTTGAAAAATAAGAGTTTGAATTAAATTTAGATATTTAATATATAACAAATGAAAATATTAAAATTTAATACCTTTATTAATGAATCTGAAGATAATGATCCTTTCGAGGGTATTAAACAAGAGTGTAAATTATATGAATATAAAGAAGAAAAAACATCCGAAAAAATAGTAATAGACGTTGAAGTTGGTGACACAGTATATTTAGGAAAATTTAAAAATAAGAAAACTATTATCAAGAAAATTGATAAAGATGAAACTGGAATGCCAACTATAAACGGTAAAAAAGTTGTCACATTTAGAATACAAGAACCCAAAAAGAATCCTAATTTCAAAGGGTATCGAAGTCGTTTCAAAAAGAAGAAAAAAGAAGACTAAACAATTTCCATTATTTTAGATAAAAGTAATAAATATCAAAAATATAGATGATAAGTTACATAGGGGCCAAATCAGGCTCAATGGGTAAATGGATTGAAGAGTTTATTCCAAAAGATATAAAAATATTTTCTGAACCATTTAGTGGGATGTTTAATGTTTATCTAACTATGGATTTAGACAAATACCCTGATTTAGAAAAAGTAATCTATAATGATTTTAATGTTTTAAATGCTAATATATTTGCTTGTGCTAGAAAATATAAAGAGTTTTATCCTTTTTTAGAAAATCAAGAGTGCCAACAAAAAAGAAAAAATGTTTCACTAACAGATCCTAAATTTAAAAAATGGTTTGATGAATATCAAAAAGAAATATTTACAAATCAACCTAAATTAGATATGGATAATCCTGATTATGAAAATGGTGTTAAATATTCATATGTCCTATCACAAGTTTTTTCCGGTTCTAAACCAGAAACCAGTTCTTTCATTGACTTAAAAGGTAAGTATAACTGTAAGTTTGAATCCTTTAGAAAGAAAATGAATGGTTCTAACCACGGTAAGAAAATATTAAACCATTTAGACAAGATTACAAATGTTGAAAGTATAGATTTTGAAGATTTAATGTTAAAATATGATAGTCCAGAAACATATTTTTATTTAGATCCACCATATTATAACTGTGAAAAATACTATAGTAATCATGAATTTGGATTAGAAACCCATAAAAGATTAGCTGATTGTATTAAAAAATTAGAAGCTAAATGGTCACTATCTTATTATTATTTTCCAGAATTAGAAGAATGGTTTCCAAAAGATAAATATCGATGGGAACAAAAAGAATTTAATAAAATATCAGG
>Ga0247831_1000807_pt1 | contig 66674 bp, 85 predicted proteins | sample LaCruzMarch2015__9_FD_192406 | JGI IMG/M metagenome (GOLD analysis project Ga0247831, IMG submission 192406) | Freshwater microbial communities from meromictic Lake La Cruz, Castile-La Mancha, Spain - LaCruzMarch2015_1m | ecosystem: Environmental > Aquatic > Freshwater > Lake | place: Spain...
AGAGGCCAGGTTGCCCAAACTGTCAATGCTGATGATGAACTTGCCCTTGGCATTGTTCTCAATGACACTGTCCAGGAATGCAGCAATTTGATTTCTGCATTGATCAATGGTATCCACTGGCACATATTTGGTGTTCTCTGCATCCAGTCCCACACCTTTGGTGCTGTTTTCATCAATGGCTATTTCTGTGTCAAAGATGACTGGTGTCAATCCTCTTTTTTGAGCACTGGCCAGGATCTTGTTCACAATGAATGTCTTGCCAGTCTGACTGGGACCAGAGAATCCTATGATCCTGCCCTTGGGTACACCACCATTGCGGCAGCTGCCACCCAGAATGGCATTGAGAGCATAACAACCTGTATCAAACCATTCATCCACTTTGCTCAAGGCATTTTCATTTAACATGGAAGCTTCACTGTTGAGCTTGTCCAGTGACGCAAACACTTGTTTAAGATCTTTATTCATAGATCCAGTATATATGAAAGAGATTTAAAAACAAGTAAAAAATTACTCGTCAAACAACTTAATTACTTTGTCACCACCTTCAGGGGTGATGATACCGGTGGGCATTGCAAACAGTTTGTGATATTGTTCAATGAGTCTTTCGTCATTATGAATGTCCACACCCATCACAATGCTGGCCAGATTGAACTTCCAGACTGTGCCGTCGTTCTTGTGCTTTTCACCAATGAACTCTCTGAAGAACAGTGGAATAGTCTGCACGTTCAATTGACCCTGTTGGGTGGGTTGCACATGAATAATAGCAGGATTCTTAACTCTTAAGGATGTCTTGTCTGTTTCTATGTGTTCAGCAAGAATTGTTCTGCCAATGTGATCAATAAAGGTTACCAAGTTATTTTTTTGTTCGTTCATAATGGTTATATTTTATGATATTAAAATTAATAATCAACTGTCTGCTAGCAGATCAAATAAATCTGTTTGCACTTGTGTGCCAGGTGATTGAAGCTTCCAGCCAACTGCTTGATAGAATCTTTCCATTACAGAGAAGATAATCTTTTCAAACATCAATTCATAATCCATTTCAAAGTATTCTCTGAATTCCTTAGGAAAATTATACTTGTATCCCATGGTGGATATGCCAAAACGATTGGGCTGCTTGGCATAGAAGTATCTCACTTTATCACCAGAAGATATTTTCTCATATTTTTTGCCAGTATTGAAACGATCCAATAAAATATTGTAAACATATGCAGCTTTGACGTGAATGGGCATATGTTTGGCAGTTTTAAATCCGTCACACTGAGCAGCATATTTTTCGTACCCCTTGATGCCCATCACAAATGCTATGTCTTCAATGGGTAACTTCTTGAAGATATCATATGTTTCATTGAAGAGCTTGTTGGTCTGCACCAGATCTTTTGTCAAGAGCATTGTCTCAATGATTTTTTTGACATATGGTTTGATAGGAGCAGGCATGGTGGTACGCACCACTTCAACTCCTGTATACTTGAACTTGTCACAAGGTATGCCTTCTTCATCCAGCACATGTAACACATAGCGTTTCTTTTGTAAGAACAAACCTGCGTCTGCTATGGCTTCCCGCTTGAAAATGAGTCTGCAATCTAATGACCCCAGGGCTTGATGACCCCATTCAATGATATGTTTGTTTAAGTAGTCTTCTATGTCTTGCACTTGCTTGTAGTATTCTGGAGTAATTTTACCTTTGTCAGTTACCATCTTCAATCCTGTATTCTTTACAATGTGCTTGATGGACACATAGGAGCTGTCTGTGTCATTGTAGATGATGGGTGTATCTGCCTTTATGTCATCATCTGTAAGATTTGCTTTGGCTTTGATATATTCTTCCAACAGTCTATTGGATTCCTTGATTACAGCTTGACCGGTGAGTGTGATTGATTCTGCCAGCTCATCATCACCCAGAGGGCTGTGTTTGTTGCCAAAATATCCATAGATTGTATTGATGAGAATCTTGATTGTGTGTTGCAAGATGTTAAGATTGTCCGTTTGATTTTTTAATTTTTTATACTCATCAGTTTTTTTGTCAACCTCCACTAATTTTTTTTGCAACAGCTTCAGCTGACGCTTGACTTCCACCCTCTTTTTGTAGTAGTGATCAACTGTGAGCGGGATAATGCCTTTTTCTTTCTGTGTGAATAATACTTTAGCTTTGGATATGGCTATTTTCTCCTTTTTAACAAACTCAATAAAGTTTTTATTGGATAAAGTGAATGTCTGCCCGTTCACATGGCTGATGGTAATGTCTTTATCAGTCTTATCTGTTATGACACCCACCTTGGTTTCAGGTGAAAGATTGAGCGTGATCATCACATTGGGGTACAGACTGTTGGCGTCAAATGATACTATATTTTCTTGAAATCCTTGACGTGGTTCACCCACATAGGCACCAGCATTTTGCTCATTATTATTTGTAACATCTTTCTTGAATGTGGGAATGCGCTGGTTATTAATTCGCGCACGGATTGAACATAACCCAGTAATAACAGAAAGTGAGCCCAGAGCTCCTTCAAATGTGGTCAGCCCTGCATAGGCTATCATTCTTAACAGCTTAAGATACTGAAGCTTCTCTTCCATGCGAACCAACAGGTTAACGTCCTGAATGTTGTAATCCACAAACAACTCCCAATTATCATCAGCCAGGCTTGTTAAATTAGTATCACCATAATCCACCTTGCTTTCACCCAGTTCAGTGTTGCCAATGTTATCCAACTTGTAAGATTCGCGCAACACAGGGCAAAATCTCTTGTAAATATCCAAATAGTCAACACATGATACCCCTTCAATGTGCCAGCGTGTTTGCTCTCTACCGAATTTGCCAGTGAACACAATGGGCCTGATGTACCCCACAGGGGAAAGTTTTTTTGATTCATCTTCTCCTAAGATGCGTGTCATTCTATTGACAATGTAAGGCACATCAAAAAATTCGCTGTTCCATCCTGAAAGAATGTCAGGATAGTCAGACATGAAATAACTTAAAAACTTTGATAGGAGATCCTTTTCTGTCTTGCAATATATGTAAGTTAATCCTTCTTTCTTTTTACTATACGCCTTCAACCCCCATGTAATAAACTGTTTGCGCAATGTGTCATAAACAGTTATAATGTTAATGGGATGGGTAGGATTGTCTGGAACGGGGAACACATCTGGACTGTATGTCTCAATATCAATGAACAACACTCTGATTGGTTGATTGGAAAATTCTTCTTTTTCATTTTCTTGCCAAAAGCTATCAATTAGATATTGTTGCTGAATATTAAGGTTTTCAAATACTCTGGTAATTTTATTTTCTCGTAAATAATGAGCTCTTTCAGCTTGATTGCGAAACTTCTTTCTTTTTAATTTTGTATTAAAGATGCTGGTAGCATCAGAATGATTATTAGTTTCAAGAAAAATATAGGGCTCAAAAGTAGTGTCAATGGCAATCCTCTTACCATCTTTGTCCCATGTGAAGAGCCGCATCAATTGGCTTTTGGGCACGTAAGCTACATTTCTATACACAAACCTATTATAACTGCTATTTTAAAGAAGCCAAAAGATACTTCATGATGCCACGATGTTATTAATTTTGTTCAATATTTTGCGGTCCTTGTGACCATAGGGCAGGGTGTACAGCTCTTGATAAGCATTGATATTGTCATCGTTCTCCAGCCAACGCCCTTCAGCCACCTTTCTGAATCTGGCGCACATGTTCATGTATTTGCCTTTTTTTGCCAATGTCTCATCTATGCAATTGATCATTTCATCCCCTGTGTTGAACTTGATGGGTGCGTCCTTGTAGGTGATCATGTCTTGACATGCAATGGGCAGTCCTAAACAACATGCTTCAACATACTTGAGATCACTCTTGGCTCTGTTGAAGGTATTGTCTTGCAAGGGTGCAACTAACATGTTGACATTAAGATTGTAGAGTTTTTCTGGATAGCTGTACAAATGCTGCCATGGATGGAATTCTAGCTCACCGTTTTTTACAAATTGCTGCAACTTGAGAGGAAATGCACCTAAAAATATCCATCTGTACTTGTGGCGTGTCTTAATGATGGCTTCAATGACATGATCAAAATCATCTCTCTGGTTAACACGGTTTTCCACATCAAAGTGAGCTCCAGAACCTGCATAAAGAATTCTTGGACGTGAAACATTTTTGTCGTAATTTTCTGAGATGCGTTTTTCATTGTAATAATGGCCAAACCAAAACTTGGGTGGAAAATTAGGTATGACAGTTATGTTCTTATTGTTCTGCTTGCCCTGATAATACTCTTTCATGAAATCACATGTGACTGTAATTTCATCACATAATTCCATGATACTCTGCGCAGTTTTTCGAATCTCGGGATCAGCAAAAGCTGGTTTAAACTTATTGTATTCAGGAATATCCTCAATGAAGACCAAGTCGTCAATCTCATAGATGAGTCTGAAATTGAGTTTTTGACTCAGTTCTTTTAAAAATTGCACAAATTTAAGCTGGTGTGGTGTGGCCTGTCTTTGAATGCGAATGGACTTCACACCACGGTAATAGTTGGGATCAAAACACATGACAGTGCTGCCATGCACAATGAGCTTTTGGTGTGCATTCAGAAAGTGTTCTGGCCAGATCATGCGCCAAAATCCGCAACCACTGTAATCAGCGTAATAATTCAAACAGCGCTGCAAATCCAGTTCTGGTGGCCTTGGGACTAGACCACTGGTCGATGCATTGCGCTCTTGCATGGGGAAAGGTGACACAAAAGGTGAAGCAAAAGGTGAGGCAAAGGGAGCAGAATTGGGTAAGAACATACTTTATTTAACTTGCATACTCCTTGTAATCAACTCTTCTTGTTATGCCATTTGTCTTCTCAAGGAAGATAATATCACCAGTAGCAGCTTTGATGCTTTCTTTTCTGTGACTAATAACCATGATGCATTCATTATACTTCTCAACACGTTCCTTGAGAATGTTGATAACAAGTTCCACCCCTCTTTCATCTAAACTGGAGTCAAATAGCTCATCATAAATGCTGAAGTTGAAAGACACATCACCTTGAAGTCGTCTGATGTCCATGAAAGTGAACAAGCATGCCAGATCAATATTCTTTCTTTCAGCTCCACTAAAGTTAAAATATGAACATTGTTTGCCTTTGTTATCCACTATTTCTTCTTCAAAATATTCGTTAAAAGCGCATGTGCAGTTGGCATCCATTTTCTTTAAATAATACGCTAACTTGGTATTGAACAGCTGCAATATTTTCTTCACAATGTATGATTTGACGCCTTCTTCTGAAACTACAAATTTAACTATATCAAGAACATTGAGTGAATCATTGGTTGTCTCTATGCTGCGCTTCACATCTACTAATCTGACATTCTGTTCAGCTATCAAGCTATCAAAAGCGCTAGAATCTTTTTCTATATCTTTTAGATCTTGCTCAAGTTCGATCTGCCATTTGTTAAGTTGATCCAGTCTTTCTTCCAGATTCTTCTTTTCTGTTAGCTTTGATTTGTATGTGAATGCTTCATTGCGCAAATTTTGTATTTTAGTATCCAACTTGTTGCGAGCAGCAACAAATTGTTTCTCTTCTTCCTTGAGCTTGGTAATCCTGTCTTCATGTGCCTCAATCTCTGCATTGAGCTTTTTCTTTTCACTTTTAATATGATTTCTGTCTGTATCCTCTATTGTGCGCAGACATGTGGGGCAAGCATCCTTGTCTGTGCCAACAGAATTTATCTTCTTGTTAATCTGTGCTATTAATGTGGTGCTCTCAGATATAGTGTGGCGAATGTCTTGTATCTTTTTATCTATTTTATTGTAGTTTGCATCTTGTGTATCAATTTCTTCTTTAATTTTTTTAACATCAGGTAATACAAATTTTTCAAGATCCTTAGTACTGTCTTTGATTTCCTTTGCATTGTTGGTTTGTCTGGTTTCGTATTTTTCTTTTTTTCTCTGTCTTTCAAGAGCAGAGTTTTCTTTTTGTTTTTGATAAGTTAAAATGGTTTTTTGTATTTCATCATGTTTGGCTGTTTCAATATCAAACGTTTTCTTACTATCAGCCACATCCACTTTTAAAAGATTGAGCATGTCACCGAAAACTCCCAGATTGAAAATATCTTCAATAAACTTGCGCTTCTCCTGTTTCTTTTTGGCCATGAACGGAATAGTATTGTTTATGGTCATGATGACACAATTTTGAAATATTTCAGGTGTACAATTGAACCGATTGGTAATAAACATGTTTGTATTGGAAATGCTGTCACGTGTCTTGTCTTCACCATTTACAAATATGAAGCACTTGGAAGGTTCTAGAGTTCTAATGATTTGTATCTCATCTGTCTGATCTAAGCTCTTGATGGTTACATCTAGACATACTTCACAATTCTTACGATTAACATTATTGATGATATTTTCTTTTTTAAGGTCTCTCAGCGTCTCACCAAACACAGCAAAATAAACTGCATCAGCAATAGTAGACTTGCCCACACCATTGCGTCTGTCTTCTTTATCTTTGTTGATGCCTGTGATGATGTGCAGACCTCTTTTGAAGTCCACAGTTACAGGGTGGTTGCCAACTGAAAGAAAGTTTTTAATGCTAATCTTATTAAAGATGATGTTTTTCATGTGCTTTGTGTTCTTTTGTACAGGTCAATGCAATACCGAGAGATGTCAGCTTTTTTATCCACATCTAGCAGTGTAACGAACTCTTCTATTGCTTTGATAGTATCCACCCCAGAGAGATCATAGGATTGGTCTTCGTTCACAGTGATAGTGTCATTATACACGGTGTAATCAACTGACAGATTGAATGGCTTGTAGGTTGAAATCTTTTGTATTAGAATATCAATGTTATCACTTGTTACCTTTTTATCGATGACCAGTTTAACAATATTGTTATTAACTGTGTCTTTTACTTCAGTAGCACTCAAGGATTTTAAATTGGCTATGTCAGTAAGGGAGAGCTTGATATGTTTTGGTGAAAGAAGATTTTCATAAAATTTGTAGCTCAGATCTTCAAAGTCGAGAATAAAATACCCTTTGGTTGAACCTGTGTCACCAAAATCCATTTCAAAGGGATTACCAACATACACTATTGTCTTGTTGTTGTATTTTCTTTCGTCTCTGAGGTGAAAATGACCTGTCATGATGAGATTGGCTTTGGCAAGCAAGTCTTTTGTCTTTATGCCATGATCACATGCCTTGTGACTGTTCATTTTAAATGTTTCAATTTCCAGATGACCAAACAACACATCACTCTCTGGTACTGCTTTGATGTCTGCACCCCATGGTAAAAACGTGCATTCTTTGCCCAGTATTGTGTGTGTTTCAATCTCACTTATGACAGTAATATTCTTCCATCCATTTAAAATGGAAAGAGAATTGATATCAGCTCTGTCTTTGTAGAACGCATCATGATTACCTACCAGAATTACTATATTAAAATCAGACCATAGATTTAAAATTTGATTGACCACATGTATGGTATTGACTGCAATTTCATCTCTGTAGTGATACAGATCACCCAGAATAAAGATGTCCTTGATATTTTTTTTAGTCAACTCATCTTTCAGCCATGAAGCCCATTGAAGAGCTGTTTCATGCCAAAAGATACTGTTTTGATGCACGCCAATGTGCAAATCGGCAATGCAGCAAACTTTGGAATTGCTGATTGTTAGTTCTTTTTTAGTCTTCACTCAGAACTGTTGTAATTGCCGTCTGCCGGTTCAATGTATATGTTATACGTATTGCCGTTGTCATCTGGGTTGAGCATTAGCTCAGTGTACACCTTGTCACGATATTCATTGAGCACTGCATGATGTTTATTCTCTTTCTTGATCCTGTTGATAAAGGCATGAAATGCAATGGTCGTGAAATATGAGAAAGGACTGAACCCTGTGTCAAGCCTGAATTTTTGATTTCTTAGAGCAGAGAACATCTTCACAATGGCATCTCCTATCATGTCATCTTTGTAGGAATAATTAATAAAATTAGGTGCATAAGATAACCCGTTGGCAATCTTTGTCAAGCTTTCACCTAGCTTCTCTGTAATGTTTCCAGATTTATAATACTGTCTTATTTCATCCTCAAACTCTTTGCCATTTACATAATGCACCTTATCTTTGGCTTTAACCTTTTTGCGCACAGTTGGTGCAGATTCTGCAGTTGCGACCTTGTTAGGATCTAGGACATTTTCAGTAGAATTACCATCTGATTCTGCCGGTTGCTTCTGTTTTTTACGTTTCATTGACTTCTTTGATGGAGTATTTAATTTGTTCTTTTTCATAAAGGGCTATGCGCTTCTCCAAGTGAGCAGTGCTATATTTAAATTCATCGGCGATGTCGAATATTATAAGCTTATCTTTGTCCTTATGCAACCGAAGACCTCTTCCTATGGATTGGACTATTTTGATTTTTGCTTTGCCGCCACAACAGAAAATAATGTAATGCAAGTTTTTAATATTGATGCCAGTGGAGAATATCTTGGAAATGGCAACAACTACAATATCAGATCTGTCCTCCATGAGCGATCTAATCTTCTCTCTTTCAGTTATTTCCACTTCTCCTCGAATAAAGTATACTTGTTTATTGGGGCATAATTCTTTAATAGAATGATACAGGGTGTCACCATGTTCAATAAAATCTACCAATATGAGAACATTATTTGTAAGTTTGCAGGAAAGCTTGCCAATGACTGTGTTTCTAAAAATGTTGCGCATTAAAAACTTTTGTTCTTCACGATACAAGTTAGCGGAAGAAATGACAGCATCCTTGAATGGATCTTCTCTGTACAACAGTTTAATAATTTGCACAGCCACATTGCTAACATAATTTTCTAAACGAAGCTCATAGCTATGCTTTTCATATATGATGGGTCCAATCTTGCCTATGATATTCCACTGGTCAATTAAATTCTCTGGCATTGTGCCAGTAAATCCAAAGCGTACACAAGTTTTTATTCTTTTTATGATCTTGTTGACTTCATTTCCTTTTCGTATTTTATGCACTTCATCAACAAGCAAACAGTCAATGTCCTCTATCCAGGACAGATCTGTGTTTTTGCTTTGTAATATGCCCAGATTAGCTATTATGACATTTGTTGTGTTCACTATGTCACTGTCTATGGGGTTACTGCCTGTCCACTTGCACACAGAAAACGGCACATTATATGAAGCAAAGTCCTTGCATGTTTGTTCCACCAATCCCAAGTCAGGCACAATGTAGAGACATTTAAACTTTGATCCATGCAAAAGAAATATCTTGGTAAGCAAGGAAGCAGCTGTCAATGTTTTACCACCAGCAGTGGCCAGTACAATTGTGCCTCTGCCAATTGAGAAAGCTTTCTTTACTATCTCTTCCTGATAATCTCTTAGATGCAGGGCAAGAGGTGTTATATCATTTGTATAATGCGGGCTTGATGTCCATTTATGAGCAGGTTTAATTTGCTCAAACAAACTATTGTCTGTGTTCACATCACCCACATATTGATTGTTGGTGAGATACTTTCTTATTTCAAAATATAACCCAGGTTCAAATCTGCCTGTGGGTGTGATGGCATAAGTTCGTTGGGGTAAAAATCTGCCATAACGCTTGCGAATAAAAAAAGCAGCTTCATTTTTTACAGAAAATGCTTCTCTAATATCTTCAAACTTATCACCAGAAAGAATACCTGTGTTCTTCTTGGGATCATATGCAAAATTTATCATGTCGTTTCAAGCTTAATAATCTCAACAAGATTCTTGATATCATAAGATGCAGAGCTCAAAGTCCTTTCAGATTTTTCAAGCAACTCAACTATTAATTCCAATTCTTTTATTCTGCAATCGATTTCTATCACTTCACTGTGTTTCTCTGCTGTGCGCTCAATCACTGGCAAGGCCAATTTTACAGGGCTTTGTTCTTGTATTTTAACAACCAATTCCTTCTTTAGAAGTTCGCGTTTCTTGCGTAACCCGTTGATATCCATCTTGTGTCTGATTAATCGACCTGTCCATTTGTGCTTGATGCCAGGCAACTTGAGCTGATATTCCTTTAGAATTAATTCGTCAATCTTCAAATCATCTTGTAACTCATTTATGTAATCTTCTAGTAGCATTAACTTAAATAATAGTATAGAGTTATATGAAATCAATTAATATATTTGAAGAAGCGTTTTTACAAGCGTTGAATGAAACCAATGTTGCTGGTGGCATAGGCAGCTTGTTTGGTGGGGGCATTCTGGATATAGGTGACACAGCAGGAAAAGTGCCAGGATCACCCAATGATATCTATGCCCCAAATGATGCACGCATTCCAAAAATTTTGGGCATGGGGAAAAAGAAGAAAAAAGAAAAGATGGGCATCATGCGCAGACCTCTCCCCGGGCTGGGCAAAGAAGTTGTAAATTAATATATTGCGCTAATTATAGTATGGATTTAGGTCACTGGATTTTAACTGAAGGTGTTTCTGTTGACATGGACACTTTTGGATTCATCTACGAAATAACAAATACAGTTAACGGGAAAAAATACATAGGAAAAAAACAATGCAAATCCAAGTTAAAAAGGAAGCCTTTGAAGGGAAAGAAGAACAAGAGAATAGAGATAAAGGAATCAGATTGGAAGGCATATACCAGCTCTTCTAATGACCTTAATGCAGATATTATAAAATATGGCAAAGACAAGTTCATATTCAAAATTTTAAGAAAATGCAATTCAAAATGGGAATTGGCTTATTTTGAGATCAAGCAACAACTTGATAGAGATGTGATTTTGAGAGATGATTACTATAATGGAATCATAAATGTCAGAATTGGAAGACCACCAAAGAATTTTCTTGAATAATTTCTAGTTTCATGCATAATAGAGTATGCTAAAAAAGCTTGATTTTAAGCAATATAATTTTCAACTCATCAATTTTAACTTTATAATGCGCAAGGTGGAGGTTGATATCATAAACGATTTGCACAAATATCACCTCCTGAAGGAAAGAATAACCACAAACGCCAAGCAGTTTTTTTACCATCATATTATTTTTGGCATTTGTGAGTATCTTCTGGCTAATAAAACAAATGAAAAGAGCATTATATATTTTAACAACACTCAATTGGAACCATTGATGCTTTTGAAGTATTTCAAAGAAGAGGACTTGAAAAGATTGTTGGATCAAATACTATGCAAAGTGAAGAAATTGCTTCCCATTAAGGTTTACCGTTCCAATATATCGTTTGAATTCTTGGATCACTTGCTGGTTGAGAATGAAGGCAGAGGCATAGAAGTGATTAGCGGCATAAGATCTTACTTGGACAGTGTTAATATTGAACGCTTTACATTTGCTAAAGTCAAGACTTTTACAAAGAAAAATAATCTCATATTTCTTAATAAAGAATACTTTGATCTGCTCAAGACTAAACAACTTCTCTTCAGGTAAATCAATAAATAATTAAATGGCAGATATAGCTATTTCACAGTTGACCTATGGGCTACCATCTTCAACTGCATCTATACCATTTTCACAAGACGGTAATACTTTAAGAGTAGCTCCCTCCGGTCTTCTTGTAAATGCAGGTAAAGTTGGTATTAATACAGGCACAACACCGCTAACAGCTGAATTAACTTTGGCAAGACCTGTGCAAACACAGGGTAGAGAATCAATAGAATTAAATGTAAGTTCAGGGATTGCAGGCGGGTATTTTGATGGTCTTAAATTTACACAAACGGCAGGTACTTACAATACCTTGGCAAGTATACGTTGCAACGTATTTAATAGTGGGCAAACAGCATTAGAATTTTCTACTAGAGATAATACTGGAACTACGCTCAATGCAAGCCCATTGCTTACTTTAGACCGTAATAACGGTAATGTTTTAAATCACGGATTAATTTTAAGCGGCAGCCCTCAATATAATGATGGTTTGCATAATTTGCCAGATGCCGGTATGGTCTCACAAAATGTTGCAAGAGGTTTTTATCATTCTAGGGAAAACTCGGGAACTAATGCAATATATGCTCATATTTTACTACCTTCAGATTTTAACAATACAAATTCTCAAATGTTTTTGCTAGAAGTAAAAGGATATAATTTTACTAACTCTTATCTATTAAATTTAATGATAGGTGGATATGTGACTCTCGCTAGTAATGGCGGGCCTATTAGAAATGTTACTAGTTGGTCTGCGCAAGGAGATTTTGCACCGACTGCATATTACAGTAATACATATAACAGAGGTATTGCAAGGTTTTATCTATCTAGACCATACTACACTTCTTTTGTAGTTAATTCAATATGCGTAGGAAATGGTAGAATAATAAAACCGGGTGAGCTTCAAATCATTTACAGCACTAACGCTACAATCTAATAAATAACTATATGAGCTTTAATGATACACTGTCCAAATTTTTAAGATTGTATAATGAACAAGGTGAAGAACAGCCTCTGGATGCTGCAGCTCCTGCACCTCAGCAAGCTCCACCACCTGCGCCACCACAAGCTCAAGGTGAACCAGGTGCCCTGCCACCTGAAGGTTATGTGGACATGGTTAGAATGTTGGCCAAGGCATTGGTAATGAATGTGCCAGCCGGCACCATTGATGCATTGTTTACTAAGCCCATCAATCAAGAGTCAGCTGCTGAAACAAGAGAAGCATTGCAGTTGGCCATAGCCACAAACGAAAATTATGAAGACAATCCACGCAGAATCACTAATCCTCACATAAAGCAGTTTGTGGACTCCATTAATGAAAATAACTTCATGGCAAAGTATAAAGAGATTCTTAATATAATGAAGCGTTTCAGCAATGATCCTAATCTTAAAACAAAATGATATGCGCAAGCTCAAGGTCAAAAAACCATACAAGTCTCTGGATGACATTTATCTAAGAGAATCTTTTGCAAAATCAGTACCGCTTTTGCCGTATCAAATAACTGAAAGAGTAACTATCTCTGTAGTTACAGATAGCGGTGAACAAGAAAATTTTACTGTATCTGATTCATGGTATAACAAAGCTATTAAAGATAAGCTTAAGATGGGCAGTCAAAATTTAGATACGTTTTATGAGCTTATTCATTATAGGTGTGTCGATTCAGGCATTCTACCACCCGGTCATGATGATATTAATGCACGAGAAGTAAAAGTATTCTATGATTATATTCTTTCTTTAACCGGTCCAGAGAATATTAATTCCTTTTTTGAAAAGTTTGTTGATAATGGTTTTAAAATAGCAGCGTTATTTTTAGATGCTATTAATAAAAACGAAAAGTTTAATGTTTTTGATGTCTTATCTAATTTTTATGGTGTTAAGTTTGCATATTCGGATGAAGTATTTAAAGTAAGGCCATTTTCCGCAGCACAAAAAACAAGAGGTGCACCCGGGCCCGGTGAAGCATTTATTGCATTCTTTTTCTATAGTAAAAAACCTGTTGTGGGTGATTTGAGTATTCCCTCAGGCGGTAAAACAGTAGAAATAGAAATTAAAAAACAAGGAGGAAGAATAGGTAAAGGATTAAATGTGGAGGCAGGTAAGCTGGGTAGAAAGCTGTATCCTGATTTAGCTAATCTGGACATGAATGTATTAAAGCAATTTGTTGAGTATTTTGATTTACAGAGTGTAGGAGATATTCTTCTTGGGAAGGGTCAGGGTAAATTCACAGGCATCTCAGGTGTAAATCATTATGCACAAGAGCAATTAGATGCTCAGTTTTTAAAGAATAACTTAGATTATTTTATAAAATATTTTGCAAAACTTGATAATTTACAACAATATATTGGCACAATACAAATGAAGGATTATTTTTCAAAAATTAAGGAATTTGATAGTATATTAATTTTTACAGAAAGCGGAGTATCTATTGGAATAAAGAGAGATTATATAATTAGCACACCTATTTTACAGCTTGCGCCAGCATTGCAACAAAAACAGGTGTTTTTAAAACGCAAAACAGCTGCAGGATTTTTATTTGATTCAGACGGATTTAAGATAACAATATGATACCGTTTAAACAATTTCTATTGGAAGGTGGTGCAGCAGGTCACATGGCACATCCTTTTGATTTGCCTAATGTGAATTCAGGTAAAGATCTCATCAACACCTTCAATAAAATTGTCAAAAGTTTGCAGAAAAAGCCTTCAGTAGTAAAAATTGATGGTGCCAATGCTGCCATAAAATTGATTGCAAATGCAGAAGGTAAGAAAGAGTTTGCCATGGACAGAGGATCCAATAAACCAGAAGATGTTGAAGGTGTTACAGTGGCAAGATTGGGCACACGCTTTCCAGAGGGTCATGGAATGAGAGACATAGGTTCAACTGTGTTGGGCATTTTTAACTCAGCCATCCCTGCCATAGAAGCAGATTTGAAGAAGCTCAAGATGTGGGATAACAATAAAATCCTCTTCAACATGGAGTATGTGCAAGGGGCAACAAATGTCATAGGTTATGCAAACAACTTTCTGGCCATTCATGGTTTGAATGAAATTGTGCAGGTGAGAAGTCCAGTTCGCGGCAGTGTGAGCAGAGCATCGCGAGAGATACCTTATGATAAAAAGACATTGCAAAATTTAATTGCCAAAGTGGATCCCATAGCCAAGAAGAAAGGATTTGATGTGGCACATGAATTTGTTGTGAAGCTGGGCAAACCAGATTTGAATAAACCTCTGAATGAGCCTTTTTCTGTTAGCTACGATTCCAAGAACATAGTAACAAAGCCTTTGAGAGAGTGGCTGGGTGCAGTTAAGAATCCCAAAGCTGAGAAGATTAAGCTTGCATCAGGAAAAACTATCAGTGCCATGAGCATGGAAAACTATAAAAACGTCACTGGCAGTGTTCCCATGCATGTATACATTGGTGCAAACAAGAAGGACATTGACAAGGCAATTTCAGGTGCTGTCATGTATCATGCCACACTTGTGTTGGGACAGGCCATCAAAGATGCTGCTTCATCTGATTTGGGTACTCTTTCCACACAAGAAGGCATTGTGATAAGAGATGCAGCAATATCTTCCAATCCAGTCAAGGTCACTGGTAATTTTATCTTGGGCAAAGAACAGGGTAAGTTTGCACAAGCAAAAAAAGCAGAAAATGAAGAGCAACAAAGACAATTGTCCAATAATAACTACATGATGAACCCAGAGTATGGCAAAGAAGGTGCTCGTTTGACGCACACACCAGGAATGGCTTTATGAAATTTGATCAACTGGTAAATGAAATACTAACCCATCAGAAAAATAATTTAATAGTTATTTTTCCAGGACGCTTTCAACCATTCCACATGGGCCATAAAAAGCTTTATGACATGGCCAAGAGTCAGTTTCCAGGAGCAGATTTTTTTATTGCTACAACAGATGAAGTGGCCAAAAACGAAGATGCTTCCAGATATCCTTTCAACTTCAATGAAAAGAAAGAAATAATAAAAGCCGCAGGCATACCTGACAATGTGGTAAAACAGGTGAAGCAGCCTTACAAACCTTTGGAGATTCTGAAAAACTATGATCCTAATGTTACCAAGGTGATCTATCTTGTGGGCAAAAAGGACATGCAATCAGATGCAAGATTCACTTTTGGCATGACAAAAAAAGGCACTCCCAGTTACTTTCAGCCATTCAAAGATCTTCAATCCATGCAACCATTCAAAGAACAAGGTGGCCATGGGTACATTTATGCACCAAGTACCATACAGTTCAACATAGGTGATAAGAGCATCACCAGTGCCACTGAATTAAGAGACATATACAAGGCTTCTAATGAAGCTACAAGAAAGCAAATAATTGCAGCTGTTCTGGGCAAATTTAATGCCACAGTTTTCAAGTTGTTCAATACTAAGTTAAGCTAACTTCTTCTTTTTTTCAAGAATTAAAATAGTCTCAAGCAACACTTTTTCCACCGTCTCTGTACTCTCTTTCTTGAGAGCGTTGTTTAAATTTCTCACCAACTCATCACCACCTTTGGCTATGGCACTGTACAGGTCTTCTTCATTACTTTCATCAAAATTGTCTGCACCACACATGCCATGTTGAGGGTTTTTAGCTGCTTCATAATCTTCATAACCAAGCACAGAATCCAACTGATCATGAGCATTGGTAATTTTGCTCAGAACCCAAGCTTCAATGTTATTCTTGCCTTGCAGGATGCCATGCAGCATTGCAGAAATTTTATGTATTCTGAAAATTAATTGTCTGGACATCTCGCCATTGCTGCTTGATGTGGAGGGGTCATATCCTTCACAATCTTCACTCTTATTATTGGCATGTTCTTCCTGTTCATCATCTCCACAATTTCTCTTGGGAGGCATGGAAGCTTTAACAATTCTAACAGGTGTGGCACTTGCACCTGCACCTGCACCTGCATCAACAGCTCTTGGTCCTAAGCCAAGATTCTCTTTAACGATCTTCTGATCATATATCTCGTTGAGCAAATGAAAGTCATTGTAAAACATGCCATTGATATTTATTCTAATTTTAAGAAATTATTGTTGTTTAGTGAATAATAAATTTTCTTGAAGTTCAACTGCTTTATTAGCGAAGTGCATCCATCACAAGGTTTTGACAAGTCAATTTTATTGTTTCTGTTGATTCTGGTGTTAACCATTGTGAATTTGGAGCAATCCTCATCACCCAATCTTATGATGGCGGAAAGCTCAGAATGCACACCAATGGAAGTTGATATGTCTTCACCGTTTCTGTTGAAAAAGCCTATTTTTAAATTTTTGGGATGAGTTTTGGTTGGATTGTTAATTCCAATGGATAACAACCTGTTTTTATGGAAAATAAAGGAAAAGTGTTTGCAACGGTAATCACCATGTTTATCCAATAAAGCATAGGAAATTTCGCAGCATTTCTTGAGTATGTTTTCCATGTTGTTATACTACATAAAAAGATGTTATATTTCCATAAATATTTACATGGAATCGTTCAAGAAGTTCTATGACAAGCCTGTATTTGGCGTGAATGAATTCATTGATGTGGATGGACTGGGTCGCATCAAAGCCAAGATAGATTCAGGCAATGAAGCATACAATGTGCTGCATGGTGTGGACATTTCTGAAGATGGTGAACACATCTCTTTTACAACTGTTGATAACAAGAAAATGAAAGCGCCTCGTGCCGGTGACATCAAGATTCACATTGGCAGTGGTGTCAAAGAAGACAGACCCATTGTGAAACTCAACATCAAGATCAATGGCAAGCAATACAAGGATGTGCCTTTCAGCATAGCAGATCGTTCTGAGAATGAAGATCCTATTCTGGTGGGTGAACCTTTTCTCAAGAAACTGAATGCAGTCATTGATGTGAACAAACAAGTGAATGAATCAGTGCGTTACAATGTGATTGCCATCAATAGGAAAGACCCTCTTTCCAAAGAGTGGATGCGTCCTAGTTTTTCTGAGAATGCCATTCGTCACATTGCCAACAAGCAGAAGACTTTGATTGTGAACCATCATGGAGGAGCCAAATTCAAGGGCAAAGATGTTCTTAAAATATACAACCCACAGACAAAAGAACCTTTCATAGTTTTTCGCAAGAAAAAGAAAGTAGATACAGATGGCTGATGTGACCATCTCTGAATTGACTCCAGGTGCACCTGCTGACAATAACATCATACCCTACAGCACAGGTACTGATACACTGGGTGTGCCTGTGTCTGCCATGTTTCAAAACACATCAGTTATTAAGACTAACACCCTAGGGGGTCTGAATGGTCTGCAACTGTACACCAACAAGCTGACAAGAAAAAGTTTTTGGTTCATTGAGAAAACAATGGCCACAACGGGACCTGGAGCAGGTCCCAATGCAGGTGATTGGACCAGTCTGGGCTACATCACACCCCCAGAATTTGGAACTGGATGGGGGAGAGAAATTAAAATATTTGCCACCCATCACATCCCAGATTCTGTTAATTCTGTTACCTATCAGTTACATGATAGTTATAGAACTCGCTCGTTAACATATGCAGATTGGGTGAAGGTGCCCTCTGTGAGCAATTACAACTATTCCGCAAAACAGGATTTCAGTCTGGAAGCAAGAAGAACCAGAACAACAAATAGTTATTCTAATTTAGAATTGAGATACAGGGCCATAGACCCTTCAGCTGCAGCTAGCACCTATGGTGGGAATGTGGCTTTTGCCATAGAAATTCTTGGAGGAGGTGAATTTTTCGAGACCACAGGTGGTGGCAATGATTTGACAGTGCCAGCAGGTTACCTGGGCAACACTTTTTATCAATTTCCCTTGAGAACATATGCTGATGACACGCATACATCATTTGAACCATCTACCAGGGGGTTGTTCATGGTGCAACCAGGCCGAGTGGGCATCAACACCATTGCCCCTGCAGCAACATTGGATGTGAATGGTGTCATAACAACCAACACAGCACTGTTGTTTGACCGTACAGAAAAAACAGCCAATATAATGTCTGCAGGTGGCCCAGCTGGCGCATCAGGCATTGCAAATTTTAATGTGCTGGTCCAGCCCGGTGTTTGGACAACGATTGCAACAACATCATGGGGTGGGCAGGTGCAGGCAGCATTTGTTACAGAACCTAACACCACATACAATTTGCAAGGATTTCATATTGTGCCATGCTCTTATGGTGCAAGCAACAATGCACGCCTACCATCTTATACTGATAGCTTTGTGAATGCAGGTGGGTGGACACAATACAACATTCAATGGAGATCCACTGGGTACAATTTGCAGGTCTATCACACTGGACCTGTGCCAATTAGATTCTGGGGAACGTTTAGCGGGGTATAGAAAACTAAGATTAGTTTTTAATCTGCGCAAACTCCACAAACTTGTAAAACTCAGCTCGGGAATTGTCATTGTTATCCAAGAACGCACCAGACATTCTGGCTGTGCGCATGGTGGAATCATGTCGGATGCCACGGTTGGAACAACATGTGTGATTGGCTTCAATCATGACTGCCACACCATTGTTCTTCTCACATACCAAATCAATGTGTGCATGAATTTGCATGGTGAGATTTTCTTGCACTTGTGGTCGACGGGCAAACCAATCCACCACACGATTGAGCTTGCTCAATCCAATGACTTTGCCTTCTTTGGAAGGAATATACGCCACATGGGCCACACCAGTGAAAGGTGCATGATGATGTGAACACAGTGAGGTCAATTTGATGTTGTTCTGACACACCATGCCATCATATTGGTCAATGTTATCAAAGGCTGTGATCTTGGGTGGCTTGCTGTAGCAGCCCCATGCAAAGTCTTCTACAAAGGCCTTGGCCACGCGATGTGGGGTGTTGTCACTGTTGGGATCATTTCTCCAATCATACCCTAGTGCATCCATGTACATTTCATAAGCCTTGGATGCTCTTTGAATGATTTGATCTCTTTCTTCTTGTGTGTGAGGGTGATTGTGATTGGCAAAAGCAAGCTTTACATTGGACATATGTGGTATTATATGATATATTCAAATGAGATCAACGGTCAGTACATACAATTTTTACGTTTAAAGACGTGCACATTATGAAAGTTTTGCCTCAACAAACATATGTAGAAAGACATGTTGCCCGGATACCCCACAAAAGTGTTGCTCTTGGAAGCAACATTCAGCAATGCCAGTATGCGTGCCATGTGCACCGGGTATGAGTGCCCAAATAAATTTTCATATTCATTTTCAGATAAATTGTTCACATAATGATGCCCTCCTGTTCTGTCTGGATCCCTGGGCAGCACATCCAGCATGTTCATTTGTTTGCCTTTTAACATGTTGTACACATGGTTGTCATCTGTGTGCACAAAAACATTGTCAAGAGTTTTGAAACATTGCAATGCATCATCCAGTTCAGGGTAATCATGCACAGGAATATCTTGTGTTTTATCTGTTAATCTCCACAATAAAAAATTAAAGTTATCTCTGTCCATGTGGTAGTCATTATATATTTTTTCTGTCTCAACAGCTATTAAGTTGCTACAGTTCAAATAAACATCTCTAATAACATTGGTTGTCTCCATGTCTATGTCTTCTTTGCAATTGCCCCAGCCCACCCAACTGGGTGTGGCTCTGGAAAGCATGTTTTTGACGTTATCTGTGCTGTAATTTTTCCATTTTTCTAATTTATCAATATAAAACAGATTGTCATAAATGTTGCAATCTTTGTATTTTGCAAATCTTGTAACTATTCTTTCTGGAACAAAGTTCTTTTCTGCTTTAAGATGGGCAATTAGATGTATTAATATGCCCAAATTGGAGCAAAGACCAGCTCCTCTGTTAAAATGCAACGTTTTACTGTGTGTATCAAATTGATGGTTTCCCCAGTATTCTATATCAAACATTAATAAATATTTACATGATTCATATGATCATTCAACCACTTTTAAGTGCATAATTTATGGCAGACGTAACAATTAATAATTTAACTTATAGCTTACCTTCTAGTAGCGCTTTTATTCCTTTTACAGATAACGGTGTAACGTTTAAAGTTTCACCTTCCGGGTTATATGCTAAGCCTGGTAATACCTTATTAGTAGGCGGTGAATCATTAGCAGATCTACTTCCTACAACAAATACAAGTTTATTAGCCTTATCTACCGATAGCGGAATCATAAGAGGTGGGTGGCTTTTGTGTATTACAGAAAGAAATACTTCGTGGGGTGATTCTGCTGCAAGAATAGGGGTTTTAAGAAGTGGTGCAGGAAACGGATGGTGGTTATCACATAATTTAGATGGATCAGGAGCTATTCATCAAAGTACACAAGGCGATCGTTTGTTAATTACTTCAGAAGGTTATGTAAAAACACCTTATCAACCAGGATTTAAAGCCACAATTACAACACAATCACAATCCACCGGTCAGACGGTATTATGGGATACTGTAGAATACGCCATACCTGCAGGGTCATTTAATACTAGCACCGGTGAATGGACGGTACCTCAAACAGGTAGATACCTAATAATAGTTAATTTACTTTCACAAAGAAATACAACTGGTGGTGATTGGTATGTTGATCTCTACGTAAATAGCGGGCAACCATATGGTGGAAGAATGTATACTAGTAAAGCTGGTAATTCTAGTGTACATGCACAGCTAAATGCCAGTGGTATCTTTTATTTAAATACAGGTGATAAAATAAAAACTGTTCTGACTAGTCAAGTGGGTAACGTTGCCCCTACAATTTTTCACAATCTATTTTGTGCGGAGTTATTAGGATAAATAATTGTATGCATTACAACAAAATAATACAAGAGAGCTTGAAGAACACAGCTTTGAAGCGCATTCGCATCAAAGTGGATCCAGCACTAGTGAATGCCAGCGCTGACTTGGCTGGCTTGGATGGTTATGAAGGTTATGTGCTGGAAGAATGCATGGGCAGATTGAAGATACTTGTGCTTTCACCCAACATGCCCATTTGTGATTTGCCTGAAGAAGCAATTGAGATGTTGGCCACCCAACATGATGCAGATGTGTTTGAAGAATACAAGGCTTTTGTTATTGTCAAATTAATCAAAGATGGTAAAACCGTGAATGATCCTTTGCTTGAGCAGATTAAATGCAGTTCTGATATAAATAGTATAGAACAGTTAATAGGTCAATTTGGTTATTCTGGTGATCGATTGGCTGCACTGTACAGAGATTTTATTACCAATGAAAATTAATCAATTTGATGAATTAGTAGAGCGAATATTAAGTGAAGCTGAAGGCAGCTTTCTGAGCAGGTTGGGAAGTGCTGCCGCCAACGTGGGCAGAGGTGTAGCTCAAGTGTATAATGCTCCAGCCAATTTTGCCAAAGGTGCAGCTGCAGTTAGAAGTGCTGTGCAAGGTGGTGTCATACCTTTGAAAGACAAGCCAAAACCTGATGCATCAGGTCAGGGCCAAACGCCAGCATCAAAAGAATTGCCCAAACCAGGGGATCCAGTGAGAGTGCAATTGAGAGGCTTGGGTGCAGCTCCAACTGGTGTTGCTGGCAGGCTTGAAAATCCAAAAGATTATGATGGTGGCAAGTTGTATGATGTGAAATTGACAGGCAACCCTCAAGTGGATAAACTAAGAATTCTGGACAAACCAGATCCCAAGGGCACCATGATGAGACAGGTATTTTATTTTGATAAAACTGGCATGGAAGTCAATCCTGGCTATCTGAAGCAAAAGAAACTGAACACCTCTGGTTACTTTGGCATGAATCCCAACGTTGACAAATCCAAGATCCCTGGAGGACGGGAATGGATATTTTCAGACAATGAAGTGCCCTTCTTGCCACAAGATCAACAGGCACCGGGCACACCTGGCAAGCCACCGGTCAGATAATAAATATGCATGTGTTTGATGCATTGCAAAAAGGAATCTGATGCGCCCCAAGTTAATCAACGGCAGATACGTCATAACAAAGTGTGGTTTCTACTTGTTGGATACACAGGGCAAAGTTATTTTTAATGAAGAGGGTAATCCTCTGCTTTTCTCTGAGAAGAATGAGGCAGAAAAATATTTAAAAGACAATCAGATTGATGGCACAGTCAAGTGAAACATCTGTACATTCATCAACATCAAGCACTTGGTGATCATGTGATATGCAATGGTCTCTGCAGAGAGATTATAAAGAATAAGAAACAACAAGGATACACCCATTTTGTTTTATGGACATATGATTGGCTCATGCCCACAGTAAGCTTCATGTTTAGAGATCTGGAAAATGTGGAAATAAAAGATAATACCCATGATAGAGAATATTGTGACCGTTTTTATGCACAACAAGGAGTCACCTCAAATGACACTGTTGGTATCAATTTGGGTAATTTTAGTAATTCTGTTAATTGGGACCAAAGATTTTATTTGGGCCAGAACATACCTTTTGAAACCAGATGGTCCTCTTTCTATGCTCAAAGAGATGCAAATAGAGAGAAAGATCTGTACAATCAAATTAACCCTCATGATGAACCTTATGTAGTTGTACACAACAGATTTAATTTGGTAAATTATGCAAAAATAAGATCAGATTTGAAGCGCATTGAAATAAGCCCAGGCATTACTAATAATGCATTTGACTATCTAACCCTCCTGGAGAAAGCCGCAGAAATTCATGTGTGTGATTCATCATTCAAACACATAGTTGAATCTTTTGATATGTTCAAGCAGAATCTATTTTACCATAACAATCCTCCCAGAAATGCCAATCATTATCATACCTCCAGGAAAGAATGGATAATGGCATGACATTCACAGTTGATTTTTTTAATGCAATGCATAAAATATTAAGGATAGTTGATAAAAAATGAAATATAGTAGTGCTAAGATCATTGAGTTGGGTAGTTGCGCATTTAGACAATGGAGGGCTGATAGTCATTGCAGATATATTCATGGATACAGATTGGTGGCTAAATTTTGGTTCAATTGCAATAATTTAGATGCAAACAATTGGGTAGTAGATTTTGGTGGATTGAAAGAGTTGAAAGAAATATTAGAGAAGCAATTTGATCATACATTGTGTGTTGCAAGTGATGACCCTTTGTTAGAAGGCTTGCAATCATTGCATACAGCAGGTGGTTGTGATTTGAGAGTAATGCCAGATGGTGTGGGCATTGAGAAGACTGCAGAATGGTGTTTGAAGGCAGCAGATGCATTCATAAGACAACAGACAGGCAACCGTTGCTGGGTGGAGAAGGTGGAAGTGTGGGAACATGAGAAGAATTCAGCATTGATTACAAATGAAATGGTGCAACCCATTGCTAGTGCTTATTCAATTGCAGAGCAAACTGTGCCCATAAGGCATGTTGAAAATTTCCTGGAAGAAGTGCACAAGGAAACAGGTGTGAACGTTGCAGCTGTTCTGAAGCAAGCACCCATGGGTAGCAAACAACCACAACCTGCTGCTTTGAAGCCAGCAAATGTGGGCAGAAATGTGACCACTGGTTATGGTAATTTGTTTGGTGGCACTTCATGGGGAAATTGATTGGACGCTGAGACAAAACAACAGTTGTATGGTGGTGAGATATCAGATCACCTTTGCAAACCAAAAGAACCAAATGCAAAGAATGACAATAAAAAAATTGAAGACCTGTATTCTAAGATAAAATCAAAATCACTTAAATTTGATGCTCGCGATTACTTTGACAATAAACTTAAGTAATTTGCTTCTGGTGATGTCATCTTCAGTGAAATGAAATGCATGAATGCCGTTTTCATGACTTTGATCTGTATCAAAAGCTTTCATAATGTTTGCAAACCCTGACTTTTGAATGTCAGATTGCAAAGAATCTCCAATAACAAACAATTTACAGTTTTTACCAAATCGTGTGAGAATAGTGACTAATTCACTGTGCTCTAGGTTTTGAGCTTCATCCACTATCACCACATTGTTCATGAACGTGGCACCTCGCAAGAAATTAACTGGTATGCTCTTCAAGTAATCACTTTCAAACAACATCTCGGTTATTTGCTTACCAACAAGTTCGTCACACTTCTCCACAAGAGGAATGCTCCAAGGTTTGAATTTTTCATCCACTTCACCAGGCAAGCTGCCTAGCTTTCTTGTGGCAGATTCTACTATGCTTCTTATGTACACAATTTCATCTATCTTTTTGTCCCTGAGCATGGACAAAGCAACATACACAGCCAGGTATGTTTTTGAGGAACCTGCTGGACCATCACAGAACAGGATCTGCGAGGTGTCTTCCATGGCCTTTTCAACGAAAGATTTGTGATGATCATTTAAATGAAATTTTTGATCAATTCTAAAGTTTAAAAAAATATCATTTCTAATGATACCATTCTCGTCTTTGGCTTGTGATTTGGCAGCTTTTTTAAGCTGTCTGTCTTTTTTTGACATCTGTTATTATTTATTCCGGATGTCATTGTTTTAATTGATAATATATTATATAGCATGCAGTCTGCATAAAAAACAAGTTGAAACAAGCAGAGATTAATATAATATCAATACATTGAGCGATAAGACTATATTTCTAAGTGATGACAAAATATTCTATACTTTAGAAGGTGAAGGTGAGTATGTTGGGTGTCCTTCTGTGTTCATGCGCCTTTCCATGTGCAACTTGACATGCAAAGGGTTTGCATCTGCTGACTCTCCCAACGGTTGTGATAGTTTTATTAGCTGGTCAGTTAAAAACAGAATGACGTTTGATGAAATTTTTGAATACATGTCCAGCAACAGGTACAACTGTTATCTCAAAGATGGTGCCATATGGAAGATCACTGGTGGTGAACCTTTGATTCAACAGAATGCTTTACTTGAGCTTGTTGATCAATATATTTTCAGGTTTGGTTATGTGCCCAAGATTGATTTTGAAACCAACGCGACCATTATGCCAGATCAGCAATGGCTTGATTGGAAGGCAACATTTACAACATCACCAAAATTGAGCAACAATGGTGATCCAGTTGAGAAGAGATACAAGCCGGTGGTGTTAAAATGGCACGCAAAGAATCGATCAGGGTTCAAGTTTGTTGTGAATAGTGAGACGGAAGTGAGAGAAATATTGGAAAAATATGTTTATGAATGTGGGGTACCTATGGATCGTATTTGGCTCATGCCTTGTTGTGGCAGCAGGGATGAACATACCGAAAATTGTCCTATTGTGGCAGAGTTTTGCAAAAAATATAACTTTAAATTTAGTCCAAGATTGCAGCTGGTGATCTGGAACAAAGCCTTGAAGGTTTGAAAAATTACTAGTGTAGATTAAATTATTTTATGAGAATTGCTATTTCAGGCAGCGCGTGTCAGGGTAAATCAACATTGGTAGACGATTTTATTAAAAATTGGCCTGCCTATAAGCGGTCAAATGAGTCATATCGTGCTCTTATCAAAGAACAACACATTAATATTAACAAAAAAGTAGACAAAGACGGGCAGTGGAAAATTTTAAATTGCTTGATAGATGACTTGCAACAAACAAGCAAAAGTGATAATATTATTCTTGACAGGTGTCCGCTAGACAATATTGTGTATTCTCTTTGGGCTGAAGAGAAGCAGACTTCAGATATTGACAGAGATTTTATTAAAAAATGCATTCCCTTGGTGCAGGAAAGCATGAAAGCAGTGGACATAATCTTCTTCCTGCCAATTACAAAAGTTGCACCCATAATAGTGGAAGAAAAGTCCAACAGAGAGATTGATAAGCATTTTATTGAAGAAATTGATCATATTTTTAAAGCCATATCGCATGCTCTTGCAGCAAAAGGTGCATGCCCATTCATGGCTTCTGATGACAGGCCACCTGTCATTGAAGTCTTTGGTTCACCTGAAGAGCGCATTGAAATTATAAAATTGTATCTGGATCAAAATGGTGAATTGATACATGAATCCTCCAGTATACTAGATTCGGAAAACCTTAGCAACATGGAAACCATATTGAGAGCACAGAACAAAGCTTTAAAAGAAGAGAAATACGAGCAGAAAATAAAAAATAAGATAATAACTGGCAATAAATAATTACATATGTCTAAATTCAACAATAAGTTTGAAGAACTCTTGGAAAACTTCAATTGCATTAGAACTGTGAGACGCGAGTTTTACCCTAAAAACTTCAGGTTATCAGAAGATTTTGTTAAATCGTTTAAAAGTGAATACGTGAGACTTGTGAAAGAGGGCAATCATCCTCGCAAAGTGCTTGCAAGAATCAACAAAGCACTCCTGTTTCACGCAAAATAATTAGTAAGTTACTAACAATCTCCAGAAAATAGTGGGAAACCCTTGTATAGGCTGTGTTAGAGGAGTTGTCAAACCAAGATGTATTTCAAAAGACAGATCACTGGTATTCAGAGGTCTGTTTATATTGAAAACATATGGCACAACAGCAGCAGATTGATTTAGCATCAATGTAACATTGTAAGGCTTGATGTTGCCTATGACCAGAGGATATGCATTGAAAAATTGTGAGATGGTTATTGTTGCGAATTCTGTGCTGGCACCAAATGTTACACTGCCTGTTTGATCAGCTATTCTCTTGTATATTGTATTTTGATAGGCAGATAAAGCAGGTAGCTTATTGAGTACTATGTCGCTGTAATCTGGAGATGTACCTGACAGATATGAGGCATTAGTTACTAAGCCATTGTCCACAGTAAAATAATTGCAATACTGTGGACCCACACTATCCCCTGCAGCTCTGTTAGTTCTAAATGCATCTGCTACAATTTGCACACCAGAAATGGAATTAAAATTGCAAGTATTACCAGACAGTGTGCCAGGCAATATGGCATCACCATTTGCCTCTGTCTTTAACACATTAAAATTTTGAAAGGTGATTGTTTGTGTGCCGCTATCTGTTTGCAATATGAGCAGATCTGTATCCAATGCTTCTTGAGATTGAGGTAATCCATTTATATTAACGAAATTACTGTTTGAATTATTGATAGCCATTGTTAATATTTATATTATAATACAAATAATATATGGATAAAATTGGTGTAGGCATAATTACGTGCAATCGTCTAAACTTTCTGGAAAGCTGCATCAACTCATTGCCTGATGCAGTAGGCAATGATATCCCGCTAGTTATTGTAAATGATGGAGATATCGATGTTCCGAAAAAAATAATCTCTAAAAAAAATGTGCATATCATCAAGCACAGTAAAAATAGCGGTGTGGGTGTATCTAAAAATGATGCTTTAAAACAACTTATGCAACTACATGTAGACCATCTCTTCTTGCTTGAAGATGATATTATTATACTAGATAAGGACATCTTTAACAAGTATGTTGATGCATCAAAACGAACAGGCATTATGCACTTTAATTATGGCCCAGGCAGCCCCTTCAATCGCAAGCAAGATAATGATGAAACATTTGATCTACATAACAGACATCTGGCCAAGCAAAATACTGAACCTCATCCTCGCATAATTGTTGATTACGGCAATGACCTAAAGATTGCTTTGTACATGCACACTGTTGCCATGTTCAGTTACTTTAATAGAAGAGCCATCGATATGGCAGGGTACATTGATGAAGAGTTTTTTAATGCCTGGGAGCATGTGGATCATACCTACAGAATCATAAAAGCAGGCATGCACCCACCTTTCTGGTGGTTTGCTGATCTTGAGAATAGTCATCATCTTCTCACTGAAGCTCCTGGTGCCATAGACAACAGTTCCATTGCTAATAAAACTGATCAATGGCAGAAAAACGTCATGACAGGCAGAGAGATTTATTACCGCAAGCATGGCCATTATCCAAATCAACCACCTTATTATGGTGAAGCAGACGCCATACAAGCATTAAAAGAAATACACAAAAAATATGTTAAATAGTTTTTTTGATTGTGTGTATGTGATTAATCTCAAGAGACGGCTTGATCGACTGGACCACATAACCAATGAATTTAAAAAAATTTATACTACGTTTAAGCTTGTTGAAGCTGTTGATGGTAATAATGTAGAATGCAATTTAAAAGTGGGCAATGGATGGAATTACAAGGGTGTAACAGGTTGTGCCTATAGTCATAGAAAAGTCTACACTGACGCTCTGGCTAATAATTACAAACAAATCTTAGTAGTAGAAGATGATAATATTTTTGCAGATAATTTTAATGCATTGTTTGAGTCTTTCATCAAGCAGGTGCCTGATAATTGGGACATGCTCTACTTTGGTGGTAACCATCAAGCAAAAACAAAAGCTGTTAATATAAACGTAGAAAGATTAATGCACACGTACACCACAAATTGCTATGCCATTCGCTGCAACATAATACCAGATCTGTTGAACCATCTACCAGAAGATACCCAAAAACTTGCAACACCAATAGATGTGTTACTAACCACCATTCAAAAGAAAGGCGCCTGTTATTCACATAAACCTCACATATGCTGGCAGCTAGGAGACTTTTCAGATATAGAAAATAAGCAGCAGGAAATTTCTTATTTAAAATCACATTCGATCAAGGCATCTTTAATTATCTCTTCTTTTAATCAAGCCAAGAGACTAAAGTTTAGCTTGCAGAGTGCCATCTTACAGACATATGAAAATTATGAAGTTATTTTAGCGGATGATAATTCAACAGATAGTTCTGTTAATATGGTAAAAGAGCTGTTTCCAGGTGTAAGAATATCTTTAAATACCAAATCAAAATCTAACAAATACACATTAGCGGATAACTGGAACACTGCCGCACAGCTTGCTTGTGGTGAGCGCTTAATATTCACCAATGGTGATAATTTATTTTGCTCTGGCTTTGTTGCTGCTCATATGGATGTGCATATGCAGAATGATATTATATTTGGTCCAAACGAACGCTCCACGGATGAAATTGAACCTCTGCTGGACTCATGCGCCAATCATCATGAAATATTACGATCCATAAAAACTATCGAGAGAGACTTGAGACATGATGATAGTGCTTATACATACAATCAGATCTACAACACCTGGTATCCTTGGGGCAACAATTTCTCTATTCCTACAAAAATCTTTAAAGATGTGGGTGGTTTTCCGCCTAGAGATTATTATGGTGGCGAGGAAAAAGAGCTGTTAGATAACGTAATAACTAAATTTAATACACCCATAAAATCAAACAAACACACCTACACACTGCATCTGTGGCATCCACAATTTAATAACGCAAAAAGTAAAGAGAGAGCAGGGTATAAATTATGATTTGTTATCCATTATTGGGTAAAAATGGGGAGTTTGGCAACCAGCTTTTTCAAATTGCTGCTACTGTGTCACATGCCATAGATTGTAATGATGAAGCCATTTTTCCGCAATATAATTACAATTATTTGTTTAAAAATAAAATCCATACAACTGCTAACGAGCCAATTATTGAAAATAATTATACAGAAGAACATTTTTACTACAGCCCTATTCCTAAGCTACCCAATTTATCGATTAACGGATATTTTCAAACAGAAAAATATTTTATTAATAACAAAAAGCAAATTTTAGATTTATTCGAATTTGCAGATAGTTTCACAGAAACAGTAATCAATAAATATTCTAATTACCTTAAAAATAACCCTGTGGGCGTCCAATTAAGAACATACTCTCGTGGCTCTATAGATCCAAGAAATATACATTCTGATGTGTTTGAAAATGAAGGTTATCTGCAAAAAGCGTTCAATTACTTTGGAAAGGATAGGCTCTACGTTCTAGTAACAGATAACTTTGCATATGCACAGGCCAGACTACCCAAACGAGACAATATTATCCTATTGAACACATCAGATCTTTGTGAAGATTTTTGCCTGCTAACACTGTGCACAGATTTAATATGCTCGGCTTCATCATTTGGCTGGTGGGCGTCATATTTAAACAAAAATAACAACAAGAAAATCATTATGCCTAAACGCTGGTTTAACGTTGCTGATGATTGGTATGATATAAGAGACATTTATCCTGCAGGAGTTATTAAATTTTGAATATTCTTTTTAATATAATTGCTACTGGTGAATACTACGACATGTATGCTACACCTCTGATACAAACATTAAAAGATAAGACATTTCTGTCTTCAAAAAAAGACTTTCTAGTATTTTCTGATAACAAGAAGCTTCACGGTGCAGACAACTACATAGCGCATTTTCCATGGCCTATCAATACATTAATGAGGTTTTATTACATGTGCAGGTTTGTTGAGTTTTATAAAAAATATGATTATATATATTATATAGATAGTGACATGCTGGTAAACAACATCATTAATGATGATCTATTACCAGATGATTCCGGCTTAGTGGGTGTGGAGCATCCATTGCAAAAAAGAAAAATCTTAGGAGAAAGACCTTCATTTGAAACAAATAAGCACAGTTTAGCATATTTTGAAGAACAAAAAAATGAAGTTTATTTTCAAGGTTGTTTGTTTGGTGGGGTCGCAGTGGAGTTTGTCCACTTAATAAACACATTAAATGAAAGAACAAACAAGGATATTGGTAACAACATTATAGCTCGGTGGCATGATGAGTCATACCTGAACTGGTATTTTAATACTGTTAGGCAGCCCAAAGCATTAACGTCTGACTATTGCTACCCAGAAGCGTTTCCTAATCTGGGCTTGATCCCCAAAATTGTACATATACATAAAAAATAATGAATAATAATTTAGGAGCTTTTTACCAGTTGTTTGATAAGATTAATGCTGCAGATTTCGTATTAACTAATTTCAAAAGATTTGCAGGTGGGCCTATAACAATTGTTTCAGATGGTGGTAAGGACTCAATTAACCCACAATTTACAGAGGTTAATAGAAACCCGGATTGGAATAATAAAAGATATTCAATAGTCCACAATTATAAGGAGCTTTATAAATGAAAATAGCAATAGTTGGTCCAGGTATACTTGAAATACCTCCAAAAGGATGGGGTGCAGTAGAGATTCTCATTTGGGATTATAAGCAATCTTTAGAAAAAAAAGGACACAATGTCCTAATAGTTAATACACAAACAAAACAGGATATTATTAATCAGGTGGATCAATTTGAGCCCGATTTTATACACATTCAATATGACGATTATTGGGAGCTCGAAAATTCATTTAAGTGCAAAAATATTGCCATTACATCGCATTTTGGCTATCTGGAGCAAGAGGAAAAGCATAGTGACTACAGTAAAATATTTAATGGGTTCTTGCGTCTTAAGATTGCAAAGATCTTCTGCCTGTCTCCTGGCATTGCCAATGTATATAGAAAATGTGGGGTACCTGAGAGTAGAATATACATTACACCCAACGGCGTAAGGGATGACCTTTTTTCGTTTGAAGAATATCCCGAAAAACCTTATCTCTCGGTGTATCTTGCAAAAATTGACTATAGAAAGAGACAACATTTATTCCATAATATTCCAAATTTATATTTTGCTGGACAGATTGCAGATTCAAGATTTAAGAACAATGACAACTATTTAGGTGAAGTTAGCAAGCAATTTATATATAAAAATTTGACTAAGTTTGGTAATCTGGTTCTACTCAGTGATGGTGAAGCACATCCGCTGGTGTGCCTTGAAGCTCTAGTCACCGGATTAGGGGTAGTAATATCAGAATATGCTCATGCTAATCTTGACGCTACAAAACCTTACATAACAGTTATTCCTGAAGCTAAGATTGGCGATACAAACTATGTGCATCAAAAAATTGAAGAAAACAGACTAGCTGCTGTTTCCATGAGAAAAGAAATACGTCAATATGCTATTGATAACTTTTCCTATCTGAACAGCAATTTAATTAATAATTATTTAAAATTTGCAAATGACAAATGATGGAAATACGTGGCAGTTCTGGTTGTAAGTTACACATAGAAGATAATACTATTTTAAAATATACAGAATGCAAAGACTATAGATCAAGACTATCAAAACAAAAAGATAAACAACTTTTTTTTAATAATAATATCACGTGTAAGAACATTGTTGCACCGAAAATCCTAGCAAGCAACAATTATTCCTTCACAATGGAGTATTTTAATTATTATAAAAACTTTATAGACTTTTTAAGCACATGTTCGAAGCTTGATATTCATAATCTTATTGCTAATATTCAGAATTTTATTAATATTCTCTTACAAGATTCAAAGACAATACACATTGATTATGATGTTTTAACTAACAAATTTAATTCAATTGACAAAAAACAATATAGTAATCTTATTAATGCTCATTACAAGAAGTTTGATAAATGTGACTTAGTACTGCCTGTGGGCTTTTGTCATGGTGACCTCACCTTTTCCAACATGCTTTTTTATAATGAAAAGATAGTTATTTTTGATTTTTTAGATTCTTTTATTGAAACTCCACTACAAGATATGGTAAAGCTAAGACAAGATACAAAATACTTTTGGTCACTACTAAAGTGCAACAAAATTTATGATAGAGTAAGAATTGAAATAATTTTGAATAATATTGACGAGCAACTAGACATGCATTTCATGAAATTTGATTTCTATAAAAAATATTATAAAATATTTCAGTTCATCAATCTAGTTCGAATTATACCTTATGCAAAATCCCTTAATGAAGAACAGCTACTAATAGACTCAATAAAGACCTTAGTTAATGAATAGTAATTTAATTCTGCCTGTTGCCGGCAAGTCATCCCGATTTCCAAACATGAGGCCAAAGTGGATGCTCACACATCCCAATGGCAATTTTATGCTCATAGAAGCTCTCAAGGGGTTAAATCTTAAGAAATTTAATAAAATTTATGTTATTATTCTTAAGAAGCATTTAGATGAATATAACTTTGAAAGTGGCTTGCGGCAGCAATTCAAAGGCATTGGCATTAGCAATATTAACCTTGTGGCTCTTGCAAATGAAACAGAATCACAAGCTCAAACAGTGTATGAGGGAATTTTAAAAGGTAAGATATCTGGCAGCATATGCATCAAGGATTGTGATAATTATTTTTCTTTTGACCATAATTTAGAGAATTTTATATCTGTGGAGCATCTCTCAAGTTTTAATGAAATTAACCCATCCAATAAAAGCTATGTGCAGACAAATGAGCTGGGACATGTTGTGAATATTGCTGAAAAACAAATAATAAGCAATATATTTTGCACCGGTTGTTATGGGTTTAGTTCATCTGAAGATTTTAAAAAATACTTCTTACTTTTAAAAGATAAAAAAGATTTGTACATATCTCACATTGTTTACAAAATGATTCTTGATGGTATTATTTTCAGGGCGTTCAAGTGCAGTAATTATTTGGACTGGGGTACCAAGACAGAATGGGACAAATACAGATCACAATATAAAACATTTTTTATAGATTTAGATGGAGTTTTGGTTGAAAATGGATCGGAGCATTTTGATCCTAAATGGGGCCAAACCAATGTCATTAAAAATAATGCAGAGCTTATTCGCAATCTCTATTCGTCTGGTAAAGTGCAGATTATTATAACCACTTCCAGAAAATCATATTTTAAGAAGCAAATTATTAAAGAATTAAAACAAAAAAATATTCCCTACCATCAACTTGTATTAGATCTATTACATGCTAAACGTATCCTAATCAACGACTTTTCTTGTACAAATAAGTATCCAACTAGCATTTCAATTAATATTCCTAGAAATAGTGATACATTAGATAACTTTATAACCTCATGAAAATATTATTCTCTCTCACGGTGCACGATTTTTTTCCGTTCTTAAAAGAACAAATAGACAACATTTTAAAATTTAATAATGACTGCATAGTTTTAATACATGTAAATAAAGAAAGAGAAATTACTAGTGAAGAGCAGTGCATATTTGACGAAATACTTAAAGATGAAAGAATCATTTTTAACATTAACAGAGTTGTCTCTTATAATTACAAGGTACATCTCCCTCAAATAGCAAACGTATTATTTGCAAAGGCAATACAGTATGACTATTTAGTTATGCTGGCATCTAATGAAATGTTTTTTAGAAGAGGATGTGTAGATTATATAAAAAAATATGATGCAGGTTGTGGTATTAATATTGCAACCGAAATGCATGATGGCATGGATTGTGCGATTGCACTAAAACAATTTTTAAATGGTCATAATGTCTACAACGGGCAACATGAAGGTACTTTCTATAAAAAGCATATAATAGAGCAAGTAGTAGATAGAATATTAGCATTTAAAGCTAAGGAAGAATTACATTCATTAAAGGGTACAGTCGAGGAATGGGTATTTCAAACTGCTTTACACAATTTATTTAAAGATATTAAGATAGGATATCCTATCACTATTCTTAGAGATAGGGCTCCAGGCTTACTAGAAGCAGATGTTGAAAGAGGAATAAGCAAGGTAGAGCAGTTTATAGCAGAATTAAGATCTAATGGAGAAGTGAATAGTACTTATGTACTACAAACTCCTATTAAGAGTATATTCTCCATAAAACGAGTTTCTAGAAATTACGGAAAAGATTATCATGATGCTATTAATAAGTTCTTGAAAAATTTAAATCCTAATATATAATCAATTTATGATTATTTCTGACATTAAAACATACGACGGGACATTATTACACTCTAGATTTGCATATAAATTTTTTAGAGAAAAGACATTGCCCATTGGCAACATCATTGCTTTTAGAGCTCCAATGAAAGTGGAGGTGGAGGGAATGATAGACCGTGAAGATGTTTTAAACAACGACTACATATACAGTGATGATGCAATTAATTTTCTCTGGGAGATACCTTATCTGGATGCATTTGGTGCAGTAGCTTACCAGCGTCTCCTCAATACGCAAATTGCAAATATTTTAAGTGTAAAATATCTGAACGCACCCATTGAAGTAAATGGTGATGACCTCATTGTGCACAAGGAACATATGCAAGGTGGTGTGACACAGGCCAAAGGCAAATGCAGTGTCAGTATCACATACACCAAGAATGGTGTTGCTTTGGGTCATACCGGAATCAATATCAATGCAGGAAAGAAAGCTCCAGCATTTGCCTTCTCAACTAATCTAACTGATGACCAAGCAAAAATGTTTATGCAAGAGGTAATCAATTTGTTCTATGCAATGAATGATGATATCTTTATTGCCACCTCTAAAGTTATCAGTTAATGACAATATTTGATTTTATCTCAAACATACTCTTTACCAAGAAACATAATAATATTGATTTGGATGATGAGACAGAGTTTACTCCATTCATTGTCAACAGATGGTTGAGCATGTATTCACCACAAGTAGCAAGTGTCTGCAATGATATAAACAAATATTATAGCATTTTTGACAACAAGCAGGATTTGTATAAGCTTTTTTTTGGCATAGTTCCAAAGGTGCCTTCCAAGAAAATAACTTATTTCAAGAGAATAAAAGAAACAAAGGATCAATCCAATACTGATACCTTGAAGCTCATGGCAAAAACACGCGAACTTTCGTTAAGAGAGATCAAAGAGTACGTTGAATTATGCAATGATGTAACTAAATCATAATATGCCTGCAGACATTGAATCATTGCCTGTACAGAAAAGTGTCATTGACTTTTCAGAACTACCCAAAAATTCATTTAATTCAGTATTCTATGGTTATAACCTCAAAGCTGTTCTTGATGATGTTTTGCTAGTAAAACATGTCGATGAGACTGAAGATGGTACATCTATCATGAGAAACGGTATTGTTGTTCCAGTTAATGCTGATACCAAGGCTTGGCGCATTGGTGAAGTGATACTTGTGGGTCCCAACGCTAAATATGTAAAACTGGGTGATCATGTCTGTTTTCCAAACAACCTAGGTGTGCCTGTAGCCAATCTTGACATTGATGGCTATGGAACACTCAAGAAAGGTCTATTCTTAAATGAGCAACGTATTTTCGGCATCTGTTCAATAAGAAATGATAATGAAAGTGTCGCTTCCCACATTAAAAAATCTTCTGTTAAGCAACGTAGCAGAGATTAAATTTCTCCGCCGCCGCCCCAAGCCTGGGTTTCCACAGAGCAGGCGAATGTTGTGTACCAACTCCCTGTCGTTGCTCAGCAGTCCCGAAGGACGCATTGCTTTGAATTACCGTCGTGCGATTAATTACCCAAAATATAACCCAGAGACCAAGACGCTGTTAATTACTTGGGATATTTTTATGCAAGATTACAGGTGTGTCAACATGTCAGCTTGCGATTTAATAAATGTGATCCCGGCAAATAAAAGCTTTTGGCAATATTTTAATGAGCAACTTGGAGTGATGTCCACAGATCAAAAAGTAAGGTTCATGAACACATGACATCAATAGAAGAGATAGAGAGGAATATTTCTAAATTTTTGCAAAAAAATATAGTGTTTACTATTGAGCATAAGACTCTCAAGAAAGGCAGATTGCTTTTGTTTTGTGTTAAGGATTTCTTTTGCGCATTCACATTGTTGTGCGAAGAAAAAAATAATAAAAAGATTGTGTATGAAATACCCTACCCCTTTGATGTTGCGGTAATGCCAAATAAATTAATCTTTGACTACACCTTAAAGCGGTTCTGCAAGAATAATACAGAACTGGAAGAGGCAGTTAAGTTGATATTGCCAGAAAAGCCATCCAAAATTTTCAATAAAAAGATTACCATAACATCGCTTTAATACTGGAGAGGTTAGTATATAATGAGTTGTGTTCAGTAGATACGTTCAGCACTTTCCTAAAGAATATAATCCCAGTGATCACCAAGTAAAACTCATCAAAGGGGTGGAGAAGGCGTTCAATAGTGGCAAGAAGTTCGTTATATGTTGTGCGCCAACAGGCACAGGAAAGAGTTTCTTGGCCAAAACGCTTTCAGGGCTAAGCTCCAATCCAACTGAAAAGTTTGTCAATTTTGTAAAAAGCTATGCAGCCTACAGGCAGGATTTCACTGGCAACTATATCAATGAAGTTGACTGTATCTCTCAGCCACCGTTTGGTACTTTTGCTCTCACAATAACCAAATCTTTGCAAGATCAATATTTGAAACTGTTTCCAGATACTGATGTCCTCAAAGGTAAAACCAATTATCTTTGTGATATAGACAATAATTATGATGTTGAAACAGCTCCTTGTGTGCTGGTTCCAAAGATCAAAGAAGATTGTTGGGAACAAAATCGTTGCCCCTATTATAACAAACGCAATGATGCAGTTTTATCTAAGTTTGCTGTTTTAAACTACAAGATGTTTCTCTCGCTACCAAATCATATCAAAAGAAAAAATTTTATTATTTGTGATGAAGCCTCAGAGCTTGAAGATGAGCTTGTAAAACAATTTTCTGCAGAAATAAACTATGATAGACTTCGTGCATATGGTCTTGAGGTGCCAACTCTTTTAACTGAGAATCGTGAAAAAACGCGCTCATGGCTTTGTGATCTTGTATTTTCAATAAGCGAGCAGATCAATCAACTTATCAACAAGGCAAATAAAAAGCAGAGAACATTTTCCCAGCCAGAAAAGATAAGAGTGCAATATCTTAAGAATATTCACAGTGCTCTTACAACTGTTGATACATTGTGGTGTGAGTGTGAATATGTCATTGATCGAGATTCTAAGAAAGTATTATTCACCCCACTCAAAGTCTGCAAGCTTACCAAATATATTTTCGATTGTGCAGATAATGTCTTATTAATGTCGGCAACCATCATTGATCATAAAAACTTTGCAAAAACATTAGGCATTACAGATTATGAGTATGTGGAAGTGGAGAGCGGATTTGATCCACAAAAATCACCAATTTATGTGTCATCACAAAACAAGTTAAATTATAAAAACTTACATCACATGCTTCCTGGCATATGTGATCAAATCAGTGCCATTGTTGAACATCATAAAACTGAAAAGGGTATCATCCATACCCATTCCATGGAAATAACCAAAATGATCAATCAAAGATTGTCTGCAAATAAGCGGTTTTTATTCAGAGATGAATTGGCTAATAATGGGAGCATTTTAAAAGAGCATTATGAGACAGATTTACCTACTGTACTTGTGTCGCCATCACTGGCTTTTGGTGTGGATCTGAAAGATCATCTGGCGCGCTTTCAAATCATAGTGAAGCTGCCTTTTCCACCACTATCATCAAAATATGTTAAACAATTGTTTGATGTAGATAAGAATTGGTATGAAAACAAGATGTTAAATGCTTTGGTACAGGCATGCGGCAGAGCCACTAGAAGCAAGGATGATTTTTCCACAACCTACATATTGGATGGAAATGCTGTTAATGTGTTGAAGCGAGCAAAAACAAAGCTACCTAAGTCCTTTATTGATCGTATTAATTAATAAATAATATCGTGAAGAACGAAACGTTTCATTTTGAAATCAAAGATCTACTGACTCAGTTTGTAGCTGCTTTTGATGACATCATCATCAAGCGCTTTGATAGAAACAGAACACCTCAACAAAGAGTGCAAGTCAGATATGTATATGCACCCAAAGAGCGTGTAATATATGATTTAGTAAACAAGGCTCAAAATCTAACTGTGCCAGTCATATCCATCAACATCAACAGTATCAGCAGAGATGAAGCACGAGTGTTCAACAAGCTGGCCGGGTTTTACACATCTCGTGGGGTCAGTGAAACAGATACCAGACTAATATCTCAATTTTATCGAACACCTGTGCCAGTGAACATACAGATCAACATGTCCATTTTAACAAAATTTCAATCTGATTTGGACCAGATCATATCCAATTTCATACCTTACAGCAACCCCTACATTATTCTGTCATGGAAAGTGCCAACAGATTTAATAGGTGGCACTGTGCCTCAAGAGATACGAAGTGAAGTGTTGTGGGATGGAGGGCTTACATTAAACTACCCAACAGATTTAGCAGCAAATGAAAAATATAAGATTTCAGGTGATACAGCGTTTACCATCAAAGGATGGCTATTTCCATATGCATCCAATCCATCCTCCAACATTTACAACATCAACACGAATTTCTATGTATCCAGAATCATCACTGATTTTGAGGCACTATCGAGCAATAGCTACACATACCCATTGAGCTCCAATCTAGTTAATGAAAGAGAGAGTTTCACTGTGATGAGCGCACCGGACTTGACAAATGTGGAATACGTTAACATAGAATACTTGTAAATAATAGTTTAAGTCTTATTCTTTAATAATAAATAATATATTATATGGCAGATTCAAATAGGGAGAGTACTTTCGGCAGAGACATAATGAAGTTTATTTCATCCAAGCTTCCCTATCAATCTGTAAGTGTGCATGATAAAATCAAAGCTCTTAATCCAAAGTATGATGAATTCTATGACAAGGGCACAAAGCGAGAAGAAGCATTATCAAGACAATCAGTTTCCTCATCAATAACTTTCACAGATGATCTTTATGCAAATGTAGTTCAGAATAAAGATTATCATAATTTCATGTATGCCAACCTGCAACCTGACAAAGGTCGCAGATTAGTAGATTACAGAGTGATGGCTGCATTCTCTGAGGTAGCTGACGCATTAGATGAAATATGTGATGAGTTCATCAATGTTGATGACAATGGTGACATTGTCAAATTAACATATAAAACAACCAAATTATCAGATGAACAAAAAGAAAAAATAAGAGTCGAATTTCAAAAATACATAGGGTTTTTTGATTTGGAAAATAAAGGGTGGGAATATCTCAGACAATTGCTGGTTGATGCTGAAGTTTATTTTGAGCACATAGTTCATAAGAAATTTCCACAAGAAGGCATCTTGGGTGTAATTACTGTGCCATCAGATCTAATAGATCCCATTTTTGAAAATGTACAGAATCAAATAGTGCGCGGCTTTTTGCTTAGAAAAAATATCTACGACACCAAGAATCCAGGCAAAGTGGCCAAGGTTGAACTGGTGCCCATGGACATCAATCAAGTGAGCTATATCAATTCAGGAATTTGGAATGAAACAAAAACAGTGCGTCTACCTTTCATTGAGAATTCACGTCGTGCTTACAGACAACTTTCTCTTATTGAGGATTCCATAGTAATTTATCGCCTGGTCCGAGCACCAGAGCGCCTAGTCTTCAATGTGGATGTGGGTAATATGCCTCCACCCAAAGCAGAAGCTTACTTGCGCAAATTAATGCAGAACTATTGGTCTCGCAGAACATATGATGCAGATCAGGGTGCTTCTGTGCAAAAATTCAACCCCCAATCCATGCTTGACAGCTTCTGGTTTGCCAAGAGAGCAGGCAGCACAGGCACTGAAGTGCAGCAATTGCCTGGTGGTGCCAACCTGGGTGAATTGACCGATTTAATGTATTTTGTGCAAAAGCTTTACAAGTCTCTCAAAGTGCCAGTCACAAGAATAAATGTTGAGGATGTGTTCAAGGATGGCACAGATATTCTTCGTGAAGAGTTAAAATTTGCCAGATTCATCATAAGACTGCAGCAAAGATTTGCTGCTGGATTGAAACCAGGTTTCATAACACATCTGAAGTTAAAAAATATCTGGGATGAACTCAAGCTTAAAGAAGCAGACTTTGAGCTTGTGTTCAATGTGCCAACCAATTTCTATGAGCTCCGTGAAAATCAAAAATTCCAACTCAAAGCGGAGAATTTCAACAGCATCACACAAGGTGATCTGGTGTCCAAGACATTTGCTCAAAAGAAATATTTGGGTTGGTCAGATTCAGACATGATGGCCAATAGAGAGTTTCTTAGAAAAGATAGAGAGATGCTTTGGGAGCTGGATCAAATTACCAACGGTGGACCCAATTGGAAAGATCTGGGTGCTGTGCAACCTGGTCAAGGTGGCGGTGCTGGTGAGGCTCCTGGTGGTGGAGGCGGTGGTGCTGGCTCAGCTCTGCCACCGCAATTTGGACCAGCACCTGCTGCAGCAGGTGCACCTGGCGCTGAAGGTGGTGCAGCTACTGTTGCTGATGGAGGCGCAGCTGCAGCAGGTACAGCAACTCCTGGTGCACCGACAGCTTAAATTTAAGCTACTTACCCATAAATAATACATATGGAATGTACAGAGATAACACCGATCACGGCTTTTCAAAGTACCAATCTATCAAGCAGAATAGACACCTTCACTAGATTGGGCGATAGAATAGTGAGATCCATGGGTGCGCCTCTCATAAATCTCGAAATACATCATGATCAACTGTTTGAAAACATCTCCATTGCTTGTGAGATGTTCACTAAATTTGCTGGATACACAGAAGAAATATTAATATTTGATTCCAATTTGTACATAGATAATGTAGGCATTAGATTGGATGAGCTTTTCACCATCACACCGTATTTTAATAAATTAGTTAAACCACCTTCTGTAGCTTATGTGGCCAACACGACTATGCCTGCCAGTACATTTTCAATTTCCAATACACTTTCTGCTGAATACAAGGATGGTATTTTTCAGAATCAAATTTTAACACAAACAAAATATCTGAGTGTAATTAATTTTGAAGGCACTCTGGCACAAAACTTCACTCCCACCGGTGCCGGTGAACAAAAGTATGTCAATAGTTTTGACTATGATATCATGGAATACAGAAAAGTCATGGACATAATAGATTTTGAAGAAGGTAGCAGCACTGGTGTCAACACACTCTTCACAATTGAACAAACCCTTGCACAACAAACATATTTTAGCTATGCAATGGGTAATTATGGGTTTGATTTAATCAGTTGGTATGTGCTTAAGAATTGGCTTAAAGACAGAGAAAAGCTTCTGGCGACCAGAAGATATCTTCAATTCGATGAGCGTACACAATACCTCACAATGTTCCCGCCTCCGCGCACCCCGGGTTCAGGCTCCAGATTTTTTGGTGTGGTGAATTGTTATGTGGAACGCAGACTCAAGGATATCATCAAAGAGCCTTGGGTTTATCAATATGCATTGGCTTTGTCCAAGATCTCTGTTGGCAATGTGAGAGGAAAATACACTGGCACCACCATGTTTGGTGGCGGTCAAATTAATTACAATGATTTGCTAAGCCAAGGTTTGCGAGAAAAGGAAGAATTAGAAAAGAGGCTTTATGAAGGAACCCCTGGGTTTGGTGATGCAGCACCACCCTCCTTCTTTGTTGGCTAATGATACCTCTTAACAACACAAACAAATACAGACAAGGTATTTTTAGGCCTAAGCATCTTAAAAAATACATTGGCAGGTCTCACCCCATATATCGCTCCGGGTGGGAGCTTAAATTCTTCAGATGGTGTGATGAGAATACCAACATCTTGGAATGGGCTTCTGAAGCAATAATCATTCCATACATTAACCCTGTGGATGGCAAGGCTCATAGATATTATACAGATGGTGTAATAGTCATCAAGGAAGGTGATACAATTAAGAAATACATAATAGAGATCAAGCCCAGCTCGCAATTGGTGGCGCCGGCACGGGGAAAGAAGCGGCAATCCACGTTATTATATGAAAGCGCCAGATACATCCAGAACCAAGCCAAGTGGAAAGCCGCACGCAAATGGTGTGAAGCAAGAAACTATTCATTCCTCATATTGACAGAGAAAGAGTTAGGATTAAGTAGATAATAAAATTATATGCTTAAATTAGATAAATAATTGTATGTCCCTACGCCTATTAGTAGAAGCACCTGCTCCTGATGAGCAATTTGAATACATTCTAGAGGAAAAGAATCCTAAAGAACCGGCACGCTTGCACATTCAGGGACCTTACATGATATGCAATGAGGTGAATCGCAATCAAAGAATTTATGAAAAATCCGACATGGAGAGAGAAGTTAACAGATACATCAAGGAGATGGTCAATACAAATCGCGCCATGGGTGAACTTAACCATCCTGCTTCTGCAGAAGTGAATCTGGAGAGAGCTTGTCACGTGGTGACAAACCTCCGGTTGGAAGGCAATGTTGTCATAGGCAAATCACAAGTGCTTAGCACACCCATGGGTCAGATTGTGCGCTCTCTAATCAATGATGGTGTAAAAGTTGGCATGTCAAGCCGCGCTCTGGGCAAGCTCAATGAAGAATCAGGTGGCGTGAATCGTGTCACTGACATGCGCTTGGTGGCTGTTGACTGTGTTGCAGATCCCTCGTGCCCCAAAGCATTTGTGAATGGAATCCTGGAAAGCAAACAATTTGTTGTGGCTGCAAATGGTGAACTGGAAGAAATATATAATAAATTTGAAAACAGTTTGCGGAATTTGCCAAGAAAAGACATGCAGGTGTATCTGAAGGAACAGCTGATCACCTTCTTTAAATTCCTAAAGACTGCATAAAATAATGGAAAATTCCATTGTTTAACAATAAATAATAATATGGCTAAAAAGAATATGAAGAGCAAAAAGAAGGTTGCCTATAAGAAGGTGGATGAGAGTGCGGAAATAATTAACTTTCTTAAGTCTATTTCTCAAAAAAATTATTCTGAGGCTAATAAATATTTACAGAACGTCATTGACTCCAAGATCAAATCTAAGATCGGTGTCGCTCTAAAAGAAAAACTTTTTTAATTTATGGAAAACAACATCACAAAAGTATTGAGAGAAGCCACTAAGGATATCCTCACAGAGGATGTGCTCAAGGAAATAGAAGCAGCTTTTGATAGCACTGTCAATGAAAGAGTGCAGATTCATGTTGAAAAGGCTCTGTCTGAACAAGATGCTGATTATTCTAAAAAGCTAGAGACATTAGTGGAAGCCATTGACACTGACCATACTAACAAATTAAAGAAAGTTGTTGAAGCTGTTGATTCTGATCGTGCCAACAAACTCAAGGCAGTGATTAAGAAGTATGAAACAGCTCTTAACAAAGAAGCAGTAAATTTCAAAGAAACCATTGTGGAGCAAGTTAGCAAATATCTAGACATCTACCTTGAAGAAAAACTTCCTTTAACTGATGTTAAAGAAGCTGTGAAGAACAAGAAGGCCTTGGCTGTTCTTGAAAGTCTTCGCTCAACACTTTCCGTGGATATGGCATTGTCGAAAGATACTATTCGTGATGCCATAGTAGATGGAAAGAAAAGAATAGATGAAGCTGCTGGCCAGCTTGAAGCTGCGAACAAATCTGTCGCAAAATTATCTGAGGAAAATAAAAAAATGTCTGCCTCTTTGTTATTAGAGACTAAGATCAGAAGTCTTAGCGATGATAAAAAGGTGTACATGAAGAAATTACTTGGATCTAAATCTGCAGAGTTTATCAAAGAAAATTTTGATTACACTCTGAAGTTGTTTGAAAAGACAGAAGATGAGCGGCTGACAAATCTAAAGAATGAAGCTACCGCTGAGACCATGGCCACCACAGTGGATCGTCCAGTTATTGAAGAGAGCTTGAATTCTGTTGAGCAAACTGAGAATGAGCCTTCATTTGGCTTGTATCTCAATGAACTCAAAAAGTACTAATTTCGTAAGATTTGTTAAGAGTACATATACTCTGAACAGTAGAAAACGGTCGACATATAAAATTGTTAAGGATTTATAAATAAATGGCTAAACAAATTCGTCCTACACAGGCTTACATTGATGAGTCTCGCGCTAAGGTGCTTCTCGAGAAGTGGGGTCCAGTATTGGATTACACCTCCGATAACGTCCGCGCAATTGAAGACGATCATACCCGGTTAAATACCGCCATTCTTTTGGAAAACCAAGAGAAATGGTGCTTTGAAGCCCACGGCAACAACAGTGCTGGTGGTTCAGGGTCTGTATTTAATCAAGCTGGAGCTGGTGCACCTAATGTAGGTGGCACTGGTGGTAACTTCGGTAATACCGATAGTTATGCAGCAAATGATACACGTCTCCCTAAGATACTCATTCCAATGATCCGCCGTACGTTCCCTGAGTTGATCACCAACGAAATCGTTGGCGTTCAGCCCATGAGCGGTCCAGTAGGTCTCGCTTTTGCCCTCCGTTATAAGTACGAAGCTGATGCTCTAGGTTCCCAGATTAATTCTGGGGATGGCGCACCAGGAGTAAGTGGCCCAACCCAAGGTTGGACCAACGCTTCTGATGGTGCTGAACTAGGCTATCAATACCTCGACACCAGATTCACTGGCGCATCCACCACAGCCCTCACAGGCTTAGGAACTGGAAGCGACTTTGATATTCTTGGTCAAGATCGAGGTGTTGCTGCTGCATTAGCTAGTTTCGAGCTTACATCCAAGATTCCACAGATACTCGTCTCTTTCGAGAAGACGGCTGTTGAAGCTGGGACCCGTAGACTCGCCGCTCGCTGGTCGGTTGAATTAGAGCAGGATCTTAAGAATATGAATGGCATCGATATCGATACCGAACTCACTAACGCTATGTCGTATGAGTTGCAGGCCGAAATTGATCGCGAAATGATTATTCGTATGATCCAAACCGCTCTAAACGCCGGTCTTGGAACAGGCTTCTCAGTCTGGTCCCCACTCTCGGCCGATGGCCGTTGGTTGGTTGAGCGTAATCGTGACTTCTATCAGAGGTTAATCATCGAAGCTAATCGTATTGCAGTTCGTAATCGTCGTGGTGCTGCCAACTTTGTTGTTGCTACACCTCGCGTTTGCGCAATCTTGGAAATGCTCCCTGAATTTCAGTGGGTGCCTGTCCAGGGTAATGTCAATACACAGCCCGTCGGTGTTGCAAAAGTAGGCTCATTGGGTGGCAGGTTTAACGTTTATCGCGATACACGTACAGAAGCGCAAGCTGAAGCAAAGACAGGGAATTTCCCTACCGGTGCAACACGCGACCGGCGCCTTGAGTACGCCCTCCTTGGTTACAAGGGTCCTGAATTTTACGACACTGGTATCATCTATTGTCCGTATATTCCGGTCATGGTTCAGAGAACTATTGGTCCTAATGATTTCTCCCCTCGTGTTGGTCTATTAACCCGTTATGGCGTTGTAGACAACATCTTTGGAGCAAATCTTTACTACCACGTAATTATTCTGAAGAATCTCGGTACTGCGTTTACACCTGGAACTCAAGCGGTTTACTTCTAATTGAAGTACATCGGTTAAGAACAAAGAAAACGTTTCACCTGGTAAGTCCCAGGAAGTTTCAAAAAAAGGGCCTCTTGCGAGGCCCTTTTTTTTATAATATACACTAAAAAACACAATCAAAAGAATAAATAATTTTATGCCATCCACAGTATTTTCTAATCAAGTAGCTAATCCAAATGCAACAGACCCTACGTCTTTAAATCTTTCATTAACATCTAATGGTGTTACCATTGATTCCTTTGGTAACCAGGTTAATTCTATTCTTTTTAATGATACATCAAAAACTCTAACAGGTATTCTTGTAGGATTAACAGTTAATGGCTGCACTATCAGAGTTGATCAAGCTTACAATGATGTTCAATTTGCCGTGTTAAGTGCAAATGGTGCTTCTACTTTGTTCACATGTGTAACAAGCACAGCAGCACAAACAGGTACTTTCAATGGCTTTGACACAGTGGGTCCAGAGAAGATTCGCATGTGGAATCTTAACGGTTAATTACTGACGAACTGTTTTGGTAAAGTACTTGTACTTGTCCCACATGGCACTATTTTGTGCCAGCAGCTCCTGACTACTGGCACGGATAGGATTGATGTCAATACCGCCACGACGCACATACATGCATGCCACCATCAACTCTTCTGGCTTGGTCAAATCATGCAACCGCTTGTATATGGTTTCACATATTTCTTCATGAAAATGGCATTCATCACGGAATGAAACTATGTATTGCAACAAAGAGGTTTGATTGAGTTCACATGGTCCTTTATAATGAATGTAAACATCACCCCAATCTGGTTGGGATGTGACCCTGCAATTGCTCTTTAACAGGGCTGAATGAAATCGTTGCACCTTGTTTGTGTCACTGTGCATCCATCCAAGTAATGCAGGATCTTCTTTATAGCCTCTGGATTTGATGGACGTCACATCAATGTTATTCTCCAGTGTAGGATATGCAGCACTTGGAAACAAGGGTGGATAGTGCATTGCATCATCAACAGCTTTGGTAAGGCGTACATAGACCTGCACATCAGTTTCTAATAGAGTGGATAGATCCTTGGCAATCACCTGTTCCAGTTGCTGCAAAGCACTCACTATGTTGCCACTGTATTTCTCCATGTTGAAAGAATTCATGTACAGCTTGATGGATTTGGACTCCACAATGTATTTGTTGGTTGCAGGATACACAATCTTGGCAATGGCAGCAATGGGCATGCCGTCAGTTGTCAAACAAGACACTTCATAAGCATTCCAAATGTCATACCCCACAAAGGGTGGTGCATCATCAGATATGTGCAGATGCTTGCGATTGTTGGCTCTGGGTTCACGCACCAACAGAGAAGGATCATAGGTGCACTTGTAGCCTGTTATTTTACCCAAATGTTTTGATATGTTACTGTTATCTAATTCCGTATTCATTAAGTTTTATTTTAATTGCTTGCATGCGTTCTTCCACTGTTCCTTTTAAAATAGTTATTTTTCCTTTTAACCGCTCATCCTTAAGCCAGCAATTTTCATATGAATCAATAATTGCATCCCTGAATTCTTTATTTGTACTTCTCTCACCATCATCCTCCAGAGGCACATCATGAGGACTTGGATAAAAGATATGATCATATCTGTGAATATGATTCACATAGTACATGAGACCCAGACTATTTGATACAGGAAAATCTTTTGGCTTATTATAAGCAAAGTAACTCGTATAGATCATGCCATCCATCAGGCAGCGATCATGCAGTGTACCCTCGAACTTGCTCAACTTGTAATTGAACATCAAATTCTCAAATTCTTTATTCAATATTAGAGTTTGAGTCACATCATTTGCTCCTGACTCATTCATATCAACCCCATACTCGCGGCTAATCAATCTTGTGACTTCATCCACATACCATAACTTGGAACCATAGAACAGTTTGCACTCCTTGAGCAGAGTAGTCTTGCCTGAACACTGAGGACCTGTGAAAGTGAATATCATTTGCGTCGCAACAAGGAAGTATACTCTATCTCCAGGTCATACACAAGCTTTTTAAACATTTTTATTTCTTCCTTAAGAATTTTGTTCTCTTGCATGATCATGTCATAATCTTTCTCTAGCTGTTTCACCTTGCCATTCCATGCCCGCCATGCATTCATTAATGACATACAGTTATTTCATAATGCCAAACACTTTAAGTGCAATGAGCATGGATAACCAGAAGCCGGTGAATGATGACAAGGTGCGCAACAGTTCCATCTTATGATTATGAAAATCGAGCAACACTTCAAAATCGCTTCTTAATTTGTTCTGTTTCATTAATTTACGCAATTGTTTTTTTGGAAGCTTGTTAATGTTAATAAGATTCATTCATTTGCCCCATTTGCCATTATACACTATTTCTGCAATAATGCCATACACTGCAGAATCTCTGAATGCATCCATGACTGGCTCATTGGCAGAGTTCATGTCTTTTTTCTTCAAGACCAAATTGATCAATCGCTGTATCTTGTCATTGAGTCGCACCACAACTGCAGATATGGCAGCAAATATGTCCTCTTGTTTGACTAAATCTGAACCCAGAGAAATATTTCCTGGACCGTAATCAAATTGCTTTCTGCAAAACGTTTCATATAGCTCTGCCTGTATCTTGTGAAACTCTTTACACGTTTCCGGGAAATTTTTTTCCACGTACTTGATGGCATCATCCTTATTCACAATCGTACTCCATGAGATACTTTATTTAAATTTAAAGCACCCAGATTGCAACCACCTGCATAACTAATAGCGCTCTGCAAGTCTTGCCTTATCTCTTCCATTTTTTCAAGATATGTGAAGGCATCCGTGTCCATGAGCTTCATTGTACCTTCAATATTCTTTTTTTCAATCTTATTGTGTGCACTGGCTGATCCAAAGTACTGTTTGTAGCGTCTGCCATTTGCATCCTTTACAAGCGGTGCCGGGCTGTCTGAACATGCAGCAAATATGGAACCGCACATCACCATGCTGGCACCTGCCACAAGAGCTTTGGCAATATCACCATTGCAGCGCACACCGCCATCTGCAATGATGGGTATGTCTCTATCCCTGGCGCACTCTATGATGCAACTAAACATGGGGTATGTAAACCCTGTCTTATCTTTGGTTGTGCAGGCATACCCACCACCAACGCCCACCTTCACTGCATCTGCACCTGCACTGTGCAAGTATTCAACACCTGTGAAAGTAGCAACATTACCAGCAATAATTTTTGTATCTGGTAGGCTCTGCTTGATGTGTTTGATCTGATCAGCAACCTTGGAGTGATGACCATGAGCCACATCTATGGTGATAAAATCAACACGAAGATGCCGATTAGCCAATTCAGTAATGATGGTAGCATCCTTGGATTGTGTGCCAACACTAATAGAGATGGTCTTGAGATCACCCATCCAGGCTCTGTTGTTGGCATCTTCAACAAACTTAACGATATCAACATTAAACCGATGCATGATGTAAAAATAATTGTCCTGATCCAGCATTTTGCAAATATCAAAATCAATGCAGCACTTCATGTTGGCTGGTACCACAGGTAGCTTGAACCGCTTGCCACAAAGCATCACATCTGTATCAATTTCAGCTCTGGATTGAATGGAATTAAAATTCGGTTTGAGAAAAATATTCCCATAGTGTAGAGATATGTCCATGTTACTGTTCAAGAATTCTAAACGCAGTAAAGAAACTCTTCCAAAGATCCAGTGCAGTGACACGCAGGGCACCATACACCTCACTTAACGTCTTATTTTTTATATCTATGCCTTGACTCATTAGTATTTCTCCTTCATCCACCCCTGGTGTGACTCTGTGAATAACACAACCAGCCACATCATATCCCTCTGTAAAAGCTCTCTGTTGTGGATTGAACCCCTTCAATGAGGGAAATTTATCAATGAGCCCTGGATGTAAATTATAGATTTCATATTTTTCACATATTTGTTTAGGAATAATTCTCAGATAGCCATGCAGTGTTACAATCGGATTATTATACCTGGATAAAACATTCTCATAATTTACCACACTTGGTTTGGGTGGCAAATGCTGCCAGCAATGCATCATGTTGAGCTTGGTTGCCCTGAAAGTGGTCAACTCAACAAGCTTCTGATTAACGCCATCATTGTCGTGTTTGTTGTGCACAACACAATCAGGATAGACACCAAGTGCATTACTGAGATCATATATCTCAGTGCCCGTTTGCGAGAAAAATGTTACCCAAGGTCTCATCTGCGAATAATCTTCTTAAACATTGTAGTATTATATTTTACAAGATCAAGTTGATCATCAGTGAAGATATGTTCAATCAAGTCGGCTAGCTTTGTTGCAGGCTTGCTCTGCAAGCCATAATCTGCATCATATTTTAACCCATTGATGGCTGCAACAATGGGGTTGCTGGTATCACAACTTACAATGTTGTAGATATTTTTATCCACATAAAATCTAAATTCTTTAGCTAGAGAGCATCCCAGCAGGTGATGTGGTTTGTTCCATTCCCAAATTCCTGACTCAATTAAATCTGTAATAAATCTTTGTCTACCAGAACAAAACCGCTCCAGTTCTGTATTGCCCTCTCCAATGGCTTGATAGTAACTAAAGTCAAAGCTTATTGCAATCATGTCAGCTTCATATGACATGAAACGATAGCAATTCTTTAATTCCTGCCAACATTTGCCTTGCACTGCACCTATGGATTTTGTTAAAAAAGAGCTTTGCAGGTCTTTGGCTTTGTCTCTGAACCCCAGGTAGCTGACCATAGTCTCTTGTGAGTTCTCCAGAACATCTGGTATGATGAACATGTTGGGCTGCAGATCTTTAGCAGCTTCATAAAACATCTGTGGGTCAAAGGACTTGCCAAGTTCAAATATTGAGTTGTCGAGTAGCACTTCTCTGTTGTATACATGTCTGGCAGACTTGAAGTAATTGTAATAATCTGGATAACGTTCAAATAGATGCACTAATGCATAGTCAAAATCATTGTATGACTTGGATGCAGGTAATATGGATAAGGGAGATTCGTGGGATACTTTCATAGCATAATTATATTATACTTGTAAATAATACATATATCAACATGAGATATCCAAAATATCACGGACATTACCTTGGCATGGTAGTACAGAACAATGATCCGGAAAAACGTGGTCGTGTCAAAGTTTTTGTCCCACATATAACTCCAACAGTTTATAAGAAATGGGTAGAAAATAATAAAGATAAAAATTTTAAATTTATTGGAAAAAATTTAACCAATGACATCACAGACATAACAGAGGATCTTAAGAAAATATTACCCTGGGCTGAGATATCATCACCACTTGCAGGCGAAAACAGCAGCGGCAGATACAATGCCTTTAAGAATGTTGGCACAATAAGTGATTCCAGCAGTCTCAGCGGTGCAATAGATAATCCAAACAATAGCAACATAGATGTAGCAAAGATAAATTATTTTAGTCCTAACCTGGATAACATTGGTGAAAAACCTGGTAATTTATTTGATATATCTTATTACAAGCTCAAAGATGCTTTTAGTAATCCCAGCGAAACTAATGCTAATAACGCCAACAAATATAGCTACAATTATACTCCTGAATGCTACAGCAATTGTGCCAAGGGGTCCTTTCCAATTGTAAGTGTTGGTGCCCACGTGTGGGTCTTTTTTAACAACGGTAATCCTCTCAACCCTGTTGTGTTTGGTGCATCGTTTGGCACAGAAGATTGGAAGAGCATTGCCAGCATACCCACCACCAACGCACTGGAGCTTTCGGCATTGAATGCACCTGGTGTAGATTACCCAGGCACATATGAAAATAAGCCTTTACCCAATGCACAAGAGTATGACTACAATGTTGACATCTATAGAAACAAATATGTGATCAATCAAAAAGGTGGCACCATATCTTTCATCAATACAGACAATAGAGAGGTGTTAAAAATGACTCATTACTCTGGGTCGTTCAAGGAATTTAATAACTTTGCCAACATTGAATTGGCCACTAATAATGATCAAAAATTAGTTTTGAATGATCAATTTTTAACAGTTAAAGGCACCCGCAATGAATTTACACAGTTTGATTATGATTGCATCACACGTGGTGACAACTATAAAAAAATAGGAAATTTAAATAGAGATTTAAATTTGCAATGGAGAGAGATAGCAAGAGAAATTGCAAATGTAAAACAATTGTTTGATATACAAAGAGCAGACAAGTACACCTCGCAGAGTGGTATGTTATTAACATCACCCTTTCAATCCCGGGGAGGTGGCACACCAGGCAATTGCCCTGTATGCAACCAAGCAGTCAGTCAATACTTCACAGTTAACAATTCATATAATGAAAACTTTTCAACTGTGTTATTTCCTTCTCTAGCTGATAGCAGTGGTGATTTTATTTTTGGCAAATCAATTACTCCTGATGGCATTGTGAGTAGCATTGATTTTCCAGGCAACATGGGCACCCCTCAATATGTTTCTCCCATTGACAATTTGGTTGGATCAGCTGATGGTTCTACAGGCAGCAACAGACCAGGACAAATATTTGGTATATCTTGCCCTGCATGTGGTGGCACTGGACAGAGTCCCAGCTCACAAGGTGGCACATGGCCCAGAGACCAAAGAAAAGCAACTTTAAATATTTTAATTAAGAGCAAGTTGAAGGATCTGCTGGAGATTGAGAAACAGCTTGGTGCTGGTGGCAGCGAGATAGTAGAAATAACAAAACATAAAGTGGAGACCATTGGCACAGTGATGAATGACTTTGGTTCCATCAGAGTGGACATGAAGGGCAAGATGTATGTTTCAGATGTGCAAGTAGCAAAATATGGCGCATTCTATAACAGAACACCATCACCGTTGGTTGAGCTGGTGCATGTGGATGACCTGCCAGGAGGCAATTATACTATGAACGTTTGCAACAGATACAATGTGATGGTGGGTGCCGGTGGGTTGAATCTCAAGTCCTATGGACCTGTTAATATCAGCGGATCCTTAACAAATGTGGCAGGTGCACAGGTGAACATTTCAAGTGAGCTGGAAACAAACATTGATGGAGGCAAGAGACTCTCCCTGGTAGGTGACATTGTTAGTATCAGACAGCGCAACAAAGAACAGGTAGTAATAGAAGGCTCACTGGGTGTAACAAACAATTTAATTGTTGCTGGTGGCCTGCACGTTGAGGGTGAATTCACAGCCAATCATATCACCATGCCCACAGAAGTGCAGGCCACAGAACAAACACATTCCTTTGCAGCTGCAGCTACTGATGAGAGTAACATGAACGGTAAGATCATAGGGTTTGGTGTGCCAATGTCAAACTTTGCATCAGTAAAAAACCCCAAGGACAGATCTTATCAAGAAGGCAGTCCCAACACCACTGGTGCTCCTTATCTAGGCTTTACAGATTATAATGAGAAATGCGGTAGATTGAAGAAAGATGAAGTTATAGGCTACATAACTGGCACAATAGGCTGGATACCTCATCCAATTACACCAAATGCGTTCATACCAGTAACAGCAGGAACTTTGCCTGGTACCCTGGGGTTTGTTGAAGTAAGAGCTGCAAACATTGTTACTGCTGCAGGTGGCACCAGTGATGTACCTGTATTTGGTTCAGGCCCAGGAAGCGCTCTCAATGTTAAGGGATGTGTCAAGGGAGCCGATACCGGCAGTGGTGGTGTTGATGCCATGCAGATGCCCATAGTTGTATATGGCACAGGCAGAGACAGAGACAGCATATATGTTGAGAAACATTCCCACATGTTCAAGGGATTGCCTTCATCTTTGACTGAAACCAATTCAAAGACAAGAGAAAAAATTTCTGGCAAACTATCACCAGTTAATGCCGAACCAGTATCAAACTACAAGAAGTAACCGGTTAATTTTTATTATCTTTTATCCAGTCGCTTCTGTGATTAGTAACCCAGTCCATCAACGCTCGCTCAAACCCCACATCAGATCCTTGTTTCTCTGACATGCACCATTTGTTTTTCAATATCTCCTCACGCTCTTCACTGAAGCGTTTGTAAAGAGCGGTACTATCTACTGTAAGATGTGCCGATGACAATGAAGCCATCATGTGTATATTTAATTTATTCTTGAAGTTTCTTCTTGAGACCATCAAAAATAGTTTGATTTGTTTCAATGGCTTGTGGCTTGAGCACATCCAATATCTTGCACACCACATCTATGTGAAGCATTTTTATGTAATCCATATGCACTGTGCCAAATGTGGATAGAAACCTATCTGCAATAAAATATAATATTGCATGCTCATCTTCTGTTAGACTATCTATGGTGCTTTGATATATCATAGCTCCACATCAGCAAAAACATTTTCAGAAATACTTGTGTCGCGAGCGCCAATCTTATATGCACCTATTTCTGTTTCTTGTGGAGCCACCTGCACCTTGCTGCTATCCAAATAACTGTTGAGCCAACCAGAGATAGGATTTTCCTTTTGATTAAAAATCTTCTTATAACCAAGCGACCGCAATCTGGTATCACAAAGCCATTTGGAGTATCCACCAAGAACATCTGCATTGAGACCTAGCAAGCTGCCTTTGCTGAACAAGTATTGTGCCCACTCCATTTCACTCTTAGCAGCATTTTCATAAACTTCATAAATTCTGTCTTCACTCTTTTTTACAACAGATGTGAAACCTTCCTTGTCTTCTTCTTTTAATATCCTTATAAGATTTTGTGTTGTTGCAAAATGCAGTGCTTCATCTCTTTGAATAAATTTTATAATCTTGGCATTACCCTCCATCTTGCCTCTGTAACCAAAATAAAATGAACAAGCGAAGCTCACATAAAACACAAGGCCTTCCATGCAATTGATGGCAAGAATACAATTGAAAATGCTCTCTTTGGAGTTTCTATCTTTACTGGAGTTAAGAATTTTATCAAAATTTTCACGTATGAGTGATGCGCGATTTACAATCTCTTTATCTTCCATGATGCTGTCAAAGAAAGCTGATGCATCTGGATGAACATTGTTGAGCAGATAGGAGTAGCTGTAGCTATGAATGCCTTCAAATCTCTGCCATGTGTTCATGCATATTTCCAATTCAGGGTTTGATACATGATCTTTTAGAGAATGGATTGATCTGGACAGCATGCTGTCTCCCAAAGTTTGAAATTTTAGATTAGTATCAAAAACAAAACGCTCCTCTTTTGTTAATTCCTTATAATCACCACGATCCTTTTGCAGACTTATTTCATGAGGCCACCAGAAGAACTCTTCCTGCTTTTTAAACAGTTCAAAGAATACAGGGTACTTGAATTTGTCGTAACGCTGTAAATTGAGATCTTCACCAAAAAACAATGGTTGTTTGGTATAATCTACATTCCTTAAATTGAGTACACTCTTCATGACAATCTATTATATACTTATAGTTTGCAAGCTCCACTTGCACAATCTGATTCTTTGTTCATGGACTGCTCTCTGTCACCATCATCTGTGTTGTTGTAATACAAGGAAATAAGCCCTATGCTGTATGCATACATGATCTCCTTCATGACCTTGCTATCAGGCAACACGTTATTGGCATAATGCGCATAATTGTAATATATGTTGGTTGAAATTGCCATGTCCAAGTACTTCTGGATGACAGCATTTATGTTGATGATATCTGTGTTATTCTCAAAAGAGAAAGCAAGTTGGTAGTAAGATTCAAATTTGCCTATGCCTGGCACCAACACAGGCAGCTTGCCCATCTTAGAGGCTTTGTATGTTATCAATGATCTGACTGGTTCAATGCCATTAGTAGAGCACTGAATGACAGAACTAGATTCACAAGGCATAACACATGACAGAGTCGAATGTCTCAATCCATGCTCTTTGATCTCTTTTCTCAATGCTTCCCAATCCAGGGAAAGCTTTCTTTTAACAATGTCATCAACTTTTTTCTTGTATGTGTCTATGGGCAATATGCCCTGAGCATATTTTGTATTATTGAACTTCTCGCAACGACCTTTTTCTTTGGAGAGAGTCAAACTGGATTTGAGTAGATAGTATTGAAAATGTTCCATCCATTCATCAACAAGAGATAAAGCTGACTTGTCAGAATATTTCTTTTCATTTCTGGCTAAAAATGCAGCGAAATTAGTAATGCCTATTCCTAAGCTTCTGCGTTTTTTGGTAAAATTAGCTGCAGCTTTATTGAAATACGTTTGAACATCAATAATTTCCTCCAAGAATCTAACAACCAAGTCACATGTCTTCTCAAGATCCTTCCAATCTTTGATCTCCAGCATGTTGATGGCAGACAAGATGCACATGCCTATTTCAGCTTCAGGATCATTATAATCATTGAGAGGTATGGTGGGGTGAATAACTTCTGTGCACAAGTTGCTCATGGTCACCTTGTCTGACCATGCACCATGTTCATTTGCTGTATCCACATTAAGAATATAAATTCTACCTGTCTCAACACGTTCTTTGACTATCAATCCAAACAATTTTCGTGCTGATATTTTTTTCTTTAGCTTTATTTTTTTGCTCTCTTCATGCTCTCTATACACCTTGTCAAACTTGGGTGTGCCCCAAGCTTCCCATAGTTCAGGCACTTCATGAGGAGAGAACAGAGTGATCTGTTCATCCTTCAATACTCTGTCATAAAACATCTTGGACATGCCCACTGTATAATCAAGTTTTCTCACTCTATTATCATCAGTCCCTGCGTTGTTCTTGAGAACAACAATATCCTCTATCTCATAATGCCACCACTGAATGTTAGTAGTGGCTGAACCACCCCTCAATCCATTCTGCTGCCATGCTTTGACTGAGGCTTCAAAAATCTTTAAAAACGGAATAACACCTGTGTGCACAACTTCACCATTGTTGACTGGTGCACCAATGGCTCTTATCTTGGAGACATCAATGCCAATTCCACATCTACTGGCAGTGGCAATGGAGACAGCTGTGCCAGATGCTGTGATTGATTCTTTGTTGTCCTCCACACCTATCAAGCAGCAGCTTGCATAACTTTTCGAATTGGTACGCACACCTGCCATGATGGGGGTGGGCAAGTTAATCTTGTGCCTGGATATGGCATTATAAAATCTTTGCACATATTCCAGTCTTGTTTCTTTGGGGTAATTTATAAAAGCATATGCAGCAATGAGAATATAAGCAAACTGGGGTGTTTCATAAATTACATCTGTGACCCGGTTCTTAACCAGATACTTGTCACACAGCTGCTTGATACCAGCATATGTAAACAGAAAGTCGCGGTCATGATCAATAAATTCGCCAATCTTGTTTATTTCATCTTTTGTGTATCTCTCTAAAATTGCCTTGTCATAAATTTCTTTTCTTAGCCCAGTATAGATCACGTCAATTAGTCTTGGTGCATGCTTGCCACCCCACACATCTTTTCGTAACTGATAATTAAGAAGTCGACCAGCCACAAATTGATAATTTGGCTTTTCAAGAGAAATTAAGTTTGCAGCTGATTCAATTAATACTTGATGAATGTCACATGTGGAGATGTTTTCAACAATGTTCAGTTTGGCATTGATCTCCACTTCAGATAAACTAACACCAGATATGCCTTCTGTGGCCCACAGAATGACCTTATTAATTTTTTCAATATTAAATTTTTCTAATACACCATCTCTTTTTTTGACATAGGTTTGTGAACTCATGAGTATTTTTACTTAGTACAATAACGCAACATACAGAAAGTATTTATTTGTTTTTATCGTTGCTGTAGTTAGTTAGTGCTGATTTAATAAATTTTTTTGTTGTTGTATTTTGTATATTTTTATTGCTCAAAACATAAATAGAAAAATATCCATACGATTGAAAGCCACTTTCAGTATTGAGAACCTTTGAATAAAGATCATCCATGTTTATTTTTGAATCAGTCAAATTGTTCAAATATTCACCATTGATTGGATAGATGCCCCGGTTTAAAAAAGCATAACAATCATCACACTTCAGGTTGTATTTGGTCAGAAGGTTATCATAAAAATTCTTAGTTAACTTGATGCTATGGTCTGTGCCCAGGTCATCCAATTGCTTCAACAGGGGTAAGTATTTATTTTTAAATGCAATCCTTATGCCTTTAAAAAATTTAGGCTCCAACGGCTCATTGGGAACAAAATGAATGACACTAATTGGATTGAAGTTTTTATTTATGACCAGTCTTTTTTGATCATACAGATTTTTAATCTGAAATCCCAGCATGCACAAGGGGTAATCTGTATCAGAGAGATAAGAGAACTCTTCTACATCGAGCGGTTGCTCACAGAGATTCACATCTAATAATGCCATAGGCGTATTATATGAACAAATATTTGTAGATCAACACTATTAATGAACTCGCTTCAAAAAATCTGTGATTAGAACCACCAAAAACGATGTTATGGAAGCAAGTACTGCTGTGGTCAGAGCAATTCTAAAATTCCACATGTTAGTTGACTCTGATCTTTTGCGACCAAATTCACTTGTTATTTGCACTGTAATGCTGTTGAATTTTTCTGTTACCACATCTGTAATATTTTTAAACTTGAGCTCTATCTCTCTCTCCAATCCATCGATCTTCTCATCCACATGCTGCAAGCATGTTTCCACATGTTCTGAGTGCGCTTTAAGTTTGCCAGTGAGCTCTGATAATTGTGTTGTAATTGCTGGTTTGCCGTTGCCCTGAAAAACAACCTTGTAAACCTCTTTTACCTCATCCTGAAGCTTTTTTACATTTAATATGGGGCTGTTTTTCTTCATATTACTTGATTTGAAATGAGTAAGACAATATGCCTTTGGGCAGGCTGTACACTTTGCCTCTCACATTGCCATTGGCTTCCTTGGTGACAATTGTCATTCTGTCTTGTGTAACTATGGGGCCATTGATGATCTCTGCAGTGCCCAGATTGAGACTGTAGGTCTTGATGCCCTTCATGACATCAAATACATTTATTGTATTTTTACCTGCAAGTACTGCAGAATATAACTTGTTCACAATAAGTACTTATTGTTGTTAAATCACTAATTTTAATAAATATATAAAATATGGCCGACATAGTATCAAAAATCTTAGTCCGACAAGGAACAGATGTTCAAAGAAGAACAGCTAATTCTGGTGGTATCATATTCAGTTCTGGTGAGCCTGCATACTGCACAGATACAAGGAGATTGTTTATTGGTGACGGGACTACTAAAGGCGGCACTGTAGTGGGCAGCAGAAACTTGGGCATAGTCAGTGCATTATTTGGATCATCGACAAACGGGTTCACTAGTGAAGCTATTGCACTGTTCAATGCACAGGGTGCATCAGTTGGTGACTTTTTGTATGACAAAGCCACAAGAAACATATATTCACTTTCTGCTGTGACAGCTTTTCCTCCTCTATCCACCAATCTGGCAAAGTATGATTCTGTGGTTGTCATCAACACAGATCAATTCCAATTGATCAACAACTCAGTATTGACAATAAAGAGTGGTGGTGTAAGAAAGGAACAGCTGTTTTTTGATGTGGTTGATGGTGTATCACTAGAAAAAACAGCATTCAATCAGCCCATCCGCATCAAGACAGGCGGGGTGCAAAATTATCATTTTTCCAACCCCCCTGCTTTCACTGTGAAGGGTAATAGCCAGAGTACTGATGCAGCATTGAATGACATCTTTGTATATGAGAATCATTTGGTAGGTAGGACATCACTATCAACTTTAACATCCATTCCATTCTCCACAGTGGTGGGTGGTGGCTTGAACAGTGACAATGGTGTAGATATTAATGGCAATTCTGTTTCTCTGGATTTAACCTATTTTAGAATTACTCCTGACCCGATCAGAAGACTTACTTTTGTTTCTGCTACTTCTGCTCACAGTGATTTCAGTATAAATGGCACTACAACTACAAAAGCAATTACCATCAATGGCAACACAACCATGAACACTGGTGCTCTTGTGAACAATGGTACAACAAATCTCATTGGTGCTGCAAATGCAGGAGTGCTTCGAGTCAACACAAATCTGGTTGTGTCAACAATTTTAGCGGACAACATGGTCACCATAAAAGCACCTGCACGCGTGGAGGGCAACCTTGAGGTGAATAGCACATCCACAAACTCAATCACTGGCAACATTAATGTGACAGGAGGCATAAGTACCACTGCAAACAGCAGTGTCGGTGGCACACTCACTGTGACAGGAGATGTTGTAGCATTCTATACTTCCTCAGATCTCAGATTAAAAGAAGATTTGAATGTATTGCAAGACCCTCTGGATAAAATCGGCAGTCTTGTTGGATACGAATTCACATTCAACTCCAATTCTCCTGCACATTTAAAAGGCAAGAAAAATTATGGGCTCATTGCACAAGATGTGGAGCGAGTGCTGCCTCTGTCTGTTGAACACAGAGCAGATGGCTATATGGGTGTAAATTATGAATCTGTCATACCATTGCTTGTGGAGTCTATCAAGGCACTGCAAACCAAAGTGAATAATCTACAGGATGAAATACGAAAAACTAGTTAAGTCTTTACTGGAAGATTTTAATGTATTTCCTGGCACTCAGACAGCTGTAAATTCAGGACCAGACATGGGAATGACATCTGGTGATATACAGAACACATTTCCAAGTAAAATGAGCACAGTAAAAATTAAATTACCAAAAAAGAAGATTAAGAAGTCAAAAAAAGATTAATTACACTCTTCACACGCTTGCCCACCTGGGTTGCCCATTTGCTGTTTTGCAATTCTTTTGCTGCAGCTTTATAATCTTTGGCAAGGATAAAATCTTTTGTTTTAATAAATTTGCTTAATCTGGCATATCCCATGTTGAAAGAAAGATCCAGCACTGCCAGCTTCATGTTCTTGGGCAGCGAATCAAAATTGGGCAACCATTGCTTTGCATCTTTGTATGCAATGTTAATTGTAATTTTAAATATCTCTCTTATCTGGTCGTCTGTGAGGTCAATGACACCTGCCTTGGCATCATTATAATTAACACCCACCTGCTGCAGAATATTCTTTGCATCAGGTCTCATCAAGTTCAATCCAATGCCTATGGTGGGTATGCCCAAACTATCTTTGTACACATGTGGCTTATAGCCTTCATGTTCTTTGACAAAATTGAAGATGTCGTCAAAAGTGAGCTTGGTATCTGTTGCCCTTTGCATTATGGCAGGTGGTGGCAGTGGAGGTGCATCTGCAACTGCTTCCATGAGTTCTTCAACAAGCTTATTAAATTTCACCTAATTATTTAATTTAAAACAGCCACCTTTACAATTTTAGGATTATTATTTGCAAAGATCAATGCATCTCTTTTGTTGGTAAAAAACACATCAATCACAGGTAGCTTGCCACAGGATGCTGTCCTCTGTTTAACTGCAGTACCTGTGTCAACAGCCCTGACCAAGCCTATGTTGGGTATGATCACATCTGACTTGTAAGGTATGATTCTGGGGTCTACGGCTATGGAATCACCTTGTTTGAGAGTATAACCAGTGGAGCTCCTGAGTCTGCTACTGTCACTGTCAGTGTCTCCACCTTTGGCCCAATACACTGTGAGACGCACAGTCAGTACTCTGTAGTTGTTTGTTTTAGGAATCAAATTGTCCATGTACTGTATACCATCATTCTTGATGGTAATATTTTTTGCCACTTCTTTCTCTCTGCTAAATGTCAACCCGTTAAGATCTTTCTTCAGTTCGTTCAATCCAATCCTAGTCTTCTCTTTGAATGATGTGATGCTAATGGGGGTAGCTATGAAAAGCACCATCAACATTAATATTAGCTTGTTTGTTTTTGTTTTTGTTATCATAAAAAGTGCCAAATATGGCAGAGCATTTAACCGGTAACTTAAATGTTTATTATTTATCCAGTTTAACTGATTCCCAGGGAAAGTCAAGCCAGATGTTATCATCAAAACGTTTTATGTAAAAATTTGGAACATAACTTGTGGACTCTTTTATGTACAATGTGGCAAATTTGTAATGTGTAAATTGTTGCAATTCAAAGAAACTATTTAGCTCCATTATAGTTTTGCCTTTATCGGACAAGTCATCAATTATAATGACTCTTTTGTCACGGTATTTTGTGACAAATTTAATGCCCAGTGTTTGATCAAACGCTATCTCTCCTGGCACATTGTCATCTGTGTAGCTTCTTATGCCAAAATTATATATGGGCACATTTAATATGTGTGAAATGATCACACTGGGCACCAGTCCACCTCGACCTGCAGAAACAATGACATCACAGGAATCTATTTTATCTGCCAACAATTTGCAATCCCGGGTGATGTCTTGCCAGGCCAATGTGGTTCGCATCAAACGATTGTATTATAGTTTATCAATAATGCTAGTTACATCTTCAAGTGTTTTCTTCAAAGATGGTGCAATAAAAAGATAGTCTTCCTTTAATCCTCTGGCAGCCTTGTTGGCAAGATTGGATAAATCAGTAGAAATCTTCTTCTGCATGGAACTGACTTCTTCATTCTCACTTCTGGCTTGGGGATATTCCTTGGGTGCATACAAATATGAGTCAGTGTTGCGCTCAGTGTTGTTGATGCCCAGGCTTGCATAGGACTCTATTATAGCTTTTGTATCTCTGTTCACTTAAATATTTATGTGAGTGGCAATGAAAAAAAGCTTAAAGCTGCTCAATTAATAATTAAACACGCTGATCTGTACAAAATATGTGAATGTTGTGAGTCCATAATTTTATTTTCAGACATATTCTGTCCACTTTGCGAGGGTTACAGATTCAATGACAGTCTGCAAGACATAGAAAAGTTGGCTCTTGTGTTGGCAAAAAAAGATAAAACAGACATCCTACCTCGCAACGTTATCTAGAGGCATGCATTGATTCAAATATTTGGAAAGCAGAATAACTTTTTTCATTATTTCTTCTTTTCTGTATGGCTTCTTCTCTTTCTTGGCTTGCATGTACAGGTCAAGAATTTGATCGGCAGTAATTTTCTTTCCACTTGTCATGTTAATACTTATTTTATTAGTAGTTGCTTTTCTTGCATGCCTCAATAAAAATATGTATGTCAAACATCAATCCACTCACCCTTCAAGAACATGTTGCAACCTTTACTGCCGAATACGAGAAGTTTTGGCGGTAATAATGCTGCAGGAACACGCACACGCAAAGCACTTCAGGAAGTGATTAAATTTGCCCGTGAAGCCCGCAAGAGTGTTCAAGAAGAAAAAAATAATCGCAAAGCTGCTAAGAAATAATTCTCTTATTGCTTTAATCCCAGCTGTCGCTTCCGTTCATTTCTGTGAACGGAGGTGATAGTTTGGATCACTTCTGATGCACGTGTGAATGAGTCGACTGTCTTGTAGATGGCATCAACAATTTCGTAGGCAGCATGTATGGCCTTGCGTTCACTGTTGATATCTTCCAAGGAAATCTTCTGTTCTTTCTTTTCCTTGTGTTCTTCATTTTCAGTTGCAGGTGGTCTTGTGGGTGCAGTGTTCAATGGTTTGGATTGTGTTACAACAGGCACTGCAGGCACACCTGGGCTGGTGTATGCTTCAAATATGAGATGACAATCATTGTTCACTGTTAGTATTTATGTTATCTAATGAATAAATACCATATATGGCAGACGTGGCAATATCTGAATTACACACTTGGATGCTGTAGCCTGGTCTTACTTTAACTTCATGTTCTGGTGTTAGGCTGTTAATTATATCACTTGCGAGATCTGCCAGCATCTGCGCGTTGCTTGCGAGCATTTACAAACTGTAGCGCTCATGCATACCATTGTAGCATGTGGTTATTTGTTATCAAATGCTTTCTGCACAAACAATGCACTCTGACGCTCCAACACCTTCTGCACATATTGACATTGCGATTGGCCTCCTAATTTATCAATTATGTCTGCACACTCTTTCAGGGAAAGCTTGTTAACTTTCTTAATCTTCTTTTTTTCGGCCATGTTATTATTTAATTGTTGCATTATGATAATATATAAATAAATAGTTCAGTGAAAATCATTCTAGAAACTAACATAAAGAAGAACGACAAAACCAGCGATTCATTATCAGTTGCATTGGAATCTGATGAAATAGTGAAGATTGCCAACAGCAAAGGTATTCAAGCTGCAAACAATGCCATTGACAAGTTTGTGCAGAAGTACACTACTGATCTCAAGGGCAAGCTGGCCAGCGTTCTTAAGAGCTAATTCTTTTTAAAATAGTTGCACACAAATCCGCGTGTGTAAAGCCATAAATAATACATATGGCAGATGTGACGATATCCAATTTACCGACAGGTGCACCGGCCGGAAATGCATTGTTGCCATACAGTCAAGGTGGCAATACACTCAGTGTACCTGTATCTGCTTTGTTTCAGAATGCAGGCAATATAGGTATTGGGACAGCAATTCCTGTTATAAAGCAGGAAATTGTTGCCAGTGGATCAGGTATTGTAAGAACACTAGCTTTAACAAATTATAATAATGAACCTGATGTAGGCTCAGTATTAGAATTTAGAAATTCTATCCTTAACAATGTAACCTGGCTAGGTGCAAACATTCAATCTGTTCGTATAGGAGCAACTGCCGGACACGCATTAGTTTTTAATACAAAAAGAGATGGTCAAACTTTTGAGGTAACAACAGAGGCTATGCGTATATCACAGGGCAATGTGGGCATAGGTACTGCAACACCTACATCTAAGCTTCATATAAGTGGAGATGCCAGAGTTACCGGTGATTTAAAAGTTGACAGCGGCTACATTGACACCTCAGGAACAACTGTGTCTCTGGCCAACAATGCATACATAGATTTTCCTCTGGCCTCTGGCTTGCTCATTGTCAATTGCATGACTATAGATGGATCAGTTTCTGCCTACTTGGTTGGAGGCACTGGTGTGGTACGTCTGGGCACATCCATTGGCAATCCACCAGGCACTGTCACCTTTGTGAATGCCGACCCTCCCTTCTATCGCTTCACCAACACATTTGGAGTCACACAAAGTTTTAGTTTCTGTTTCATAAAGACGCGGTCATATGCTTAAACAATATGAATCCCATTGTGCACATGGCCATGGAATATAAGAAATGCAATTACAAGAACAATGTTCGAACAGTAATTCCCTCTGTGATGCTCAACAGCATTGTGGAGTTGAGCAATTCAGTTGCACAATTGCCTGGTGATGTGTGTGAAGTGGGTGTGTGGCGAGGAGCTGTTGGCATTATTTTCGGAGAAATATTTAAAGACAAAACTGTGCATCTTTTTGATACATTTGAGGGCATACCATTCCATGATGAAATATATGACAATACACACAGGCAAGGTGATTTTGGCCGGCAGGATGAGCATGGACGGGGGCATACAGAATATGAAGAAGTCAAAGACACCCTGTCCATCTACCCCAACATATTGATTCACAAAGGTGTATTTCCTCATGAAACAGCGCAAGTTGTTGCAGATAAAAAATTCTGCTTTGTGCATCTGGATGTGGATGTGTATCAGTCTTACAAGGAATGCTTGGAGTTCTTCTATCCCAGAATGGTGGAACAAGGATTAATACTGCTGGATGATTATAAGTTTTCTACTTGTGCAGGTGCCACAGTGGCCATAGATAACTTCTGCACAGAAAATAACATCAAGCTACATACCCACCATCATCAGTACTACATGCAAAGAATCAATTCATAAGCCATAAATTTCCTATATGGGCCATATAGGATATTTGGCAAAAAAAATTATAAAAAAATTTGGCATGCACCTATATGATTCTGAAACTTTTTATTGTGTATGTTCAAATTCCCGTACTGGGGTCTATATCCCCGTGCAGGTTTTAGAACCCCTTGTCGGTTTCTGAAACACATACTGTATCCAGATACCATGGACGAGCATTGAAGACCACCTCTTGATCCACTGCACCCAACCATGCATGTTCACCTTCAATGTAACGCTCCATGTGTTTCTTTCTGCTCAAGAAGTACTCTGCAGCTGTTAATGTCTTAACGATTGTATCATTCATCTGTACCTCCTATTGTATCGGCTATTGATCTATCAACAATATGTATTATGGGCTTGGCAGGACTTGAACCTGCAACCAAAGCATTATGAGTGCTCCGCTCTGACCATTGAGCTACAAGCCCCACACATTAGCTGTCCAATGTCTCGTACCGCTTCAATGCCTCATCAATGCTGCAGCAAGTCCAAGCCGTGATGCCCCACAATGAAGAGCCTGGATACGTTTCAGCAGGTGCAATTGCCATGCCACCCATTGTATACCCATTGTGTCTGCCAATCTTCACCACCTCATAATTGTTGAGGCTACTACCCATTCTGGTCTGTTGATAGATGGCCCTCTTACCTTCTCTCTTCAATTGGTTGTAAACAAAGCCCTTCTTCTTAAACTGCGTTGGTATCGTTTTATATTCTGTGGTTTCTGTATTCATCATACCTCTGATTGTACAGGCATTAAGCCAATTGCTCAAGCTCTTGCCGACGCGTGGTATCAAGTACTGCACCCTCAGACACATATGATGCAAGCAAGTGCTCCACCAACTGCCTGAGCGTGCCACCTTCATATTGA
>Ga0247831_1000810_pt1 | contig 66253 bp, 54 predicted proteins | sample LaCruzMarch2015__9_FD_192406 | JGI IMG/M metagenome (GOLD analysis project Ga0247831, IMG submission 192406) | Freshwater microbial communities from meromictic Lake La Cruz, Castile-La Mancha, Spain - LaCruzMarch2015_1m | ecosystem: Environmental > Aquatic > Freshwater > Lake | place: Spain...
AATATAATAGTCTCGTTGCGATAGCACGACTAAATATAATAGTCTCGTTGCGATAGCACGACTAAATATAATAGTCTCGTTGCGATAGCACGACTAAATATAATAGTCTCGTTGCGATAGCACGACTAAATATAATAGTCTCGTTGCGATAGCACGACTGAATATAATAGTCTCGTTGCGATAGCACGACTGAATATAATATTTCGTTATAATGTGCTATTTATTTGTGGAAATGGTATATCTGTAAAAATAATTTTTGCTAAACGATTGGCTTCGTTGAGGGGTTGGTAGTGATATTTGGTGAGAACTGTTTGAGTGGGGCAGAGGATTTTGGCAAAATTTTGCTGTTCTAGCTGTTGATGAAAAAGACGATGTTTGGTTTTGGTAATTTGAGAATGGCTAAAAATATAAACAGGTTTGCCTGTAGAAAGACTTTCAGAAATCATCGACACAGAATCGCCAGTGATTGCCAAAAAATCAGCCTTTGCTAAGGTTTGCAAATAATAATTACTACCGCTTTTTTGCCAGTTGATAAAAATAATTTTCGTTTGTTGTTGCAAAAAATTATTGATAGCAAAATCGGTTCTTTTGCTGTTTAAAACCAGTAAATTAGCCTGCATTTCGTTGGCGATTTTTACCATTTGTTGGTATAGTGTGGTAAAAATTTCTAGCGAAAAATTATGCTGTTTGGCAAAAGATCCGCCAACTAAAAAAGCGATAGTTGGCTTTTGTTGCTCGATTTGATTAAGAAAATTTTTATCAAAACTCAGGTTGTTGATTTTTTTTGTATCAAAATTAGCAAGCCCGCCTAAACTTAATAAAACATTTTTTTCTGTGTGTTTTGGATTGTCGTGGCTAGGTAGAATGACCCAATCAAATAAAGCAAATGGCAGTTGCGGATTCATTATTTGAATGAGTTTGGGAGTGGGCAAGCATTGTTTTTTGGCTTGCTTTTGCAAATATAAGGCAAAAATTGCCGATCTTCTGCCGGCGGTGATGATGTGCGATGGAAAATAGCTAAATTGTTGAAAAATATTTTTATTTTTTAAAAAATGCAAGCAAAAATCAATTCCCAAAGTAAAGTTTGGCATATTGGCTAGCCAATTATATTGTAGATAAATTTTTTCTTGACTTAAACCGCTATGATTTGCCAAGGCAAGTGCCTGACTGGCTGTGCCTGGCCGGTGATCGAGCAGTAGCCAAATATCTTTTTTATGTGGCATATTTTTTTTGCAATTCTAAAGCAACATTTTTTGAAACAAAATCGCTGGTTTTGCCACCGAGTCTGGCAACTTCTTTCACGAAACGAGAGGCGGTAAAATGATGTTGCTTAGATGCTGGCAAAAAAATTGTTTGAATGTTGGCATTGAGGGTAGAATTCATACCAAACATTTGAAATTCGTATTCGAAATCAGAAACCGCTCTCAAGCCCCTCACAATGGCGATTGAGTTGTTTTGTTCGGCAAAATCAACCAATAAACCGCTAAAAGAAGTAGTAAAAACTGTTTTTTCTAGGTGGTGAGCAGTGATTTCTTGTTGAATTAATTTTATTCTTTCTTCTGCTGAAAATAAAGAATTTTTGACATTGTCATAAGCAACGGCAACGATTAGTTTATCAAATAGTGCATTGGCTCTTTTGATAATGTCAAGGTGTCCAAAAGTGATGGGATCGAAACTTCCTGGATAAATTGCGATTTTGTTGGTCATAATTTTTTAAGAGTTGGTTTAACTTCAAGAATTGGGGCGATATTTTTGATGATTTTACCAGCGATTGGTGCTGCCACCATGCCGGCGGTGTTGAAAATGTTGTTTGGTCGGTCAAATAAAATATAAACCAAATATTGTGGCTTGCTTATCGGAAATATGCCAACAAAAGAAGCTAGAGTTTGTCTTTCGTTATAACTGCCGTTTTCTGCCCTATCGGCTGTGCCAGTTTTGCCACCAACTTCGTAGCCTTCGACATTAGCGAATTTGCCGGTGCCGTTTTCGACTACATTTCTTAACATTTTTTTGATGTTTTCGCCAGTTTCTGGGCTAATGACTTTTTCGTTAGTTAATTTATATTGATTTTTAATAAAAGTGGGCGAAAGTAAAAAACCGCCATTAACCATTGCCGAAGCGGCCATGGCAAAATGTAGCGGGGTGGCTGCCAAACCATGACCGTAAGCGATGGTAAAAAGATTGATTTCTCGCCAGTTTTTCGGGTAAAGAGGCCTGCCTAAGCCCGGAAAGTCGGCAGTGATTTTTTGTAAAAAACCTAATTTTGTTAAAAATTCTTGTTGAGCTTTGACTCCAAATTTTTCGGCAATTTTGATGGTGCCGATATTAGAAGAATAAGCAAATATTTGTTGCACATCTAAAATTTCTTGATGAAAATCGTGATCTTTGATAGTGAATCTGCCATATTTTATTGGTTCTTTTACAGAAAAAGTGGTGTTTAAATTGATTAGTTTTTTTTCTAAAGCCAAGGCATTGGTAAAAAGCTTCATAACCGAGCCGAGCTCGTAAACACCGTTGGTTATCATATTAAATCGTTGCTCTGAATTGGCCTCGCTTTGCAAGTTTGGATCAAAAGATGGCAACGAAGAGAGGGCTAAAATTTCGCCAGTGTTGACATTGAGAATTAATCCACCCACATTTTTGGCTTTAAATTGTTGTTTGGCTTTGGTAAGTTCGTCGTGTAAAATATCTTGCACTCTGATATCAAGAGAAAGGTAGACTGGTTGATTGTTGAGTAGTTGCTTGTTGTATTGCATTTCGATGCCAGAAAGGCCTTTGCGATCAGAATCGGTATAGCCTACATAATGGCTTACAATTGATTTTTGCGGATAAATTCTGATTAAATCTTCTTCAAAAATTAAGCCAGCAATTTCTAGCTTTTTTACTTGTTCGACTTGCGACGGAGTGAGGTTTCGTTTGATTAAAATTTGTTGTTTATTTTTTTTATTATCAACAATTTTTCGTAGCAATTCTTTTTCTGAAATTTCGTTAAAAATTATTGGCAAAGTTTTGGCAACAAAATTGGGATTTCTGATTAAATTCGAGCTAAGATAAAGAGATTTTGTTTTTAAATCGGTGGCAACTAAAATGCCGTTTTTATCGTAGATATCGGCTCTAGAGTTGAGTTTGTTATTATTGTAAAGGGTGTTGATTTTTTTATCGTGGCTACCAAAACCTAATGCGACCATTTTGATAATGATAAACACAAATATTAAAATGATCGCAATAAAAACAAAGCCAAGACGAAAATAAGGAATTTGGCTGTGATTCATTAGGTTAGCTTCAATTCTGCAACTAGATTTTTAACGGCTGTAACGGATTTGTTAAACTCTTGTTGTTCGCTTTCGTTTAATGGTAATTCGATAATTTTTTCAACTCCGTTTTTACCGATTTTTGCTAAAACCCCGATATATAAATTATGCACTCCATATTGACCAGAAAGATAGGCAGCTACTGGCAATATGTGGTTTTTATCAAATAAATAACTTTCTGCCATAGCGATTGCCGAAGAAGCTGGTGCATAAAAAGCCGAACCAGTGCCAAGAAGTTTCACGATTTCTGCCCCGCCATCTCTGGTTCGTTGAATGATTTGAGCTATTTTTTCTGCAGTGATGAGATTGGCTTTAATCATATCTGACAAAGGAACTCCAGAAACTGTTGAGTAGCGAATTAAAGGAACCATAGTGTCGCCATGTCCGCCAAAAACACAAGTTTGAATATTTTTTACCGAAACATTAAGTTCTTGAGCCAAAAACAAAGACATTCTGGCAGAATCTAAAACCCCAGCCATACCAACAACTTTATTTGTGGGTAGGCCAGAAGTTTTTTGCAAGGCATAAACCATTGCATCTAGCGGATTGGTGATGACGATAACAAAAGCTTGTGGGCAATATTTAGCAATATTTTCGCCAACGGTTTTAATGATGGCGGTGTTGGTGTTTAAGAGATCGTCTCTGCTCATGCCGGGTTTTCTGGCTATGCCTGCAGTTACAATTACTACATCGGAATTGCTAATTAAAGAATAATCGTTGCTACCAATAATTGAGCCATCGCAACCCTCGACCACACCAGATTGCACCAGGTCAAGAGCTTTGCCAGAGGCGACTCCAGCATTAACATCTATCAAAATAATATCACCAAGATTTTTCAGAAAAGCAAGATGAGCTAAGGTTCCGCCAATATTGCCAGCACCAATGAGGGCGATTTTATTTTTTTTTATCATATTTTATGTTAAATTTTTGTTGAAAGGAAGAAAAGAAATAATTTGTTGAAAAACTTGTTGTGGGCTTTGCTCGCCGTTGATAATTTTAATGGATGAATTTTGTTTTGCTAGATCTAAAAAGCCATTTCGAGTTTTTTGCCAAAAATCTAGAGGCATTTGATCGTAATGATTTTGTTGATTTTGGCGATTTTTTATTCTATTTAAAGCAATTTCTGGAGAAATATCGATAAGAAAAGTGATATGAGGCTTGATGCTAACGAACTGATCGCAGAAAAAATCAATTATTTTACTATCGATACCCATGGCAAAGCCTTGATAAACATAGCTTGAATGAATGAATCTGTCAGAAATAATGTTGATATTTTGTTGTAGATTTGGTTTGATGATTTTTTTTATATGTTCAAATCTGCTGGCAAAATTTAGTAATAGTTGAGTTTCTTTTTGTAGAGGCTCTGAGCGATTTTTAAGCAGAATTTCTCTGATTTCGTTGCCAACATCTGAGCCACCTGGTTCTTTGGTGAGAAGGCAGGGCATGTTGTTTTGCAAAAAGAAATTATATAAGTTGTTTGCCTGTGTTGATTTGCCACAGGCATCGATACCTTCAAGACTGATAAAAATTGCATTACTAGACATTTTCTGCTAATTGTTGTGATTTTTCTTCGATTTGTTTAGTGAGAGTTTGAATAAAATCTTTTTTGCTTAAACCACTAGGTATTGCTGGTAAAAAATTTATAGAGATGGTTCCGGGTTTTTGTTGAAAAAGTTTTTTTGGCCAAAAAAGCCCCGAATTAAGTGCTACCGGCACCACAGAAACATTGCAATTTTGATAAAGAGAAATAATGCCTGATTGATACGGATATTGTTGAGTACTACCAGAAACTGGAACCCTAGTTCCTTGTGGAAAAATCACGATAGACTGTTGTTTTTGAAGATATGATTTAGCTTGTTGCAAAACATATTTTAAAGAATTGATACCGCCCTTGCGATTTACTTTTATGCCACTCATAACATTTAAAAACCAGCCATAAAATGGTATTTTTAGCAATTCGGTTTTATAGACATAAACTGGGCGATGAATAATAAGGTGCATAATTATTGTTTCCCACATCGATTGGTGTTTGCAAGCAAAAATGCAAGGAGAATTTGGTATGTTATGTTGATTGATTATTTGATATTTGATGCCACAGATAATTTTAAGAGAAAAAACTATTGTTTTTGTCCAAATTTTGGCACCATAATCGGCTAGTTTACTGCTTTTTAAAAGAAAAGAGGGAATTAAAAATATGACAGGAATAAAAAAGCTAGATAAACAGAAAAGTATGTAGAATAAGCAACATCTAAAAAAATGAGTGATGAACTTGGGCATATTTTTTTGGTGTTTAGTAGATAAAAAATATGGTGCCGAATGTCGGATTTGAACTGACGACCTACTGTTTACAAGACAGTTGCTCTACCACTGAGCTAATTCGGCCACAACCTAAAAAAACATAATGGTTTTAATATTATGTTTTTTTAGGATGCTAAAAATTATTAGTTTTTAGCTGGAGTTTGAACTGAATTCATAGTTTCAGCTTTTTCAGCTTTTTCAGCTTTTTCAGCTTTTTTAGCTTTTTTAGCTTTTTTATCAGCTTTTTCAGTAACTTCAGCTTGTTCAGGGCTAGCTACAGCTGGAGCAGCTACAGCAACTGGAGCTTGAGTTGTAGCTGTTGGAGTTGGAGCTTTTGCTACTGGAGCAGTAGCTGGAGCTTTTGCTGGAGCATTAGCTGGAGCATTAGCTGGAGCTTTTGCTGGAGCATTAGCTGGAGCATTAGCTGGAGCATTAGCTGGAGCTTTTGCTGGAGCATTAGCTGGAGTTTGAGCTATGGCAGAAGTTGCAAATAAAGCAACTAAAACGGCAAAAAATGAAAATTTTTTCATATTTTTTTAATATTAGATTATTGTTTTTTTTATTGTTTTTGACGATTTCAACTTGCAGTTTCATTTTGTTGTTAAGGCAACAAAAATTAAGCTAAATTTAATCTTGGCTAAATATTTTAAAAAACAAAAATATCATTGTCAAATATTTTTTTCAAAATTCTTGTTTAATTTTGTTTTTTTTGATAATATTAAATAAAAGTAGTTGCAAAATGAAAAATCTGTTTTAAAATCTTGCCATTAATTTTTGTTTTGTTAAGTTTAAAGGCACTGTGCCTTAAAATGCTAATTGTGCCTTAAAATGCTAATTAAATAAAAATAATTAATAAAATAATATTGTTTTGGGCGGGTGTAGCTCAACGGTAGAGTTCCAGCCTTCCAAGCTGGCCGTGAGGGTTCGATCCCCTTCACCCGCTCCAGTATTATTTTATTTTCTTTTTTGGAGGGATGGCCGAGTGGTCAATGGCAGCAGACTGTAAATCTGCCCGCGTTAGCGTTCGCAGGTTCAAATCCTGCTCCCTCCACCATCTATAAAACAACAGAGAATAACTTTTTAATTATGTTTAACAATATCAAAAGTTTGATTACTAAATTATTTTTTCTTATAATAACTCAATTTTCATTTTTTATGTCTAATCTTAATGCGGCCAGTTTGGAAAATACTCTTTATATCGATCTAAAAGACGGTAGAGTGGTAATTGAAATGTTGCCAGATGTGGCTCCAAAACATGTAGAAAGAATTAAAACATTGGCTCGTCAAAAATTTTATGACGGCATTGTTTTTCATAGAGTTATTGATGGTTTTATGGTGCAAACTGGCGATCCGACTGGCACTGGTATGGGCGGTAGCAAATTAAACGATCTTAAAGCAGAATTTTCGAAACAACCCCACACTAGAGGTGCGGTTTCGATGGCAAGGGCTCAATCGCCAAATAGTGCTAATAGTCAATTTTTTATTGTAACCAAAGATTCTAATTTTCTTGATGGTCAATACACAATTTGGGGAAAAGTGGTTTCTGGTATGGAATTTGTTGATAAAATTAAAAAAGGTAATCCAGCTAACAATGGTCAGGTTTCTGATCCAGATAAAATGTTGCAAGTAAGAGTTGCTGTTGACATAAAAAAATAAATTTTTATACTCACCCAATTTTAGATTAAAAAAATTATGTTTTTTGGTCTAAAATTGGGTTTTTATTTGGATGAATGGCCGAGCGGTTTAAGGCGCACGCCTGGAAAGTGTGTATAGGGTCTAAAAACTCTATCGAGAGTTCAAATCTCTCTTCATCCGCCAATTTTTTAAAAAATGTTTGATAAATATTTAATTTATGGCCTAGGAAAATCTGGTTTGGCGACCGCTGAATTTTTAAGCAACAATGGCTGTTTGGTTTTTGCTCTTGACGACAACTCGCAAAAAATAGAGCAACTAATTTCTGCTTATCCTAAAATTAATTTTTTAATCAAGCTTGATGATTTTGTTTTTGACAACAAAAGTGCGGTAGTTTTTTCTCCTGGAATTCCTCTTTATTATCCTGTTCGACATAAAATTATCGATTTATGCAAAAAATTTAACTCTCATCTTTTTGGCGATATAGAATTATTTTTTTTGTTCAATAATTTTTATAATCAATTTATTGGCATTACAGGCACCAACGGCAAATCAACTACAACCTCTTTGGTTGCTTTTGTTTTTGAAAAATTGCAAATTTCTTATTCTGTTGGTGGTAATTTGGGTTTTTCTTGTTTTTCTTTGCCACAACAAAAACAAAAACATCACTATATTTTTGAACTCTCTTCTTTTCAGCTTGATTTAATTAACTACACTAGATTTCATATCGCTTCTTTGCTAAACATAACTCCCGACCACCTAGATAGACACGGTGGTTTAGCTAATTATATAGACTCAAAAAAAAGAATTTTTTCTAACCAATTGCCTTGCGATTATGCAATAATAAGCATTGACAATAAAATTAATGCCGATATTGTTGCTAACTGGAATTTTGCAAGCAAATTATTGTTAGTTTCTAATAACGAGGTTTTGCAAAGTGGTATAAGCTTAATTAATGATGATTTGATAATTAATTTTATGGGTTATAGTTATCATAAAAAAATGCAATCTGAGTTTTTAAAGGGCAGGCACAATCAACAAAATATGGTAGTTGCCTTTGCTAATTTATTTTGTCATTTTTTAAACAAAAACCAAATAAATGAAAAAATTATCGATGCTACTATCGCTTCTATTTTGCAGTTTTCTGGCTTAAAACATCGTTTGCAAATTGTGGCAAAGCAAGATAATATTTGCTTTATTAACGATAGCAAAGCAACCAATGCCGATTCTACAAGTTATGCCCTTTCTGCTTACGATAACATTTTTTGGATTTTAGGTGGCAGAGCAAAAGAAGGTGGCATAGAAAGTTTAGTTCCTTATTTTACTAAAATAAAAAAAGCCTATTTAATTGGTGAATCTTCTAATGATTTCGCCGAAGTTTTGCAAAAACATCAGGTTAATTTTGAAATCTGTGGCAATCTTAATGATGCTTTTCCTGTGGCATATCACGACGCTAAACAATATCAAAATATTGCCAATATTTTACTTTCCCCAGCTTGTGCTTCGCTAGACCAGTGGCAAAGTTTTGAACATAGGGGTGATTATTTTTGCAATTTGGTTGCCGATGTGTTAAGGCAAACAAATAAAATTGAGCTTAAGCAATAGAGATTTATGCTAAATTTAACCAAATATCAACAAAAAATTAACAAAACAATGGTTGTTTTTGCTAATTATGTGTTTGTTATATGGTTAAAAAAATTACTTGCATTTATTATTTTTGGCAATAAAACTAAAAAAATAATAGCATTATTTGTGGCTATTATTGGCATTATTTTATTGCTTTGGCAATTTCATTTTAAAGAAGTTTTATCTGATGCCAACCCGCCTTATTTGGCAAATAAAAGACACGATGCTTTTGTTGTGAGTGGTAGCAATAATTTTCCAGTTGCATCTAGCCCAATAAAAATAGATAGATTGGGTTATACTCTCACCAAACTTTATTACCCAAACGGTGTTGATTATTTTCGATGTGCCAATCAAACAGAAAAAGCTAATTTGCAATATTATTGTGATAAATCTTTGTTGCCAAACAATGATTTATCAGGTAAAAATACAAATTGCACTAGTTCTCCTAGTTTTTGCACAGAAGAGCAGGTTTTTTCTTTTCAAACTCAAAAAAGAGAGAGTTTTTATAAAAGATCTCCTGGAGAAAAAATTATTCGTTTGGTTAAAGAATATCATTATTCACAAGAAACTATTTTAACCGATTATCGCATTGCCTATTTACCGCCTTATGATCAGTTTGGTTTGCTACCAACTGATAGTAGTGGAGTGTTGGTTGCATCTGATGCAACGATTGTGGCAAGACCTTTAATAAGAATTTTATCTAGTGCCAATTATACTGGTAGAGTAAGTAATTTGCCAGCTTGCAAAGCTGGAGCAACATTGTTAGATATCGGCAATACTTGCATGTTGAAAATAAAAATTGATGATACCGACAGAACTAAGATAACCAATAATGATTTTGATTTTTCTAGTGTGTCAGATTATTGTCATGAAAAAACTTTAGTTGAGCCTATTTTAGGAGAAAATTGCCGGTTACCTGCTTGTTTGGCTATCTCAAAAGAATATTATCGTAGGCCAGGCATTAATTGTTTGGCCGATTGTAATGCAACCGATATTTTTGGTGGCAACGGTATTGATGATGCAAATTTAAAATATCCTGGCATTAATTGTTTGCCTGCTTGCGAAACTGGTTTAAAGACCACCTCTTATTTGGTAGATTTAACTACAAATTCATTGCTTCCTAAAGATATTGGAGCTTCTTGTTTTTTAAAGCATCAGGGCTATGTTATGCCAGTTTGCAACAACACTCCTCTTGTTGGTTTTTCTGATGGTTCTCATTCTCAGCAAACAAATGTTATAAAATCTGCAACAATTGCCAAAAATCCTCCTGTTCCTAGAAAAGATTGTATGAATGCTTCTGATTTACCTTTGTGTGCTTTTTTTATTGATAAAGGTGCAGGTATTGCCAATAAGTTTGGGTGTTTAGGAATGGTGAAGCAAACAATTTCTGGCTCTGCTGTGTTTGTTGACAATGAATATGTTTTAGGCACAAATGAGATAAACAAAACTACTACCTCACAATATGATGAAAATCCAGCTTCGGGGCAACTAAATTCTAAAAATATTCCAATTATTAATTATGCACTACCTTCATCTTCTTGTTCTGTTGAATCTACCGATGCTGGTTGTGGCAAACCTTATAATTATAGCAAATTAGCACAGGCATCTAAAAATTATACAGCAGATTATAATTTTAATGTTGATATGATTGTGGTGCAAGATGGTGTTTCTCCTAATATTGAAGATGTTTTAAATCATGATTCATTAAATGAAAGTGATCCAAGTAATTCTTTAAGATTCAAACCATTTGGCAACACCGCCAGACCGGTAGACACATCTACATCTACAAATGTTTTTAGTGTTAGAAATGATAACTATAAAATCAAAGCCACTCTCGATCCTTATTATAGAGATCCCAATAAAAAACCTAGCTGTTCTTTATTAACTAAGCAAGAATTAAAATTTATCGGCACTCGCAATTGCGATTTAAACCAAATTTGGAGCGATACCAATGGTGGCAAAAATAGTCGTGCCGATATGCAAAATGGTGTCATTGGTTTTAATGGGCAATTTTGTCAAGGCGAATATTTTTGTAAAGTCGATACTCGTTGCTCGATGTTTAGTGACGAACAGTTGCAAGAGGCAAAGGCATTTTTTCATTGTTTACCAGCTCAATATACAAGTTACGAAGAGAGCAGACCAAGCGACGATATAAAATGCAATGCTTTAAATGATTTAGAAATCTTAGCACTTACCAAAACTACTATTGATTCATCTGCTCCATCTGCACCTAAGTTAGAATTAAATGAATTAAAAAATTTCATCACCAAAGCTTGTTTTAGAGGAAATCTAGCTTTTTTAATTCATAAAAGAGTCGATCATAATATTAGTGGAGTTACTGGTGATAGTGGATATAATTTACCAGATTATACTAAAATAAACAGCCCTTCTTTTTATGATGAGGTCATTTCAGCAAGCAATCCCGACCCTTTACCTTCAGAATGCAAATATCCAGATGAAAGCAGAATTAGTTATATGTTTACATCTACAAATGTAGGTTCAACTTCAGATGAAAATTCAACTTGTTTACATTCTAATCAGTTTTCATGTCAACTTGATAGTTATAAAAAAGCATGTTATTTGCTTGGTACATATAAGTTTAAAAATATTGATGATTTTTTTAAAGGAATAGTCAATGGTTCTAATGATGGAAACATAGAAAATAAAAAACCAGCTTCTTGCGAAGATTCTGCAAGAGATTGCGAAATTAACTATGCCTTAAATACTCTTGGCACTCTTGATTGTTTTACAGATTCTACTATTGCACTAACAGAAAAAAGAATTGAAGAGATCAGAAAATGCAATGTTAATCCTTTATTATTGGCGGTTTTCGTGCCAAATGCAAAATCAATTCCTGAAATTGGATCAGAAAAAAGATATAAGCCATTAACCAGCAATAATACTGATTGTTCTGATTGTTTTTGCGATCCAATTAATATTCCCGCCAATTCAGAACACAAAAAATTTCAAGCTAAATATGAAACTGGCGGCGGTTTGGTTAGCGATTTTACAATAATAGTAAAAGAAAACAGTTGTGTTCTTTCTGCTACTCCTTCGTGTTTTATATGCTATAAACCGAATGTTTATGAGGGTTTAATTAAAAATGCTCACACCGATAAGCATGGTACCGCCACTGAATATTATCCTTTTTTCACAATATCTTCACCAATGCAAATATCTAATACTACACCTTCAGATAGTGGGCGAACAGATAATGCTAATACTATGGGTTATTATCAATATGAAGATCCCTTTTATAGTTGGTTCTTTTTTCCAAAACCTAATACAAATGGGTCGAAAGAGACTCAAACAGTAAGAGATTGTGGCAGTGGTCAAAAATGCTACAAAGCTTTTACAGTTGATTTTCCTAATAGCAGAAACAACGATGGCAACGACAAAGGTGAATTAGATAATAATAATAAATTAAATTATAAAACATTTCCACCTATTTATTATTATGGCAACGGCAATTTTGGCGATGATATTGAGAAAGAAAAATATAATTTGGTTTCAAGTCCACAAGGCTTAGATTCGGGTGTGATAGATAGAATAGGTACTCACTTTATCAATAAAATTGCCTCTCCTGGTGCTACTGCTTTAAAAGGGTCTATTGAGATGGGCGAAAATCCTTATGGTGTTTATAACTATAGTTCATCATTTGATAGAGAGTGGTTGTGTGGTATGAATCGCAATGTTGGCGGTGCCAAATTGCCAAATGAAGATACTTTTGCTTATTTTGCCCCAGTTTTGGTTGAAAGTGGTAGATTTGGCTTGAAACCAAATAATAGATATAAAGATAACAGAAGATTCGCTTTTTCTGATACAAAATGGAATGATACAACAAAAAAATTAGAACACCATGTGAATATTTGTTTAAGATACGAATCAGCCTGGGCTCCTGGTGCTTGCGGTCGAAGAGAATGCCGAATAGACAACCCGCTAGGTATTATGTGGTGTGGTGAAGATCAGTGCCGTAAGTTTATTGTGCAAGAACCAGAAATCGGTCAACAATATAGTAAATGTCACCTGTTGTATCAACTAAATATGACAGAAAAAGACGGTATACAACAGCCAGCTTGGTTTATTAATGATTTAGAATCTTTAATAGGAAAAACCGATCCTATTTCTTTGTACAAAGATGGAGATGAAGAAATTGCAACTAGTTTTCTTAATATTGATAATGGTCTTCCTTCTGATTATTATAAATGTGCCAAGCTGTATAGTGCACCAACTTTAGAGCATGGTAAAAAAGCAGGAAAAGCACTTGCTGCAGTAATTGTTGGTTTGTTAAGTGGTCCGTTTGCTCCTTTAACAGCAGGGGCTGTGGCTACTTCGGCAATTTGGAATTATACCGACCATAGAGTTCGAGCTTTTTATGATTCTGGGCATGTTTGTGCTGAGCTTGATTTTTATGGTATAGATCTCGACACTTACAGTAGAAATAAAGAAGATATGAATAATGCTAAGTCTTTTGAATTGCCTAATGGTGGCAAAATTTGTTATGGTGGCAGAGTTTTAAATGGTGGTAATTGTGAATTTGCAAATGGTAGTTTTAACACTTTTGTTAATCTTGATACAAATATGGGTGGAATGCCGGGTGCTACAGATCCTACGGTGTGGAGAGTGGTGCGAAAAATCAAGTTTGTAGGCAATGTTTCTGATGATGCAAATGTTAGTTTTTTAGGTTATAGTGTTCCCGATGTTGCAGATACTGCTACCAATCTAAAATATAACGAAAGCACAGGGGTGGCAAATCTTTTTCCTCATCAAATATCAGCCAATAGAGGCATTATCACAATGACCTACGATCACAATACCAGAATGACAAGCCTGAAAAAAGGTGTCAGCAAGCAATGCGAAGCTGGCGCTGAAGCTAATTGCAATGAAATTTTTGGATCTGATATAGATAACGATATAGATAACAATTCAGAAAAAAATCCTAATAATGCAAAAGACAAACAATATGGCCTATTACAATCATCAAGAGGTAAAAAAAATCCATATTATGGTTTTAATGGCTATTATGGATTATTTCCTCAATTATTTTATCCGCAACATAACCCTGTGGGAAATTGGTTAAGCACTTCTTTGCCGACTGACTGGAATTTATGTTTTTTTGGCATTCCCGATTTGTCTTTAAAGGTTAATAATTGTCCTGTTTTAGCTTCATTAGTAAAACAAGGTAGTTGTCCCATTGGCTACAATACTTATAACGGCGACTGCAAAAATAAAGTACAAGAAAACTATGCTACTGATACACACTATATCCCTAATTTTATGCCAAATAATTTTTTGAAAGAAAAAGTGTGGTTAAAATCAGATTGTGTGCCAGTGCAAAGAAGAATTGGTTTGCCCCTTAATTCTGCTATCGCCAATCCAGATAACTCTCCTAATTTGTTTTCGCCAGAACCTATGGTTTTTGCTGTTAAAATAAATAATACATGGAAAAAAGCTACCGAAATCCAAGAAAATGTCGATAAAGTTGATTTTTCTGATCCAGAAATTGCCTTAAAATATGGTGATAAATATTATTATTTAAAGCTCCCTAATCAATATGCTTCTTTGGTAAAATGTCATCCAACAACAATTTCTACTTCTTCTGGTAATGTTTTGTATAGCTTTAACAATATTGCTAATGATAATAATAAATTTATTTTGAAACCTCTTGATCTTTTTTTCGATGAAGACGATCTCTTAAGTAAATTAAATACTAATTTTATTGCAAATGAAATATTTTCTGGTGGTGTGTTTAGTGATGATGATACATCATTTAAAAAACATCATAATACAAATCTTGATGGTAGTCGCGATTCTGCTCTTAGCAATATATCAACAATATGTGATTCAACTCCACAACCAAATTCAACATTTAAGCCATATGGAGTGATGATTTCTTCGCAATTAAATATTGCTCAATCTGGCGAACCTGTGCCTTTATATGCTCAAATATTTGTTAAAAAAGAACAAAAAGAAGGCTTGCCAGTTTTGTGTGTTTATAGAGGTTCTGTTGATAACAATAAACCTTCTGTGGTGTTAAGAGATAGTGATCTTAAGAATGTTGCTTGTTTTGCAAGGCAACAGCCAGATTTAAATAAAATGAAACTTATAAAAGAAAATCAACTTGATGATTCAGGTAATTTATTTTTAGATCAGCAAGTGCAGTTCCAGTATAAATATAGTGGTGCCACTTTTGAAAATATTGCAGAAATGTTTACAACAAAAGCCTCTTCTTCTTTTTCTGAAAAATATTCTCTAAAAACAACCAAAGACAGCTTGGTTGCTGCTAAAAATACAGGTTTTATAGAAGATATTTCTTATTTCGAGGGTATGCAAATATCTTCTGCTCGACATGCTTGCACTGCTTTAAATTTGGATTGTGTTGATAATGAAAGAGAAATTCAAACAATATGCAATGCTAATAAATTAATTTGCAATAGATCTGTTGTTATTACAGATCAAGATTTTCTTGAATTAAATAAAAGTATAAATAATGCTAATTATTCTAGTTTTTACAATGATAATGAAAAAGTTATTGCTAGGTCAAGTCTATCTAGAATGTTAGAAGTTAGAGGGTTTTGTTTGGGAAATTTACTTAGTTATTGCAACGATTTAAATGGCTATACTTCCGACGATATTAAAGCTTATCCAAAAATAAATACCTTGCATCCAAATTTTAATAATAGAATTGGTTTAGCTGATTTAACCTTGCCACCAATTTCTGATTCTGCAAAAAATACTTTAGGCTGGAATAATAAAATTTGTTTAAAACAAGGTGTGCAAAATATAATGTTGATAAATCAGCAACAATGGGTTAAACAAATAACAACAGGTTTGGCAGAAAGAGTGAGGGGAGAGAGAGATGGCTCGGTTAATTATGATGATCGCAACCTTCCTGCAGGCAATATTCGACCAGCAGAACCGCATGAATATAAACCAAATCTTACCGGAACTCCTAATTTGTGTGTTGAAATTGGTGGTGGTTTAGCAGATAATCGAAAGTTGGTTGATTTTTGTGAGGCAACTTCATATCCTTTAAAATTTGAAAAATATAAAAATTTTAACACTAACTTTGTTAACAAAATCGATTTAATTCAGCAAGGTAATATTAGATATCAAGGGCTTATAGGCACTGATTATTCTCGAGGAGATTCAGATGTTTCTGGCATCGATATATCTCATCAAAATAGAAAAGATGGAATAATTGTTACTGGTAATACGCAAACAGCAAATGCCGAGATAGATGTTTCTTTTAAAGGAGATAGCGGAATTTATGGAATTTGTAATGGTTTTTGGAAAAATAAAGATATTACAGCTAATATGGTAAGATATAGCTGTGCACCTTTAATACAAGCAACACAAGGGGCAAATCTTATAAATTCTTGTGAAAGATTTTCTTGTCCTGATGTTATCTACGGAGTGGGCGATAATCTAAATCAACCTGCATCCGATGGTCTTTATCATCAAAATGGCAATGTAACTGGTCTTGATGTGGCAAAAAATAGAGGCTATGCTTCTTGGGCTCAATTTACAAAAACAACTGATTTTATAGAGAATGTTAATAATAGTAGTTGTTTAGTTGGTTTTGCTAAAAAAGATAGCCTAATAGACAGCAGTTGTTTTGATGGCAGTGTTTGTGCTTCTTCTAGCTCTGGAAATACCGATGCAAATAATATGATTACCGCAATTTGCCCTACCACATCAACTCCTAACTGTTCTGCATCAGATAGCAATGTTTATACGGTTGGCCTTATTAAAACATCTACTCATTGCAATCAGTTTGGTTATTGGCGATTTGATTGGAATGAAGAATTTAGAAAAGACCATATCGCAAACTCTTTTACCGATGCAGGAGAAGCTGTTTTAAATAGTTGTCAACGAATTAAATGCTCTATCACTGATTTAGAAGATAAATTTAAAGATGTTTCTGGTTTAAATAAAACTCCAGTTCGCTTAATTAAACAAAGATGCTCAGTTGATGGTTTAATTCCTATCATTGTTGCCGAATTAAATAACCAAGCAGATCGCACTTTATATATCAATAAATATTATTATTTAAAAACCAACAACTTGGCAAATTGTAAAACTGCCCAAAAATTGCGTATAGTTCTAAATGCAATAAAATATTTAGAGAATACTCCCCCAATTGCCGCTAGTTTTGTTGATATTACCATTCCTACTACTGCTTCAGGTTATAATAATGGTTTTGATCTTAGTGGCAATACCAAAGTTATTGCTTGGTATTTTAAAGTAGTGCCAACAAATATCATCGAAAGCTCATCATTTGCTTTTACGACCGAAGGCACAAAAGCAACGGCTTCTCATGAAAAATTATTAAAAGTTTGGAGTAGAATTGCTGGCTTTCAGCCAAATACTGATAATCGAACATCAATTCCAGCAATGCGAAACAAAAAAATAGAACATGCTAAAATTGGCGGTGAAAAAACTAGCACAGCAATTGATGACGATGATTATGATATCGAAGGTAAATGTTTAGCTTCTTTAGGCTATAAAGCGATTAGCATTGGTATCAATCCCAAATTAATGTGTAATTATCAAGGTATTTTAAAAGTAAAGCAACCTTGTGTTTCTACTTGTGATGCTGTTGATGATGTTATGGCAAACAACGATTCTCATGGTTATGCTCAGTGGGCTGATACTGAAAATAAAATCAAAATATGTGGAGACAGATGTTCGCCCATTACGACAAAAATTCCTTTTTCTTATGTGAGTAAATCTGTTGAACAAAGATCTGGCACTAGTGTGTGTGTTAATAATAAAAAACCTTATCCATATCCACCTTTCCGAAGCTCGGAGGGTGTAAAATTTGAATTTATAGATGGTTTGTTAAGTTCTTTATCTGCTCAAACTATTAATCATGATTCTAGTTCTAATCAAAATAAAGATTTATATAGTATTTCAAATTTAATTTCTTGTTTAACAGGTTCAAATGGCTGTGTGGTGCAATTTGATAAAGCCAATATTAGTGAGAATGTTAAGTTATTATCGAGCGGTGGTGAATTTAATTTATATAAAAAAGATTCCGTTGGTGGTAAAGAAAGATTTGCTCCTTATGATATTTTGCCTAGTGTAAAATATAAAATACATCAAATTGATATCTCTAATGATTATGAACTAATTTTATTGCAATCAAAAAAACTTACAGAAGATGCTCGTTGGCAAGAATATAACATTAATAAAAGAAAAATCTTCGTTTCTAGTGATTGCTCTTTGAATAGCACTGTCATTAACTGTTCTTGCGATGTTTTAGGTAAACCATTATGCCCTTTTGAAAATGTTGGCGATAAAATTTCTGAAGGTGAGATGGTAGAAATTAATTTATCATCTGCACTTGTTGCTACCAATAGTTATTCTCTTAAATTTACAAAAGGAGATATTTCTCCTCCTTCTACTAGCCCAATTTCTATTTCTTCTTCTCCCGCTGTTAGTCATTTAGTTTTGCAAATGAAAAAAGATTCCACTGGATTGTGGCAATGGGAAGTTGTTAATGGTAGTGGTAATTATAACGGCTTAAAAAGATTATTGTTAGGCACTACATTCGCAGCTTCTATTCCTAATACTAGTTGTGTACAAACAACAATTGTAGGTGGTTCGGCTTCAAGTGATTACAACTGCATATTAACTCTAACTCCGCCAACCGGAATCACGACTCCTTCGTTAAGCAATAATCAAGAAATTAAAATCAATTTTGGTTCAACAGCTCCTGCCGTTGGCAACAGTTCTGATAATTATAAAATAAAATATAACACTTCACATGTTAAAAAATATAATAGCCAAGGCAATTTAATTGATGATTTTAATTATCAAGAATTAAGTGGAGAATATATTTTAAGAGCGATTTACAACAGCAGAAATACAGCTATTGACTACTATTTATTGATTAATGCTGATGATTTTAAATCACAATTTGGTGCAACCCCTGCCTTAATAAACAACTACCCAACTCCTAGCAGAACTTGTCGCTACGGCATTGGCAATGTGTGGAGCCTGCCAGATTCTGCTTGTCAAAATAGCTGTCCTGGGTTAAGTGGTACTGTTTCTGCTGATGGTAAAATTGGCGGTGTTCCAATTGATAACATAATTAACAGCAACGATTTTGATTCAAGAATTGGTGCGACAATTACCGAGCATAAAATTAAAATTGATGCTAGTTTTTCTTTAACACAAGGCAATTATTTGTCAGTTTCTTCTGGCCCTTCCCCTTTGTCTAGAAATAAAATAGCAGTAAAAGTTGTTAATGTTGATAGTGTAAATAGTGAAGCTACTTTTCATGTTATTTGGCCACAATTAGATTATAATAAAGATGTGACTTTAATTTTGCAAAAAAATGGCGACACTTATAAAATTATACAAGGAAACCCCGATCTTAGTGGTAGCAATGTTATTAGCGACGATCCTTCCTTAACCAATGCCAACACTTTCTCTGCTCAACACTACGAAACAGATGACATCAAAAATTCTATCGTCTTATATCGTCGATGTGGTTCTGAAGGCAAGTGGCAAGATCCAATTTCGCTCTGTCCTATTGCTGGTCCTGCTAAAGGCAAAAATGCAACTGGCTTATATTCTATAAATTCTATTCTTGGCTTTGTAAGTGGCAGTGCGATTGAGCCGGGTAGCGATCACTCGCCTAGAATTCAGATAGTTAGAGCATCAACCAATTTTAATTTTAGCATTGCTGGACTAGCAGATAGGGGTGTTTTAAAACAAACTAGTTTGCAAAAAATGTCTGATGCATCTTCTGATTTTTATCGATTATCAGATGTCGATGCTTCTGATGCAATATCAGAAATACCAGTAATACCAGATTATCGTATTGGCGGTGGCAGTGGCGATAAATTTAGAGTTTGGACAGCTACCGTTGAATCTAGTTTAAAAAATATTTATGCCTATGCGATGTGTAATTATAATTATGCAAATCTTAGTAACACATATGTTCCCGATGCAAATGGTAATTACAATGATATCTATTACAATTTTTATAATTCAGATTTTGGAGGTGTCGCTAATAATGGTTGGGGCACTAATCAAAAATATCAATGTCAAAGTAGTGCCGATAACTATCTTAATACCTATAAAATAGCTCCTACACCTGATTCATCTCCTCCTTGTTCGCAACAATGTAATTCTGGCATTATCAAAAGAGTTGGCATTTATGGAGCAAGCGACAATATTGATGATGATTTTGGTTCTGCTCCGGGCGGTATAGATTATTCAACTGTAGGGGCAACAAAAGCCTATTTTGTTAATGATGCATATTCACAATATCATCCTATGCTTCTCAATAATCCGTATATGTTTTATTCAGGTCAAACAATAGATGCTGCAACTAAAATTAAATTATTTGAAATATTCGGTTCTATAACGGCCGATAATTGTGCATCTATGTCAAATAGTCAATCTGGTAGATGTAATTTGTTTGAAAAAAATTTATCTGATAACGACAGTGTTGAAAGAGTTACTATGCAGTCTCAATGTAATCACCAAATGGGAGCTGCAGTTAGTGTTTCTGTTGCTTCTGGCAATGGTGCGATTTCTGAAAGACCAACTCTTTACTCTAAATATTGCTGGGGTTTAACAAGAAACGGTTCTTCAGATCTTAATCCTAGTGCAACTTGTCAAACAGGTGGAAAATTTTCTTTAAATAATCCTTTTCAAGGTAAAAAACAAGAAGAATCTACAAGATTTAAATATAGTGCTTTTGTTGGTAGCGGTTGGGAGGTGGGAGGTCATGAAATATATCATGGAATAGTTAAAGAAATATTCTTTAACTATGGCGATTTAAGAATTGAACACGGTGGCTCTGGGAGTTGTATTGGTAAATGGCGGCCCACAATGTGCGATAGTCATGTTGCATTATTTAAAGAAAATGCATATAATTATGATAATGGAAGGAGATTAGATGAATTGCAATGGGGACAAATAGAAGAAAATTCTGGAGGTGTTTGTAGTTGCTGGGATGGTTTGGATGGGGGGTGGTCTTTGAATCATCGTTTCGGTAATAGAACAACATCTTATCATATTAATCTTATAAGGGGACCACAAAGTATAGGAGGTGTTGGAAATAAATATTTTAATGATTATTTATGTAAAACTGATTCCAATCCTGATGATGGAATCTGTAGAGGTTTTTCTAGTAATGAAAAGACTGATCCAAAATTTGATTTATTTTCTAACGGTGGAGAAAAAAATATTCTTAGTAATTATGGGCTAGATATTTCTGCGGGGCATCATAAATCATTACGTATTATTATGTGGGGGTGTCCTGATAATTATTCAACCACTTACGACTATAATGCTAATAAATGCATTGGAAGTGGTGATACTAGTTTTAACCCATCTAGTTTTTACCCCTCTATTCCTGCTGATCTTGATAAAAAATGCTCACAATATAGTTTATTAGGCACTAATATTATCGATCCGCTCGATCTTACTGCGACTTCTATCGATCTTAAAAAAGGTAGCGAAAAAACTTTAGCATGTAAATCTGGTTATGGCTTTACTCTTGCTATTGGTCAAACATCACCAAAAATAAGATGCTCAGATGTTGATAGTGCCTTTATCAATGCCACAGGGGCTTCTGTTTCTCCTGCATCTACTATTAATTTTACATGCAATGCAAATAGTTGCAATGTGGATACAATAACTGCTTTTTGTAGCGAAAACAAAATAAATTGTTCTAGTACTGTAGCAAATATTGCTAATGGTGCAACAATAAGCGATCTTAGATGTGAAGCGCCAGAAAATACTAAATCTGCTAACAATCTTGTTTGTAATTTAGGCAGAATTAATTATGATTCAGGTTTTGTTCCAAATAAGCTTTGTGGCACATCTTGCACTTATACTAAAGTAAATGCAACAAAAGATGGTTTTGGTTTTGGCACAACAACTATATCTCCGCTTTCAGTTGATTTGCCAATGAGAGCGGGTGATAGGGCTGAATTTTCTTGCCTTACTGGTTTTTCACTTCTTTCTCCTTCTGGCACTGCTACAACAAATGCTCCGACAATAACTTGTGCCAGTAGCTCTTCTGGTCCGCAAATTCAATATGGCGAAAATCGTTGTATTAGTAGCACCAATTATTGCACTTTAAATAGCTCAACTAGCGGAGCAGGTGATGTTGATTTGTCTAACACCGATTGTCATCAACCAGGTATTTTATGTAAAAAAACTGGATCTATAACAAATTCTATACTTGTTTCAACAGGTCAAAATGCTATAGTTAATTGTGGTGGTGGAGCATCTGGCACTAAAACCAGAACTTGTCAAAGTCAAAACGATGGAACTTGGAATGGTAGTTGTGCAATCAACACTTGCACAGTTCCTGCAACTACTGGCTATAGCAATCTGCCTGCCAATGTTAACTATGCCGCAACCCCAACTGCCATTGCAGGATCATCTTGTGCTAGTGGTTACAGTGGCACAGCTTCTGTATCTTATATTTGCAACAACATAAGCGGTGTAAGCACTCAAGCAACTATTACTGCCAGCGGTTGCAATGCCAATTGCTCTACTTTATCTAATGCTAATGTTACTGATTATAAACACAATGGCACCGCCAATTGCAATAACGGTTATAGTTCTAGTCTTGGAGCCACTAATCCAACTTGCAATAACGGCACTTGGAGTGGAGCCTGCAATGCTAGATGCGAATGGCTAAGCAATATAACTGGGAAATGGGTTGATGCTATTGTTAATACAGGTTGCGCAGATTGCAAAACAGAAGATAAGTGTAGATCAAAGGGATGCAATAGTGGTGGCGGGTTATATCGATGGGATCTACAAGGTATCAATTGCAATATTTAAAAATCTTGATTTAAAATTAAAGATATTTTGTTATAAGCTATATAAATATGGGAAATGGCATTAATTGAATTTTATCAGATTTGTTCAATACTAAAATGAGCTTGCGAATGGTTAACGCTAGGGGGTAAAACTGCAATGTTATGGCTTTTGGCAACTTGCAGATAAACATTGATTTTATCGGTGTTGTCGAGCTCTAAATTGATGGAGGCGGTTAAAAATTCTGGCAAAAAATTTGCCTTTAAATAGGCGGTTTGATACGAAATTAAAGCATAAGCTGCGGCATGAGATTTGTTAAAACCGTAGCCCGCAAATTTATCGACTAAATCAAAAATTTCGGAAGCTTGCTGAGAATTGATATTGTTTTTGCTGGCTCCTGCCACAAAAATTTCTCTTTGTTTATCCATTTCTTCTTTGATTTTTTTGCCCATCGCCCTTCTTAGTAAGTCGGCAGAACCAAGGCTGTAGCCTGCCAAAATTTTAGCAATTTCCATTACTTGCTCTTGATAAACTATCACCCCATAAGTTTCTTGCAACACTTCTTGCAACAGCGGGTGCGGATATTCTATTTTTTCTTCTTTATGTTTTCTTCTGATATAAGTTGGAATATTATCGATAGGCCCTGGGCGATAAAGCGAAATAAGAGCAATTATATCTTCAAATTTATCGGCTTTCATTTGTTTAAGAACCGATCGCATACCCGAAGATTCAATTTGAAAAACCCCAATAGAATCGCCAATTGCCAGCATATCAAAAGTGATTTTGTCGGTAAGAGAAATAGTGTTGATGTCGATGTTAATTTTGCGAGTTTGGGTAACTAATTTTACGGTTTCAGCAATCACGGTGAGAGTTTTTAGGCCCAAAAAATCAAACTTTACCAAGCCCGCAGACTCGGCATATTTCATAGAATAACCAACCGCAGGCATGGTAGAATCAACATCTTGATACAAGGCACAAATTTTTTGCAAAGGTTTATCGCCAATAACAATGCCCGCCGCATGAGTTGAGGCATGGCGGTTTAGCCCTTCTAGCTTTAAGCCAATATCAACCAACCTAGCAATTTGAGTGTCATCTTCGATTGCTTGCTGTAGATCTTTATCCATTTCAATAGCTTTTTGCAAAGTGACAGCCTCAATGGCATTAAACGGAATGAGCTTGCAAATTCTGTCAACTTGGCTGTAGGGCATTTGCAAAACTCGCCCCACATCTTTTAAAACGGCCCTTGCCTGCAATTTACCAAAAGTAATAATTTGTGCCACATAATCAAAGCCATATTTTTTTTGCACATAATCAATAACTTCATCTCTTCGCAATTGGCAAAAATCAATATCAAAATCTGGCATCGAGACTCTTTCTGGGTTTAAAAATCGCTCAAAAAGCAAGCCAAATCTGATGGGATCAAGATCGGTGATTTGCAAGGCCCAAGCCACCACACAGCCCGCCCCCGAACCCCGGCCAGGCCCTACAGGAATTTGTTGATGTTTTGCCCACTTGATAAAATCAGAGACAATTAAAAAATAACCAGCAAAATTCATTTTATTGATAATGCCAAGTTCGTATTCTAGCCTTTGTTGATATTGCAAGGTAATTTCTTGTTGCTGTTGTTCGTTATGTTGCGAACCAGCAAATTTTTGTTGTAATCTTGTGGCTAAACCAAATTTGGCTTGCTCTGTAATTTCGTGATGTTCGTTAAAATTTGGATCTAAACTAAAACTCGGCAAAGCAGGAGCCCGCTCGATCGGCATTATGTGGCACTTTTTAGCAATATTGATGGTGTTTTCTAGAGCTTCGGGTATATCGGCAAAAAGCTGGCAAAATTCTTGCGAATTTTGTAAAAATTGCCAAGGAGTATTTTTTGATCTACCATCTTCTTCTAAAGCACTGCCCGAAGCTATGCAAGATAAAATATCTTGAGCTTCGTACATATCGGGGGTGGCAAAAAAAGCATTGTTGGTGGCAACCAAAGGAATGTTATAATCGATTGCCAATTGCACTATTTCTGCTTCGATTTTTTGTTCGTCTTGATGCTTGTGCCTAGTGATTTCGAGGTAAAAATTATTGTCAGGAAACATTGTTGTTAATTCGCCAAGAATTTGCCCAGCCAATTGTTTTTGGTTGTTAAGCAACAATTTTGCCACCGCCCCAGTCAAACCGCCCGACAAGGCGATTAGCCCTTCGCTGTATTTTTTTAACAATTCTACTTCAACAAATGGGCTGGCAGTTGATTTTCGATGTAAAAAACTATAACTCACCAAACTCATTAGGTTTTCATAGCCTTGTTGGTTAAAGGCAAATAGCGGAGTGGTGGCCAGTGATTTTTCAAAATCAAGATGATTGTTGTTTTTGGTTTCTAACAAATGAAAATCAACCAGCAATTCACAGCCCACAATCGGCTGAATGCCCGCTTTTTTGCAAGCAAGCGAAAACTCTAAAGCACCAAACAAATTTTGACTATCGCAAATGCCAATTGCTGGCAATTGCTGAGTTTTGGCAAAATCAACCAAAGCATCAATTTTAATTGCTCCAGAACACAAGCTGTAAGAGGTGTGGTTTCGTAGTGGTATATACATTATGGCAATTGATGAGAATAAAGTTGAGTGGCTCTTTTTTCGAAAGCATCGATCATTTTTTGGCTGGCCGAAGAAAAAACCAAGCCAATAGTTTTGTTGAGTAAAAACGAATTAAAAGCAAAATCAAGAAAAAAACTCACTTTGCAACAATTATTACCGAGCCCTGTTATTTCCCATTTGCTGTGCAGTTTTTGAAATGGGCCCTTAATAGCATTGGCTTCAACCACAAAATGATGAGTGTTGTGTTGAGTAAGTACCACATTAGAAGTATATTTTTGTAAAATATGATGAAAAGACACAGCAAGTTCGGCATGAAAATGTTGCAAAGAAAACTTTTGCACAATGCTAGCTTGCTTGCACCATGGCAAAAACTGTGGATAACTTGCCACATCGGCAATTATGTCAAAAATTTGGTAAGCAGTGTGATGCATTATTTTTTCAGCCTTAAAAACCGACATAAAAATGGCTTAAACTTGTGTTTAATGAAAAAAAACAATATTAAAACACCACCCCTAAAATGCAAGATGTTTTTTATGAGAAACTAAACCAGAGCGAAATTATACCATTTCCACAAATAAATACCACACTTCGATCTAAATTACCCTTCTTGTAGAAGGGGTGGCCGCGATTGCTTTACTAAAAATAAAATAATTTTAACAAAAAAAGATGTTGCATCAAAAAAATAACCTAGTAAAATAGTAGGTTATTTTTTTATGTAATTTTTTTGTTTTATGATTCTAACCACCAAAGCTCGTTATGCCGTAATGGCGGTGCTTGAAATATGGCACGGTCATCAGCAAAATAATAAAGTTATCAATTTAAGCCAAATTGCTCTTGCTCAAAATATTTCGCTTTCTTATCTTGAGCAAATTTTTTCGGCTCTCAAAAAGTCGGGCATCGTTTCTGCCTTAAAAGGCCCTGGTGGTGGCTATATTTTGGCAAAAAGCCCGCAAGAAATAACCATTGCCAACATTGTAAAAGCAATTGGCGAGCCCATTAAAATGACTCGTTGTCAAACCACCAATTCTGGCTGTTTGCAAAATAAAAGCAAGTGCAAAACTCATCATCTATGGCACGGTCTTGAAAAACAAATTTATTCTTATCTAGATTCTATAACCATACAAAGTCTATGATTACTCAGCCTGTTTATTTCGATCACAATGCCACAACTTTACTAAGCCCAGAAGCTTTGTTGGCGATGAGTCAGGTTTATCAATTTCCCTACAACACTTCTGCGGTGCATCAGCTTGGCAATCAAGCCAACAAATTGGTAAATGAGGCAAGAAAAAATCTGCAAAATTTGTTGAATGCCCACAACTACGAAGTTATTTTTACTTCTGGCTCAACTGAGGCTACCAACACAGTGTTTAATGGCATTAAAGATGTGAGTGATATTTTATTTTCAACCATCGAGCATTCTTCGGTGTTTAATTGTCGCCCTTATGGTAAAAAAATCACCGAAATTGCCAGCAACCAACATGCCATCATCAATATTTCTGATTTACAAGAAAAACTGCCAAAGCATAGCAATTTTTTGGTTTCGGCAATGCTTGCCAACAACGAAACTGGCTCAATTCAACCTGTGGCCGAAATTGCTAAAATCGTGCATCAAAAATCAGGGCTAATCCATTGTGACATAGTGCAGGCGGTGGGCAAAATAAAGGTTGATCTCGAAGAATTAAATGTTGATTTTGCTTCGGTTTCGGCACACAAGTTTGGCGGTCCGCAAGGTGTTGGGGCTTTGCTGGTAAGAAAAGGGCTTGATATTGAGCCTTTAATTTTAGGTAGCAAGCAAGAAAAGGGCAAAAGGGCAGGCAGTTTAAATGTGGCAGGAATTGTTGGTTTTGCTGTTGCTTGTCAGCAAGCCCAAGAAAATTTAGTTGAGTTTGCCAAAATTAGTGGCTTGATTGACAAATTGCAACAAGGTTTAAAAACTATTTGTGGTGATAATTTGCAAATTTTTAGCCAAGAAGTGCCAAGAATAGCCAATACTTTATTTTTTTCGGTTGCCAAACAAAATTCGCAAATCGCTCTAATTCATTGCGATTTACACAACATTTGTTTAAGTGCCGGTTCTGCTTGTTCTTCGGGCTCAATTAATCAATCACGAATTTTAAAAGCTCTAGCAACAGATGCAAAATTTTGGCAAGGTGGTTTGCGAATTAGCCTTGGTTTAAGCAATACTCAAGAAGAAATTGATTATTTTTTAAATATTTATCAACAATTTTATCAATTACAGCAAAAATTATGTCAATAAAATTACCAGTCTACCTCGATTATCAATCCACCACACCAATTGATCCTCGGGTTATCGAAATTATGCTTCATACTATGCAAAACGATTTTGGCAATCCGCATTCGCGTAGCCATTTTTATGGTTGGAGAGCCGAAGAATTGGTTGAAATCGCCAGAAAGCAAGTGGCAGATCTTATTAATGCCAACGAAAAAGAAATTTTTTTCACTTCTGGAGCCACCGAATCAAACAACATTGCCCTAAAAGGAGTGGCAAATTTTTATAAAAGCAACCAAAAAAATCACATTATCACCGTTGCCACCGAGCATAAATGTGTCATCAATTCTTGTCGCGACTTGGAGCAAGAAGGTTTTTCGGTCACTTTTTTACCTGTTCAAAAAAATGGTTTAATCGATCTAGAACAGCTAAAATCGGCAATTACACCAAAAACTTGTTTGGTATCGGTCATGGCAATCAACAACGAAATTGGGGTGATTCAGCCTTTGGCAGAAATTGGCAAAATTTGCCGTCAACATCAAGTTTTTTTCCACACCGATTGTGCTCAATCTTTTGGCAAAATACCGCTCGATGTTGAGGCCATGAACATCGATTTAATGAGTATTTCTGGGCATAAAATTTATGGTCCAAAAGGCATTGGGGCAATTTTTATCAGAAGAAAACCACGAGTAAGGATCAAGCCGTTGTTTAGCGGTGGAGGGCAAGAAAGAGGTATTCGATCGGGCACGGTACCAACTGCTTTGGCGGTTGGTTTAGGCAAGGCTGCAGAAATTGCCAAGCAAGAAATGCAGCAAGACTACCAAAAAATCAGCAAATTAAGCCAAAAATTTGCTTCTGCTATTAATAATCTTACCTATGTTTATTTAAACGGCGATAGTTGCAATCGCTATGCTGGTAATTTAAACTTTTCGTTTGCTGGCATCGAGGGCGAATCGATGATTATGGCAATCAAAGATTTGGCGGTTTCTTCTGGTTCTGCCTGCACCTCGGCTTCGCTTGAGCCTTCTTATGTGTTGTATGCTTTAGGGGTGGGTGCCGATTTGGCCCACACTTCTATTCGCTTTGGCTTGGGTCGATTTACCACCGAAGAAGAAATAGATTTTGCGATCAATCTTATTACTAGCAAGGTGCAAAAATTGCGAAATATGAGCCCGCTTTGGGATATGATTCAAAAAGGTATCGATCTTAATTCGATTCAATGGCATTCTCATTAACTTATTTTTACAAACTTATGTCTTATTCACAAAAACTTTTAGATCACTACGAAAATCCAAGAAATGTTGGCTCACTTAACGACCAAGCAAAAAATGTAGGCACTGGCTTGGTTGGTGCCCCTGCTTGTGGCGATGTGATGCAACTGCAAATTGAGGTTGACCAACAATCTGGCAAAATTATCGATGCCAAATTTAAAACTTTTGGTTGTGGTTCTGCCATTGCTTCGAGTTCTTTGGCAACCGAATGGTTAATTGGCAAAGAAATTGAAAATGCTGGCCAAATTACCAACAAAGAAATCGCCGCCGAATTGTCGCTTCCGCCAGTGAAAATTCACTGTTCGCTTTTGGCAGAAGAAGCAATTCAAGCCGCCATCGCCGACTACACAAAAAAAAATGCTAAACCAACAACAGAATAATCTTTCATTATGTCGCTACCTTCTCATCCTGTGGTAAGTTATCTTGCAATTAGCCATGAAGCTGCCAAGCAAATTATGCTGTTGTTGCAAAATAGGGCAGAAAGTTGTCAGGGCATCAGAGTGGCGGTTCGCACTAGGGGCTGTTCGGGTTTGAGTTATACCATCGAATATGCAGTTGCCGAAAAAAACATTAGCAAGTTTGATGATGTTGTTGCCTACAATCAAAACGATATGCAATTTTGTTTATATATCGACCCCAAAGCTTCGATGTTTTTAATTGGTAGTGAAATGATTTTCAAACAAGACGATCTTTCTTCGGGTTTTGATTTTGTCAATCCCAACGAAAAAGGCAGATGCGGTTGCGGTGAAAGTTTTAAAGTATAAATTCTATGAATTATTTTAGTATTTTACAAATTCCTCTGCATCCTTGCCCCGATCAAAACTTGGTGCAACAACAATATTTACAACTGCAACAGCAATTTCACCCCGATTTGCAAAACGAGGTCGATGCCGATTTTTCGGCAAACCTTAATGTTGCCTACCAAACTTTACACAATCCTTTTTTAGCCTCTTGCTATTGGCTAAAACTGCACGGCATCGATATTTTTAGCGAGTCTTGCCAAGTTAAGCCCACTACATCAATTTTACAAGAAGTTTTTGCCCTACACAACAGCATAAATTCTAGCAATAAAGCCACTATCAAGCAAAATTTACAGCAAAAAATCAAACTTGCTCTTGAAAATATTTTGCCATTATATCAAAATTATCTTAACAAGCAAACCAATGCACTTGTTGATTTTGCTTTGCACTTAATGACAATTCAATACTACCAAAAAACCCTCAACAACCTGCATCAATTATGAGTTTAATTCAAATAAACGAGCCAGTACCAATAAAAAATCATCAACCAACAGAAGAAATTGTGGTTGGCATCGATCTTGGAACCACTAATTCGCTAATTTCTGCGGTAATTGACGATCAACTACACATCATTGCCAACAGCAATCAACAAAGCATTATCCCTTCTGTTGTGCATTTTGATAGCGAGGGCAATTTGCTTGGAGTAGGCGAATACATTGAGGGGGCGGTTTATTCTATTGTGTCTAGCAAAAGATTGATGGGTAAGGGTAAGGGCGATTTGGCAGGTATTAATTTTGCTCATTCGCACCTGATTTGCCAGCAAACTACCGCCCAAAATTCGCTTTACCTTAACATTGCCAGCAAAAAAATTTCTATCATCGAAATCGCTTCTTATATTTTGCTTTATCTCAAACAAATGGCAGAGGAACAGCTAAACACCAACATCAGCAAGGCGGTTATCACTGTGCCAGCCTATTTTGATGAGGCCGCCAAGCTTGCAACCAAGCAAGCTGCTCAATTGGCGGGCTTGCAAGTAATTCGGCTACTTAACGAGCCAACTTCGGCCGCTTTTGCCTATGGCTTGTGGCAACAAAACGATAGCCAAAACGAAAGCAAGCTTTATGCTATCTACGATTTGGGCGGTGGCACTTTTGATGTGTCGATTCTTAAAAAACAACAACAGGTTTTTCAGGTTTTAGGAGTTTCGGGCAACAACAATTTAGGCGGAGACGATATCGATCATCTGCTTTTTTTACAAGGTTTTGCCGAAAATTTAGTTGTGGCAAAGCAAATTAAAGAGCAACTCACTTTTGTTGATAATTTTCACAATGTAAGCAAACAGCAATTTAACCAGTTGATTAGCGATTTTACTCAACAAACTATCGATATTTTTGGCAATTTAATGCTCGAGCTAAACCTCGATTTTCATCAACTCGATGCTTTAATTTTAGTTGGGGGCTCAACCTATATTCCGCTTATCAAAGAGCAACTAGCCAAATTAGTGCCAGCAGAAAAAATTTTACAAACCCTCAATCCAGAGCAGGTTGTGGCGGTTGGGGCGGGCTTGCAAGCTCATAATTTAACCAGCAGTAAAAATAATTTGTTGCTCGATGTTAATCCGCTGTCACTTGGTGTGGAAATTATGGGGGGTATTGTTGATAAAATTATACCAAAAAATTCGCCGATTCCAGCAACTAAAACCAAAGATTTTACCACTTATGCCAACAAGCAAACTGCCATCAAACTTCATATCGTGCAAGGCGAAAGAGAGTTTGCTTGCGATTGTCGTTCTCTTGCCTATTTTGAAATCAAAAATCTCCCACCATTACCAGCAGGGGCGGTGAGATTGCAACTTACTTTTGCACTTGATGCCGATGGCTTGCTTACGGTGAAGGCCTACGAAAAAATTACTAAACAATTTTTGGAAGTGGCGGTCAATTCTTCTTTTGCCCTAAATGAAGCAGAAATCAAAAATATTTTGTTGCAATCTTGGCAATTTGCTAAAGAAGATATTGCGAATCGCCTGTTGGTTGAAACCGTTATTTCTGCCAAAAAAGATCTCGAAATTATCTATGCCGACTTGCAAAATAGCCAATTTGATCTTGCAAGCCACCTCAAAGAAAACATCAAGCAACAAGCCAACGAACTGGCTGTTTTGTTGCAACAACCTCAGCCAAATAGGCAACGAATCATCGATAGTCAAGAAAAACTCAGCAAAATCAGCGAACCACTCATTTTGGCAAAAATGAGCCATAGTTTAAAACATAAATTGCAAGATACAAAGGTGTGATACTATTTTAACTATGCAAGAAAAGATTGGCGACATTAAAAATAAAAAAATAGTTTGGTGTGGCGATCAAAACAATGTGCTAAATTCTTATATTCATGCTTCCAAATTATTTGAATTTCAACTTTATATCGCTTCGCCAGAAGAGCTAGATTTTTGTAAAAAAGAAATCGCCAAAGCTCATAAACAAGGAGCGGATATTCATTTGCATCACAATATCAAAACCGCTGTAAAAGATGCCGATGTGATAATTACCGACACTTGGGTTTCGATGGGCGAAGATGCCGAATATAACGATGCGGTAAGGCAAAGAAAAATAAATTTGTTAGAACCTTTTCAAGTAAATGCCAAAATAATGAAACTCGCCAAAAAAAATGCTTTGTTTAGTCATTGTTTGCCAGTTTATCGAGGTTTTGAGGCAACTGCCGAGGTGGTTGATGGTAAATATTCTATTGTTTTTGATGAAGCAGAAAACAGACTTCATGTGCAAAAAGCCATCTTGTTGTGGTGTTGTAATGTTTCTGTTGTTTAATCGGGCGATCTGCACTCTCTGCACTATAATAAAGGTGTGTTTGCAAGCAGTTCTCGGTCAGAATTCCCCGCACTAATGAAGGGGTGGCACGAAGTGCCGGGGTAGTGTCGGCAACCAGCACTCGGATTTCTTCGAAATATCATCTGCGATCGTCTCCCAACACTACCTTGGTCTTTTTCCATAAGCTGTCGCTTATGGAAAAATCCACCCCTTCTAAAAAAGGGGAATTGAGATCGAATGCTATAAGTTTTTTATAAAAAAAACGAGGGTTAATTAATACTTTTTAGAAAAAAATATTAATTAACCCTCGTTTATAGAAAAAATTAACTTATTTTTAGTTTATTACCAGCGGTAATGAGCAAAAGCTTTGTTTGCTTCGGCCATTTTAAATACTTCTTCTTTTTTCTTAGCGGCCCAACCTTTATTGTCAAGAGAGTCAAGAATAACAGAGAAAACTTTGTTAGAAAGTTTTCTGCCTTTAATGTTTTCGATAGAAATTTTTAGCCATTTTAAAGCAAGTGCCGAACCTCTTCTGGCAGAGACTTCTACAGGAATTTGATAGGTTGCACCGCCGATTCTTCTAGAGCGAACTTCGATTTTCGGGGTGATAACTTCTAGAGCTTCTTTAAAAATTTCGATAGAAGATCTTTTTAGCTTTTTTTCAAGATCGTCAAAAGCTTCGTATATTGCTTTTTCTACTACTGATTTTTTGCCATCGTTCATCAAGCGATTAACAAATCTAGATACTATTACTTCTTTGTATTTAGCATCTGGGAAAATTTTTCTGATTTTTGCTGCTCTTCTTCTCATAAAATTATAAGTGATTGTTTAATTATTTAGGTTTTTGAGCGCCATATTTAGAACGGGCTTGTTTACGATTTTTTACACCTTGAGTATCGAGAGAACCTCGAACAATATGATAACGAACACCAGGCAAATCTTTTACCCTTCCGCCTCTTATTGCCACAACAGAGTGCTCTTGTAAATTATGACCTTCGCCCGGAATGTAGGCGATAACTTCAAAACCATTAGTAAGTTTGATTCTAGCCACTTTTCTTAAAGCTGAGTTTGGTTTTTTAGGAGTGGTTGTGTAGACTCTGGTGCAAACACCTCTTTTTTGCGGGCAAGAATTCATAGCAGGAACTTTATTTTTTGCTGATTGCTTGACCCTTGGTTTTCTTATTAATTGATTAATTGTAGGCATATAAATAAAAAACAAAACACAGCAATTGTTTAACGACAATGCTTATGCTTTAATTAGAAACATTTTTGATTATTGTAAAGCTTAATATTATAAGGTCAAGTATTTTTTAAGATTATTATAAAAAATATTATTTTCCGATGCAGAATTTGGTAAAAATTTGATCCAACAATTCTTCGTTGGTTATTTTGCCAGTAATTGAGCCTAGTTCGTTGCTGGCGATTCTTAAATTTTCAAAAGCAATTTCGGGATAGGGTAGCAAACAAAAATCTTGCAAAGCTAATAAAGTTTTTTCAAGGGCGATTCTGTGTCTTTGATTGGTGATTAAATTATGGCAATTAGCAGGGATAATTGCTTTGATTTTGCTATGCAAAAGTTGTTTTAAATTGGTTAAATTTAAATTTTTAGCCACAGAAATTTCAATAAAATCGAGTTGTTTTTGTTGTAGCAAAGTGATTATTTTGCTTAATTTTATTGATTTTTCTTGGTCTATTTTGTTGATAACAATCAAGGTATTTTGCGATAAAAATTCGCTAGATAAATTTTTGGGTAATTTAGGATTACCAGCATCGATCACTAATATTTTGAGATCTGCTGTTTTTGCCTTTTGTAAAGCTTTGTTGATGCCAATTTTTTCGACAGCATTTTTGCTTGCTCTGATGCCCGCTGTGTCGGCAATTTTTACCATTATGTCTGCAATATGCAAATGAACTTCAATAACATCGCGAGTAGTGCCAGCATAGGGCGAAACAATGGCTATTTCGCTGTTGGCAAGACAATTGATTAAGCTAGATTTGCCAACATTTGGAGCCCCAATAATTGCTAAATTTAGACCGTCACGAATTTTTTGCCCAATTAAATTATCGTTTAAATGTTGTTGAAGAGCAGTAATTAAGTTATGCACTTGTTGATTAATGTGCTGTTGCAATTCTTGCGGTAAGTCGTCTTCTGGAAAGTCGATAATAGCGGTAAGCAATGAACTGATTTCTAGCAAATTTTGCCTCCACTGTGAGTATAAATTGCTTAAATCTCCCTGCATTTGTTGCAAAGCCTGTTTGTGTTGGGTGGCGGTTTCGCTGTTGATTAAATCAACAATTGCCTCGGCTTGTGCTAAATCTAGTTTATTATTATAAAAAGCTTGTTTTGAAAATTCACCTGGCAAAGCAAGATTTGTATCTGTTAATGCTAGCAAACAAGAAGTTATTTGTTGCAAAATAAATGCAGAAGAATGGATGCTGATTTCTGCCACATCTTCTCCGGTAAAACTATGTGGGCCAGCGAAAAATAGCACCAAAGCTTCGTCGATAAGGTTTTGATTGATAACGATTTTTTGTAAAGAAACGAGCTTAGGTTTTAGGTTTTTTTTAATGCCAAGAGCTTGCAAGCAATTGATGGTTTGTGGGCCAGATATTCTGATAACGGCAATAGCAGAAGAGTGGGTAGAAGTGATGGGGGCAAAAATGGTTTGTCTAGGGCTAGACATTGTTTAAGATAAATAAAAATTTACTAAGCAATAGCAGTTTTTACCTTTTTATTGTAAAGATGAAAAAATGATAAGAATTAACATTTAGAAAGGTTTATTTTTGCATCAGGCAAAGTGGGTTTTTTAAATGGTTAAAAAATCTTGTTTAAAAAAAGGGGGGAGAAGTTTTTTCGCCCCTTTTTTTATATCTTAGGCAGAAATAACATTCACAAAAGTTCTGTTTTTATGAGCGCTTTTTACGAATTTAACAATGCCTTTGATTTTGGCAAAAATAGTATGATCTTTACCAATACCAACATTTTCGCCAGGATGCCACTTGGTGCCTCTTTGACGTAGAATGATGTTGCCAGCGATCACCAATTGACCACCAAATTTTTTAACGCCGAGTCTGCGACCTGCCGAATCTCGACCATTTCGGGAACTACCGCCCGCTTTCTTTGTTGCCATAGTTGTTTAGGAATTAATTTTAGTTATTAATTGCAGTAATTTGTAATAGAGTATGATTTTGACGATGACCTCTTTTGCGACGAGAATTTTGTCTTCTTCTTTTTTTGAAAGAAATAATTTTATCGCCTTTGAATTTTTTTAGCACTTCTGCCTCAACGGAAGCCGAAGAAACATAAGGTGAGCCAAAAACTGTTTGATTATCAGAGTTGCCAATTAATAAAACATTGTTAAGAATTATTTTAGAACCAACATCGTGATCTTGCTTATCGACAATGATTTTTTGTTGAGGAGAAACTCGATATTGTTTACCTTGAATTTCAACTATTGCAAACATAATTTTGAAAAATTTAATTAAAAATACATAGCGAAAATTATAAAAATAAAAATTTAACAAGCAAGAACTTTATTTCAAAAAAAACAACAAACTTAATAAAAATATTATAATGCTACTTCGATGCACAATTCTCTGCATTAAAAGAAGGGGAATTGTGTTAAGAATCTTGTAATTCTAAATTTTGATTGCCTAAAAAATGTAAACCAATCAGGTAATGCTCAGAAGAATCTTGCCGAGAAGATTTTGGTTTAAAATATTTTACCTGTTTAAATTTTTGTTTTAATTGTTGTAAAATAATGTCGGAACTGCCTCCTTGAAAAATTTTACTCACCAAATGACCGTCGTTTTTTAAGATTTTATCTGCTACCGATAAAACATCTTCTAATAAACCAATAATTTGCAAATGATCTACGGTTTTGTTGCCTGTGGTGTTAGAAGCCATATCGCTTAATAGCACATTGCAGTAGGGTTTTTTGCTAATTTTTACTAATATTTCTTTAATTTTTGTGAGAGTTTCTTCTGCCAAAAAATCTTGTTGTAAAAAATGAACCCCAGCAATTGGCGACATTTCTAGCAAATCAAGGGCAACCACCTTGTTTTCGCCAACTTTTGTTACTGCATACTGGCTCCAGCCACCAGGTGCCGATCCTAAATCGACCACATTTTTATTTTTTTTAAAAATTTTAAATTTTTCATCGATTTCAATAATTTTAAATGCCGCCCTCGACCGCCAACCTTCTTGCCTTGCTTTTTCAACAAAAGGATCGTTTAGTTGTCGGGTAAGCCATTTTTTTGAAGATTTAGTGAACCTATGACTATTTTTTAGATTTTGAAATTTTTGAGGCATAGGAAAATTTTATGGTGTATTTAAAGATTATTGATGTTTAATTGCTGTTGACATACTAGAAATAAAATCGACTATTTCGTTGCTAAGTTCGGTGCAGTTTTGTGGTAGATTGGCAATTTTTTCTACGATTGCCGAGCCAACCACAATGCCGTTGGAGCCTGCATTGGCAAAATCTTTCGCTTGTTGTGGATTTTTGATGCCAAAACCCAAAACAATTGGTAAATTGGTGATTTGTTTTAGTTGCTGTATTTGTAAAATATTGTCGGTTGCTTTGGCTTGTTTGGTGCCCGTAATGCCTGTAAGAGAAATTAAATAAACAAAACCGCTGGCATTTTGCAAAATTTGGCTTGCTCGTGTGGCGGAAGTGGTGGGAGCGATGAGGTTGATAAAATCTAGTTTTGCAGATTTGATAAAATTCACTACTTCTGATTGCTCTTCTAGCGGTAAATCGACAATTAACACACCGTCGGCACCAGCTTTTTGCATATCATCAAAAACTTGTGATAAACCATATTTGAGTAGCGGGTTAAAGTAGGTCATAAGCACCACCGGAGTTTGCTGATTTTCTTTGCGAAAGTCGGCAATTAAATTGAGAGTTTTTGCCAGAGTTGCCCCAGATTGAACCGCTCTTTTGCTTGCCATTTCGATGGTCGGGCCATCTCCTGATGGGTCTAAAAATGGCACTCCAACTTCAATAATATCGACACCTAATTTTGGCATAGCCAACATTGTGGTAAGAGATGCTTGATAAGAAGGGTCGCCAGCACATAAATAGGCAACGAAAGCCGATTTTTGTTGTTTTTGTAATTGCAAAAAAGTGTGAGAAATTCTCATAATTTTACCCCTAAAAAGTTAGCGACAGTGTTGATGTCTTTATCGCCTCTGCCCGAAAGATTGACGATGATTGATTGATCTGGTTGCATAGTTTTGGCTAGTTTGCAAGCAAAAGCAATGCCGTGGGCAGATTCAAGAGCGGGTATAATGCCCTCGATTTTGCAAAGTAATTGAAAATAGGTTAAAGCTTCTTCGTCGGTTGCCGAAACATATTTTGCCCGGCCAATTGAGTGCAAGTAGGCATGTTCTGGGCCGATTCCGGGGTAGTCTAGACCTGCAGAAATAGAGTGAGTGTCGTCGATTTGCCCGTCTTGATTTTGTAAGAAAAAAGTTTTGTTGCCGTGCAAAACCGCTTTGGTACCTTTGCTGATAGAGGCAGAATGCAAGCCAGAATCAATGCCTTTGCCACCCGCTTCAACTCCATACATTGCCACTTCGTGATTATCGATAAAGTCATAAAACAAACCAAGGGCATTAGAACCGCCGCCGATGCAAGCAACCAAAGCATCGGGCAATTTTTGTTGCATAGCTAAAATTTGTTGTTTTGCTTCTTTGCCAATGATAGAATGAAAATCTCGCACCATTTGTGGGTAGGGGTGCGGGCCCGTGACCGTGCCAAGCAAATAATAGGTTTCGGTCGGGTTAGAAACCCAATCTCTCATCGCTTCATTGATGGCATTTTTGAGGCTTTTTGAGCCAGTTTCAACCGCTCTCACCTCGGCACCAAGCAGTTTCATACGAAAAACATTGGGAGCTTGTCGGGCAATGTCTTTGGCACCCATATAAATGATGCAAGGCAAAGAAAACAAGGCACAAACCGTGGCGGTGGCAACTCCGTGTTGACCTGCACCAGTTTCGGCAATTATTCGTTTTTTACCCATTTTTTTGGCAAGCAAAATTTGCCCCAAAGAGTTGTTGATTTTGTGTGAACCGGTGTGGTTAAGTTCGTCTCTTTTTAGATATATTTTTGCCCCACCGCAATGTTGAGTGAGTTTGCTTGCCAAATATAGCGGGCTTGGCCTGCCGATGTAGTGAGTGAAATAATAATTTAGCTCTTGCTGAAATTGAGGATCTTCTTTAATTTTTGCATAGGCTTGTTGCAGTTCTAAAACCGCAGGCATAAGAGTTTCGGCAACATAAGCACCGCCAAATTCGCCAAACTTGCCGTGATTATTTGGTTGTTGATAAGAAGATTTAGACATATTAAACTGCCAATAATTTAACTATTTTTGCAGTAGCAAAAGTAGTTGTGGTTGAAATAAAACAAGAAATTGCCAATAAAACTTGGTAATTTTGCCAAAAATCGTTATGAAAAGCCAAATAACCAAGCAAGAGAATTGGTAAAATGAGGGGTAGGGCAATGATTGCCATATAGCCCAAAGACTGAAAGTGATTGGTGAGAACCCCAGACATAGCCGAAATAAAACTAATGGTTAAAGTGGCAATGGCAATTATTGCAACTAGTTTGGCAATGTTTAGTAAATTAAAATTTTGTAAAATTGCTAAAAAAACCGCCCCAACAATAATCGGCAAAACCACTCCTAGCCAACTGGCTAAAATTTTTGCTAACACAAATTTTTCGAAATTTGCAAATAACATCAGCATTTGCTCGATAGTGCCATCAGAAATATCGTCTTTGCAAAAATGTTGAAAAAAACCTAAAATTACCAATAAAGAAGAGAGGATGGTTGCTAATAAAAACAAGCTTTGTTGATTAACGGTGGTGGCTTGATGTAAAAATTGAAAAATCACTAAAAAAACCACAAAAAACAATAAACTTACTATAAATTGTTGAGATTTAAACCACAAATTGTTGATTTCAAAAGCAATTATAGTAAAAAACATAGCTAAATAGCGGTTAAAATTGATTCGAGATATTTGCGATAATCAGAATTGGTTTTATATTTTTGACATAATTCATAAAACTGCTCTTGATTGATAAAATTATGTTGGTAGGCAATTTCTTCGAGACAGGCAATTTTTAAACCTTGTCTTTTTTCGATGGTTTGAATGAAACTTGCCGATTCTAGCAACGAATCGGGGGTGCCAGCATCGAGCCAAGCAAAACCTCGCCCTAATTTTACTACACCTAAATTTTGTTGTTGCAAATAAACATTATTCACATCGGTAATTTCTAGCTCGCCTCTTGCCGATGGTTTGAGATTTTTGGCGATATTCACCACTTCGTTGCTATACACATAAAAGCCCGTGACCGCCCAGTTTGATTTTGGTTGCAGAGGTTTTTCGACAATAGAAACCGCCATATTATCGGCCAACTCAACCACACCGTATCGCTGTGGATCGGAAACTTGGTAGGCAAAAATCATCGCTTGGCACTTTTTTTGAGTAAAAGGCAAAATGTGTTGATGAAAATTTTCAAAAGAAAAGTCGGAGCCGTAAAAAATATTGTCTCCTAAAATTAAACAAACAGAGTCGGAGCCAATAAATTTTTCGCCCACTAAAAAAGCCTCTGCTATGCCTGCTGGCTTTTCTTGCACTGCATATTGTAATTTGATGCCAAAGCTTGAACCGTCGCCTAAAAATTTGGCAATGTTGGGAGTGTCAAAAGGAGTGCTGATAATTAAAATTTCGGTGATGCCCACATTCATTAAATTGGCAAGTGGGTAGCAAATCATTGGTTTGTCGTAGACAGGCAACAATTGTTTGCTGATAATGTTGGTTAAAGGTGCTAAACGAGTGCCGCTGCCACCTGCTAAAATAATGCCTTTCATAAGTTATTTTGCTTTGTTATTTTCATCGACTAAAACTACTTTTGGTTGCCAATTTTTTGCTTCGCAAGCAGGTAAAGAGCAGTAGGCAATGATGATTACTAAATCGCCCACACAAGCTTTTCGAGCTGCCGCCCCATTAATTTGAATGATGCCAGAATTTTTTGGAGCAGAAATTGTGTAGGTGGTAAACCGTTCGCCGTTGTTGATGTTGACTACATCTACTTTTTCATAAGGTAAAATATTGGCTTCTTGCAACAAAGTTTCGTCGATAGAAATTGATCCTTCGTAGTGTAAATCGGCACCAGTAACTTTGGCACGATGAATTTTGGCTTTTAACAAATTTAATTGCATAAGTTTAATCGATTTTTAGAGTGGCGATATTTAGTTCTTTGAGTTGTTTTTGGCTAACCAAAGCGGGTGCCCCCATCATTAAATCTTGTGCCTTGCCGTTCATAGGAAACGGAATAACCTCACGAATATTTGGCTCGTCGGCAAGAAGCATAATGATGCGATCGATGCCCGGGGCAAGCCCACCGTGAGGCGGAGCCCCATATTTAAAGGCATTTATCATGGCACCAAATTGTTTTTCAACCACTTCTTTGCCATAACCTGCCAAGGCAAAAGCTTGATACATAATTTCGGGCTTGTGGTTTCTGATTGCTCCAGAGCAGAGTTCAACCCCGTTGCAAACAATATCGTATTGAAAGGCCTTGATGGTGAGCGGATCTTGTGTGTTTAGGGCTTCTAAACCGCCTTGTGGCATTGAAAAAGGGTTGTGAGAAAAATCGATTTTACCAGTTTCAGAATTTAGCTCATACATAGGAAAATCGGTGATCCAGCAGAATTTATAAACAGATTCGTCGATTAAATTTAGTTCTTGCCCAAGTTTTATTCGAACTAAACCAGCAATTTTGGTGGCAAAATTTGGTGTTCCGCAAGAAAAAAATACCGCATCACCTGCTTGTAAATTGGCGATTTTTTGCAAGTTGTGTAGTTGCTCTTGGCTTAAAAATTTGGCGATTGGGCCTTTTGCCTCGTTGTGTTCGTCAAATACAATGTATGCCAAGCCTTTCGCCCCTTGTTGTTGAGCAAATTCGATGGTTTTATCAAAGAAAGATCGTGGTTGATTGCTACATTTTGGAGCAGGAATTGCCTTGATGATTTCGTGATTGGCAATGGCTTTGGTAAAAATGCTAAAACCAGAATCAACAAAAACACTGGTGGCATCGGCTAAAATGAGTGGATTTCGCAAGTCGGGCTTGTCGATGCCATATTTTTGCATTGCCTCTTGATAAGGAATTTGCACAAAAGTTTTTTCGGTGAGTTTTTTGTTGCCAAATTGACTAAAAATGCTATGTAAAACAGGCTCAATTGCACAAAAAACATCGTCTTGGGTGGCAAAAGCCATTTCAACATCGAGTTGATAAAACTCAGGAGAGCGATCAGATCGTAGATCTTCGTCGCGAAAACAAGGAGCGATTTGAAAATAACGGTCAAAACCCGAAACCATCAGTAATTGCTTAAATTGTTGCGGTGCCTGTGGCAGAGCATAAAACTTGCCATGATGCAACCGAGCGGGAACCAAATAATCTCGGGCACCTTCGGGAGAAGAAGCGGTGAGAATTGGGGTTTGAATTTCGAGAAAACCTTGCTTGGTCATTTCAAACCGCAGGGCTTGAATAACCTTGGAGCGAAGCACAATATTTTGATGGGTTTTTTGCTTTCTTAAATCAAGAAAACGATATTTTAAACGTAATTCTTCGGGATATTGTTGGCTTTCGTCGTTCACCTGAAAAGGTATTTGCTCTGATAAAGATTCGATGTGCAAACTTTCGACTTTAATTTCGATTTCGCCAGTGCTGATTTTGTGATTAACTAATTCTGGTGCTCGGGCAACCACAAAACCAGTGATGGTGATGACCGATTCGAGCTTGATGCTGGCAATGTTGTGTAAATCGAGCTGTGGATTTTGCTTGTCTAAAACCAATTGACTGATGCCGTAGTGATCGCGAAGATCGATAAAAATTAGGCTACCGTGATCTCTTTTTGAATGAACCCAGCCCGATAATTTCACCTGAGCATTGAGATTTTTAATGGTAAGTTGCGAGCAGTTGTGAGAACGATATTGGTGCATTTTTTAAATTAAATTGCATTTATAGAACTATGAAAAACACTATTATAAAATTAGCTATTAACATTTGCAACAAAAATTGTGTGAAAAAAATTTTGGAACTATGAAGTGTCGGCAAGCAGAACTGGGGGCAAATTCCCCTTTTTTTAGAAGTGGTGGCGGAAGCGAGGGCGGGGTAGTGTTGGCAAGCAGTTCTCGGATATTCCCCTTCTTGTAGAAGGGGAATTCTGATCGAGTGTGGTATAATAATTATTTCTCTAAATAATTTTTCTTAAAATGTTGCGAAGTAGGCTAATAAAAGGCTTGTAGATCACAAAAATTTCTCTGCAACCATCAACCAAAGTGTAGTTTTTGCCGTTAATGCTGGCAACAGAAATTGTGTGCATGCCAAGCCGATAGCAATCTAAATGCTTGGTGCTGGTGGTTGCTACCTGTTGCTCGCTAAAAAAATGGGGGTTGAGATGGGTGATTTCGTTAATTACAATGCTTTCGCCATAAGATTTTTGGCAATTTTGGGCAGGGCGATAAATTTTGCCGTTAGCCACAAAAATATTGCCAGCACTTCTTGCCGAAATTTGACTCACTTTAATTGGATTTTGAGGGTGTAACAAAAAATCTTGGTGCAAAGACGGGCTATAAGCCAAATAAAGATGCGAATTTGCTTGATCGGCTTTGCTGTAAAATAGCCAATAGTTGCCGTTATAAAAAAATAAAGTGGGGTCTATTGCCTCTTGATGGCTAAAAATTTCTTTGATGTAATTGGCTTGTAAATTTACGGGATCTATCTTGTATAAAATTAGGTTTTTGGTTTTATAAGATTCGCACAGCAAAAAAATGTTATTTTCTTGGCAAAAAATAAACGGATAAGATAAGTGTTTGCGGTTGTCAAGTAAAACTTTTTTGTTGGCTAAAAATTTTTTACCTTGCGAATTTTCGCATAAACTAGCGATCATTATTTTGCCTCGTTTGCTGATTTGGCAATATTCTTCAAACAAAATATAGGCTTGGTTGTTGTGGGTGAAAGAAAACGGGTCGGCGAAAAATTTTAGGCTACTGGGTTTGGCAAGCCAAGAAATTTTGGGTGCAAAATTGCTAGCAAAACAACTGATATCAGCATCGACAATGCCAATGTTCCATTGTTGAAAATAAAATAGTTTGTGAAAAATTTTTTTAAACATAATAAAAATGGTGTTGCTTTGTTTGGTTTTTTAAAGAATTTCTTGTAAAAAATGCTTGCTTATCTTGATTTTTAACCTAAAATTTTGCCTAAATAAATTTAATTCACAATGTTTTTTATGCTCGATTTTGAAACCTACGACATCATCAAAATTTTACACATTGTTTCGGTTATTTCTTGGCTGGCTGCCTTGCTTTATTTGCCGAGAATTTTTGTTTATCATTGCAGAGTTGCTTTTAATTCTGAAAGTTGCAAGTTGTTGCAAGAGATGGAAAAAAAACTTTATCGCTACATCGCCACTCCTGCCATGGTTTTAACCTTGCTTTTTGGCTTTTATTTGGCCATACAAATTGGCTTTGAAGGCAGTGTTTGGTTGCATGTCAAAATTTTTTTAGTGTTTTTGCTGGTTGGTTTTCATTTTCATCTTAATGTTTATCGTAAAAAATTTGCCTCGGGCAAAAACAACAAATCGCACAAATTTTTTCGCATCATCAACGAAGTGCCAACCGTGCTGATGCTTGTTATTGTTGCCTTGGTGGTGCTAAAACCTTTTTGAATTATGTTATACCATTTATACAAATAAATAAAGCATTCTAGGGCGATAATATTATCTCGATCTAATCGCTCCCCCGCTTTACGGGGGAGCAGAAGCTAGCTTGCTAGCTTCGTGGGGGGTTAAAAAATCATGATGCAAAATCGATGTTGTGATGCAGTCTTCTGACCCCTCCCCGAAATTGCTTTGCAATTTCGACCCTCCCTCAAGGGGAGGGTGATTAGATCGGGGCAATATTATCGCCCTAGAATGCGGTATTTATTTATGGAAATGGTATTACTTTATCTGCAAAATTAACATGAACTATATCGGATCAAAAAAATCTCTGTTGCAGTTTTTAGAAGAATCAATTTATCAAGTGGTTGGCACAAAAAATTTTACTTTTCTCGATTTATTTGCAGGAACTGGGGCGGTTGGGCAACATTTTAAAAGCAAAGGGCATCGAGTTATTGCCAATGATTTGCAATATTATAGCTTTGTGCTTAATAAAAATTATCTTGAAAATTATGAGGTTTTAAAGTTTTTATCTTTAGAAAATGAGTTGATGGGTTTAAAAAATAGCAATTATCAAGATAGAGCAAATTTTGTTTGTCAATTTTTAGATAATTTAAGCTTTACAGAAGGTTTTATTTTTGCAAATTATTGTTTGGGCGGTAAGCAAAATCAAGAGTTTCAAAGGCAATATTTTTCTGATGAAAATGGCAAAAAAATAGATACAATTCGCAAGCAAATTCAAGAATGGCAAGAAAATAGCAAAATAACTAGTGGCGAATATTATTTTTTGCTTGCCACTCTCCTTGAAAATGCCGATAAAGTTGCCAATACTGCTTCTGTTTATGGGGCGTTTTTAAAGCAATTAAAAAAATCAGCACAGCAAAAGTTTTTAATGAAGCCAGCAAGTTTTGTGTTAAGTGGTAATAATCATATTGTTTATAATGAAAATATCGAAACTTTAATCGATCAAGTTGAGGGCGATGTTTTGTATCTTGATCCGCCATATAACCAAAGGCAATATGCCTCAAATTATCATTTGCTAGAAACAATTGCCAAATATGATAATCCAACAATTGCAGGCAAAACTGGTCTTCGAGATTATTTAAACCAAAAATCAAAATTTTCACAAAAAACAGCGGTTTTAGAATCTTTTGCCAACATTATTCAAAAAGCAAAAGCAAAATATATTTTTTTAAGCTATAATAACGAAGGTTTAATGACACTTAACGAAATAGAAAATATAATGTCGCAAAGAGGAAAATATGGTGTTTTTACCACAAAATATAACCGATTTAAAGCCGATAAAACAAACAACAGAAACCATAAAAACGATTCTGTTATCGAATATTTACATTACATTAAAATATGAAACAATTTTTACAACAAAATAATTTGGTTGAAATTTCTAGCAACGAAGGCTTTATTCTCGATATTCGTTATGCCACTGCTAACAATGTTTGTGGCGAAAAACTCTATGATTTTGCAATGTGTTTTTTGCATCAAGAAGCCTATGAAAAACTCAAAAAAGCCCAGCAACTTGCTGGTGAAATGGGTTATAAAATCAAAATATTTGATGCTTTTCGCCCAATTGCTGTGCAACAAAAAATGTTTGATTATTTTAATGAGCCAAAGTTTGCTGGTTTTATTTCTGACCCAAAAACTGGTTCAATCCCGCATTGTCGCGGGGTGGCGGTTGATATTTCGTTGTGCCACGAAAATGGCGAAGAGCTCGATATGAATTCATATTTTGATGATTTTTCTAGCAATGCTAGTCATTTTTGCCAAAACATTAGTTTACAAGCCAAACAAAACCGCTTAATTTTGCTTGGCATTATGACTCTTGCCGGCTTTGATTTTTACAGGCAAGAATGGTGGCACTATCAACTTTTCAATGCTCGATCTTATCAGGTGATAGAAAATTTTTTTTAAAACCACTTGTCTTTATAAAAATTGCTGTTTAAAATTTACTTTCTATAAATTTTTTTACTTTTCACCACAAAGTATTTTTTATGTTTTATTTTCTTTTGGCAAGGCTATTTTTGCCTTGTCTTTTGCTATGTTGCTTGTTTTTATTGTGTTTTGTTGCTTGCGGTAGCGAGATACAAACCAATGTTGTTGCTAGCTCTTCTGAAACCAAAGTTGGTTTTTCTGCCAATCAAACAGCGGTTGTTGATATTGCCACTCCAAATTCTTATGGTTTATCTTATAATCAATATCAAAATTTCGATGTTGGCTCTTCTGGCTTGATTTTAAACAATTTTGCAGGAAATTCTGCCGATGTTGTGCAAACTCAATTAGCAGGTTTGGTTAATGTTAACAACAATTTGCAACCAAATAATGAAGCAAAAATCATTGTTAACGAAGTGATTTCGCCAAATCCCTCTCGTCTCGCTGGTTATCTCGAAGTTGCTGGCAAAAAGGCAGAAGTTATTATCGCTAATCCTTATGGCATCAATTTTTCTTCTGCCGGCTTTATTAATACCAATAAAATGACCGCCGTTGTGGGTTCTTTGATTAATAACGGTGGTTTTGATGGTGATAATTGGCAATTTAATTTGTCTCAACAACAAAATGAGCAAAATTTTTTGCCAAGTTTGGTTGTTGAAAAAAACGGTATCGATTTAGAATCTGTTGATATCAGCAATTTTGTTGCTCAAAAAATTGCGATCAATGGCAATATTTATGCTGGTCGCAACGAAGTGAGTTTGCAAACAAGCAACAATTTACAAACACAAAATCAAGAACAACAAATTGCTATTGATGTGGCAAATTTTGCTCAAATTCAAGCAGGAAACATTTATTTAATCGCCACTCAAAGCAATGCTCAAATAAATCAACTCGGTAGTTTGTTGGCAGAAAAAGAGGTTGCACTTTATGCAGATAGGGTTGTTAACAACAATATTGTTGCCGATGCTGGTAATATTCAAATTACTGCCAAAAACTTGCAACAATTTGGTTTTTTATATGCCAAAAATCAGTCAATTAATGTGGTTTTACAAAATCTTGACAATCAAGGATCAATAATCGCAAAAACACAAGCAAATCTTGATGTAGATAATGTGTTAAACAATGCTGATTTGGCTCAAATTTTTGCAAAAGATTTAGTTTTAAATACTGCTAATCTTGAAAATTTTGGTAATATTTCTGCTAGTCAAAATCTTTATAGCAAAGCAATTAAAATCAACAACCGCAACAATATTCTTGCCGAACAAAATATGTTTTTGCAAGTAGATGATTTTGCTAATTTTGGCAATGTAGTTGCCAAAAATAATCTTGATATCGTGGCAAAAAATTTGTTAAATCAACAAAATATTACTGCCAAAAATGGCTCGTTATTGGCAAATAAACTCGATAATCAACAAAACATTGTTTCTGCTGAAAATCTTAAAATTGTTGCCGATAATATCAAAAATAACAATTTACTTTCTGCAAAACAACTGGCTATCGCTACTCAAAACATTGTTAATTCAGCAAATTTACAAGCAATTGATTTGCTTGATATTAATTTTGATTCGACTTTTTCTGCTCAACTGCATGGCGATATTTCTTCTGCTGGCTCAATTATTATTAAAAGTCAAAATGGCTTGATAAATAATGCTAAAATATTTGCAAATAACAATATTAATCTTGTTGCAAATGGCAACCTGCTAAACAATGGCTCAATTGTTGGCGATAATCTGGCTATCGAAATCGCAGGTAATTTTATAAATAATCAAGAAATATCACTTAACAACAATTTAACGATTAAGGCTAATTCTGTAGAAAATCAGCAAAAAATTCTCGTCACATCCGCTAATTTAACGGCAAAAAACCTAGTTAATTATGCTAATTTATTGGTTGCAAACAATTTAACTGTAAATGGCGATAGTTTTGTTAATCAACAAGTTTTAGAAGTTGGTAAAGATGCTAATTTTTGGTTAAGCAACAGTTTTGTTAATAAGCCGAATTCTTTGTTTTATGCTGGTGGTAACATTAATTTATTTGTGGCTAATTTGTTGCAAAATCAAGATAATGCCATCATCTATGCTAACGGCAATTTGGTTATACAAAAAGATGTTAACAAAAAAAATCTATCTTTACTAGAAAATGTTTTTGCCACTCTCGAAGCAGGTCAAAACATTAGTGTTTATGCTGATAGAGTCAATAATCGTGGCATCGATTACGATGCCGATCCTAATGGTTTTTATGGTTATAATGTGCTTTATCAAGTGCCACAAAATGCTCGGGGAAATAGTTTTATGTCTTTAATGTTTCAAGATATAGCGGTTGGCACTCTCAGAACCAAGCGGGCCAAAATTACCGCTGGAGCAAATTTATCAATCAATAATGCCACTATTAATAATTTTGGCAGTTCCATTTCTGCTAAAAATAATATTGTTTTTAATAATTCATCTTTTAACAACCAAACTTCTTCTGTAATGGCAAATAATCTTAAAAGCACTTATGGTAAATATTGGTATACAAAAAGTTGTAAAATGGGTCGATGGAATTGCAAAACCTATTATAATCAAGCCGATCAAACAGCATTTTCTTCGGCTTTGGTGCTTTCGAAAGATGTGGCAAATTTAAAAGCAGGCAATAATATTGTTATTAACAATGCTGGCTATGTAAATAATGGTTATTTAAATAATTCTGTTGGGTTAAAGCCAGTTTTGTCTAGTGCTAATAATGGCAAAATTGCTATAAATAACAACTCTTCGCAACTTGATTTATCTTTATTTGCTGAAAGCCCACTTTTTACTAAACACATCAATAATAACAGGCCTTTACTAGAAACTAGATTGCAATTTATTGATAAAGAACAATTTGTGATTAGTGATTATTTTTACCAAAAACTCGGCATAACTAGACCAGTTGCCGTTTTAGAAAATAATTTGCCAAAAGATGATGTTTTGTCGATTATTGGCGATGGTTTTGCTCAAAATCAATTAATCATTGCTCAATTGCAAGATTTATTGCCGAATACAGAAAATCAACAATATACTAACGATAATTATCAACAAATCATCACTACATTAGTTGATAATGCCAAAATAGAGGCAGAAAAATTAAATTTGCAACCCAACAAACCTTTAAACAATCAACAAATTGGCAACTTGACTCGCGATATTTTATGGTTTGAACCAAAAATGGTGCAACAACAAAAATACTTAACCCCAGTTATTTACTTGGCGAATTATCAAGAAACCGATTCTGCTAATTCTTTGATTTTTGCTGGCAATAACATTGAAATACAAACTCAACAAGATCTGCTGAATTTTGGCAATATTACAGCAAACAACATTAGCCTTGTGAGTGCAAATAACATCGAAAATAAACCGCTGGCAAAAATTATGGCGAAGCAAGATGCTGTTTTGTTGGCGAGTAATAATATTATCAATTCTGCTTTTATTTCTGCTAACAATAATTTAACTGTGAAGGCAAAAAATATTGTCAATGCATCTATTGTTAACACCAATCAGCAAAATTTATTGCAAAACCAGTTTTATGTCAATCAGGCAACAGAAAAGCTCGAAACTTTTTCTAGCATTGTTGATGTAGCAACAATGCTAGGCAAAAACATTAATCTTGAAGCAGAAAATAATATTACCAATCTATCTGCCAATATTTCTGCCGATCAAAACTTGTTAATGCAAGGCAATAATATCGAAATCGGCACCTTAAATTTGGTTAATAGTCAAACTTATAAAACTGGCTCGGGCAACAATTATATGCAAAAAACTATTACTGAAAGTCGCAATGTGGCAAGCAATATTTCGACATCAGAGAATATGCAAATAGTTGCCAACAATGATTTTATGTTGCTTGGCTCAAATATTGAAGCAAAAAAAGATTTAAATATATCGGCAGAAAACACAATAAACATTAGTGCGGTGGCAGATTATACCAATATCAACATCAGTGGCAAACAATATAGCGAATGGTTGAAAAAAAGATTTTTCTCTAACCACGATATTATTACTAATAAATCTGCCAATATTTCTGCAAATAACATAAATTTATCTTCTGGAGATAATAGTTATGTGGTGGCAAGTAATGTTAATGCCGTAAATGATTTGCAAATTTCTGCTGGAAATGGCAATAATTCTGCTGATCTATATTTGTTAAACGGCATTGATATTGATAGTTTATACACACAAAATACTCAAATAAAATATGGTTTTAGTTTAAAAAATTCTGCCACCACCGCCGTGGCAACTTCAGCGGTGGTTGGCACAACTGCAACTGGCGGATTAGGTTCGCCAATTGCTTTATCAGCAGTGGTTTTGGCTAGTTTGCTTGGCTCGGTTAATAAGCAAAAAAGTATTTCTAATAGCTTAAATTATCAAGAAAAAGCTATTGCTAGCAATCTTAATTTTGGCAATAATTTATCTTTGTTTGCAAGCAATAAAATTAGCATTTCATCTTCTAATCTTAATTTTTCTGCTAGCAAACCAGAAAATTTTGCTAATGTGATGATTGTCGCTAAAAATTTAAATATTATCAATGCTAAACAAACTAATATTAACGCAATAACCTTGCAAGAGCACGATAATTATTGGCAAAAAAACGGTAGTTATGGCGAAATAAATCAACAAATTGCCGAAGGCAATATCAATATTTCTAATCTGCAACAAGCAAAACTAAATGTTAATAACATAGAAAATATTTTTGCTAATCACCATGATTTTTATGATTTCTTAACAAAAAATCATACCACCAAAATTGATAACGAAAAAACCGTCATTAATTCTACTAACCGATCTTTAACCAATGCTGGGGCGATGCTGGTTGCTATTACTGCCACCGCAGTTACCGCAGATGTTTTTTCTAGCTTTGTTGCCCCATCTGCAACCGCCACTTCTTCTGCGGTAACTACCACTAATTATGCTGGTATGCTGAGTAATTATTTTGCCATAGAATCGGCAAAACAAGGAGCGGTAATTGCTTCCGCTTCAGCTTTTAATAGTGGGGCGAGTGTTTCTTTAATAAACAATGAAGGTAATTTTAATGACACTTGGCAAGATATAAATAGCAAACAATTTGCTCAAAATATTGCCATTGCCACAATTAGTGGCGGGCTTTCTGCTGGTTTTTCTGCTAAATTATTATCACAAAATCTTGCCATACAAAACACTCAAAATATTGAAAATGTTTTTACCAAAGCGGCAATAAATACCGCTTCTACTTTGTTTTCATTTGCTTTGGTTGAGCAAAAAAATCCACTAAATATTTTAAAGCAAGTTGGCAAACAAGAAGCTGTTTTTGCTTTGGCAAATCTTGGGGCAACTGAAATCGGCAATTTGGCACATCCGCACAATCCAGTTAATCAAGCACCAATCAATAGTGACATGCAACTTGCTTTGCATGGAGCCTTGGGTTGTTCTGCTATGGTTGCTTTAAATGCTTCTTGTCTTGGCGGAGTTGCTTCGGGAGTTTTGGGCGAGGTTGTGGCAGAAAATGCTTATAAAAATGGTATATCTTCGCAAGGAGCAGTTGATTTGTCTGGCTTGGCAAGTGTTGTTGCTATTAACAATGTTGATAATAAAAATTTAATACTGGTTGATAGAATTGCTAAAAATTCCGCGAGTAACAATGCGGTTAAAGTTTGGTTGCATAAGGTTGCTTTTGGTAATTATCATTTGTCTATTAAGCTTGAGCCAGAAAATCAAGCAAAATATGCTAACGATGCGAGATTTCAAAATATTGATAGCAATAATAAACGATTTGCAACCATTGGAGCTGGCCCAGATAATTTAGATATTCTTAAAATTCCGTCAGATTGGCTTGGCAACCTTAATTCTGGTGAAACTGTTTTGGGAGTTTTAGATGGTATTAATAGAACAAGAGATATCGATATCACCAACAAAGTTTGGGAATCAGAAAATTTGGTGCCAAAAGAACTGGATGATTTTTATATTAATAAACTATTTGCTTTAAATGCAGGCTACAACAACAAGGTTGGTTATGAGCTTTTTCCAGATACAAGAGATGAAAATTATAATTCTAATTCTTATGTGGCGGGTTTGTTAATAAAAGCCAATTTAAAAACCAATATTTTGCCTATGGAGCCAGTAATTATTACCGCAGAAGAATTGCAAGATTATGGTGATAATTTTCCACTAAAGCCAAGATTTTATTTTATGATTTCTAAATACAACACCCCTGGCTATAAAAAGCCTTTAACGAGCAATTATTTTAACCCACTTTATTTAAATTCAAGCATTGACAATAATATTATTAACGAAAAATATGTTTCGCATTTGTAATACCATTTCGATCTAATACCATTTCCATAAATAAATACCACACTTCGATCTAATCGCTCCCCCGCTTTACGGGGGAGCAGAAGCTAGCTTGCTAGCTTCGTGGGGGGTTAAAAAATCATTATGCAAAATCGATGTTGTGATGTAGTCTTCTGACCCCTCCCCGAAACTACTTTGTAGTTTCGACCCTCCCTCAAGGGGAGGGTGATTAGATCGAAGTGTGGTTTTAATTAGTGGAAATGGTATTATACCATTTACCATATTTATATAGCTTATAACAAAATATTTTTAATTTTAAATTTAGTTTTAAAACCGAAGTTTTATCTAGATAAATCAAGGTTTTAAATTAAAGATTAAAATTACTAAAATAAGAAGTTATAAGCTATATAAATATGGTAAATGGTATTATATCAGTTTATGATATAAATCAACAAGCCAAGGCAGTATTTTATAAATAATATACATCGAAGCATAGATAGAAATTAACACACCAACAAAACCAACAATAATGCCAAGAAATATAACCAGACCATCTCTTGCCAAAATGCCAAAAGAAATCAATAAAATACCGATGCCAGGCACATAGTTAGAAAGCGGAATTGGCAACAAAATAAAACTAGAAAAAAGTAAAATAAAACCACCTGTAAATTTTTCACCAAATTCAGAAAACATAAACAATAATCTGGGTTTTAAGATTTTTTCAACCCAATAAATAATAGTGACCGATTTTTTGACAAGCAAAGCGATGGTTTGCCTTTTTAATTTATGATTAGCAATTCTTTTTGGCAAAACAGGGTGCTTATAACCAACTAACATTTGATAACCAAAAATTACTAAAGGTATAGAAATGATACTAGGAAAGGGCGGTGGAGTTGGAATGATAATTCCTAAAGCAAAAAACAACAGCAGCAAGCCAAAGCCACTTTCGCCCATAGAAACAACAAAATCGCCTATACTAATTTGATCGTTATTTTCTTTGTGTCTAGTGAGTTTTTTGATTGCTTGAAAATTAATTTTATTTTTAGGTTGATTATTATTCACTATTATTCTTTTTTATTATTTTCTTCATTTTCATTGAGACCTTTTTTGAGATTTTTAATGCCTTTACCAATATCTTGCATTACTTGTGGCAATTTTCCTGCTCCAAACAGTACTAAGATAATTACCAAAATCAAAATTAATTCGCCAGTTCCGATAGACATAAATTTATAAGTTAAGTTTAAAAAAATCAACCAATTCTTGCCATTCTCTTTGGCTTAAACCGCTACTTTCTTGCGAAACTGGTTGTTGATGTAGTAGTTTTTGTAAAACTGTTAAAGCATTTTGAGAAAAACTTTTAGCATTTTGTTGATAATTGACAAAAGCATTATAAGAGTGCGGAACCCATTTTTTAACAATATCTAAAATTATTTCTGCATATACTCTTATTTCGTATTGAGCATGGCTATCTGCTCTTAATTTTAAGAAATGCAGTAGGTTATGAAGATTTATTTTCCAATACCATTGAGTGTAGCAATTTAAAGTAAGATTCATTCTTGCTAATTCTCTAGCTAAACCCTGCTTATCTTTGTTTAGTTGTTGCCCGTTGGCATCTTGATTAATGAGATTTAAATAGTTTTGATAACAATGTTGACTATCTTGAATAAGAATATTTAAAACTTCTTGTTGCTCGCTTTCGCTAAGAGTGTTTTCGGCATTTCTGCCTTGATGATTGATGCTCGATTGTGCCGATAAATGTTGTGTTTTTGGAATATAAAATTCTTCTTCTAAAATAGAATAACGAGCAGAATATTCGTTGATACTTGCCGTGCGGTGCCGAACCCATTGTCGAGCGATAAAAATTGGCAATTTGATGTGTAATTTAATTTCGCACATTTCAAACGGAGTGGTGTGTTTATGTGCCATCAAATAATTGATTAAAGCGATGTCGGCACTTGTTTTTTTAGTGCCAGAACCATAAGAAACCCTCGCTGCTTGCACCACCGAAGTGTCGTTGCCCATGTAGTCGATAACCCTTACAAAACCGTGATCTAAAGCATAAAAAGGTTGATATAAAATTTCTTCTAATTCTGCAGAAACTGGCCTAATGGTTTGATTTTTTTGTTGAGTGAGATTGTTGATTTCGTTGATCTGTTCTGGTTTAAGAGTCATAAAAAAACAAGATGTTGAAAAAAAATATTGTTATTAATCATAATTAGGTGAATTTTAAAAATCAAACTTATTTTGGGACTGTTGCATAACTAATACCATTTCCATAAATAAATACCGCACTTTGATCTAAATTACCCATCCCGTGGAAGGGAATTTTAGATCAAAGTGCGGTGCAAAATTCCCTTTTTTTAGAAGGGGAATATCCGAGAACTACTCTCAACACTAACCCGTCTGGCTTCGCCCGCCAACCCTTCTTTAGTGCAAGGAATTTAGATCGAAGTATGGTATTTATTTATGAAAATGGTATTAGGCTAAAAATAACTAAAATTTATGCCAAAAATGGTAAATAAAGCAAAATACAATTAGTTATGCAACAGTTCCAATTTATTGATAAAAGTGCTTGACTTGAAATTGCTATGGGCATAAAATATGATGCTAAAAAATGTTTCTTTTATTTTTTTCTTAGAAATAAAATTTTTTTAAAGCAATGTTGTTAAGTAATTTTAATTTAAAACATCTTTAAAAATCAAGTGCGAAATCTATTTTTTACCAACATTTTGTTGGCTTTTTTCAATAACTAAAATAACTAAATTTTAATTTTAAAACTTAGTTAAAATTTTCTACAACCTATGACAAAACGACTTTCTGCTAAGAAAAAAATTAGCCGTAAACTTGGTGGTAATCTTTGGGGCAATGCCAATGATTCTTTCATTAAACGCAACTACCGCCCTGGTCAGCACGGTGCCTCGTCTAAAGGCAGATCTAGTGATTATGGCAATCAGCTTAGAGCCAAACAAAGATTAAAATTTTATTATAATGTTTCAGAAAGACAGTTTTTTAATACTTTCCAATTAGCTCAAAAAATGAAAGGCGATTCAAGTGAAAACTTTATTGCTTTGCTTGAAACAAGGCTAGATGCCGTGGTGTATAGAGCAAATTTTGTGCCAACTATTTTTGCTGCTCGTCAATTTGTTAGTCATAAACATGTTTTAGTTAATGGTGAAGTGGTAAATATCGCTTCTTACAGATTAAAAGTTGGCGATGTTGTTTCGGTAAAAGCCAAATCGCAACAATTGGCTTTGGTGATTGAAAGCACTCAAAATCAAAGAACCGATGTTCCTAGTTATTTGTTGCTTGATAAGCAAAATTTTTCCATCAAATTACAAGAAAAACCTGTATTTGCTTTAGTGCCTTATGCCATTAAAATGGAACCACATTTAATTACCGAGTTTTATTCTCGTTAATTTTCTTTTTATCTACTTGCTTTTTTAGAGTTTTTTTTAAAAAAGCAAGTATGTTTTATTTTTTATGTTTCGTCTTGCGATTGTTGGTCGGCCCAATGTTGGAAAATCAACTTTATTTAATAAATTAGTTGGTAAATCTTTTGCCATAACCAGTAGTGTTTCTGGCACCACAAGAGATCGTAAAGAATATATCGGCAACATTGCAGATTTAGAATTTGTGGTAATCGATACCGCAGGTCTAGAACAAGATTTAAAAACAGAAATATTAGCCGAACGAATGTTAGAGCAAACCAGGCTGGCAATTTCTGGTGCCGATGCTTGTTTTTTTTTGGTTGATGCCAAAGTGGGTATTTTGCCAACCGATGTGATGTTTGCCAACTGGCTACGAAAACTTAACAAACCCACACAATTGCTGGTTAATAAGGCAGAAAATTTTTCTGATTATGTTTTTGATAAAGAATTTTATAAATTAGGTTTTGGCAAACCTGTGGCGATTTCTGCCGAACATAAATTGGGTTTCGATCAGCTTTATTATTTTCTTTCTCCCCTTATTTCTGATTATGAACAGAGCTTTTCTGCTTTGCAAGACGAACAGCAAAAAAATTTATTACAAATCGCCATTATTGGCAGGCCAAATGCCGGAAAATCTAGCTTGCTAAACTATATTTTGCAAGAAAATAGGCTTCTTACTGGCCCAGAAGCTGGCATCACCCGTGATTCTATCTCGGTTGATTGGCAAATAAATGGCAATCCTGTGCGATTTATCGACACCGCGGGTATCAGAAAAAAAACCAACATTTCGCAAGATCTCGAAAAGCTTTCGGTGCTTGATAGTTATCGAGCCATCAGGTTTTCGCAAGTGGTTATTTTGCTTATCGATGCCAACACTTTACTTGATCACCAAGATGTTGCTTTGGCGGGGCAGGTGCTAAGAGAGGGCAGGGCATTAATTTTTGCCATCAACAAAATCGATACAGTGCAAATAGATAAAGAGCAGTTCATTAGGCAAGTAAGAAGCCAACTACAACAAATTTTTGCCGAAATTGATGGTGCTCCAATTTTAGGAATCTCCGCTAAAAACGGTTATAATGTGGCAAAATTGCTTGATCTTTCTTGGCAAACATTTAATCAGTGGCAAACCTATCTCAACACTAGCAAACTCTGCATTTGGTTGCAAGATGCTGTAAAAAATCATCAGCCTAAATTGCATAAAGGCATTAGCACCAAGTTAAAATATGCCACTCAAATTAAATCTAATCCGCCCACCATTGCTGTTTTTACTAATCACATTAAAGCGGTGGTTGGTAATTATCAAAAATATTTGGTAAATTCGTTAAGAGAATATTTTAATCTCAAACTTACTCCGATTCGCTTGGTTATTCGCAAAAGCGATAATCCTTTTGCTAATAAAAAAGAAAAAACTTTTTCGAAAAAAACTCATGGCAGTTGATTGTTTAAAAAATTTTGGTTGCACTGTTAATTTTGCAGTAAAATCTTTGTCTGATTCTTCTGAATTTGTTCCGCAAGCAGATAGTAACTACTTGTTCGACCCCACCACCACTTCTGCAATTTTGGCAGGTTTTGCTTTTAATCAAAGAGTTTTGGTGCAGGGTATGCACGGCACTGGCAAATCTACTCACATCGAGCAAGTGGCAAGTCGGCTTAATTGGCCGTTGTTAAGAATCAACTTTGATTCACAAATCACACGTCTTGATTTGGTTGGTAAAGATGTTATTAAATTAAAAAACAATAAACAAATCACCGAATTTCAAGAAGGTATCATTCCTTTCGCCCTTAAAAATGGTTTTGCTTTGGTTTTAGACGAATATGATGCCATCAAAACCGATGTTTCTTTTGTTATTCAGCGATTACTAGAAGAAGAAGGTAAATTTTCGTTGCTTGAAGAAAACGAAATCATCACTCCGCACCCAAATTTTCGTCTTTTTGCCACTTCTAACACTTTGGGAGCGGGAGATGATTTGGGCATTTATCATGGCACTAACCTGATTAATCAAGCTCAAATGGATCGCTGGAACATTGTTGCTTGCCTGAATTATTTAAGCCCAGAGCACGAAATTGCTGTGCTACAAAAAAAAACCAAACAAAGCAATATCGATGTTGCCACCATTAAAATGATGGTAAAAATGGCCAACACCACCCGAGAAAGCTTTAAAAATGGCGATCTTTCTACTTTAATTTCACTTCGAACTTTAATTTCTTGGGGCAAAAATATTGCCATTTTTGGCTCGGTAAAACAGGCTTTTGTGTTTAGTTTTTATAACAAAATTATCGACGATGAAAAGCCTCTCATTGCCGAGTTTTATCAACGAATTTTTGCCGACGAAATTTGAGTTTGTGATGCGGTTTTTGAACCCTCCCAAAAGGTAATGTTTTCTCGATCTCATCACCCTCCCCCAAGAAATTTATTTTACGGGAGGGTCGAAATTGCAAAGCAATTTCGGGGAGGGGTAAATGATATTATCAACAAAACTCGAATTTGAATTTGTGATTTGATTTTCCGCCCCCTCCCAAAAGCTAATATTACCTCGATCTAATCGCTCCCCCGCTTTACGGGGGAGCAGAAGCTAGCTTGCTAGCTTCGTGGGGGGTTAAAAAATCATTATGCAAAATCGATGTTGTGATGTGCTTTTCTGACCCCTTCCCGAAACTACTTTGTAGTTTCGACCCTCCCGTAAAGCGGGAGGGTGATTAGATCGAGATAATATTACCGCCCTAGAATGCGGTATTGCTTGCCTAAAAAGAAGAACCAGATTCGATAAGGCTTTTCAATGCCTCATAAATTACTGATCGTTTTATTTCATAATCTTCTGGCCAAGAAGTAAATCCACCTGAATTATTCCCCTCCCAAAGTATGCTTGAATACTTATAATTTAGCGAGGGTTCTGATGAATTTGGTTTGGCACACACGACAAAACTTTGGGTAGTATTTTTTTCTGCAATTATATGCATTACTTTAATTGTGTTTTCAGCATTGCCGGCTTTGCTTGAAAATATTTGATTTTTTTCATGACCAGTTTTGCTTAATACCACATATTCTGGTGTTAATATTTTATATAAAATTACTGTTAATACACTTGACAATATATCGTTAATTAAAGCATCTTCGGCAATATATGCTATCTTTTTTTGTATTGAAATTTGATAATCGCATTCTGAATAGGCTTGATCTATTTTGTCTTTTTCTAATTTTTGTATTTCTAAATTTTTTACCACATCAAAAAAATAATGACAAACACTTTTGATACTGCGAAGACTTAGTGCATCTTCTGTTTTAGCTTCGTCAAGATAGCCTTGTATTATGTCGATGAAGTTTTTTCTGGTTTGACTCTTGATGGCTTCTGGCAACTGAAATGCTTCGCAAAAAGCATCAAAAATTGCTGTATATTGAGCTTTTACTGTTGTTTTTGTTCTGGGTAATTGCCAAATGGTGGGGGAAAATTTACGGTAATAATTTGCAAAATCTAATTCATTGCCAAAAAGTGCTTTTGCCGAAGATTTTAGTTGTGAAAGATTAGTGGCAATAACAAAGGCGGTGTTTTCTTGGTTGAAAAGATGTTTGATGGTTTCTAAAAAATCAATGGCATAATTTGGCCTGCATCTGTCTAGCTCGTCTATTAAAAACAAGATTTTTTTATCTTCGGCAATTTTATTGAGAGCTTCTTTTAATTCTGCTATTTCTTCTTTTGGTGGAAAGAGGTCTGCTAAAAATTCTGAGGCGGTTCTGGTAGGATCTGCTATTTTTGCAATGATATTAACTAATTTGAAAGTTCCTGATTTTAAATTTTTTAATTTTTCTGTTTCAGAAAAAATCTTTTCTTGCATAATTTGGCGAACAATCGATAATATAGGATTGTTTAGATAGTCTTATTGCCAAGTGTCGAGGTAAATAATGGCATTATACCATTTCCACTAATTAAAATAATCTTATGGTTTTTCACATTCTAACTTCATCTTTTTGGTTAAAAAGCTTCAAAAAGCCTCTGTCTGTATAGGTATACAGACAATCGTTTTTTAAAGTTTTTATCTCAAAAATATTTCGTTATAATGTGATTTTAATTTGTGGAAATGGTATTAGATGATTTTTTTTGTTGGTAGTGTTTTTTAAATTCTTTCAAAAACAAAGTTTTGCCATTGCCAAAACTGCTGTCGATGGTTAGTACAACACAACCGTTGTTTTCTGCTAGTTTAATTTTGTTTAATTGCTTTTCTGTCTCTAAATTTTGCAATAAATATTGATTTAAATTTTCTGCAAAAATATTGAGATTTGGATTATTTTTAAAAAAATCTGTCATTTTATTGTGATTTTGTTGTGATTTTTTACAAAAAAAATAGTTAATCCAAGCAAAAATAGGCAATAAAACACATTATAATCTGCCATACTAAGCCCGAGAAATTTAAATTGTGGTTGGTCGCAACGAACCGCTTGAGTTTGCTGTAGGGCAGAAAGTAGCAAGCTTGGGTCGGTGATTTTTTCGAGTTCTGTGTTTGAGGCAGAGCAACTACCTAAAAAAAATATTTTTCTTTCTACTCCGCTATGAAAGCCGGCAATGCCAATGTTGGCAAGCAACAGCAAGATTGCCAAAACTTGCCCAGCTATTTGCCACCTTATTTGTAGCTTGCAACGCTTTGTTAAGCACAAAAAAACCGTGCTGTTAACGGCGATTAACCAAAAAACTATTCTTTGATAGTGGCACAAAATGCAGGGTTGTAGCCCAAAAACATATTGCGAAATATAGGCAGAAAGCAAGGCAAATAGCGAGGCTATAAGCAGAATAGTCTGAATAGAAAATTTGCTAAAAATGATTTTTAAGATTCTTGGCATAATATTTGTTTGGCAATTTGTTTTCTTAATTCTACCGCTGGTTGATTGAAAGGATCGATATTTTGGCTGTAAGCTAACACAATAGTTTCAAAAAAAGAGTTCATCATTAATTTGGCTAAATAATATTCGTTTAGGCAAGGTAAATTGATAACTCTAATTAAAGCTTGTTTTTCGGCTAATAGTTTGATGGTGCTTAAGGCCTCTATTTGCAATACTTGGCTTAAAGTTTTGTTGCTAAAAATAGTGTTAGATTCTGGAATGTGCAGATGATGATTATTGGGTTTTTCGTTTAAAATAAAAGTGAAGGTTTTGTCTTTTTTGCCATCGAGATAAAGTTGTAGTTGACTGTGTTGATCGATGGTGCCAGTTGAATTGATGGGGGTGATGCCAAAGCCGTTTTTGCCAATTGATTCGGCAAAAAGTTGTCGAAACCAATTATTAAAATAACAAAGCTGGTCGGCATAGGGCATTAAAACCGTTTGGCAATAATGTTGTTGATAATAAATAGTTTGTTGAGTGCAGTAATATTGCAGATCGGTGTTGCGATGGCAAAGCAAATCATCTACCGCTTCTTTTGCCCCCAAAACAATTGCCGAAATATCAAGATTTGCCAAATGGGCAGGCAACAAACCAACCAACGAAAAACAAGAATATCTGCCCCCGATTTTTGGATTGTGAGTAAAAATTTGGGGCTGAGAGGTTGTGTTAATTGAGTTGGCGATTTTGGTTAGAGTGTTGTTTTGATTTTCGGTGATAAACACAAATTGCTCTTGCCAGTTGCTGATGTTGGCTTGCTTGAATTTTTCAATTAACAAGAGGGTTTGGCAAATTGTTTCGGTTGTTTCTCCAGATTTGCTAATAATTAATACTAATGTTTTTGCTAAAACGAGGCTATCAAAGCATTTTTTAACAGTGTTGGGATCGATTGATTCAAGAAAAATTAGTTTATTGGGTTGGTTTAAGGCTGTAAAAGTTTTTCCTCCCAAGCTAGAACCGCCAGTTCCTAGAATTAAAATTTGTTGATAATTGGATAGGTTAAAATTGTTTACGATTGATTTAACCAAATTTATTTCGTGGTTTTGTTGAACAATATTAATGGCGGGCAAGAGGTTTTGTGTGATTTCTTGCTGTAATTGCTTGATTGCCACACCTACTTGCTGATGAATTTTTTGATTATTAATTTCTTGAAAATTGTGATAATTAATTTTAATCATAAACTATGAATGAACTGTTGTTTTAATAAAATCAATCGCCTTTTTTGCTACATTTTTTCTGGCTTCTTTTTTCGAGTTGCCACAAGCAATAAATTGCCAATCTAGCCCAGTTACATTAAGTGTGGCTTCAAATATTGGCTGATGTTGACTGTCGTTGATTTGAATAAATTGATAAATTGGCAAAGATTTGTTATGGTTTTGAGTAAATTCTTGCACTTTTGAGACAAAATCTTGGTTATCGTCTAATAAATTATCGTTAGATAATAAATCTTGCCATAATTCTAAGACAATATATTTGGTTTGTAAAAAATTAGAATCAAGATAAATAGCTGCAATAATTGCTTCAACCGCGCTAGATAGATTATTTTGATTATGTTGCCCGCCCATTTTTTTTTCGCCATTGCCGATTTTTAAAATTTCAGATAGATCAAGTTTTTTGGCAATAATAAGCAGGGCATCGCTTGAAACCAAATAGGCTTGTTTTTTTGATAACTCACCTTCGCAAGCAAAGGGAAGATTATCAAGCAAAAAATCGGCAATTATTGTTCCTAAAATTTTATCACCAAAAAATTCTAACCTTTCGTAGTTGTTTTTTTTAGTTTGTGAGAAGCTAGGATGAGTAATGGCAAGCTCTAACAGGTTTTTATTTTGAAAATTATAGTTTAATTTTTTGCTAAGATTTTGAAGATTTTTCATTTTGGTTGTAAAAACATTCTGTGATATCTAATTATTTTGCTAAAATTGGCAAAATTAACATTGTCAAGATCAAGTGAAAAAAAGATTAAAGAAACTTTGCCAATTAAATTTTCGGCCGGCACATAGCCAACCATCTGCAAAAATCGGCTATCTTGCGAGTTGTCGCGGTTGTCGCCCATTACAAAATATTGATTTTCTGGTACTGTGTAAATGCCTGTATCGTCTTGATCGGTTTTTTCTTGATTCAAAATGCTAATATATTGATTTGGATTTATTTCTTCTTGCATTTGTTTTAATTCTTTAGTTGCTTGATTATCTTTATAAATACCGTCTGAAGTTTGTTTGAGAGGAATATCGTTGATAAAAATAACACCTTCTTTTATTTGAATTTTATCGTTTGGCAGGCCAATTATTCTTTTAACATAGTTGATATCTGGATTGCTTGGTAGGCGAAAAACCGCCACATCGCCTCTTTTTGGTTGTTTTGCAAAAATTCTGTCTTTAAAAAAAGGTAAGCCAAAAGGAAAAGAATAGCGACTGTAACCATAGCTAAATTTGCTGACAAAAATATAATCGCCAATCAACAGATTTGGCTTCATTGAGCCAGAAGGAATATGAAACGGTTCATATAAAAAAGAGCGAATTAGCACAGCAAAAAAAATAGCTAAAAACAAGCTTTTAAAAAAACCATCTTCGGATTTTTTACTTGGTTTATGAATTGGTTGAGGTGAAAGATTATTTTTTGTTGGTGTTTTCATTTTTTTGCAAAATTAAGCTTGTTCCTGTCATTTCTTGTGGTTTATCGATGTTAAATAGTTGCAAAATAGAAGGAGCGATATCTTGCAAAGAGCCGTTTTTTAACAAATATTGATGAGCATTTTGATTTATCAAAATAAAAGGCACGGGATTGGTGGTGTGAGAGGTGTGAGGCTGGTTTTTAGTGTCAGACATACACTCGATGTTGCCATGATCGGCAGTGATAAGCATATTACCGCCAGCTTGTAAAATGGCAGATTCAAGTAAACCGAGCTGTTTGTCGAGAGTTTCGCAAGCCTTAATTGCCGGTTGAAGCAAGCCAGAATGCCCAACCATATCGGCATTGGCATAATTGACAACGATAAAATTGTATTTTTTACTGGCAATGGCTTGTAATAATTTTTCACCAACAATATTTGCCGACATTTCGGGTTGTAAATCATAAGTGGCAACCGCTGGAGAGGGCACTAAAATTCGGTCTTCGCCAGCAAATTTTTGCTCTTGCCCGCAAGAAAAAAAGAACGAAACATGGGCATATTTTTCGGTTTCGGCGATTCTTAGTTGAGTGAGATTATGTTTGCTTAGCAATTCGGGCAAAGAATTTACCACTTTTTGTGGCGGAAATAATATTTGGTAAAAATTGTTGAGCTGTTCTGAATATTGAGTGAGGGCGATGGCGGTAGAAAATTTTTGACTATCCTGCAATGCTTGAGAAATTTGCCTAGCTCGATCGGCTCGAAAATTGGCAAAAATTAAGCCTGCTTTGTTTGTGATGCCATTGTAGTTGCCGATGGTGCTTGGCAAAATAAATTCGTCGGTAATATTTTGTTGGTAATAGTGGTTGATGGCATCTTGTGTGTTGGCAAATTTTGGACCCAAGCCAGCAATGATGGCATCGCTTGTTAGCTTGATGCGATCAAGTTTGTTGTCGCGATCCATGGCATAATATCGACCAGAAATAGTGGCGATGTTGTAAGACGAAAAATGTGATAAATATTGCAAAATGCTTTTTTGAGCCACATCTCGCCCATCGGTAAAGAGATGTAAAAACAACTCGATATTATGACTTTTAACTATTTCTGCTAAATATTTTAGGTGAGAAACATGCGAATGCACCCCGCCATCAGAACATAGACCCATCAAATGACAAGGTAAATTATGTTGCTTGAGATGTTGTAAAAACTGCTCTAATTTGTTGTGTTTAGCTAAAGAACCATCGGCGATACTGAGATTGATTTTTGGTAAATCTTGATAAATAACTCTTCCTGCCCCAATGGTGATATGGCCAACTTCGGAGTTGCCAATTTGCCCTTCGGGTAAGCCAACAGAAAGGCCGGAAGTGAGCAGTTGCGAGTGCGGATAGTTGTTTAAAATTCTGCGATAGTTTGGCATATTTGCCAAAGCAATAGCATTATTGCTGGCTTGGTTGTTGCCAATGCCAAAACCATCGAGAATGCATAAAAGAGTGGTGGAGAGCATAGGGTTTATTCTACTCGTTTAATAGCTTTTTCTATGAGTTGTTTAGCGATTTCTGCCGATTCAAAGCCAGTAACTTTAACCCATTTATTTTTTTCAAGATCTTTGTAGTGTTCAAAAAAATGCTGAATTTGCTTGATAAGCAACGGTGGCAATTCTTGATAAGAAGAAATATTTTCAAAAACCGAATTAAGTTTATAAGCTGGTACGGCAATGATTTTTTCGTCTTGACCTTTTTCGTCTTCCATAAGAAGCACACCAACAGGTTTTACGGCAATCACCGCCCCAGAATTAATGGCAAAATCAGACACTACCAAAACATCAACAGGGTCGCCATCTTCTGATAAAGTGTGTGGAATAAAACCATAATTGCACGGATAATGCATAGGTGTTGCTAAAAATCTATCAACAAATAAAGCACCGCTATTTTTGTCGAGCTCGTATTTTACTGGGGTAGAGTGCATTGGCACCTCGATGATAACATTAAAATTATCACCAGAAAGGGTAGGAATTTGGCTAATATTCATAAAAATAAACAAAATAAAGTTGTTGAAACTAAAAACTGCTGTCAATATAATAATAGTTTAATTTTTAAGATGCAATATTTATCACATAATAAAAATGATTATTAAATTAAAAAAAATCGCCATTAAAACCTTTATAGGCATTCATGATTTTGAAAAAACTAGAAAGCAAGATTTATTGCTAAACCTAGTTATTCATACTAATTTCGCCGATGCTTGCCACACTGATAGCATTAATGATACCATAGATTACGACATTATTTATCAGCAAATTACCGATTTTGCTAACAATCATAATTGTGAACTATTGGAAAAATTTTGCTATGATTTATTAAAAATAATTATGCAAGACACCAGAATTGACAAGTGTATTTTAGAAATCGAAAAAGTCAGAATTTTTCCTAATGTCAAAAGTTGTGCCATTAAACTAAAGATGGTTCGTTAATTAAAGGCGATGTTTAATTCCAAATTTGAAATGCAACAGTGCCTTAAAATATTTTCTAAAAACACTTGCTTTCTTATAATGTTTTTTGTTATAATAATTAAAATTTAATACTAATTTTGCTTTATTTTGTGAAAAATTAGCAAACAAAACATAAAAATTTATGGCTAAAGAAACTACCGATAATTCATTTGCATCCGATATCCAATCTTCTTTGCCTGTATTGGTTGATTTTTGGGCTCCTTGGTGCGGTCCGTGCAGGCAACTTTCGCCAATAGTCGATCAAATTTCGCAAGAATTTGCTAACAAACTTTTGGTTTTAAAGTGCAATGTCGATGAAAACCCCGAAACTCCTTCGCAATATTCGGTAAGAGGCATTCCAGCTTTAATGTTATTTAAAGATGGCAAATTGCTTGATACCAAAGTTGGTTCTTTACCAAAAACCTCTCTAATAGAATGGATTAACAAATATATTTAAAACTTATGCAAAAAACTTATAGTGCTAAACCGTCTGAAATAACTAAGCAGTGGTGGTTAATTGATGCAGAAAACCTAGTTTTAGGCAGGTTGGCTTCTGTGGTGGCTAAAATGTTGAAAGGCAAGCATAAAC
>Ga0247831_1000813_pt1 | contig 66192 bp, 53 predicted proteins | sample LaCruzMarch2015__9_FD_192406 | JGI IMG/M metagenome (GOLD analysis project Ga0247831, IMG submission 192406) | Freshwater microbial communities from meromictic Lake La Cruz, Castile-La Mancha, Spain - LaCruzMarch2015_1m | ecosystem: Environmental > Aquatic > Freshwater > Lake | place: Spain...
AATGACATGGAATCAAGGTGACCAAAAAGCAAAAAATATGCTAATTAGCGAAACCAAACAGCGCTATCGCTTAACTGCTGTTAAGGCGAACAGCGCTGTTTGGTTTCGCTGGAAGTCGCTGTTTTTTGATTTTTTCTCCCTTGAGTTTTACCTGCATTTACCGACCCGCTTCGCGGGCGAGTGCAAATCGTCGGATAACTACTCACTAGAGCGAACACTTCGTGTCGCTCACCTCGAACGTTAGGTGTCTTACAGATGAGCAATACATCCGAAAACGATATCTACAATAGAATTGCAGTTATCTTAAAAGAAATTACGCCCAGCAATTCAACCCGAACGGTCTGCACAGCAGAATTATCTGTAAACAATGATCACGCCAAAATATCTTATGACTATATTGACAACTCCGGAGTAAAAGACTGGTTCATCCCTGCAACTGCCAGCGTAGACTCAGAATTACTCGATCTTTTTGTTGAGCTAAGAAAAATTTTTATCCATAACAACTACTGCACAGCCGAAAACCCTTGGTCAAGCTGCACAGTGGAGTTCAATTTTGGAAGTAACAATATTGAATTATCAGTCGAGTATTAAATCGCGATCGCACCTAACAATGCGCTCAAATCGTTCGCTTCGCTCACTGGGACCGGCTAAAGCCGGCCCCTTAGCTTAATCGTTAGAGAACATCATGTCAGTCAGCGTCTACGGTTTCATTTCGGGGATCACGACAGAATCTCAGGATGCTCATAATATTTTGCAGCTTCAAGCTCTACCAACGACCGGCGCCTATCTAATCAAAAGCCTTTTTTCTCATGTACCACAGAGCAAATCGCACTCTTATGACGGAAGTCATATTCATTTCTCTGCGGGGTACAAGGAATTTTACTGCGTAGGTAATGAGTGGCAGGAGGAGTTCGAAACATTACTCTCTAACTTATACTGGTGCGAAGCAGAGATAATCGTGACCTGGTCAAGAGAGCGATACACTTGGCGCTCCAACTACTCAAATGAGGCACCGCCAAACGAACCTAATGCAATTAGGGAGCGGGCAAGATATGAAAGTGCGTGGGAGCTAAAGCAAATCCCATGGGACTCCTAAAATGCTCTCTAACTAGTGGTTCAAATCGTTCGCTTCACTCACTGGGACGGGCTAAAGCCCGCCCCTTAACCAAACGTTAGGTGCAGTCGTGGATATCGTTGATTTCGTAGAAAGTACGTATCAATTATTCGAGGCCTTTGAAAAGCCTGAGGCAGCCACGGATATTGAACACTGCGAAGAATGTAGGGATCATAACGACGAGATTGATAATGCAAACAGGCGAGATTTATCACCCGAACAAATTGGCACTGTGTGCTGGGGCGTTTCTTCCTTTTTAACACCTCAGGCAATGGGCTATTACATACCAAGATTCATCGAACTAGCCGTAACAGGGCAGAACGACAAAGAAGGTTCACCCTACATGTGTCTATTCATTAATCAAATAGGCTTAAATGCAGAGTCTTTGCAATTTTCAGAGTTTTCGGCTGAGCAACGACAGGCAGTCCATAAAAGCTTAATTATTCTTAAAGCAGAATACATGAGCACATTAATTGAACACTGCTGGGAAACAGATATTGATACGGCAATAACACAGTGGAGCACCTAACAAATGGTTCAAACCGTTCGCTTCGCTCACTGGGACGGGCTAAAGCCCGCCCCTTAACCAAACGTTAGGCAAACAAAGCAAAGGAATGCGGGCGCATGGGAAATCGCGGAATCAATAGTTCAAAACCGTGTGTTTCCCATCAAAGGAATTTGGCGTATTTGAAATCGCGGGCGGCGCAAAAAATTTTGTTCCGCAATTGCCTTGTACGTCAGTCATTACATCGTGCCGGCGCTGAGGCGCTCCAAAATTGCGGAGCAGAAAAAGCACATGAAACAGCACAACAGCATGCAGAAGCCATTTAAAGCAAAAGCACTGTTGGCTATCGCGGCGCAACCACTTGCAACGCCCGGCTCAAGTCTGCGCCTAACAAATGGTTCAAAACGTTCGCTCCGCTCACTGGGACGGGCTAAAGCCCGCCCCTTAACCAAACGTTAGGTTCCACATATGAAAATACGCGTTGTCCTTTCTGTAGTTTTAGCAGCGCTAATATTTGCATCATGCTTTGCTGGCTATTATGTTGGAGTAAAATATTCACAAGACGCATTTGAAGAAATATATCTTGACGATTCGAGTATGAACTTAGCCTACGAGGCCAAGCATGACTTTTATATGCTTAAAGCACACGCCGACCACAAACTCGATTTAGCACTTAATCTTGCTCAGGAGAGATATTACAGTCGCATCGTTCTCGCAGCTGATTTCTTAGAGAAGCGCCCGAATCAAAAATTCAGCACAGCACTCAGTACCCAAATCGAAGAAGCGATAGCTTTTTATAAAGAACAACCTTTTAAATTTTCCTCCGAGGAAATGCAAAGAAAATGGGATGCTCTATTATATAAATCTGCGCAAGAACCTAACTAGTGGTTCAAATCGTTCGCTGCGCTCACTGGGACGGGCTAAAGCCCGCCCCTTAACCAAACGTTAGGGCTAACAACCACATGCCATACCCAGCAACATTGGAAGATATTTTCGGGGCCTTTGTGAATCAAGGAACTCTCGAAGAAGCTGCTCTATGTATGGCAGAGCTAGCGGAAGAAGATCCAGTATTCGCCAAAGAAATTGTCACTTGCTTAATTACGGGTGCTGAGCAAGGCACAGGCGGAGATCAGTCTGTAGTCATCGCGGTCAATCGTAGTGGATATAGAGTTTCATCACCCATTGAGGCTGCGCAGTACTGCCTAAAATTACTAGAGCTGTTTCAGGGAAAAATCAATGCAGCGCCCTAACAAGTGGTTCAAACCGTTCGCTTCGCTCACTGGGACGGGCTAAAGCCCGCCCCTTAACCAAACGTTAGGTGCACTCATGGAAGAACCTGCGAAACCTAGCCAGGCAAACAGCAGTAGTAACTTGATCACATATGGCATTTCCATTTGTGGCCTAGGTGGCATCTTATGGCTATTTCACATGACCTATACAGCCATCAACATGGTTATCGCTGGGAAAGGGCTAGAAACTTATCGAACTTTCTGGCTTGTACAGTTTAATTGGTATGGCTTTCTTGCTTTCATAATGGCTTGCGCCATCGCTATTGCCATTTGCATCTGGTTGCGGTGGCACGAACACATACAATGGAAAAGTCTGCAGAAAAAACATGGTCGGCGTAAACGCACACCTAACTAGTGGTTCAAACCGTTCGCTCCGCTCACTGGGACGGGCTAAAGCCCGCCCCTTAACCAAACGTTAGAAGCCAAAGAAGGACAGGCGTCAGTCCATAAAACGCAAATAATGACAGTGACAATAAAAGTTGAAAACGGTGAGTCAATTGATTTGGCGCTTAGGAAACTAAGCAAAAAAGTCAAAAGCGAAATGGATCGTCGCTGGCACAAACGGCGATTTGGTTACTATGAAAAACCGTCCACGCTCAAGCGGAAGAGTCAGAAAATGAAAAAGCTCACAATCCAATCAGGTGGCGCGTTATGGCTAAAAATTGGATTGAAAGAGCAATTTTCAAAAAATGGTGGTTCGGCCGCCGGTCGTTAGTCGTGCAGTTGGCTTCTAACAATTGGTTCAAACCGTTCGCTTCGCTCACTGGGACGGGCTAAAGCCCGCCCCTTAACCAAACGTTATGTGTCTTTGGGTAGTCATGCGTAAACTTCAAAAAATATTTGCTGCATTTTTTATTATATTTTCCACGTCAGCATTTGCTGACTTCTCTGGCGCATGGCATATCGAACACCCAAAGAGTAGTGTTGTCACAAAAATTGTAGACGAATTTAATATTTATCTAATGCAGGAGGGCACTATTGTGTGTGGCTTCCACTATGGCACAGGTCGCGGTAAATCTAAATTAGACTGGGGCTGGGCATATGAAGATAGACCCACTGTCACTGGACACGTAACCAGCTCAAACACCGCTTATATAGTTTTGCATAGCAGTCATAGCTCAAACCCAATTGAGGCATTAATAACCATCCAGAAAGGTGAGCTCTTATGGTTGGCCAAGAACTCTAAGGCTGAGCTACCACCAACAATCCCTGAATCAGCCACTCTTGCTCACGCCACACTCAAAGGTGAAGAGCTACGTGAACTCAAGAACTGCAGTGCAAACGACACATAACAATAAGTTCAAGTCGCTCACTTCGTTCGCTGGGACGGGCTAAAGCCCGCCCCTTAACAAAACGTTAGTAACAACCACCTACCCGCGTTGGCAAACCGATGACGACAGACATTCAAGTCAAATTCGCCAGCTACCCACTACAAGCCCGGCAGCAGCTTGAACATGTACGAACGCTGATTCTGGCCATTGCGGCCGAACACTCGCTGGGCGGTGTTGAGGAAACGCTCAAGTGGGGCGAGGCCAGTTATTCGGTCTGGGGTGGTTCGCCGATTCGAATCGACTGGAAGGCCAAACAGCCGGTGCAATCAAGGTGTTCTTCCACTGCCAGACGCAGCTGGTGGCCACCTTCAGGGAAATCTACTCTGATGCGTTCACCTATGAGGGCAACAGAGCCGTTGTGATTCCTCTGCATGCAGATATTGGGCAGACGCCACTCAGGCATTGTCTGCTGCTGGCGTTGCAGTACCGGAGCCTGAAGCACTTGCCGTTGCTGGGCGCATAGGCTGGTTCCAATCCACCCAACTGGCAGCGTTCAATGCCTATTGCATGTTCCAACCGGGTAAACCGCCCTGTTCAACTTCAATCACTGCGAGACAAGCATGGAAGTCAGAAAATCCGCGCGTTTATTGATCGTCGATGCCGATGGTCGGCTGCTGCTGTTTAACTACAAGGACGAGCATCAGGCGCCCTTCTGGGCGACCGCTGGCGGGGAGTTGAAGGTTGGAGAAGATTACCGGGCTGCCGCCGCTCGCGAGCTGTATGAGGAAACAGGGCTCAGGCTGGACATCGGTGCGCTGTTGAAAGAGCGCGATGAGGTTTACGCCGTAGCCCGTTCGGTGCCGGCCAGATGGCTTGAGCAATACTTCCTGGTGGAGTGCCCGGCCAATACGTCGGTATTTGCCGCCGACTGGACGGAGGAAGAACAGAGCACGATTCAGCAGTGGCAATGGTGGGATCTGGCGCAGCTGCAGCAAGCGTCGCCGTCACTCTTGAAACCTGAATGGCTACCTGAACTGTTGCAGCAGGTACTGCTCGCTCGTCAGCCCTAGCAGGCTGTTGAAAAACCACCTACGTTGCCATTGCGGCGTTAAAAAACAGGCTCAAAATGCTCACTTACAGCTCGTAAACTCCGCTTTTTCGCCTGTTTTCGCCTTGCACTGGCTGCCTCGCCAACGTTTTCCAACGGCCTGCTAAACCCGCACCGCGCAAGACTTCCCGCCGAAAACCCGGATAATGGCCGCCATTCGTTTAGCCCGTATTCTGGTAATCCCGCATGGAAATCAAGGTCAAGTTTCTCGACAACCTCCGACTTGAAGCCAAGTTCGATGACTTCACGGTGGTGGCTGACCAGCCCATCCGCTACAAGGGCGATGGCTCGGCGCCGGGGCCGTTTGATTACTTCCTGGCCTCCTCGGCGCTGTGTGCGGCGTACTTTGTGAAGCTGTATTGCGACACGCGCAATATCCCCACCGACAACATCCGCCTGTCGCAGAACAACATCGTTGACCCGGAGAACCGCTACGCGCAGATCTTCAAGATCCAGGTCGAATTGCCGGCGGATATCTCCGAGAAGGATCGCCTGGGCATTCTGCGCTCCATCGACCGCTGCACAGTGAAGAAGGTGGTTCAGCAAGGTCCCGAGTTCATCATCGAAGAAGTCGACAACCTGGATGCCGACGCCCAGGCCTTGCTGATGCCCGTGGCGGGGACCAGCACCTACATTCCCGGCAAGGACCTGCCGCTGGAAGAAACCATCGCCAATATGTCGGGCATCATGGCCAAGCTCGGCATGAAGATTGAGATCGCCTCGTGGCGCAATATCGTGCCCAACGTCTGGTCGTTGCATATCCGCGATGCGCAGTCGCCGATGTGTTTTACCAACGGCAAGGGCGCAACCAAGGAGAGCGCGCTGGCCTCGGCGCTGGGCGAGTTTATCGAGCGGCTGAACTGCAACTTCTTCTACAACGATCAGTTCTGGGGCGAGGAGATCGCCAATGCGGCGTTTGTGCATTACCCGGACGAGCGCTGGTTCAAGCCGGGGCCCAAGGATGCACTGCCGGCGGAGATTCTCGACGATTACTGCCTGGCGATTTACAACCCGGACGACGAGCTGCGCGGCTCGCACCTGTATGACACCAACTCCGGCAACACGCTGCGCGGCATCTGTTCGCTGCCGTTTGTGCGCCAATCGGATGGCGAGGTGGTGTATTTCCCGTCCAACCTGATCGAAAACCTCTACCTCAGTAATGGCATGAGTGCCGGCAACACCCTGGCCGAGGCGCAGGTGCAGTGCCTGTCGGAAATCTTCGAGCGTGCGGTCAAACGCGAAATCCTCGAAGGTGAGCTGTGCCTGCCGGACGTACCAGCCGATGTGCTGGCCAAGTACCCGGGCATCGTTGCCGGCATTCATGGCCTGGAAGCCCAGGGCTTCCCGGTATTGGTCAAAGACGCCTCGCTGGGCGGCGAATTCCCGGTGATGTGCGTCACTCTGATGAACCCGCGCACCGGCGGCGTGTTTGCCTCGTTCGGCGCGCACCCAAGCTTTGAAGTGGCGCTGGAGCGCAGCCTGACCGAGTTGCTGCAAGGCCGCAGCTTCGAGGGTTTGAATGATCTGCCGCCACCGACCTTTGAAAGCCAGGCGCTGATGGAGCCGAATAACTTCGTCGAGCATTTCATCGACTCCAGCGGCGTGGTGTCGTGGCGCTTCTTCAGCGCCAAGGCCGACTACGAGTTCGTCGAGTGGGACTTCTCCGGCCAGGGCGCAGATTCGAACGAGCAGGAAGCCGCAACGTTGTTCGGCATCCTCGAAGAGCTGGGCAAAGAAGCCTATATGGCGGTGTACGAGCACCTGGGCGCCACGGCCTGCCGCATCCTGGTGCCGGGCTATTCGGAGATTTATCCGGTTGAGGACCTGATCTGGGATAACACCAACAAGGCGCTGCTGTTCCGCGCGGACATCCTCAACCTGCACAGCCTGAATGATCGCGGCCTGAAATCTCTGCTGCGCAACCTGGAAAACAGCGATGTCGACGATTACACCGATATCACCACGCTGATCGGCGTCGAGTTCGACGACAACACGGTGTGGGGCCAGCTGACGATTCTGGAGTTGAAACTGCTGATCCACCTCGCCCTGAAGAAGTACGACGACGCCAAAGAACTTGTGGAAATGTTCCTGCAATACAACGACAACACCGTAGAACGCGGCCTGTTCTATCAGGCGTTGAACGCGGCGCTGGAAGTGCAGCTGGACGATGAACTGGAGATGAGCGACTTCGAGCCGAACTTCCGTCGCATGTTTGGCAATGAGCGCATGGACGCAGTGCTCGGCTCGCTGGATGGCAGCGTGCGCTTCTATGGCCTGACGCCGACCAATATGCAGCTGGAGGGGCTGGACCGCCATCTGCGCTTGATCGAGAGCTACAAGAAGCTGCACGCGGCACGGGCCAAAGTGGCCGCTGTTTCGGGTTGAGCGCATGGAGCACCCGCAGGTACGGCTGCAACACTTAACGCCTACATAACCCTGCTGAAACAGCGGCTTTCCGGCAAATAGAACGCCCTACACTGGGCACCACATCCACCCAAATGCCGCACACGAGGGAATGTATGAACGTTGTAATAGGGAACTTCAAGTGGCTGATGCTGGTGTCCGGCGTGCTTACCGCCAGCATGTTCTACGGCTTGTTCGCGCCGCAGGCGGCGCTTGAGTCGATGTTTGGCGCGGCGTTTAGCGGCCAGCTGGAATCCATCGTGATTCGCAGCTGGTCAGCGCTGGTTGGTCTGATGGGCGTGATCCTGATTTATGGCGCGCTGAACGAACAACACCGCGCGTTCTGCGCCGCCATCGTGGCAACGAGCAAGGCGATTTTCGTCACTCTGGTGCTGGTATATGGCCAGGCGTTTCTCGGCAAAGCCGCGGCGGCGATCATCATGGATTGCGTGGTGATCAGCGCCACGCTGATCTACCTGCTGGCGTTGCGGGTCAAGCGCCAGGGCGCATAGCCAATATCATCCTGAAATATCAAAGCACTGTCGGGTGGATGACGCTGTTTTTCATCCACCACGATTGCGCGGCCGGAGGATGGGGAAGCGTCACCCACCCTATGTCTGCGCAGGCTTAGGGCGCGGTAGCCAGCACCGCGCAGTTGCGGCCCTGGTGTTTGGCCTTGTAGAGCAGGCGGTCGACCGTTTCGATAAAGGCCTGGGGCTGGTCAAGCGGGCCGGGCGTCAGGGTACCAACGCCCAGGCTTAGGGTCAGCAACGGCCCGACCTGGGAATGGGCGTGCTGGATATTCTGCTCGCGGATCAGCTGACGGCAGCGTTCGGCGACCTGGGCGGCGGCCTGGGCATCGGTTTCCGGCAGCAGCAGAACAAACTCCTCACCGCCATAGCGGGCCATCAGGTCACGTGGGCGCACGGCTGCGCCACTCAGGGCCTGGCCGACGCTTTTCAGGCAATCGTCACCCTGGATGTGGCCGTAGTGGTCGTTGTATTCCTTGAAGTAGTCGATATCCAGAAGGATCAGTGACAGCGGCTGGCCCGTGCGCTGGGCGTTGCTCCACTCCACCTGCAGGCGGTTGTCGAACATGCGCCGGTTAGCCACACCGGTGAGGCCGTCGAGGTAGGACAGCTCTTCCAGCTGTTGCTGCAATTGCAACAGCTGCTGCTCGGTCTGCTTGCGCTCGCTGATATCGAACATAAAGCCGATCAGCGACTCGACTTCACCCGCCTCATTGCGCAGCACGTGCACCACATCGCGAATCCACACGTAGCGACCGTCGCGGGTCAGGGCACGGTAATCGGCTTCGTGGTCGGTACCGGCCTGGGACTGCGAGACACAGAAGGCCACCACCGTGTCGCGGTCCTCGGGGTGCATGCGCTCGGCCCAGTCGTTGGCGCTGACCCAGCTGGCTTGCGGCCAGCCGAGCAGGGTTTCGATCTGCGGGCCGATATAGGCGAAAGTCATGCTCGCCCAGTCGATCTTCCAGGGGATGGCCTTGGTCGACTCCAGCAGGGTCTTGTACACCGCGCTATCGGTAATCATCGAATCAGGCATGGCGAGCAATCCGGGCGAGGTATAGCGCAGGTTGTAACCAAGATCGGCAGCCGGCGCAACCGCAGGGCGGATGACTGGCCAGTACTACCGCAGAATGCACAAGGGCCACGAATGTGGCCCTTGTGGGGTTATGCCGGGATGCGATCAGGCATGCACCTGGGACGGATCACGACGGCTGTCCGGGCCGTTCATCAGCGCGGCACCAGTGGTTTCATCCATAGCCTGCTGCAGGGCCTTCTTGCGCTTCTCTTCGGCACGGTGGGCGAAGAACCACACTAGGAAGGTAGCGAAAGACACCGCCAGCAGGATCAGGCTGGCCACGGCGTTGATTTCCGGCTTCACGCCCAGACGCACGGCAGAGAAGACTTCCATCGGCAGAGTGGTCGAACCCGGCCCGGAAACGAAGCTGGCGAGTACCAGATCGTCCAGCGACAGGGCGAACGACATCATGCCACCGGCCGCCAACGAAGGCGCAATCATCGGGATGGTGATCAGGAAGAACACCTTCCACGGTTTGGCGCCCAGGTCCATGGCCGCCTCTTCGATGGACAGGTCCAGCTCACGCAAGCGCGACGACACCACCACGGCCACATAGGCAGAACAGAAGGTGGTGTGGGCGATCCAGATGGTCAGCACGCCACGCTCGGCAGGCCAGCCGATCAGCTGGGCCATCGCCACGAACAGCAGCAACAGCGACAGACCGGTGATCACCTCGGGCATTACCAGCGGCGCGGTGACCAGGCCACCGAACAGCGTGCGACCCTTGAAGCGGGTGACGCGGGTCAGCACGAAGGCGGCCATGGTGCCCAGCGCTACGGCGGCAATCGCGGTGTAGCAGGCGATTTCCAGCGAGCGCATGACCGAGTTCATCAGCTGGGTGTTGTCGAGCAGGCCGACGTACCACTTCACCGACCAGCCGCCCCACACCGTTACCAGCCGCGAGGCGTTGAACGAGTAGAGCACCAGAATCAGCATCGGCAGGTAGATAAAGGTCAGGCCGGCCCACAGCATGAAGTTGGAGAAACTGAAACGCTTCATGGCCGACCCTCCATTTCTTTAGCTTGGTTGCGGTTAAACAGAATGATGGGGACGATCAGGATCGCCAGCATCACCACAGCCAGAGCAGAGGCAACAGGCCAGTCGCGGTTGTTGAAGAACTCCTGCCACAGCACCTTGCCGATCATCAGGGTCTCCGGGCCGCCGAGCAGTTCTGGAATCACGAACTCACCCACCACCGGGATAAACACCAGCATGCAGCCGGCGATGATGCCGTTCTTGGCCAGCGGCACGGTGATCTTCCAGAAGCTGTTGAAGGTGCTCGAACCCAGGTCCGCAGCAGCTTCCAGCAGGCTCTGGTCATGTTTTACCAGGTTGGCAAACAGCGGCAGGATCATGAATGGCAGGTACGAATAGACAATACCGATGTACACCGCCAGGTTGGTGTTGAGGATCTGCAACGGCTCGTTGATCAGCCCCAGCCACATCAGGAAGCCATTGAGCAGGCCGTTATTGCTGAGAATACCCATCCAGGCATACACGCGGATCAGGATCGCCGTCCAGGTCGGCATCATGATCAGCAGCAACAGGACCATCTGCTTGTCCTTGTCGGCACGGGCGATGGCGTAAGCCATGGGGAAACCGATCACCAGGCAGAGCAGGGTGCTGATTGTCGCCATCTTCAGCGAGCCCAGATAGGCCGCCAGGTACAGCGCATCCTCGCTGAGGAAGATGTAGTTACCCAGATTGATGATCAGGGTGAGCTTGTTTTCCGCCCAACTGTACACGTCGGTGTAGGGAGGAATGGCTACGTCGGCTTCGGCGAAGCTGATCTTCAGAACGATGAAGAACGGCAACATGAAGAACAGGAACAGCCAGAGGAACGGCACCCCGATAACCAGGTGCCGGCCCTTGGGCATACGGCGGCTGATGCTTCGGATAATGTTCATGAGCGCAATGCCACCCCGCTATCGTCCTCCCACCAGACGAACACTTCGTCGTCCCAGGTAGGCCGTGCGCCACGCCGCTCGGCGTTGGCAACAAAGGACTGAACCACCTTGCCGCTTGGCAGCAATACGTGGAAAACCGAATGGCCGCCGAGGTAAGCGATGTCGTGCACGGTGCCGCGCGACCAGTTGTATTCGCAGGTCGGTTGCTCAGTGGTAACGATCAGCTTCTCCGGGCGGATGGCGTAGGTGATGCTCTTGTCCTGCACCGAGGTGCTGACGCCGTGACCGACGTAGATATTGCGTTCCAGATCCGGGCTGGCGATCAGTGCATGGCCTTCCATGTCCTCGACCACCTGACCTTCAAACAGGTTGACGTTGCCGATAAATTCACAGACCAGACGGCTGGTCGGGGTTTCGTAGATGTCCACCGGGCTGCCGATCTGGGCGATCCAGCCCAGATGCATTATGGCGATGCGCTGGGCCATGGTCATGGCCTCTTCCTGATCGTGGGTTACCATGACGCAGGTTACGCCGACGCGTTCGATGATCTCGACAAGCTCAAGCTGCATCTGCGAGCGCAGCTTCTTGTCCAGAGCACCCATGGGTTCGTCGAGCAGCAGCAGTTTCGGCCGCTTGGCCAGCGAACGAGCGAGGGCCACGCGCTGACGCTGACCACCGGAAAGCTGGTGCGGCTTGCGCTTGGCGTACTGGGTCATGTGCACCAGCTTGAGCATTTCTTCGACGCGGGCGTCGATTTCGGCTTTCGGCAGTTTGTCCTGCTTGAGGCCGAAAGCGATGTTGTCAGCCACGCTCATGTGCGGGAACAAAGCGTAGGACTGGAACATCATGTTGATCGGCCGCTCGTAGGGCGGCAGGTCGGTGATGTCTTCACCGTCGAGCAGAATGCGCCCTTCGGTCGGACGTTCGAAGCCGGCGAGCATGCGCAGCAGGGTCGATTTACCCGAGCCGGAGCCACCAAGCAGGGCGAAGATTTCACCCTTGTTGATGGTCAGCGAAACGTCATCAACCGCGATGGTTTCGTCGAACTTCTTCGTCACACGCTCGATCTTGACCAGCACCTCTTTCGGTTGCTGATCACCCTCGAGAACCTTTTTATAGGCACTGGAAGCAACTGCCATTACCAAAACTCCCGCAAAAATTGGGTCACTGACCCGAATATAATCTGCCGCGCTTGGCGCAGCGGGCCGTACGGTCAGGGCAGGCCTGCCGTACGGGGTCTTTCAGTTTCCGCTTACTGGCCGGACTTGATCGTGGACCAGGCGCGCGTCATGGCACGCTGGATCTTCGGTGGCAATTCGGCGGAGATGTACAACCGGTCCAACACAGCCTGCGATGGATAAATCGAAGGATCGTTACGCACTTCCTGATCCATCAGCGCGCCCGCCTTGGGGTTTGGGTTGGCGTAGCCAACATAGTCGCTGACCGTGGCGATCACCGCCGGCTCAAGCAGGTAGTTGATGAAGGCGTGCGCTTCCTTGACGTTCTTCGCATCGGCCGGGATGGCCATCATGTCGAACCACAGGTTGGCGCCTTCCTTGGGAATGCTGTAGGCGATCTCGATGCCCTTGCCCGCTTCCTCAGCGCGTGCAGCCGCCTGGAATACGTCGCCGGAGTAGCCGAACGCTACGCAGATGTCGCCATTGGCCAGGTCACCGATGTACTTCGAGGAATGGAAGTAGGTGACGTAAGGACGCACGGCCATCAGCTTGGCCTCGGCCTTCTTGTAGTCCTCAGGATTAGTGCTGCGCGGGTCGAGGCCCATGTAGTTGAGGACGGAAGGGAACATCTCGTCTGGAGAGTCCATGAAGGCCACGCCGCAGGCGTTGAGCTTCTTCAGGTTCTCTGGCTCGAAGATCATGGCCCAGGAGTCGATTTCGTCGACACCGAGCACTTCCTTGATTTTGGCCACGTTGTAGCCAATACCGTTGGTGCCCCACAGGTACGGCACCGAATACAGGTTACCGGGATCGTTGACTTCCAGTTGCTTGAGCAGCACCGGGTCAAGGTTCTCCCAGTTCGGCAGCAGACTGCGGTCGAGCTTCTGGAACGCGCCCGCCTTGATCTGCTTGCCAAGGAAATGGTTGGACGGCACTACGATGTCGTAGCCAGAACGGCCCGCCAGCAGTTTGCCTTCCAGGGTTTCGTTGGAGTCAAACACGTCATACATGGCTTTTATGCCAGTAGCCTTCTGGAAATCGGCCAGGGTGGTTTCGCCGATATAGTCAGACCAGTTGTAGACATTGACCACAGGTTCAGCGGCTTGCACGGCGCTGATGCTGACGGCGGCGGCCAGCAGGCCAGCCAGAAGTGGAGTACGACGCATAGGAGCTTCCTTATTGTTGTGGGTGAATGCGGCGGAGCAACCCGCCGCACACCGTTAGGGCTATGGCATTACTGACCCGATTTGATCTTGGTCCAGCTGCGGTTCATTGCGCGTTGCGCGTTAGCTGGCAGATCCGGGAAGGTGTAGATCTTGGCCATGGTGGCCGCGTCCGGGTAAATGCCCGGGTCGTTACGCAGTGCTTCGTCAACCAGCGGGGTGGCCGCGGCGTTGCCGTTAGGGAACTGCACGAAGTTGGTGATGTTGGCCATGACTTCTGGCTTCATCAGGTAGTTGAGAAACACGTGAGCGGCTTCGACGTTTTTCGCATCGGCCGGGATGGCCATCATGTCGAAGAAGCTGCCAGCACCTTCTTTCGGGATGCTGTAGGAGATGTTCACGCCGTTCTTGGCTTCTTCAGCACGGGACTTGGACTGGTACAGGTCGCCCGAGTAGCCGATGGCCACGCAGATGTTGCCGTTGGCCAGGTCGCCGATGTACTTGGAGCTGTGGAAGTAGGAAGTCGAGGAACGGATCGAGAGGAACAGTTCTTCGGCTTTCTTCAGCTCGCCGGAATCAGTGCTGTCCGACTTGAAGCCCAGGTAGTTCAGCGCAGCCGGGAGAATTTCGGTTGGCGAATCGAGGAAGGACACACCGCAGTCTTTCAGCTTGGCGATGTTTTCTGGCTTGAATACCAGGTCCCAGGAATTGACCGGGGCGTCTTCGCCCAGTGCGGCCTTGACCTTGTCGACGTTGTAACCGATACCGATGGTGCCCCACATGTAGGGAATCGAGTACTGGCTACCCGGATCGCTTGGGTCGAGCGCCTTGAGCAGGTTCTTGTCGAGGTTTTCCCAGTTTGGCAGCTTGGACTTGTCCAGCTTCTGGAACACACCGGCCTTGATCTGCTTGGCCAGGAATGGGTTGGACGGTACCACGATGTCGTAACCGGAGCTGCCGGCCAGCAGTTTGGCTTCCAGGGTTTCGTTGCTGTCAAAGACGTCGTAGACGACCTTGATGCCGGTTTCCTTCTGGAAGTTGTCGAGGGTGTCTTCTGCGATGTAGTCGGACCAGTTGTAAACGTGCAGGACCTTGTCATCCGCGTGTGCGGCACTCACCACAGCCCCAGCAAGGGACAACGCGAGAAGGGTTTTGCCGAATTTTTTCATGCGTACAGCTCCTGTTGTTGTAGTCGTTTCCGGAAGATGCGCGTCATCTGCAGCACCTTCCGGTGAGCCTGACTTACGCATTGGCGCAGTCTGGCAAGGTCACCACCCGTTGACAACTTTCAGACGTAAGCATCTGAAACCAAAGGTTATTGAACCTTAAACCAGCACCTCTGCAGCAGTCAGGTCGAGGCATTTACGGGCCTTTTCAACCAGTTCGTCGATTTCCGCGTGGCTGATTACCAGCGGCGGCGAAATGATCATGGTGTCGCCTACGGCGCGCATGATCAGACCATTATTAAAGCAGTGACCGCGGCAGATCATGCCAACGCCCACATCTGCGCTGAAGCGCTTGCGGCTGGCCTTGTTCTGCACCAGCTCGATGGCGCCCAACATACCGACGCCGCGCACCTCACCCACCAGCGGGTGATCGGCCAGCTCACGCAAACGCTTTTGCAAATACGGTGCCGTTTCTGCTTTGACGCGCTCAACAATCTTTTCTTCGCGCAGAATGCGCAGGTTTTCCAGGGCCACCGCAGCAGCCACCGGATGCCCGGAATAGGTAAAGCCGTGGTTGAAGTCACCGCCCTGATTGAGCACTTCGACGATATCGTCGCGCACGATCAGCCCGCCCATGGGGATGTAGCCGCTGGTCAGGCCCTTGGCGATGGTCATCATGTGCGGCGTATTACCGAAGTAATCGCTACCGAACCACTCGCCGGTACGGCCGAAACCGCAGATCACCTCATCGGCAATAAACAGGATGTCGTACTTGGCGAGGACTTCACGGATACGCGGCCAGTAGCTGTCCGGCGGAATGATCACACCACCCGCGCCCTGGATCGGCTCGGCAATAAAGGCGGCGACATTCTCTTCGCCGACTTCGAGGATCTTCTGCTCCAGCTGGTCGGCGGCCCAGATGCCGAACGCTTCGGGGCTCATATCGCCGCCCTCACCGAACCAGTACGGCTGCGGGATGTGCACGATGCCCGGAATCGGCAGGTCGCCCTGCTCATGCATGTACTTCATGCCGCCCAGGCTGGCGCCAGCCACGGTGGAGCCGTGATAACCGTTAACCCGGCTGATGATCACCTTCTTGTTCGGCTGCCCCTTGATCGCCCAGTAATGGCGCACCATACGCAGCATGGTGTCGTTGCCTTCCGAACCCGAACCGGTGAAAAACACGTGGTTCATACCGGCCGGAGCCAGCTCAGAAATCGCCTTGGCCAGCTCCAGCGCGGGCGGCGTGGCGGTCTGAAAGAACATGTTGTAGTAGGGCAGTTCTTGCATCTGCTTGGCGGCGGCGTCTGCCAGTTCCTTGCGACCATAGCCGATCGCCACACACCAGAGCCCGGCCATGGCATCGAGGATCTTGTTGCCCTCGCTGTCCCACAGGTATACCCCGTCGGCCTTGGTAATGATGCGCGGCCCACTTTCCGCCAGCTGTTTGAAGTCGCTGAACGGCGCGAGGTGGTGTTCGCGGCTCATGGCCTGCCACTCGCGGGTTTTCGGGTTGGTCACTTGACTGTTCATAACAACACCTTGATTACACAGGCTGCGTATTGCCGCAGCCCCAGAAAATTCTTGGCGGCGGCTGGCGCAGGGATCGCCCGCACCAGCCGCCTGACGGTTACACCGACAGCAACAGGAACTCACGTTCCCAGGAACTGATGACCCGCTTGTAGTTCTCGTGCTCGGCGCGCTTCACCGCGACGTAGCCGCGCATGAACTTGTCGCCCAGGTACTTCTCCGCGTCCTTACAGGCTTCCATGCGCTCCAGGGCGTGCTCGATGGTGATCGGCAGGCGCAGGTTGCGACGCTCGTAGGCGCGACCCTTGACCGGCGCGCTCGGTTTGAAGTCGCCGACCATGCCCATGTAGCCGCACAGCAGTGAAGCCGCCAACACCAGGTAAGGGTTGGCATCGGCACCGGCCAGGCGGTTTTCCACGCGGCGGTTCTGCGGCGTAGCTTCCGGCACGCGCAGGCCCACAGTGCGGTTCTCTTCGCCCCACTCGACGTTCACCGGCGCCGAGGTATCCGGCAGGAAGCGGCGGAACGAGTTGACGTTCGGCGCGAACAGCGGCAACAGCTCGGGGATGTACTTCTGCAGGCCACCGATGTGCAGCATGAACAGTTCGCTCATGCTGCCATCCGGGTTGGAGAACAGGTTCTTGCCGGTTTTGATGTCAACCACGCTCTGGTGGATGTGCATCGCGCTGCCCGGCTGATCGGTGATCGGCTTGGCCATAAAGGTGGCGGCTACATCGTGCTTGAGCGCCGCTTCACGCATGGTGCGCTTGAACACGGTGATCTGGTCGGCCAGGTGCAGGGCTTCACCATGACGGAAGTTGATTTCCATCTGCGCCGGGCCGTCTTCGTGGATCAGCGTATCGAGGTCCAGGCCCTGGATTTCGCACCAGTCGTACACGTCTTCAAACAGCGGATCGAATTCGTTGGCCGCATCAATGGAGAACGACTGACGGCCCACTTCCGGACGACCGGAACGCCCCATCGGCGCGACCAGCGGGAAATCCGGGTCGCTGTTGCGCTTGGTCAGGTAGAACTCCATTTCTGGCGCAACGATTGGCTTCCAGCCCTTGTCTGCGTAGAGCTTGAGCACATTCTTGAGAATGTTGCGCGGCGACAGCTCAATCGGGTTGCCCTGTTTGTCGAAGGTGTCGTGGATCACCATCGCAGTCGGCTCAATGGCCCAGGGCACGAGGAATACGGCGTTCTCGTCCGGGCGGCAGAACATATCGATGTCCGCTTCGTCGAGCAGGTCGTAATAGATGTCGTCCTCGACGTAGTCGCCGGTTACGGTCTGCAGCAGCACACTCTCGGGGAGGCGCATGCCCTTCTCGTCGAGGAACTTGTTGGTCGGCGAAATCTTGCCACGGGCAATGCCGGTAAGATCGCTGATCAGGCATTCAACTTCGGTGATTTTGCGTTCTTTCAGCCAGCTCGAAAGCTGGTCTAGTTTGGTACTCATAGAGACCTCAGGGTTGGTGAGAGCCGACCTATATATAGTCGGCTCAGCGTTGCCCCGCCTTCTTCCTGCAAGCCTCACCAAAGGCCTGGAAGATGGCGAGATAATTCGGGTTGGATCGTACCTGCCATTCAGGGTGCCATTGCACCCCCAATGCGAAGCTTTTGGCACCTTCGACGGAGAAGGCTTCGATCAACCCGTCAGGCGCCAGTGCTTCTACGCGAAGGCCCGGCGCCAGACGCTGAACGCCCTGGCCATGAATGGAATTGACTTGAATCTCCTCCGGCAAGCCGATGCCGGCGAGCAGCCCGCCCGGCTGCACATGCAGCGCGTGACGCAGGCCATATTGCTGTTCTACGGGCAGGTCACCGGGCTCGCGGTGATCCATCAGCCCTGCAACCTCGTGTACACGCTGATGCAGCGCGCCACCGAAAGCCACATTCATCTCCTGAAAGCCACGGCAAATGCCGAGCACCGGGATACCGGCGGCAATTGCTGCTTTAATCAAGGGAAGAGTTGTACTGTCACGCGCCGGGTCATGGGCGGTGCCGGGTTCGCTGGCATCGCCAGCATAGTGGTGTGGTTCAACGTTGGATGGCGAGCCGGTAAACACCAAGCCATCGAGGTGCTGCAACAGGTAAGCCTGATCAAGCTGCTCGCCCAGTGCGGGAATGATCACTGGCATACCGCCAACCACCTGAACGATGGCCTGCAAGTATTTATCGCCTGCGGTGTGGTAGATGTTGTGCCCGATCTGCTTGGTGCAGGCACTAACGCCGATAATCGGCTGGCGCGACATGAGACACCCGTTTTATTGCTGTTATGGGTTTCGACCGAGCTTAGCCTTGTTCATTTTTTTTCACAATAGTCATGTAAAAAATTGAACACACCCGACTGAGCACCCCGGCGGACAAGGCTTTGAGCAGGGCTGCACTGCCCTGTAATGCCCTAAAACTGGCCACCGAGCCCCCTTTTGGGGCAAAATGCGCCTCTCTTGACAGCATCTGGTGTTTAAGATTGACTCACACCCGTGCAGTTGCATGATTGATATTTTTAACAAAAAAGGTGTTGCATCATGTCGGTACCCCCGCGTGCCGTTCAGCTTAATGAAGCGAACGCGTTCCTTAAGAAACATCCTGAGGTCCTGTTCGTCGACCTTCTGATCGCAGATATGAATGGTGTGGTGCGCGGCAAGCGTATCGAGCGTGCGAGCCTGCATAAGGTTTACGAACGCGGCATTAATCTCCCGGCTTCTCTGTTCGCCCTGGATATCAACGGCTCGACGGTGGAAAGCACCGGCCTGGGTCTGGATATCGGCGACGCCGACCGCGTCTGCTTTCCCATCCCCAACACCCTGAGCAATGAGCCATGGCAGAAGCGCCCAACCGCGCAACTGTTGATGACCATGCATGAAATGGAAGGCGAGCCGTTCTTTGCCGACCCACGGGAAGTGTTGCGCCAGGTGGTTACGAAGTTCGACGAACTGGGCCTTACCATTTGCGCAGCCTTCGAAATCGAGTTCTACCTGATCGACCAGGCCAACGTGAACGGCCGTCCACAGCCACCGCTGTCGCCGCTGTCGGGCAAACGCCCACAGTCGACCCAGGTGTACCTGATTGACGACCTCGACGAATATGCCGAGTGCCTGCAGGACATCCTCGAAGGCGCCAAAGAGCAGGGCATCCCGGCCGACGCCATCGTCAAGGAAAGCGCCCCGGCGCAATTCGAGGTCAACCTGCACCACGTCGCTGACCCGATCAAAGCCTGCGACCACGCGCTACTGCTCAAGCGCCTGATCAAGAACATCGCCTACGACCATGAGATGGACACTACCTTCATGGCCAAGCCGTACCCCAACCAGGCGGGTAACGGGTTGCACGTGCATATCTCGATCCTCGACAAGCAGGGCAACAACATCTTCGCCTGCGACGACCCGGTACAGAATGACGCCCTGCGCCACGCCATCGGCGGCGTGCTGGAAACCATGCCGGCTTCGATGGCCTTCCTCTGCCCGAACGTCAACTCCTACCGCCGTTTCGGTGCCCAGTACTACGTACCGAATTCGCCGTGCTGGGGTATCGACAACCGCACCGTAGCGCTGCGCGTACCGAATGACACAGCCGATGCCGTGCGCATCGAGCACCGTGTTGCCGGCGCCGATGCCAACCCTTACCTGCTGATGTCGGCAGTACTGGCGGGCGTGCACCATGGCCTGACCAACAAGATCGAACCAAGCGCGCCGGTGGAAGGCAACTCCTACGAGCAGAACGAACAGAGCCTGCCGAACAACCTGCGTGATGCTCTGCGCGAGCTGGACGACAGTGAAGTGCTGGCCCGTTATATCGACCCGAAATACATCGATATCTTCGTCGCCTGCAAGGAAAGCGAGTTGGCCGAGTTTGAAAACTCGATCTCCGACCTCGAATACAACTGGTACTTGCACACGGTTTGATGCAACACCCAACGCCGGCCTTGAGCCGGCGTTTTTTATGGTCTGCCATACATGGCAGCCACCTTGCGGGCCATTTTTATTCCGCGCGTTGCGCAGCACCTGCCCTTTGAATCACGCCTCGGTGTGATGACGGATAACCTGCGCCGCGAATTTCTGCTGACGCGACATCAACCTACTCAGGAGATATCCATGCCTCGCCTGTTTGCCTCACTGCTGCTTGCCCTGACGCCGCTGCTGGCCAGCGCCGAAGAGGTGATTCGCGTCTACAACTGGAACGACTACATCGCCCCGCAGGTGCTCAAGGACTTCGAGGCCGAAACCGGCATCCGTGTGGAATACCACACCTTCAGCACCGCCGAAGAACTGGAAACGGTACTGGCCAGCGGTGAAACCATCGATGTTGCCGTGCCGTCGCACGATACCCTGCCGGCGATGATCAAGAACGGCACCCTGCAACCGCTGGATTTCAACCTGCTACCCAACCGCAAGCATCTCGACAAGCAGCTGCTCAGCACTCTGGTCGCCCTCGACCCGGCCAACCGCCATGCCTTGCCCTACCTGTGGGGCGCAGTCGGCCTGGCGATCAACACGCCGCAGGCCGAAGCAGCCTTTGGCGGCCCGCTGCCCAATAGCTGGAGCCTGCTGTTCGATGCCGAGCAAAGCTCACGCCTGGCCAGTTGCGGCATCAGCGTACTGGACGCTCCAGACGAGACCCTGACCCTGCTGCTCAATTACCAGGGTCGCAGCCTGGCCCGCAGCGCACCAAGCCGCATCGAGCGTTCCAGCCGTGTACTGGATGGCCTGCGGCCGAATCTGCGCTATGTCGACAGCGAGCGCTATATCGACGATCTCAATCAAGGCAAGCTGTGCGTGGCCATGGCCTGGGTCGGTGATGCCCTGGCCGCTGCCGATGCGGGTCAGCCCGTACGTTTCCTGGTGCCGGATGAAGGTTCGATCCTGTTTATCGACAACCTGGTGATTCCCAGCAGCGCCAAGCGCGTCGACCTGGCCCACCGCTTTATCGATTACCTGATGCAGCCCAAGGTCGCCGCACTGATCACTGCCGAAACCCTGTACCCCAGCGGCAACGCCGATTCCCGCGAGTTTCTCGACGAAGCCCTGCGCAACCAGCCAGACCTCTACCCGGACCGCGACACCAAACGCCGCCTGCACCCGCTGGAAACCCTGCCAGAAAAGCACAGTGCTACCCGCGATGCCGTATGGGCGCGCTTTCGGGATGGCAGTTGAGCGATGGGAGAGGAGCCCGGTGTAGCCGGGCTCCTGCAACAAGCCTACAGCGCAGCGGCAGTTACTTGACCAGCTGACGCCAGGCTTTCAGCGAACCGATGGTCAATAGCTGTGCCTTGCGCGCAGCCAGCACTTCAGGGTCGATGGGCTGATTGGCCAGTTCTGCCAGCTTGTTCAGTTCACCGTACAGGCGGTCGACCTCCGGCACCTCCAGCACCTCACGGGCCAGGTGCAACCAGACCAACAGACGCTCGATACGCGGCAGCTGTTCGGCGAGGTCTTCCGGCTGCTGCTGATAACGACGCAGTTGCAAGGCAGCGCCTTCTTCGGCAACCAGCGTCGGCAACCAGTTGCCCAGCGGCGCGGCGCCCTGACGATTACCACGGTTGTTGCGCTCCACCGTCCAGCTGCGGGCCAACAGCCAGCGCGACAGGTTCAGCGAAAACAGCCCCCAACGATTGCCCTGCAGTTCTGCTGCGAACAACGCCGGGGCGTTCTTGCGCAGGCTGTCATCGTCCTGACCGGCCAGCACGCGCGGGCGCCATTCCAGCAGCAAGGCATCCAGCAACTCACGCAAGGCATGACTGCTGGCACGCGGCGCGGCCTGGCCCAGGCTGCTGAGCAGCGCGCGCAAGCCGATCAGCTGCTCCAGCCACTCGACCAGCAAGCGCCAATGCCCATTGAAGCGGTACTGCTCGGCCAGGCGCTGGCTGCTGCCCAGCAGATGCCAGCCCAATGCCGCGACGCTGTCATCCAGGCTGGTTTCCGCACTCAGACTCGGTGCCGGCAGGTTCAGGCTGTAGCTGCCGGCATCGAATAGGCGATAACCGCGCTCAGCCTTGCTGATATCGCAGGGCATCAGCGCCAGGTCGGCAGCCAGCTCGGCGGCCAGTTCCAGCAGCGCCTCAGGCTCACCCTGACGCAGCTCCAGTTCCAGTTCGCAGATTTCTTCTTCGCCTTCGCCGGCAATCACCTTGCCTAGATCCAGCGCAGCCTCGATCACCACCTTGGCTTTGCCACGGCCCCAGGCGATTTCCGCTTTTTCGCGGATAAAGTCGGTGGTGAAAATCGGCACCAGCTGCTTCTTGTCCAGCTCGGCCAAAGCCGCCGGCCAGCAGCTGTCATCGAGTTTCTTCAGGTCCAGCTTGGCCTTGGCCAGGTTCCAGTCCCACTCATTGCGCTCGGACAAACCGGCCACACTCTGCCCGCGGGTTTTCAGGGTCTGGATAAACTGCTCGCCATCGCGGCGCACACGCAGGGCCACTTTGGCCGCCGCCAGGTCACGTTCGGGGGTATCGAAGTACTGATTGAACAGTTCGCGCTGCTCCCAACCACTCTTGTTGCGCTTCTTCAGCAACGGGTGATCACGCAGGGCGGCCAGGGTTGCACGGCTAACCCGCAGTTTGATTTCGGTTTCTTTGTTCATGATGGTGGGGATCAACGCCTACTATGAAATTGTGACAGTCCGATTACCTGCGCTGGCGAGCCTGCGGACTGATCCGTATACTTGCCGCCTTCTTAACGCCGGGGTTCACCCTATGCCAGTCAATCCATTTGCCAGCCTGTTTGGCCGCTCACCGATTGGGCCGATGCAAAAACACTTTGCCAAAGCCCACGAGTGCGCAGCCAATCTGGTGCCCTTCTTCGAAGCCGTGATGGTGGAAGATTGGGCCAAGGTGGAACAGGTACAACAGGAAATGGCCAGCCTCGAACATGAGGCCGACAAGCTCAAGAAAAGTGTGCGTTTGCACCTGCCCAAGAGCCTGTTCCTGCCCGTACCGCGCTCGGATCTGCTTGAGCTGCTGAGTGTACAGGACAAAGTCGCCAACCGCGCCAAGGACATCGCCGGCCTGATGCTGGGCCGCGAAATGGCTATTCCGCAGGCTCTGCAGCCACTGATGCGCGCCTTTGTGCAACGCACCGTGGATGCCAGCGCACAAGCGCTGAAAGCCATGAACGAGCTCGACGAGCTGCTGGAAACCGGCTTCGGTGGCCGTGAAGCGGCGCTGGTCGAATCCATGGTCATGGAGCTGGAACAGATCGAACGCGACACCGACAAGATGCAAATCGAAGTGCGTCGTGCGCTGTTCAAACTGGAGAAGGACCTTCCCGCTGTCGATGTGATGTTCCTCTACAAGATCATCGAATGGATCGGCGACGTAGCCGATCGTGCCGAACGTGTCGGCAACCGACTGGAACAACTGCTGGCGCGCTAAGCGCCAGTGTCCTTTCTGGAATCTACGGATTAATTATTTATGTCTCTGATTGCGGACTACGGCCTCGTATTGCTGCTGCTTGCCTGTCTCTTTGGTTTTTTCATGGCCTGGGGCGTGGGCGCCAATGACGTGGCCAACGCCATGGGTACCTCGGTGGGCTCCAAAGCCCTGACCATCAAACAGGCGATCCTGATCGCCATGGTCTTCGAGTTCGCCGGCGCCTATCTGGCCGGTGGCGAAGTCACCGAAACCATCAAGAGCGGCATCGTCGATGCCTCGATGATCACCCCAGACCTGATGGTGCTGGGCATGATGTCGGCCCTGCTGGCAGCCGGTACCTGGCTGCTGGTGGCATCAACCAAAGGCTGGCCGGTATCTACCACCCACTCCATCGTCGGCGCGGTCATCGGCTTTGCCGCCGTTGGCGTGTCCATGGATGCGGTGAACTGGGCCGGCGTTGGCCCGATCGTCGCCAGCTGGGTGGTTTCCCCCGTGCTGTCCGGCATCGTCGCCTTCGGCCTGTTTGTCAGCGTGCAGAAGCTGATCATCGACACCGACAACCCCTTCCTCAACGCCAAGCGCTTCGTGCCGCTGTATATGTTTGCCACCGGTTTTATGGTCAGCATCATGACCCTGACCAAAGGCCTCAAGCATATCGGCCTGAACCTCTCCGCCACTGAAGGCTTCTTCCTGTCACTGGGTGTTGGCGGCCTGGTTATGCTGCTCGGCATCGTCCTGCTCAGCCGCATCAAGATCGATGTCGAAGCGGACAAGGACTTCCACTACGCCAGCGTGGAGAAGGTCTTCGCCGTACTGATGATCTTCACCGCTTGCGCCATGGCCTTCGCCCACGGCTCCAACGACGTAGCCAACGCCGTCGGCCCGCTGGCAGCGATTGTCGGGGTGATCCAGTCCGGCGGTGAAATGGCCGTTGGCGCCAAGTCGGCCGTGCCTGGTTGGGTATTGCTGCTCGGCGCGGTGGGTATCGTCATCGGCCTGGCCACTTACGGCTACAAGGTGATCGCCACCATCGGCAAGGAAATCACAGAACTGACCCCAAGCCGTGGTTTCGCCGCCGAACTGGCCACCGCCACCACCGTGGTCGGTGCTTCGGCCATCGGCCTGCCGGTGTCCACCACCCACACCCTGGTCGGTGCGGTGCTCGGTGTCGGCCTGGCCCGCGGTATTGGCGCGCTGAACCTGGGCGTGATCGGCAAGATCTTCATGTCCTGGCTGATCACCCTGCCCGTGGGTGCTGCCCTGTCGATTCTGTTCTTCTACATCCTGCGCGGCGTTTTCCTCTAAACACCCGCTGCATGGTTTTATCTGCACAGGCGATGGCCCTATGATGGGCCTCGCTTGCGGAGATGACCGATGCCCCTGCCTTCCCTCAAAGACCAGTTTGCTGCCCTGATTGCTGCCCCGTCGGTGAGCTGCACCCAGGCGCATTGGGATCAGTCCAACCGCGCGGTGATCGAACTGCTGTCTAGCTGGCTCGGTGACCTCGGTTTCGCCTGCGACGTGCAGCAAGTCGCCCCAGGCAAATTCAACCTGCTGGCCAGCTATGGCAGTGGCCCCGGCGGTCTGGTGCTGGCCGGACACAGTGACACCGTGCCGTTCGACGCCGCGCTGTGGCAGACCGATCCGCTCAAGCTCACTGAAGTCGATGGCCGCTGGGTGGGCCTTGGCAGCTGCGACATGAAGGGCTTTTTCGCCCTGATCATCGAAGCCGTGCAACCCTTGCTGACGCAGCGTTTCCAACAGCCGCTGCTGATTCTCGCCACCTGCGATGAAGAAAGCTCGATGTCCGGGGCCCGCGCCCTGGCGCAAGCCGGACAGCCGCTGGGCCGTGCGGCAGTGATCGGCGAGCCGACCGGCCTCAAGCCCATCCGCCTGCACAAGGGCATTATGATGGAGCGCATCGATATTCTTGGGCAAAGCGGCCACTCTTCCGACCCGAGCCTCGGCCACAGCGCCCTGGAAGCCATGCAGGACGTGATGATCGAGCTGCGCGGCCTGCGTGCGCAGTGGCAGCGCGAGTACAACAATCCGCAATTCAGCGTGCCCACGCCGACCCTGAACTTCGGCTGCATCCACGGCGGCGACAACCCCAACCGCATCTGCGGCCAATGCTCGCTGGAATTCGACCTGCGCCCGCTGCCGGGCATGCAGCCAGAAGCCCTGCGCGCGGCCATTCGCCAGAAGCTGCAACCGTTAGCTGAGCAGCATCAGGTGAAGATCGATTTCGCCCCGCTGTTTCCCAGCGTGCCGCCCTTCGAGCAAAACGCCGACAGTGAGCTGGTGCGCATTGCCGAGCGTCTGACCGGACACAGCGCCACAGCGGTGGCATTTGCCACCGAAGCGCCTTATCTTCAGCAGCTTGGCTGCGAAACCCTGGTACTCGGCCCTGGCGATATCGACTGCGCCCACCAGCCTGGCGAGTACCTGGAAATGTCACGTTTGCAGCCTACTGTGCGTCTGCTGCAACAGCTGATCGAACACTACTGCCTGCAAACCAAACAACCTGAGTCATCCGGAGGAGAGAACGCGTGAAGCTGCCCCAACTGCGACGATAAAACCGCTGCTCTCGGCTGCCGCCTGGCGCGACCTTGCGCCCTTCCCATGCGTTCCGTATTCGACACAGGTTCTTCAAGCAATGCACGACCACGTCAACTGGCTCCGCCACGCTTCGCCCTATATCAATGCCCACCGTGACTGCACCTTTGTGGTGATGCTGCCGGGCGAGGGTGTTGCTCACCCGAATTTCGGCAATATCGTCCACGACCTGGTGCTGCTGCACAGCCTCGGCGTACGCCTGGTGCTGGTGCACGGCTCGCGCCCGCAGATCGAGGCACGACTGGCCAACAACGGCCTCACTCCACGCTTTCACCGTGACCTACGGATCACCGATAGCCCGACCCTGGAATGCGTGATCGATGCCGTCGGCCAGCTGCGCATCGCCATTGAGGCACGCCTGTCGATGGACATGGCGCGCTCGCCGATGCAAGGCTCGCGCCTGCGCATCACCAGCGGCAACTTTGTCACCGCGCGGCCGATTGGCGTGGTCGATGGCGTCGACTATCACCACACCGGCGAAGTGCGCCGCATCGACCGCAAAGGCATCAATCGCCAGCTGGATGAGCGCAGCATCGTGCTGCTGTCGCCGCTGGGTTACTCACCGACCGGTGAGATCTTCAACCTCGCCTGCGAAGACGTCGCCACCCGCGCCGCCATCGACCTGGACGCCGACAAGCTGCTGCTGTTCGGCGCCGAGTGCGGCCTGCTCGACGAAGCCGGCAAACTGGTGCGTGAACTGCGTCCGCAGCAGGTGCCCGCGCACCTGCTGCGCCTAGGCAGCAGCTACCAGGCTGAACTGCTGGATGCCGCCGCCGAAGCCTGCAAAGCCGGAGTACGCCGCAGCCATATCGTCAGCTATGCGGAAGACGGGGCACTGCTTAGCGAGCTGTTCACCCGCACCGGCAACGGCACGCTGGTGGCGCAGGAGCAGTTTGAATCGCTGCGCGAAGCGACCATCGAGGATGTTGGCGGCCTGATGGAACTGATCACCCCGCTGGAAGACCAAGGCATTCTGGTGCGCCGCTCACGCGAGGTGCTGGAGCGTGAGATTGAGCAGTTCAGCATTGTCGAACGCGAAGGGCTGATCATCGCCTGCGCCGCGCTGTACCAGATTGCCGACTCGGATTTCGGCGAGCTGGCGTGCCTGGCGGTCAACCCGGCCTACCGCCATGGCGGACGCGGTGATGAATTGCTCGAACGCATCGAAGAACGCGCCCGCGCCCAGGGCCTGAAGACACTCTTCGTACTTACCACGCGCACCGCACATTGGTTCCGCGAGCGCGGCTTTATGCCCAGCAGTGTCGACCGCCTGCCAGCTGCGCGCGCCTCGCTGTACAACTACCAGCGCAACTCACAAGTGTTTGAGAAAGCGCTCTGAGCGAGCTGCAGGGGAAATTGAAAAGGGCGCTTATAGCGCCCTTTTTGGTAGATGGGGTGGCAGATAGAGACTGAGATAGGCATCGAACACCCGCATGCCTTCCTCGGCCATGCGCGGGGTGATTGCGCCGTGCAGTTGCACCGAGCGGGCATAGACGCGGTCGCCCAGCTCCATGGCCAGGGCGAACACATCGACATCCTCCGGCAGCTGCGGCAACGGGAAGTGGTGATCGAACAACTGCTGCATCAACTGGCCCAGCTCGATATCGTGCTGACGGTCCGCCTGGGTCACTTCGGCCAGGCCGTGCTGCGCCAGAATCAACTGGCGCGCGGCGGCATCGGCGGCATAGATCGCCAGCATGCGCTGCTCCACTAAACGCGACAGGTCACGCCAGTCGCGCAGTTGCGCATGTTCAATCGGTTCCTGCAGGCAGGCGCGAAACGCGCTGTGGATATCCGCCGTCAACCCTTCCAGCAAGGCCGGCACGCTGGCGAAGAAGTGGTACACCGAGGACGGCGGAATCTGCGCGCGCTCGGCCACGCTGTAGATCGACAGGCTGGCCACACCCTGCTCGGCCAGCAACTCACGGGCAGCGGCCAGAATGCCGGCGATGCGGCTCTGGCTACTGGCGCGGGGTTTGCGAGCTATAGGGGAGCGTGACATGGCGAGACTCTAGGGCAAGGGGTGGGCTATTGGACGCCAGGCAGCGGCCCACTCGCAAGTTTCTCCGTCATGTAGAGGGGGCGGGCCATGTAACGTGCAGAATGAGTCGGGACGCGTAGCTGACGCTTCTTCATCCACCACTGCATCGGTCGATGAAGAAGCGCCATCCACCCTACGACTCAATCCGCCTCAGCCGCGCGCGCCGCGCACCCCTTCAGCCAGTGCCGCACACAGGCTCAGCACGCCATCCACCGCGTGCTCATCGCTGCTGGCGTTGGCGATCTGGTCAATCAGTGCCGAGCCAACCACCACGCCTTCGGCCAGACGGGCGATGGTCGCCGCATGTTCCGGGGTGCGGATGCCGAAACCGATGCACAGCGGCAGGTCGGTGTGACGACGCAGACGGGTGACGGCCTGCTCGACATGATCCAAAGTGGCCGAGCCGGCACCGGTCACACCGGCGACCGAGACGTAGTAGACGAAGCCGGAGCTGCCGTTGAGCACCTTGGGCAGACGCTTGTCGTCGGTGGTCGGGGTAGTCAGGCGGATAAAGTCCAGGCCAGCAGCCTGCGCTGGGTCGCACAGGTCAGCGTTATGCTCGGGCGGCAGATCGACGACGATCAGGCCATCGACACCGGCTTCTTTGGCCTCGGCAATAAAACGCGCAACGCCGTACTTGTGGATCGGGTTGAAGTAGCCCATCAGCACCAGCGGCGTCACCTGCTCGCCTTCGCGGAATGCGCGGACCATCTGCAGGGTTTTCGCCAGGTCCTGACCGCCTTCCAGCGCGCGGATATTCGCCAGCTGGATCGCCGGGCCATCGGCCATCGGATCGGTAAAGGGCATGCCCAGCTCGATCACGTCAGCACCTGCTGCCGGCAGGCCCTTGAGAATCGCCAGGGAGGCGTCGTAATTCGGATCGCCAGCAGTGACGAAGGTCACCAGAGCGGCGCGGTTCTGCTGTTTCAGCTCGGCAAAACGGGTTTGCAGGCGGCTCATCAGTGGTTCTCCTGCACTGTGTTTTCCATGTGGTGCATAACGGTCTGCATATCCTTGTCGCCACGCCCAGACAGGTTGATCACCATCAGGTGCTCCTTGGGCAGAGTGGGCGCGCGTTTGAAGGCCTCGGCCAGAGCGTGGGCGCTTTCCAGGGCCGGGATAATGCCCTCCTGAAGGCAGCAGGTGTGGAACGCAGCCAGGGCCTCGTCGTCGGTTACCGAGGTGTATTCAACCCGGCCAACGTCGTGCAACCAGGCGTGTTCAGGGCCGATACCGGGGTAGTCCAGGCCGGCAGAAATCGAGTGGGCGTCGATGATCTGGCCATCGTCGTTCTGCAGCAGGAAGGTGCGGTTACCGTGCAGCACGCCCGGTACGCCGCCATTCAGGCTGGCCGCGTGCTTGCCGGTTTCGATGCCGTAACCGGCGGCTTCGACGCCGACGATCTGTACGTCTTTATCGTCGAGGAACGGGTGGAACAGGCCGATGGCGTTCGAGCCGCCACCGATGCAGGCTACCAGGCTGTCGGGCAGACGGCCTTCCTGAGCGAGGATCTGCTCGCGGGTTTCCTTGCCGATCACCGCCTGGAAGTCGCGGACCATCGCCGGGTAGGGGTGCGGGCCGGCCACGGTGCCGATCATGTAAAAGGTGTTGTGCACGTTGGTCACCCAGTCGCGCAGCGCTTCGTTCATCGCATCCTTGAGCGTGCCGGTGCCGGCGACGACCGGAATTACGGTGGCGCCCAGCAGCTTCATGCGGAACACGTTGGCCTGCTGGCGATCGATGTCGGTGGTGCCCATAAAGATCACGCATTCCATGCCGAAACGCGCCGCCACGGTGGCGGTGGCCACGCCGTGCATGCCGGCGCCGGTCTCGGCGATGATGCGCTTCTTGCCCATGCGCTTGGCCAGCAGGGCCTGGCCGATGCAGTTGTTGATCTTGTGCGCGCCGGTGTGATTGAGCTCTTCACGCTTGAAATAGATCTTCGCGCCGCCGCACATCTCGGTCAGGCGCTCGGCGAAATACAGCGGGCTCGGGCGGCCGACGAAATCACGCTGGAAGTAGGCCAGCTCTTTCTGGAACTCGGGGTCGAGCTTGGCCTTTTCGTACTCTTCTGCCAGGTCGTGGATCAGCGGCATCAGGGTTTCGGCAACATATTGGCCGCCGAACGAGCCGAACAGGCCGTTGGCGTCAGGGCCAGCGCGGAAGGAAGTCATGGCGTTCTCCTCAGAAAATTCGGGTGCGTTTGGCGGGCAGTGATACCCGCTTCTACGGCAATGGGCACAGGATAAAGCTGTGGCGCGCGCGGCAAAAGCGATAAGATCGCCACAACCTGTCAGGAAAACTCACAGATGAGCCACGATCTTCCACCGCTTAACGCCTTGCGCGCCTTCGAGGCAGCCGCCCGCTTGAACAGCGTCAGCCAGGCGGCCAACGAACTGCATGTCACTCATGGCGCGGTCAGCCGCCAGGTGCGCAGCCTGGAAGAGCACCTGGGTGTAGCGCTGTTCAGCAAGGAAGGCCGTGGCCTTAAACTCACAGATGCCGGCATTCGCCTGCGCGATGTCAGCGCCGAACTGTTCAACCGTCTGCGCAGCACCTGCGCAGAGCTGCAGCAGGGTCAGGCCGATGCGCCGTTTGTGTTGGCCTGCCCGGGCAGCCTGCTGGCGCGCTGGTTTATCCCGCGTCTGGACCGGCTCAACCGCGAGCTGCCGGAACTACGCCTGCAACTGTCCGCCAGCGAAGGAGAGCTGGACCCACGACGCAGTGGTGTGGATGCCACCCTGTGGTTCGCCGAACCGCCGTGGCCGGCGGATATGCAGGTGTTCGAGCTGGCCGCCGAGCGCATCGGCCCGGTGCTCAGCCCGCGTTATGCGCAGTTCGCGGCACTGCATCAGGCCGCCGCCGCTGCGCTGCTCGGTGAACCCTTGCTGCATACCAGCTCGCGCCCGCAGGCCTGGCCCAGCTGGGCCGCCAGCAACGGGCTGGATGCCAGCGCGCTGAAGCTCGGCCAGGGCTTTGAACATCTGTATTACCTGCTGGAAGCCGCCGCGGCAGGCCTCGGCGTGGCCATCGCACCGCAGCAACTGGTGGCCGACGACCTGGCCGCTGGTCGCCTGGTCGCGCCCTGGGGTTTTGTCGAAACCTCGGCACACCTGGCCCTGTGGGTGCCGGCACGGCGCCTGGATAAACGCGCACAACTGCTGGCCGCATGGCTACGTCACGAGTTGCAAGGCTGAATCGGCGCCGGGCAGAACCGTGGCAACTCGACTAGCGTTGAATCATCAACCTGTGGAGAACGCCCATGTCCGACCATCACACCTACAAGAAAATCGAAATCGTCGGGTCCTCGAAAGTCAGCATCGAGGATGCCATCGAAAATGCCCTGGCCGAATGCGCCAAGTCGGTACGCAACCTCGACTGGTTCGAGGTGGTGGAGACCCGTGGGCATATCGTGGATGGCAAGGTCGGTCACTATCAGGTCACCTTGAAGATCGGCTTCCGCCTAAGCGATAGCTGAGCCCCAACGCTGCGGTCATACCTGAACATGGCCGCAGGTCTTCCCGCCCGGCGCACCGTGCCCCTTGGAATCCGCAGAACAAGCCCCACTATCTAACTCAGGTATTGGCGCTTTGTGGCGCCCCAACACACGGATAAACCACAGGCGGCCCGATGAGCGCACTCGCACAGAGCAAATTCTCCACCCTGGACCTCGCCCCGATTCGCGATGACGGCAACGCCGCCCAGGCCCTGCACAACTCCCTGGCCCTGGCGCAGCATGTCGAGCGCCTGGGCTTCGAGCGTTTCTGGGTGGCCGAACACCACAACATGGATGGCATCGCCAGCTCGGCCACCGCCGTACTGCTGGGTTATCTGGCCGCCGGCACGTCGAAGATTCGCCTGGGCTCTGGCGGGGTGATGCTGCCTAACCACGCGCCGCTGGTAATTGCCGAGCAGTTCGGCACCCTGGCCACGCTCTATCCTGGACGCATTGAATTGGGTCTGGGCCGCGCGCCAGGGGCCGATCACTTCACCGCCCAGGCGCTTCGCCGCGACCGGATTGGCAACGCCGATGACTTCCCAGCGGATGTTGCAGAGCTGCAGCGCTACCTTGGGCCACGCACGCCGGATCAGCGGGTGATCGCCATGCCAGGCACCGGCACCAATGTGCCAATCTGGCTGCTCGGCTCCAGCCTGTTCAGCGCCCAGCTGGCTGGCGAAAGGGGCCTGCCTTACGCCTTCGCCTCGCACTTCGCGCCGCGCTATATGCATGAGGCGATTCGCGTCTACCGCAATCACTTCAAGCCCTCGGCGGTGCTCGACAAACCCTACGTGATGCTCGGCGTACCGCTGATCGCTGCCGACACAGATGAACAGGCTGAATACCTGGCCACCTCGGCCTACCAGCGCATCCTCGCGCTGATTCGTGGCCAGAGCCTGGTGCAGAGACCACCCGTTACCAGCATGCAGGGCTTGTGGTTGCCGCATGAGAAAGAAGCAGTGAGCAGCTTCCTCGGCATGGCGATGATCGGCGGCCCGGACAAGGTTCGTGCGCGCCTAGAAGTACTGCTGGAACAGACCGGCGCCGATGAACTGATTTTCACCTGCGACCTGTACGACTTTGCCGACCGACTGCATGCATTCGAGCTGGTCGCGCAACTGCGTTAACCGACTGGCGGGACTTTTTTTTCGAACTTGTGCCACCTCAGCCTGCTCTCAACCTTGTAACCCATGCACTGGAGAACTCGGATGAAGAAGACAGCATCAGCCCACTGGCAAGGTGGCATCAAGGACGGCAAAGGTACGATCTCGACCCAGAGCGGCGCCCTGAAAAGCGCGCCCTATGGCTTCAACACCCGCTTCGAAGATCAGCCGGGCACCAACCCGGAGGAACTGCTGGGCGCCGCTCACGCCGGCTGCTTTTCCATGGCGCTGTCCAAGGAGCTGGGCGAAGCCGGAATGACCGCTGAGAGTATCGACACACAAGCGGAAGTCACCCTGGACAAAGCCGACGGCGGTTTTTCCATCACCGCCGTGCATCTGACGCTCAAGGCGCGCATCCCCGGCGCCGACCGCGCGGCCTTCGAGAAAGCCGTAGAAACCGCGAAGAACGGCTGCCCGGTATCCAAGGTGCTAAACGCTGAAATCACCTTAGAAGCGGTGCTCGACAGCTGATCAGAAGGTACCGCAGCGCAAAACCTTACCGCGCGCCAGCACATTGCGTTGCTCGTCATACAGCCAGGCCTGCGCCTTCATCTGCATGGGCCTGGCTTCCAGCCGGTAGCGCTGGCCGGCAACGAAATTGTCATGCCGCACGCGAATCTCACAGGTCACCTGACGCGGCTCATAGGCGCCATCCAGGCCACCGCCACCATTTACCTCGAACTGAAAGCGCGCCTGCAGTTCATGGGCACCGGCCGGCACCTGGAAGTAACGGCCATCGTTGAGGCGCTGGCCATCAAGGCGATCGGCCATCAACACGGTGCCCGCATTAGCGCGCAGCTCCACCCAGGCCTGATTCGGATCAGGCGCAGGTACGGATGAGGCGCAGGCGCTGAGCACCAGCACCCCACCAAGCAAAGCCAGATAACGCATGGGACACCTCCATAAACGCAACAGCCCCCAACCTACTCCGATCCCGTGCTGGAGGCAGCAGCGCCGATGCGCTAGCGTGACAGCCTGTTTACTCACGGGTACTGATCCATGTTCGACGCTCTGCTCTGGCGCTGGGTTCCGCTGGCCGCTGCGCTGCTGCTGAACGGTTGCAGCACCCTGGACTACTACAGCCACCTGGCCGGCGGGCAACTGCAACTGCTGCAGGCGCGCGAGCCGATTGCCGAGCTGCTGGAGAACCCGACGGCCGACCCCGAACTCAAGCAACGCCTGGCACGTGCTCAACAGGCGCGGGATTTCGCCAGCGCCCAGCTGAGTCTGCCCGATAATGACAGCTACCGCCTGTACGCCGATATCCAGCGGCCGTTTGTGGTGTGGAATGTGTTTGCCACCCCGGAATTTTCCCTATCGCCCGAGCTGCACTGTTTTCCCATCGCCGGTTGCGTAGCCTATCGCGGCTTTTACAGCCAGGGCCGGGCGCGTGGTTCGGCAGCACTGCTAAAACAGCAGGGCCTGGATACCTACCTGGGCGGTGTCGAGGCCTATTCGACCCTGGGCTGGTTCGATGACCCGATTCTCAACACCATGCTGCGCTGGAGCGATGAACGCCTGGTGGCGGTGATCTTCCACGAACTGGCGCACCAGCAGCTGTATGTGGCCAACGACACCGCGTTCAACGAATCCTTCGCCAGCTTTGTCGAGCGTGAAGGCCTGCGCCAATGGCGCGCCAAACAGGGCCTGCAACCCAGCGACCCGCAGGGCGAACAGCAGCGCGAGCAATTTATCGCCCTGGTGCTGGCCAGCCGAACACGCCTGCAGCAGCTCTACGCCAGTGATCTGCCGCCCACGCAGATGCGCACCGGCAAGCAGGCCGAAATCGCCCGTCTGCGCGCCGAATACCATGCGCTAAGCGCCCGCGAGTGGGGCGGCAATGGCCGTTACGACGACTGGATCAACGCGCCGATCAACAACGCCAAGCTGTTGCCGTTTGGCCTCTATGATCAATGGGTGCCGGCCTTCGCCGCACTGTTCGAGCAAGCTGAGCGCGACTGGCCGCGTTTCTATCGGCGCGTCGCCGCCCTCGGCAAGCTGCCCGAGCGCGAGCGGCAACAAGCGCTGGCCGACTTATCTGCGGGCTCTTAGAACTTACGTACCTAAACCCCACTCCAAGATTGGTAATTTCTGTTCACGCAAAAGGAACGATGCAATGAACAAATTCACCCTGGCCGTGCTGCTTGGTCTATTCAGCACCAGCCTACTGGCCGCACCCAAGCCCTGCGAAGAGCTGCGTGCGGAGATTGAAGTGAAAATCCAGGCCGCCGGCGTTGCCAGCTACACCCTGGAAATCGTGCCCAACGAAGACGCCCAAGACCCCAATATGGTGGTCGGCAGCTGCGACGGCGGCACCAAAAAGATCATCTACCAGAAAAACGGCTAATCCTCGGTGGCGGGCTGCCTGCTCCTGGCAACTCGCTTACGACACCTAACGCACAAACGCCTGGTGTAACTCGGCCAGGCTGTGGAAGTGATAGGTCGGCGCCTCAGCCTGCAATTCGGCCAGGCTGCCAAAACCATAGCCCACTGCGGCTGCATCCAGGCCATTGCGCCGCGCACCGATCAGGTCGTGCTTGCGATCGCCGATCATCAGCGTGTTCTCCGCAACTAATTGCTCTTTTTCCAGCAGGTGGGCGATCAGCTCAACCTTGTCGGTGCGCGTGCCGTCCAGCTCGCTGCCGTAAATCACCTTGAAGTGCTGGGCAAAGCCAAAGTGCCGGGCGATCTGCTCGGCAAATACCGTCGGTTTGCTGGTGGCGATATACAGCGTGCGCTGCTGGTTCTGCAGCAGCTGCAACAGCTCACCCACGCCGTCGAACAGCTGGTTTTCATAAAGCCCCACCTCACGGAAGCGCTCGCGGTAATGGTTCACCGCCTGCCAGGCCGTGGCCTCATCGAACTGATAGGTCTGCATAAAACACTGCAGCAGCGGCGGGCCGATAAAGTGTTCAAGCGCCTGCAGATCAGGCTCATCGATGCCCAGCTTGGCCAGCGCATGCTGTACCGAGCGGGTAATCCCCTCACGCGGGTCGGTCAGGGTGCCGTCGAGGTCAAACAGGATATTCGAGTAATGCAAAGCCGCTTGAGTCATCAGCTGCCGTAACCTTCCATCAGATGTTGATCCTTCAGCCGTACGTAGTTGTCGGCGCTATAGCGGAAGTAGCTGCGCTCCTTCTCGCTCAGTTCGCGGGCTTGCTTGGCCGGGCTGCCGACGTACAGGTAGCCGCTTTGCAGATGGCTGCCCGGCGGCACCAGGCTACCAGCGCCGAGCATCACTTCGTCATCGATTACCACGCCATCCATGATGATGCTGCCCATGCCGATCAGCACCCGGTTGCCGATGTTGCAGCCATGCAGGGTGACGTTATGGCCGATGGTCACATCGTCACCGATATTCAGCGGGTAGCCGCGTGGGTTGAAGGGCCCGGCATGGGTAATGTGCAGCACGCTACCGTCCTGAATGCTGCTGCGTTCGCCAATGCGGATGCTGTGCATGTCGCCACGGATCACCACCAGCGGCCAGACCGAGCTGTCCGCGCCGATTTCCACATCGCCGAGCACCACGGCCGAGGCATCGACAAAGGCCCGCGGGCCGAGCAAGGGGGTGAACTGTTGATAAGTACGAATCGCCACGATAGAAACCTCTTAGGCTGCGTCTGACCTTGATTGTAATTAAGATGGCACCCATGTTCAGGACATGCGCGCTGTTTTGTAGCGCCCCATGCCCACTCAAGCCTGACCCTGGGAGCCTTTTGCGCCCGCCGGGGTCACAGCTGCAAACCCATTCCGTTACAGGTGACCTGTCGTGACTGCCAACAACCCACTGCTGCAAGCCTTCGATCTGCCTTCCTATACCGCCATCCGTCCAGAGCATGTCGAGCCAGCGGTGGACCGCATTCTTGCCGATAACCGCGCGGCCATGAGCCAGCTGCTTGAACAACAGTCTGGCACACCGAGCTGGGAGGGTCTGGTGCTCGCGCTTGATGAACTGGGCGCACGTCTGGGCCAGGCCTGGAGCCCGGTCAGCCACCTGAACGCAGTGTGCAACAGCCCCGAGCTGCGCGCCGCCTACGAGGCCTGCCTGCCCAAGCTGTCCGAATACTGGACCGAAATCGGCCAGAACCAGCCGCTGTTCCAGGCCTATCAAAAGCTGGCAGAGAGCCCCGCAGCAGCCGGTTTCGACGTGGCGCAGAAGACCATTCTCGAACACGCCCTGCGCGACTTCCGCCTGTCCGGTATCGACCTGCCAGCAGAACAGCAGAAGCGCTACGGCGAGATCCAGATGAAGCTCTCCGAGCTGGCCAGCAAGTTCTCCAATCAGTTGCTGGATGCCACCCAGGCCTGGACCAAACACATCACCAACGAGGCCGCGCTGGATGGCCTGACCGATTCGGCCAAGGCGCAGATGAAACAAGCTGCCGAGGCCAAGGGTCTGGATGGCTGGTTGATCAGCCTGGAATTCCCCAGCTACTTCGCGGTGATGACCTACGCCAACGACCGAGCCCTGCGCGAAGAGGTGTATGCCGCTTACTGCACCCGCGCCTCCGACCAGGGGCCGAATGCCGGCAAGAACGACAACGGTCCGGTGATGAATGAAATCCTCGCCCTGCGTCAGGAGCTGGCCAAGCTACTGGGTTTTGCCAATTACGCCGAACTGAGCCTGGCGAGCAAGATGGCTGAGACCACCGACCAAGTGCTGCACTTCCTGCGTGATCTCGGCACACGTGGTAAACCATTTGCCGAGCAGGACCTGCGCGAGCTGCAAGCATTCGCCAGTGAGCAGGGCTGCAGCGAGCTGCAAAGCTGGGATGTGGGCTACTACAGCGAGAAACTGCGCGAGCAGCGCTACAGCATCTCCCAGGAAATCCTGCGTGCCTACTTCCCCATCGACAAAGTGCTCAGCGGCCTGTTCGCCATCGTCGAAAAGCTTTACGGCATCCAGATCAAAGAGCTGTCCGACTTCGACACCTGGCACCCGGATGTGCGCCTGTTTGAAATCAGCGAGAACGGCGCGCACGTCGGGCGTTTCTTCTTCGACCTCTACGCCCGCGCCAACAAGCGCGGCGGCGCCTGGATGGACGGCGCGCGCGACAAGCGCCGCACGGCCGATGGCACGCTGATCAGCCCGGTGGCCAACCTGGTGTGCAACTTCACCCCTGCCGTCGGCGGCAAGCCAGCGCTGCTGACCCACGATGAAGTCACCACCCTGTTCCATGAATTCGGCCACGGCCTGCACCACCTGCTGACCCGCGTCGAGCACGCCGGTGCGTCCGGGATCAACGGCGTGGCTTGGGATGCCGTGGAGCTCCCGAGCCAGTTTATGGAGAACTGGTGCTGGGAGCCCGAGGGCCTGGCGCTGATCTCCGGCCACTACGAGACTGGCGAACCACTCCCACAAGACTTGCTGGACAAGATGCTGGCGGCGAAGAACTTCCAATCCGGGCTGATGATGGTGCGGCAGATCGAGTTCAGCCTGTTCGACTTCGAACTGCACGCCACCCACGGCGATGGCCGCAGCGTGCTGGACGTGCTCGAAGGCATCCGCCAGGAAGTCTCGGTGCTGCGTCCGCCGGCCTACAACCGCTTCCCCAACAGTTTCGCGCACATCTTCGCCGGCGGTTACGCGGCCGGTTACTACAGCTACAAATGGGCTGAAGTGCTGAGCGCCGACGCCTTCTCCAAATTCGAGGAAGAAGGCGTGTTCAACAGCGCCACCGGCCGTGCCTTCCGTGAAGCCATCCTCGCCCGTGGCGGCTCGCAGGAGCCGATGGTACTGTTCGTCGACTTCCGTGGCCGCCCGCCATCCATCGACGCCCTGCTGCGTCACCTCGGCTTGAGCCAGGAGGCCGCATGACAGATACCCCTGTGAATATCAGCGCAAAACGCTTTATCGCCGGCGCGGTCTGCCCGGCTTGCAGCGAAATGGACAAGATCCAGATGTGGAACGTGGACGGCGTACCGCACCGCGAGTGCATCGGCTGCGGCTACGCCGACACCCTGGATGAGCGCGGCAACTCGGTGCCACGTGAGCTGCCGACGCGGGTCAATATCAGCGCGCTAAAACCCAAGGTCGCAGATCCCAAGGTGCAAGTCGTGCAGTTTTTCCCCAACCCCAAACTTAAGAAATAGCTGGGTGGCCGCCAGGGATGGCCGGCCATGAAGGCACTGCGCCAACTCAGGGCGCAGCGACCTCACTCTGCTGCAGGTTGCGCTCAAGCATGCGCTGATAATCGCCACTGGCACGCAACTGCGCCAAGCCTTGATTGAACTGCGCGATGATCACCGCCGCCTGCGGGTGACTGCGCGGCACGATTAGGTGCAGGGTGCTACGGTTGATCGCGCTGTTGGAGCGGCGAAAGCGCTCGATAGGCTCCCCGGTCAAACGCAACGCGGTTTCGCCGAGACGCCGGTCGGAGATAAAGAAATCATCGCGCCCCATCAATAACAGACGTGCGCACTCGTGCAGCCCCGTCGGGGAGTGCCGACTGAGTTGCCCATCATCGACCAGTTGCTGAATGATCGGTGGCGGCTGCCAACCGAGTGGATAGCACAGGCGCCGGCCCTGCATGCTGGGCACATCGTCAACCTCGATCACCTCACCAGCGCGGCTGAAAATATGCTGCTCGGCAACAAACAGCGGCTCCGAGTAGAGAAACACTTCCTCACGCTGCGGAGTGCGCACATAGGGAAAGGTTGCGTCATATTGCCCGCGCAGGGTTTTCAGGTAACCACGGTTCCATGGCTGCCAATCCAGGCTGCTGGCGATATTGCTTTGCTGCAACGCCGCACGCACCACCTGCGTCAGCATGCCACCCTCAGGCAGCGCCTTACCGGTAAAGGGCGCGTAGTCATCGCCGGTAACCAGACGCAAAGGCGCCGCCAGAACGCTGGTGCATAGCGCTAGGCTAAAAAACAGGCAGATAAGTATTCGTGCAGGCATCAACCTGACCTTAAGCGCAGAAGGCGCAACGCAGAGCAGTAGTGATCCTGACTCCCAGTGTAGGCGGCACTATGCGCATAACTAGTCAAATAACCCTAGCTGGCCATTGGTCGCGGTAGAGGCATATACCGGTGCAGATAAATCTGTAGTGACCAGCCGCTCAGCCAACCCCGCCGCCCGCTCGGCGCGGGTGGCGACGGCTTCGCTCAGGCGCGCGGGTAAGGCCCAGATTTCCACCTTGTGCTTGGCGCGGGTGATGCCGGTGTAGAACAGGCTGCGGGTCAGCAGGGGGCTGGGTTGTTCGGGCAGCACCAGCAGCACTTCGCTGAACTCCGAGCCCTGGCTTTTATGCACGGTCATGGCGAAGGCGCTGTCGTGGCTGGGCAGACGGGCCGGGGCGAAGGGGCGATAGCCTTCTTCACCCTCAAAGAACACCCGCAGGCCGTACTCAGTGTGCAGGCAGATGCCGATATCGCCGTTGAACAGACCAAGTGCGTAGTCGTTCTGCCGCACCATCACCGGCCGGCCGACATACCAGCGTTCGCGGCTGGCGACCTGGCTGCGCCGCTTGATCCGCGCTTCCAGCGCTTCGTTGATCCCGGCCACGCCCCAGGCGCCCTCACGTTGGGCGCAGAGGGTGCGAAAGGCATTGAACGCGGCAAAGGCCGCCGCCGGATCGGCGCTTTTGGCGGCGCTGATATAGGGCGCATAGCCCTGATCCAGACGCTCCAGCAGATCATTGGGCGTCGGCGCGGCATTCAAGGCCAGGTCGGAGCGTTCCTCCTTGAGCAGGTTCAGTGTGCCGCTGACATCGCCGCCGTTAATGCGCCGCGCCAGTTCACCGATGCCGCTGTCGCCGGCAAAACGGTGGCTGTGGGTCAGCAGCACCACGGCGTCGCCGAGTTGCGAGCTGGGTTGGCTGACCGGCACCTGCTGGCCGGTGATACGTTGCAGTTCGTTCGCCGCCTGAGCATCAAAGCCACGGCCCTCGCAGAGTTCAGCAAACACTGCGCCAGCTTCCACGGCGCAGAGTTGGTCCTTGTCGCCGAGCAGGATCAGCCGCGCAGTAGGTGGCAGGGCGTCGAGCAGTTTGGCCATCAGCGCCAAGTCGACCATCGAGGCTTCGTCCACCACCAGCACATCCAGCGCCAGCGGGTTGGCCGCGTGATGCCGCACTTGCGGGCTGTCACCACGGCTGCCAAGCAGGCGGTGCAGGGTGCGCGCCTCATCCGGCAGTGCGGCTTTGATCGCCTCGCTGACCGGCAGCTCGGCCTTGGCATTGCGGATCGCTTCAGCCATGCGCGCCGCCGCTTTACCGGTGGGTGCGGCCAGGCCGATGGCCAGCGGAGCGCCGCCCGGATGTTCGCAGCCAGGCTGCTCCAGCAGCGCAGCCAGTAGACGCACCACGGTGGTGGTTTTACCGGTGCCGGGGCCGCCGGAGATCACCGCCAGTTTACGCCGCACCGCTTGCGCAGCGGCCAGACGCTGCCAGTCGGGTTGCTGTTGGTTAAAGGCAAATAGCCGGGTCAGGCTTTCACTGAGCTGGGCGTCATCCACCTCGGGCAAATCGGCGGCGCGTTGCAGCAACTGCTTGGCCAACTGGCGCTCATAGGCCTGATACCGCGCCAGATAGAGGCGGCCATGCCCGAGAATCAGCGGGGTGAAATCACCGTCGCCACCCACCAGGGGCGATGCTTCCAGCTGCGCCTGCCACTCGGCCAGCGCCGGCAAGCGCAGTTCATGCTCTGGCCAGGGCCGCTGTCCGGCTAGACGCGCCAACGGCAAACACACATCACCCTTGTCCAAGGCCATGCACAGCAATGCCGCCGAGGCCAACACCATCGGCGACGCCTGCGGATCAAGGCGCTGCAGGCTGTCGACCAAGGCGCGCTCCAGCGGGCCGAGGGGCAGATCGTTAAGCATCACGTGCCCTCCGCAAACAGATTATCCAATGCATCCAAAAGCCCATCGCTGGGCCGCGAGAAATACACCCCGGCCGTCGGCATGCCGCGCAGAAACAGGTAGTAGGCACCGCCTAACTGTTCATTCCGGAAGTCGTCCAGGCGCTGACGGAGGAAGCGTCGCAGTGCCACCAGGTAGATCAGGTATTGCAGGTAGTAATGCTCGGCGGCCAGGGCGTGCAGCAGGCGTTCGCCGCCGTAGTAGCTGGCGTCCGGGCCGAGCCAGTTGGACTTGTAGTCGGCGATGTACCAGCGTCCGTCGTGTTCGAAAGTCAGGTCGATAAAGCCCTTGAGAAAGCCCTTGAGACTGTCGAATTCAAGGCGTGCCGCCGCCTCGCGCATCGGTGCGGCCAGGCCATGGGCCGGGTCGCAGAGAATCGCGCGCAAACGCTGCACATCCAGCCCGGCCAGGGGGAAGGTAAAGCCCAGTTCGGGCAAGCGCCGGGTTGGATTCAAGCCGGCGAGGGTCAGACCCTGGCCATCCAGATCGGCGTCGATCACCTGTTGCAGATGGTCAAGCGCCACGGCCTGCCAGTCGTTGCTGATGCCGTGGCCACTCAGCCCCGGTTCGATCAGCTCAGCCAGCGCGCCTTTGCCGCGCGCCCAATCTTCGAGGATGGCGTGCAGGCAGGTACCGGCCCGCGCGCCACGGGGAAAGGCGAAGAAGCCCGTACCCGGCTCACTGGCGTCCGGCAGCACCAGGCCGTCGCGGTCCGGCGCTTCCATATGCATTCCGGCGGCTAAGCCCGAGAAACTGCCGATGCGCCAGGCGCTGTGCAGGCTGCGCTGCAAGGTGGCGAGTTGCTGCGGGGCCGGGGCGCGTTGTTCACCGGCGGCGCTGGCCTCGCTGTCACGCAAGGGTTGAAGGGCCATCTGGCCTTGGCTGCTGGCGATCAACTGTTCGACTTCCGCACGCAAACCCTGCGGGCTGAGGTTTTGCAGGTGGCCGGCCAGTTCGGCAAGGGCATCCTCACCCGATAAACCACGGCCGTGCAGCAGCCAGGCCAGGGCGCTGCTGTGCAGGCCGCTGTCGCCGAGGGTGCCGTCTTTTTTCGGTTTGCAGTCCACCGGCCCCCAGTGCAGCCACAGGCGATCACGCGCACGGGTCAGGGCAACGTAGGTCAGGCGCAGTTTTTCGGCGAAGCGTTCGTGGCGGGCGCGCTCGCGGTGCGTGTCGAGCTGCTCGCTGCCGAGGTCCAACAGCGGCGTGCCGTCGTCGGCGTGGCAGCTGATGTCTTCATGTTGGCGCAACAGCGCGCCGTCCCACAGGTAGGGGCAGAACACCAGCGGGTATTCCAGGCCCTTGGAGGTGTGGATGGTAACGATCTGCACCCGTTCGGCATCGCTTTCCAGGCGCAGCAGGGCGTCTTCGCCATGGGCCTCGGCGCTGCGCTGGGCGTTGAACCAGGCGAGTAATTGCTCCAGACCAGGGCGTTGCAGGCTTTCGGTTTGCAGCAGTTCGGCCAGGTGCAGCAGGTTGGTCAGGCGGCGCTCGCCATCCACCAGCGCCAGCAGGCGCTGGGCCACGTGCTGCTCATCCAGCCAGGCGCGGAAAGCGCGCATAAAACCCTGTTGTTGCCAGAGTTGGTGGTAGCGCTCGGCGGCTTCGCGCTCGCGGTCCCAGGCTTGAGCGTCCTCGCTGCAGGCGGCCAGATCGGCGGCGCTGCGGCCCAGCAAACGGCTGGCCAGGGCATAACGCAATGCGCCCTCGCGGCCCGGCTCGGCGTAAGCGGCCAGCACCGCGGACAGCTCATCGGCCTCTTCGCTGTGCCAGACATTCTCCTTGCCGCGCCGCACGCTGGGTACACCACGGGCGGCCAGCTCGGCGGCCACTTCGCCAGCCTGACGGTGACTGGCGACCAGCACGGCGATATCACCGCCCTTTAACGGCGTATGGATACCCGACTGTTCGAAATAGGCCTCCCCCCGGCTGCTGGCGCTTAGCACGGACGCGATTCGCCGGGCGGTGTCGCGTGCCACCAAAGCGCCCGCTTCACCCTTGCCCAGATAGTCGTTATCCAGCCAGACCAACGCCAGCGGCGCGTCCTGCTCGCCCTCAATCGGCGGCAACACCAACTGCGCCCGCGCCTTGCTGCTGGCCCCGACCTGCTGGTAAGCCAAGCCCTTCTCGGCAAAAGGCATGGGCCGGTCGAACAGCTGATTCAGCGCGTCGATCAGTTCTGGCGTGGAGCGGTGGTTGGTGGCCAGGCTGTATTGCCGCGCGGCTTCGCTGCGGGCTTTTAAATACGTGGCTAAGTCGGCACCGCGAAACGCATAGATGGCCTGCTTCGGATCGCCGACAAAACACAGGTCACCGGCGTCCTGATAAATGCGATGAAACACCCGGTACTGCACCGGGTCGGTGTCCTGAAACTCGTCGATCAGCGCCACCGGATACTGCGTACGCAAGGTGCCGGCCAGGTGTTCGCCACCCACGCCCTGCAGCGCCTGCTGCAGTTTGTTGAGCAGGTCATCGAAGGCCAGCAGGCGTTGCGCCGCCTTGCGTGCGGGCAGTTGTTCGTTGAGCTGATGAATCAGGCGCACCTGTAGGTCGATCAGGCGCTGCTCGGCTTCGGGTTGCGCGGCGTCGAGGGCATCGCAGAGTTCCTGCAGTGCAGCGGCCAGCGGATTGGCCGGGGCTTCGCAGCCCTTCTTGCTGGCCTTGTTCAGCCCTTCGCGGGCCAACCGGCGGTGCGCTTCGGTCTTGCTGAACAGCGCAGCGGCGTCGCTGAAATAACCGTCCAGCTCGGCCTGCCATACGCCCAGCTTGGCCGCGTTGCACATATTGCTCTTGAATCCGTCAAAGGCTTTGAGCTGTGCCAGCCAGCCGGCGCTTTCGCCCTGCCAAAGACGCTGCGCCTGCTGCCAGGCGGCGCGCAGGGCGCTCATCTCACTGCGCGTACCCGGTTGCGGTTCGATGCGCAGATAGGGTTTGCCCAGGTGATTGCGCAAACGCTGGCGCAGAACCTGCGGGGTGATTTTCTGCTGCACCAGAAACGCCGCCCATTCCGGCTCGGCGCTGGCCAGTTCATGCCGCCAAAGATCGGCGAGCAAGGCGTCGATAATTTCGCGGTCGTCGTGGGTCAGTTCGTTGTCAAAGTCACCACCGGCCTCGAACGCCGCGTCCTGCAAGGCGCGCTGGCAGAAGCCGTGGATGGTGAAGATCGCCGCCTCGTCAAAGCCATGCACCGCCAGCAGCAAACGCCGGTGGCTGGCGGCATCCGGGTACTGGGCGCGCAGTTCATTGAGCAAGGCGTCATCGCCCGGCCCCTGTTCATACACCGTCAGCAACTCGGCCAGGCGCTTACGAATGCGCTCGCGCAGCTCGGCGGTGGCGGCGGTGGTAAAGGTCACCACCAGAATCTGGCTGACGCTGAGCTGCTTCTCCAGCAACAGGCGCGCGTACAAGGCGGTCAGGGTCCAGGTTTTGCCGGTGCCGGCGCTGGCCTCGATCAGCGAGCGGCCGGTGAAGCTGTCGTGCAGCAGGTTCAGGCTGGCGCTGCTCATGCTTCGTCCTCGTCACTGCCTTGCAGGGCATCCAGCGCCGGGCCGTAAAGCTGTTCGGCCAGCATTTCAAAGCGTTCATCCAGCGCTTCACGGTCACGGAAGGCCAGGGCATTCCAGGGGTCCTGACCTTCGCCGGTCATAAAGTCATTGCCTTGCCACATCACCCGCGCTTCGCTGCGGGCGGCGTCAATCGGCTCCTTGCGCCCGGGGTTGCGCCATTTGCGGGCAAAGCCGTGGCTGCACTTGGCGAACAGCGGCAGCGGCTCGCACAGCGCGTTTTTGTAGGCTTCCAGCCAGGGCACCAGCAGCTCGCGAACATTGGCCAGCGGACCCAGACGCCATTCGCTTTTCGGCGAGAGCAGACGGCTGTCGCGGCTGATCTCAGGCGTGGCAGCGCAGTTGAGCAGCAGATGGCGCAGCCAGAATGGCGCCAGCTCCCAGGCGCCGAGATCACGCAGGCGGTAGTCGAACAGTCCGGCGCGGGTCACGCCATCCAGCCAACCATGGATGCGTACGCCGGCCAGCTGCAGATCCACCAACAGCGGTTGCGGCGCATCCTCCGGGCGTTCATCGAACAGGGTTGGGGCGAAGGCGCGGATCGGCCCGCGAATCTGTCCCCAGTGCGCTTGGCCCAACTCGCCCACCGGCAGCCAACCGGAGGCGGCGGCCACGGCGCGTTCCTGGCGCTCGCTCCAACCGTTCTCGATAGCCAGCAACGCCAGCTGCCGCAGGCCATGCTGGCTGGTCCACTCGACGCTGAACGGCTCGTCACCGGCCAGGGTTTCTTCGCTCTGCGCCAGGCGCAGGCCGAGGCGCTGTTCCAGCAGGTAGCGCGCCGGGTGTTTGAAGCAGTGAATCAGCTGACTGGGTTCGATGCTCAGCCAGTCTTGATCCGGCTGTTCCAACAGACTGGCAAAGGGCGCGGGGGCTTGCACCGCCTGACTCAAGCGCTGCGCAGCATGGAACCAGGGTGCGGCAAAGCCGGCATGGCGGTTGCCGGCGAAGTTGCCGGGGGCGAAGGGCTGCAATGGATGGTGGTGAGTAATCCTCGCGCTGGCAGGGCCGTTGCCATTTATCGCGGTAAGGTCGGCCACATCCAGCAGCTCGCTGACCAATACCGAAGGCGGCAGCTCGGCGTTGCTGCGCGGGTCGCGGCCGACGTAACTCAGATATAGGCCGCCACGGGCCGAAAGCAGGGTTTCCAGCAGCAGGTAACGGTCATCCAGACGGCGTGCGCGGTCGCCACGGCGGGGTTTCTGGCTGATCAGGTCAAAGCCCGCTGCCGGGGTGCGGCGCGGCAAGGCGCCGTCATCCAGACCCAGCAGGCAGACCAGCTGAAACGGCAGGCTGCGCATCGGCACCATGGTGCAGAAGGTCACCGCACCCGTGAGAAAGCCGGAGGCGGCGCTGCCCTGCTCCAAAGCGGCGGTCAGTTGCTGGCGGATCAGCGCCAGCTCAATCGGCCGCTCGACCCCCGAAGCCTCGCCCTGTTCCTTGAGCGCGGCGCAGGCCTTGGACAGCAGCAACAGGGTGTCACCGGCCTCGCGCTCATCGAACAGCTGATCGATCAGCCCTTGCAGGGATTCGGCCCATTCGCCCAGGGCGCGCGGCCGTTGCAGGCTCTGCGCCAGCGTAGCCAAGCGCTCGACAAAACCGGCCAGGCGACCGAGCAGTTGTGCGCGGCCCCCTTCCAGCGCATCCAGCGGCCAGTTGCTACCCAACAGTGGCGCAGCCAGACCGGCCAGCTGCGGCGGCGCAGCAAAGCCCAACAGCAAGCGATCCAGCCCTTGCCGCCAGGTAAACGCCGCATCCGCCGGCAGACCCAGTTGCTCGCGGTGCGTTTCATCGCGGCCCCAGCGCACGCCGGCGTCGCGCAACCAGTCGCGCAGCAACGGTAAATCCTCGGCTTCGATACCCGCGCGGCGGGCGATGGCCGGCTGTTCCAGCCAGGCGAGGATTTCCTCGGCGGCAAAACGGCTGTCTGGCAGCGCCAGCAGATTGAGGAAGGCTTCGATCAGCGGGATTTCCGCGCGCAGGCTGCGGTCGGCCAGGCTGAAGGGAATACGCGGCACGCCCTCGCGCGGGGCGAACACCGCTTCGATATAGGGCGCATATCGCTCGATGTCCGGGGTCAGCACCACCACCTGATCGGGCGTCAGCGCGGGGTCGGCGGCAAAGCGGGCGAGCAGTTGGTCATGCAGGATTTCCACTTCGCGCAGCGGCGAGTGGGCGACGTGCAGCTCCAGCGAGCGGTCGTCGTCGCGTAGCAGCAAACGCTCATCGGCGGTGCGGGTGCGCAGGCGCAGGATGTCGTTCTGCAGCGCCTGTAACAGGCTGGCGTCGTGCAGGTCAGCATCCTCGGAATACAGGCCAATTTCCTGACTGCCCTCGCTGGAGGCCAGGCTGAACAGGCTGTCGAAAAAGTCGCGGCCCTGCTTGCCCAGGCTGGCTAGCAGTGGGTGGCCGACATCCAGATACCAATCGTCCGGACTGAGTTCAGGCTGCCTGGCCAACTCACGAATATCGCGAATCTCGCCCCAGGCTTCACGGCACGGGTTGAGGGCGAAAACAATCACCTGAGTGTGCCGCGCCAGGCCTTCCAATACCCGCATATGGTGCGGCGGCAGCGAACTGATGCCAAACACCAGCACGCGCTCGGGCAGCCCGGCGACGGGTGTGGCGTCATACAGGCGGGTGAGCAGCTCTTCCAGCAAACGCGCGCGGTGTGGGTGGCCGTCTTTGGTCAGCTCGCGCCAGAGCAGCGCTTGCCAGCCTTCATCCGGGCCGAGATCGAGCAAGTCGTTGCGTTCCCAGGCAGCGAGCCAGTCGTCGCGATACAGCAGGTATTGGTCGAATACGTCGGCGATCTTCACGGCCAATGACAGCCTGCGGCGCTCATCGCCACCGTCCAGGTAATGCGCCAGACGCGGTGCTTCAGCCAGGTGGGCCGGCTCGCACAGCCAGTCATACAAACGCCAGCTCAAACTGCTGGGGCTAAACGCCGATTGCTCCGGCAGTTGCCCCAGGCACAGGCGCGAGACGTCCCAGACGAACTTGGCCGGCAGCTGCACCTCCAGCTGCATGGCAATGCCCTGCTTGCGCGCCAACTCCAGGGTCAGCCAGCGCCCCATGCCCTGACTCGGCACCACCACCAACGCCGGCGCAAAGGGATCACGCATCGGTGTGGCGAGCAGGGTGGTGGCCAGCTCGCCAAGGGTTTCCAGGTCAGGGGCGTGATAAAGCGTCAGCATCGGTGGGCATCCGTTCAGTAGCGAGCAAGGTTATCAGCTCACGCAGCCTGGCGGGATTGCGCGACAGCCTGTGTCGCGCGCTGGCGCGGATGACCAACCCCGGCTAAAGCTAATTACAGGGCCTGCGCTTCTACAAGATGGGCCTTTATAACAAGTAAAAACCACGCGTCACGCTGCTACCGGGCGGGCGCGCCAGGGAGCAGCACCATGCTCACCCTGCTGAATCTTCTGTCTGCCGTCGCCTTGCTGATCTGGGGCACCCATATCGTCCGTACCGGCATCCTGCGGGTGTATGGCTCGCACCTGCGCAAGGTGCTCAGCCATAACGTCAGCAAGCGCCCACTGGCCTTTGCCGCCGGCATCGGCGTGACCGCGCTGGTGCAGAGCAGCAACGCCACCGCGCTGCTAGTCACTTCGTTTGTCGCTCAGGGGCTGATGGCGCTGACTCCGGCGCTGGCGATCATGCTCGGTGCGGACGTCGGCACGGCGCTGATGGCGCGGGTGCTGACCCTCGATCTGAGCTGGCTAAGCCCGCTGCTGATCTTTCTCGGCGTAGTGTTCTTTCTCTCGCGCAAGCAGACCCGCGCCGGTCAGCTTGGCCGTGTGGCCATCGGCCTGGGGCTGATGCTGCTGGCGCTTGAGCTGATCGTCGCAGCCGCTACGCCGATCACCCAGGAGCAAGGCATCCGCGTGCTGTTCGCCTCGCTGACCGGCGACCTGCTGCTGGATGCCTTGGTCGGCGCGCTGTTCGCGCTGATTTCCTATTCCAGCCTGGCCGCCGTGCTGCTCACCTCCACCCTGACCGGTGCCGGCCTGATCAGCCTGCCGGTGGCCATCGGCCTGGTGATTGGCGCGAATATCGGCAGCGGCGTGCTGGCCTTTCTCACCAGCAGCCTGCAAACCCCAGCCGGGCGGCGCGTGGCCCTGGGCAGCCTGCTGTACAAACTGATCGGTCTGCTACTGGTGATGCCGTTTCTCGATCCGCTGGCCAACTGGCTGGACAGCCTGAACTGGCGCCCCGAGGAGCTGGTGATCGGCTTTCACCTGCTCTACAACGGCCTGCGCTGCGTGCTGATGCTGCCCACGGTCGGGCTGATGGCGCGCTTCTGTAATTGGCTGCTGCCGGATCGCCCGGACGAAAACGGCGTCGCCCGCCCGCGCCATCTCGACCCTACAGCGTTGGCCACACCGAGCCTGGCCCTGGCCAATGCGGTGCGCGAAACCCTGCGCATCGGCGATCTGATCGAAACCATGCTCAGCCACCTGCTGGAAGTTTTGCGCGGTGGGCAAACCGCCTTGGGCAAAGAGCTGCGCCGCCTGGATGACGATGTCGATGCACTCTACAGCGCGGTCAAACTCTACCTGGCTCAGGTACCGCGCGAGGTGTTGAGTGAGCACGACAGCCGGCGCTGGGCGGAGATCATCGAGTTGGCAGTAAACCTGGAGCAGGCCGGCGACATCATCGAACGCATGCTCGGCAAAGTGCAGGATCAGAAGACCGCGCAGCGCCACTCCTTCTCCGACAGCGGCCTGGAGGAACTCACCGCTCTGCACGGCCAGTTGCTGGCCAATCTGCGCTTGGGCCTTTCGGTGTTTCTCTCCGCCGACAAGGAAAGCGCGCGCCAGCTGCTGCGCGAGAAACGCCGCTTCCGCGCCCAGGAGCGCCGCCTGGCCCACGCCCACGTCAGCCGCCTGCACCATCAGGTGGTGCAGAGCATCGAAACCAGCGCCCTGCATATGGAGCTGATCGCTGACATGAAACGCCTCAACTCACTGTTCTGCGCCAGCGCCTATGTGGTGCTGGAAAGCAGGGAGACAGGCGCCTTGCACCATGAGGACAACGGCGCGGAGTAACATCTCAAGCAAATTGGTCTATACCACCCAACCTTGGTTGGGTTGAGGCAACACGGCGCATCCGCTTTAAGTTGGCGTGCGGCATTGCAACAGTTCTGCCATCAATGACCGCTAATACTGCTCAACTCCAACAACAAAAGAGCGCCTTCCCTATGAAAAACCTCACCTCCCTGGTCGTTGGTCTAGGCCTGGCCTTCAGCGCCAGCCACGCCAGCGCCTGGTCGCAACCCACGCACAAGAACATCGTCAAGGACGCCCTGGCCTTCCTCAACTCGGCCCATGCCACGCCCGAGATGAAACGCGCCTATCAGTTCTACGTCGGTGCAGCCGGCAGCGAAGCCCGTGCGGGAGAAATCCTCGGCCAGGCGGCCTACGACGTCGATGATTTCCAGGACACCCGCCTGGGTGGCTGGTGGGTCGGCTACGAGCATGCGCCGGTGTATGGCGCCGCCGCTTCGCTGGTCAACTACACCTCGTACTGGCACTTCATCAACATGGCTCGCCAGGGCGACGCCCACGGCAACGACCACGGTGGCTACGACTACCGCTACCGCAAGGTGGATGGCAGCTGGAGCGGTGACGTTGACTGGTACGCCATGGTGTACCTGTACAACCGCGAACTGAAGAAGAGCGACTTCGACACCACCGAAGCGCATTACCGCCAGGGCACCTACTCCAACTGGCAAACACACTACGGCGACTTCCAGACGGCGGCCTTCCAGCCCATCGATAACCTGGCCAAATACTGGTTCGATCAGTACAAGAACGCCCCCTCGCTGCAAACCATCGGCTACGCACTGCACACCACCGGTGATGTGGCGCAGCCGCACCACGCCTGGGTCACCTCGGGCAACGGCCACTCCGGCTGGGAAGGCTGGGTGGACGATCACTACTTCAAGGAAGGCCTGAACAATATTGCCGCCGTGGCCAACCGGGTGGGCAGTTACGACCCGCAGAAACCGATCCGCGATCTGCTCACCCAGACTGCGCAGGTCGCCTATCAACGCCCTGAACCGCTGTATGACACCAGCTATGCCACCCGCTTGCGAGTGGCCAAGGAGCTGATTCCGGAGTCCATCGCCCTCACCGTCAGCGTGCTGACCAAGGGCGCCAACACCTTCTACGGCCAGGGTGGCCGCTAAGGTGCGCGGGCTTATCCAGCGCAGTTTGCTGGTACTGGGGCTGACCGGCATCTGCCTGTCAGCCCTGGGCAGCCAGGACATGCGCATCAACGGTGAACGCCTGCCCGGCAAAAGCATCGGCCTGCTGGAGCAGGCCATGACCCGGGTCAAATTCAACACCGACCTGCGTCTGCTGCGCACCGGCCTTGCGGAAAACCACCTGCTGGCCCGCGAGGTGGAAGCCGAACTGAGCGCCAAATACAGCAGCGATCTGGATGCGCTGGTCGAACGCGAAGCCGCCAACCTGATCGAGCAGGTCTACGGCCGCCAGTTCGATTACGATGTCCGGCCCTTTCTGCGCCAACCACAAGCGCTGAGCAGCGCACGGCTGCGCCAGGTGCTGACCGCGCCAACCCAGGGCGTGGTGCTCGATAGCCTGCAACTGAGCCCCCAACAGCAGGCCGATGCCGCACAGGTACAGCTGATCAGCTGGCAATTCCCCGGTCAGGCCGAACAACGCCTGAACCTGCTCGAGCTGTATCAGGGCGATAACGTACAAGGCCGGGTGGAGCTGCAGCAGGGCAACCTGGTGTACCTGGCCGAACAGGTGCGTCAGCAGGCACTACGCGACTACCTCTGGTATCAGCTCGGAGAGAAGGGATTCAGTGCGGACGAACAGGCCGGCATCCGCCAGTTAGTGCGCGACAAACTCGTTCGCCACAAATACCTGCACCAGCTTGGCCTGCACAGCGATTTCCACCATGAAACCGCCAGCCTGCGCGAGCGCGCCAACCGGGTCAGCGATGCGGATGCCGAGGCGTACTACCAGCGCAACCTGCAGCTCTACCTCAACGTTGCTCAGGTGCAAGCCAGTCATATCCGCCTGACCGATCAAGCCAGTGCCGACCGGGTATATGCCGAACTGCAAAAGGGTCTGAGTTTCGATGATGCCGTGCGCCGCTACTCACTGGCCGAAAGCAAGAATCAAACGCCACCCGGTGACCTTGGCCTGATTCGCCCGCAGGATGCGCAGCTGGATTTTCTGCGCAAGACCGCCATGTTGCAGAAGGCGAACAGCGTTTCCCAACCGATGCTGATCGACGGCGCGTTTGAGATCGTCCAGGTGCGCAACCGTGAGGATAAGCAACTGCCGCTTAGCGACCCCAGCGTGCGTTATGAAGTCAACCAGGCCGTGGCCAAGGAGCAGCTGACCCAAGCCTTCCAGGCCCGCGTCAACGCCCTGCTGACCAACGCCAAGGTGGAAGGACTATGAAGGCCTGGCTCGGCATCGGTCTTCTCGGCGTGATCACGGCGGTGACCATCGTCGTTGTGCGCACGCCCCAGGCCGACACCGCGCCAGCCGCTGCAGCACAGGCTGCAACGCCGATCAGCCCGCCTATCCGCTTGCCAGAGATGCCCGCCGCCCTGCCGGCACAGCAGCCCGCTGCAATCCCAGCGCCCGCAGAAAAACCTGTGGAAGCGCCGCCCAGTGAGCCGAACCTGAATGCCCTGGAAGCGCAAATGCTGATTCAGCTAATGGCCGACCAAGGCGACCCTCGCAGCCCGGCCCTCGGCCAACTCAAACCCCGCCAACCCGCATCCGCCGCACAGCTGGCCGACCCGGCGCAGTACAACGCCTTCGAAGACCAACAAACCCGCGACCAGATCATGGCCTACGCCAGCGGCGTCCAGCAGATCCCCGCCATCCGCGCGCGCATCGAACAAGCCGCCCAGTCCGGCGAACGCAACCAAACCGAACTCGACGAAGCCCGCGCCGCGCTGGAACAGTTGGAAATGTTGCAGAGGGAGAGGCAGGAGTTGTTGCCGGAGTCGCCCCTACAAAAACCCTAAATAGTGAAAAGCAGTCACGGGAAGTTTAATCAGTCTGCTCTAGAGAAGAGAGCGGGTAAGCCTGTCGAAGATACTGCTCATAGACAATTATTGACTCGCATTCGGAATGTTAAGGGTAAGCAACTGAGTACCCTGTGAAGAGAGCACCATATCCGCATTGGGCTCCTTGCTGAAGGCATCACTTTTCAGGTCGGCCTCATCCGAAGAAGAATCTATACCAAGGCGAAAATATATTCCGACCGTGGAGATTGTCAGCGTTTGTGAAAAAACATACTGCCAATATACGTAGGCGCATCGTGCAAATGAAAATAGAAGTCCAGAAACGACCCACTGAACTCAACCATCAGTAAATATCAAAAGCCTCATATGCTGATGGAATGCCAGGCAACTTCTCTCCAATCACGCCCAGGGTGCTATTAAGTTGGCTTTTCTTACAATATAAAAAAAGCACACCTTTATCCATCGCCTGCTGGGACGTGTTGAAGTAGTCAAAATGCAGACCTATAACAGGTCGTTTGGGATGAATTGATATTTTCTTATATCGCCCCCCACTCGTGGTCGCGGTGATGATATTCAGTGTGCATTTCCTGGTATTTACTGGAGTTAGCAAGGCTCAGATAAAGCAACCCCATACCACCTGGGCCGGCGAGCGCAATCCAGAAAGCTGAAGGATCAAGAGCGATGATAAATATAACGGCGATAGCGGCAATAACCGTCAGCCACTTCAGCGCAATCATCCAGCCTTTGCCGGGGGCTTTCCACTCGCAAAATTCAATAGCTCGCTCGGTAAAACGGTAAGCAAATTTAGTTTTTTGATGTGTGGTACCGTAAATAGCCGTCATTGTCAGAGCGAACAAAAAGAGAGTTACAAATACTCCATAGACACCTGCGACTGTAGCAACATTAAGTATAAGTGAGACGCCTAAACAGCCCGCAAACAGAAGAAATAGAAACATGCCATTGGCAACAGTTGTATTGTAAGGCCGCGCCTTTATTTGCCACTCCAACAGTGCGGGAAAATTGGCGTGCTTCCACTGATGATGCTCAGGAAGCTCAATGGGTTTATTCCAAGGGAGAGAGCGGGTAAGCCTGTCGAAGATACTGCTCATGGACGATTACTGACCCACAATCCGACTGATCAAAAAGCAAGCACTTGATAAGCATTTAAAAAACAACCATTTTCATTACACATCGCCACTCAAAACTGCAGCACTGAAATACTTTGCTCGCTGCACGGCAGAGTTTGTAACTTATCCAAAACCAGGCTTAGGTGCTTATCGAACTGGCTTCTATTGGAAAATATATAAAAAGGCCAATCAACATATTGATTTGAATGCGGGCTAAGCCAAGAGGACTCAAGACAGATAATCTTCTTGGGCCGATCAATTATTACGTTTTTAAACTCACTCCAGTTGTACTCGAAGGTATTGTAGTCAGTATGCATTTCTTGGAATTTCTTTGAGTTGGCTAAGCCTAGGTACAGCAGCCCCATACCACCAGGCCCTGCAAGGGCAATTAATGCAGCAGAAGGATCAAGAGCGATGATAAATATAACGGAGATAGCGGCAATAACCGTCAGCCACTTCAGAGCAATCATCCAGCCTTTGCCGGGGGCTTTCCACTCGCAAACTTCAATACCTTGCTCGGTAAAACGGTAAGCAAATTTAGTTTTTTGGTGAGTAGTTCCGTACACGGCTGCCATTGTTAATAAATAAAATGCCCCCCCTATTACAGCTACCAATATAGACTTAGGATTAAATAGCCCCCCCAGCCATCCAAACATAAGGGTCGCAAATATTAATATAACCACAAACATCCCATTGGCAATGGTTGTATTGTAAGGCCGTGCATTTATTCGCCACTCCAATAGCGCGGGAAGGTTCTTGTGCTTCCATTGATGATGTTCAGGGAGTTCAATGGGTTTATTCCAAGGAAGAGAGCGGGTAAGCCTATTGAAGATACTGCTCATGGGCGATTATTGACTCGCATTCGGAATGTTGAGGGTAAGTAGCTGAGTACCCTGTGAAGAGAGCACCATATCTGCATTGGGTTCCTTGCTGAAGGCATCACTTTTCAGGTCGGCCTCATCCGCAGAGGAATCCACATCGAGGCGGAACATATAGCCACGGCCATTGGCGCTTGCTAGCACCTGTTCCGGGTAGCGTACCTCTAGCTCCAGCATAGGCCGACGTTGATAGGCCACCCAGGTTTGCCAGAGGCGGTGCTGCGCCTCCTTTTTGTAGGTGCAGTCACCAGGTAACGCGCCGCTGGGGCGTTGCGCCGGCGGCTGGCCGAACTGCTCCACCGGCGCCCAGTGGCCCTCAAGAAGCTGGTTATAAAATTTATCTGACATGCCTTGCATAAGGCTGTCGGAGAACCAGCCACTGTCGACCATGGCTGGCTGCAGTTTGACGCTTGTGCCGGCCAGCTCAGACGGCAGCAAAAGCTGTAACCAGAAGCCGGTGTACGTACGGGGGCCGCGATCGTAGTAAGGCAAGCTAGTCGCTTTGGCTACCAAGCTGGGGCGCAGGCAAATCTCGCGCAGGGTGCGCAGTTCGTCCTTGTGGTCCTCATCGCTGTGGCTCCAGGTGGGGGTGGGGGCGTTTCCCCAACTGCAGCGATACAGCCAAAGGCGCAAACCCTCGCGCTTATACTGGTTGGCGATCATGCTGGATATCAGGTAGATCACACCCAACAGGGCGATGATGATGGTGACCGGGTTAGACATAACCCAGGCAAAGCCGAACCAGAAGCCCATAGCACTACCGATTAGCTGTGTCCCAGCCACTATTGTCATACCAATCAAAGTGAACATTTTGACATTCAGAGCTATTTGCTCACTAGCACTGGTAGATTTATCAACATCCTTGGAAACCTGCCAAGCCTCTACTCCGGCAGCAATAGCGCCAAATGCCGCCATGCCCATAGTGCGTAAAACCAATTTGCGGGCTAAAACTGCAAACTCTGGGCTTCCGGCTTTTAACCAGGCATTGACCCCTGCCTTGGCCAGTTGGGACGTCCTTGTTCTTAAGGTTCCCTGCAATCCCGCCCATTTATTCCAAGCCGGCACCACCCACAGCGCCATCAGGGCGTTGGCCGTGTAGGCCGCGTTGGCACTCACCGTGCGCAGCTCATCGGCGCTGAGAATTCCGTCGTTATTGGCCTTGTCCAGGCTGTTGAGGAAGTTCCAGATATTCAGGCCGGCAACCAGTACCGGTAGGCTGCCCCCAAGTTCCTGATTGACCCATTGGCGGCTACGGGCGGCATGCCCTGCCGCATTTTTCACCTTGAGTTGCAACTGGTCGAGCAACTCCGATTGCCCCAGCGTGGCCAGCCACGCGCTTACCTGGCGAGTTTGCACTGTGGTGATGCGTGTTTCGCTAACAATGGCTCCAACTACCTCGTTGGGCCTTTGCAGGTTGAGGGTTTCCCGCTGTTGTTCCAGCCCTCCCAACTGAATACGTGCCGAGCGCTTGTCGGGGCCTTTGCCAGGCAGTGCAAGGGTGCGCTGCAAGCCTTTGATCTGCTTCTCTAGCTGGGCGAACTGCATTTGCCATTTGCGGTTTTTCTTGGCGAAGTCGGCATCAATAACCAACTGTGTCTGGGTCGATATTTCCGTTGAAACCAACACCTGGGTGACGCTGTAGGCAAAAATTCGCACCTTGGGGGCGAACTCTGTGCTTAGGGCAGGCAGCAGCGTAAAGGCGATCAGGTTCCAGCTGTTCTTGGCTTTTTGCCCGACTACATTGCGCAGCGTTTCAAAGGCACGTTTGGCAGGCTCGGAAAGGCTTTTATACAGCTGACTGTTCTGCACGCTGGGCAGATCAAGTACGGACTTAACTTCATTGCTACGCGTGGCCTCGCTGGTGGCATCAGAGAGCCCGCTATGGGCCTGACCGCTGCCATCCCCCTGTCGGCCTTGGTCATCAATCGTGCCGTATGTGCTGAAGTTAGCCGAGACCTTATCGATCAACGCTGAAAGCTCTGGATTGAAGTTGAACAGTGCCAGGCCGGCTAGCGTGGTTGGGCGACCGTACTGTTTACAGAGCCAGCGCTTGCCCGTTTCACTTGCGCCTAATTGCTCGTAGAGGTTGGCCATGGTGGCGAGCAATTCGGTGGTTTGCTGCGGGTGACAGGGGTCGTAAGAGACCTCCTCGGCTTTGGGGCTAAGACCTTCCAACCACGCGAGCAGGTCAGATTCGCTGCGCTGAATATGGCCATTCAGACGCTCTATTTCATCGGAGCGTTCCTGCAGGTAAGCCCAGGTCTCATCGAAGCGAACATCTTCACGCCAGATTTTTTTCTGGTGCCACTCTTCAACCAGCAATTGCCACTTTGGCCCTGAAGGTAGCGTGCCCCACGTCGTGCGGAATTGCTTCTGAGCTTGCTGAACATTCAAGGATTTCAGCGTCAGGGTCGCGTCACTGCCATTGTGATGGCGTAACTGCGCTTCTTTATCGAGCAGGTTGTGGGCATCTTTGATAAATGCTTGCTTACGAGCGGGACTGGCAGCAATCGCCTTGGGTATATAGGGCGCAAGCTCAACGCCGCAGAGTTTCTGTACCAAGGTGGCGCTACTGGTTTTGTTGCCGTGTTGCGTTTCGGCTGCAGCAAGCTCCAACCAGCGCCCTTGCAGGTTCATCGCTAGATCATCCACAACCGCCAGCGGATCGTCCAAGGCGACAAAGAGGGCGCTGTCTTGGTCGGGCACACTGCCTAGCACCAAGGCTTGGTCGATGGGCTGTTTGCAGGGGCGAGAGGCGTCTGTTGCGCTCGCTGCCACCAAGCAACTGTTGAACGTCGGCGCTTGCCCTCCAGCGAGAATGTCGGCAACGGCGCTGCCCAGCTCACGAATTGGCGCAGCGTGCGCGGCTTGCAAGCTGTTGCAGTACTGCGGCAAGTCCAGCGCCCGCATCCAGCGTTTTTGCTCATGCGGGTTGCTGCGCATTTTTTCGCATAGTCGCCAGGTCCATTGCACGGGCGCGTAAGCGATAAGCAGGCGGTTACGCCGTGGATAAAGCAGATAGGGTTTAGCGGCGCCAGGATTACTGCGGGCGTCTTTGCCTAGCTGCGCACTGCCCCACTGATGGCGAATAAACTGATACCCCTGCACCTGATACTCATGGAGGGTGCGGTCGGTTTCATCCCATACATAGAGCCAGCCATCGCGAAGCTGGCGCAGGGTGTAGCTGCGCGTTTTGAGTGACGGTAAATGTTTGCTGGACCAGCCTTTAGCTAATGGGTTAGGCCCCTGGGCGCTACCGCGTGCAGGTGACTCATCTATCGCATAACGAACGGGGTAGATCGCGATCTCACCTGCTTTAAGAGGGCACTGCCCGCTTGCACTGGCAGGCTTGTTCTCGAAGGCCTGATTACGCTTGGCTTGTTGCAGGGTTTTATCGGAAGTTGTCGTGCTCATGGAGATCCGTTCCTTTAGCCGGCAAGGCAGTCTTCATCCAGCGCTTGAATGCGCAGCTCTGGAGGCAATTTTTGGGCATCTGGTGTCCTGGCTAACCACGCAAGGTAAGGGCTATCAGCGCGCGTGACGAAATCGTTACCCCAACACGCGCAGCGCTCGATCCAAATGGCAATGCTTCGCTCGTTGACCAGGCCCCAGGCCTCGGCATCCTGCAGGCGCTGCTCCAACCAATGGCCACATTCCTGCTCGTCCAGGCCCGACAAGGTCTGTGGGTAATCTCGGCTTACCCAGTCATAAAGACGTTCTTTGAAGCTGCGCCGATAGGCTTGCTCCAGCGCTTGAACCTGCTCGGCTGCAAGATGGTTGAGCTTGCCTTCCAGTACAGGGCTGTTCGGCTGCGGACGGTAGGATTGCCATTGCGTGGCTGCGGTAGCGGCCCAGTTAGGCGGCGTAAGTGGCACAAGCCACTCACTGATCGGGCCAAGCAGACTTTGATAGGCCGATGACGGATAACTGCTTAACCAATATGAAGCCACCAATGGATCGGCAAAGCGCAAGAGACTGTAGCTACCGGCGCTATCGGTTACCGTGATGAATTGACTCAGGTGATCAGCTACATCGCTCAATGAAGCCGCGCTCTGTATTCGGCTGGCTTGGCGCTGAAGCACCGGGCTGTGCTGCAACTCATGCAACAAGGATGAGTGCGCGTCGAGCCCTACCAGGATCGGCCCGAGTTCCTTAACTGCATCCCAGCGACTGGCGTTGTAGATGGGAATTACTTCAATCGACTCTCCGACGGCATAAAGCCATTGCAGAACGTCCTGACGAAGTACGCCATCAATGAGCAAGAAGTCCTTGCTCATGCTTTGGACTCCGCCTGTTTAGTCTGCTCGCAGATTTCACAGCGTGGCGTGGCTCGCAGCAAAGCTTGTCGTTGTGCCTGAACCAACAATTCCCCTGCCTTATCCGCATCCGCTGGCTTAACCATCCCCGGCAAGATAGGCGCCGCCCCCGAGCCACTGCCCGGCGCGCCGCCAGAGTTGAATTTGATAATTGGGCCACCCAGGGTGATGCCGCTGGCATCCAGCTTGATAAAGCTGCCGGCGGCTTTGAAGGTAAGTTCGCTGCCGGCTTCGAGTACGACTTTCTGGCCGCTGGACAGGTGGATTTCTTGGCCTGCGTTGATAAATTGGCCGGTGCCGATCTTGATGTGCTGGTTGTTGCCGACGGTAAGGTGGTCGTTAGCTTTTACTTCGCTTTTGCGGTCGGCGTGAGTGGTACGGTGTTCTTCGGCTTTGAATTCGCTGTAGCTGTTGGCTTCAACGGTGTCGTGCCGCTCGTTGCCGATGCGGATTTTCTGGTCGTGCTCGATGTTTTCATCCCAGTCGCGCTCGGCGTGGATGTAGATCTGTTCGGCGCCCTTTTTGTCTTCGATACGCAGCTCGTTGTAACCGCCACCGCCGGGACTGCTCAGGGTCTTGAACATGCTGCGGGTTTTGTTCGCCGGCAGAGCGTAGGGCACCACGTGTTCGGCGTGGTACAGGCAACCGGTAACCAGCGGTTGGTCGGGGTCGCCTTCGAGGAAGGTGACCAGCACCTCCATGCCCACGCGCGGGATGGCGATGCCGCCGTAGCGGTCGCCGGCCCAGCTCGAACTCACGCGCAGCCAGCAGCTGGTTTTGTCATCGGCCTGGCCTTCGCGGTCCCAAAAGAATTGCACCTTGACCCGACCATATTGGTCGCAGTGGATTTCTTCACCCGCAGGCCCGGTGACCACCGCACTTTGGCTACCGAGGATGCGCGGTTTCGGATGATTGAGCGGCGGGCGATACAGCACGGTCCAGGGCGTGGCGGTAAAGCGGTTGCGGTAGCCCTGCTGGAAGCCGTCGCCGGCCTCGGTGTGGCTGGTTACCGACTCTTCCAGCACCTGCGGCTGTTTGCCTTCGTGGTGGATTTCAGTGAGCAACCAGAGGTCGTTCCAGCTGGCGCGCGGGTGGTCGGTCAGGGCGAGGAAGTGGCCGCTGACCAGCAGCGGCTGATCGCCGTCGCCTTGCGCCCGTTCGAAGTCGTGGCGATGGCGTTCGAGAATGCGCTGGCTGAGGTGTTTGCCGCGCTCGCGGTCGACAAAACGGCCGGGGTAGTCGTAATCCTCAAGATCGGGCTTGAACGCGCTCTTGGCGTCCGCCTCCATCAGCAGCTTGGGTTTTTCGAAGTCATAGTCACGGCGGGTCACCCGGCTCGAGCGGGTTTCCACGCGCACGCCGAAGCGTTTGATCACCGGTTTGTCAGCGACCAGGCCGCTGTCTTGCTGATAGGCCGTTGGCGCGAGTTTGGGGAAGGCCGTTTGGTCGTCGCCAAAGGTCAGTACGTGGCCTTGTTCGCTGTGCTGGAAGTGGTAGTGGATACCTTCTTCCTCGCACAAGCGCTGGACGAAGTGCAGGTCGGATTCGTCGTACTGCACACAGTACTCGCGCTCGGGGTAGATCGAGCCGAGTTGGAATTGGTAGGCGTTGGCCTGAATGCCGTGCTCTTGCAGCACTTGGCTGATGATCTTCTCCACCGTCTGGTGCTGGAAGATGCGTTGGTTGGTGCGGTGTGCCAGGTACGCCAGTTGCGGGCGCAAGGTCACGTGGTAGCGGGTCAGGCGCTTGCCGGATTCGCCCTGGGCGACGCGGTAGATCTGCCCGTGAATGCCGTGGCCGGCCTGATCGAACGCGAGAAAGGCGGCCTGATGCAGCAGGCTTTCCAAATCCAGGTCAGGACGTTCGCTGACCAGTTCCAGTTCGAACTCGAAGGGCTGACTGATCGCCTCGCGACCGTTGAATTCGAGAACCTGCAGGTCGTGGCTTACACCTTCGATCGTCAGGCTGAAATGAGTCTGGTTGGCGGGGGCGAACATTCGTTGTTCCTCTCGTTTCGTTCCATGAATCAAACCACTGCGCATTTCTAAACCAGGCTTGGCCTGGCAGCCGTGCCTGTTCGCGATTTTGCGCGATGCCTGTCAGCGTTTGGCGACGCAGGTCTCACTAGAAACGCAGCGGCCAGGACAAGCCTGGCCGAAGCGGTATTACGCGAACTCAGCCAATGCTTAGGCGGAGATCGGGGTACGCCAGTCGTCGGAGCCGGAAGTGCCGGAGACTTCGTGGGTCCAGACGATTTTGCGGTAGGTGAAGTACACGTCTTCGAGGTGGGTGAAGTGAGCCATGCCTGGATCCTGGCAGTTCGGCATACGCGACTGCACGTCAACGATCACGGCATCTTCCAGCTCGATGGTGAAGTAGTGCTCTTGAGTACCGGTGGAGGAAGTGCGGTACCACTCCAGACGGCACTTGGACAGACGCTCACCGGAGGTCAGGGAGTTGAAGATCAGCGGCGAGGATTTGTCGAAGACTTTGGTGATCATCAGCGGCTTGTGAACGCGCTGGCCAGTCGGCTGACCGGACTGCGGATCACGCGGGATGATGACCTGGTGGTTGAAGGCTTGAACCAGGATCTGGTCTTCATGACCTTCCTGGAAGATGTTACCGACGGAATCTTCGGTGAAGGTGCCGGCAGTGATCAGGCCTTGTTTGGTGCCTTCGAGGGACAGATACGCGGGTGTTGGCATGAGTGCTTTCCTTGCCTTGGGTCATGGATCTGCAGTGATCCGGGAACCCTCCCTATAGCGACAAGCATGCCAATTAAATAAAACCCTTATAAATCAGTATCTTGCAATCTTTTAAAGCGCGAACTCAAACCCACTGTGCGCCAGATCACTAAAAGCTGAGCAACTTGTTGCGCAGGGCTGCGCAAGTTTCTGCGCAGCCCGCTCAAAGCCAATGGCGACAAGACATACAGCCTGATCCCCAGAGACTTATCAACAATCCGCTGCGCAACAAGCTGCGCAGCGGGTAGGGCGTCAAGCTCAACTCAAGCCGTACCGTTAGCCCGCCGGCGACGCTGCAACCAGACCACCAGGGCGAACAGCAGGAAGCCAGGAATCCACATCAATTCCTTGGTCCAGCGATCCGTTGGCGCGCGGACCTTGAGAATTTCCTGATCGAACTCCAGACCCGCTTCAGCCGCCGGGCTACCAAAGGTGACGCTGTCGACCAGTACCTTGCCGCCCTCTTCATAGGTCAGCAGGCCGAGCTTCTCCAGGCGCTCTTCACCCGTGGCGCCCTCCGGCACAGGCAGCAGCAGGCTGAATTCTCGGGCATCGCCGACCGCATCCTCACCTTTAATGCGTAAACGCAGCTGGCTGCCATCGGCCACATCGCCCAGGGCCTGGGCCAACTGCGCGGGCGGAATGTCGCGGTAAGGGTCGTGCACGATGTCCATCCAGAAGCCCGGACGGAACAGGGTGAAGGCCACCAGCAGCAGCAGCACATTCTCGTACCAGCGGCTGCGCACCAGGAAGTAACCCTGACTGCCGGCCGCGAAGATCAGCATGGCAACGGTGGCGATGATAAAGATCAGCACCCCATGCCAGAAATCCACGTCGATCAGCAGCAGGTCGGTGTTGAAGATAAACAGGAACGGCAACACCGCTGTGCGCAGGCTGTAGTAGAAGGCCTGAATCCCGGTACTGATCGGGTCGCCCTTGGACACTGCCGCTGCCGCGAACGAAGCCAGGCCTACCGGCGGTGTTACGTCGGCCATGATGCCGAAGTAGAAGACGAACAGGTGCACCGCGATCAGCGGCACGATCAGGCCGTTCTGCTGGCCGAGGGTGACGATCACCGGCACCAGCAGGCTGGATACCACGATGTAGTTGGCCGTGGTTGGCAGGCCCATGCCCAGCACCAGGCTGAAGATCGCCGTCAGCACCAGCATCAGCAGCAGGTTGCCCATCGACAACAGCTCGACCAGATCGGCCAGCACCAGGCCAACCCCGGTTTGCGACACCGCGCCGACGATGATGCCCGCCGCCGCCGTGGCAATACCGATGCCAATCATATTGCGCGCACCGGCAATCAGCCCTTCACGCAGGTCGATCACACCGTCCATAAACGAGCCGTGGGCATGCATGCCATCGGTGCGCAGCCAGGTCAGCAACGGGCGCTGGGTCAGCAGGATGATCACCAGCATCACGCTGCCCCAGAAGGCCGACAGGCCGGGGGACAGACGCTCGATCATCAGGCACCAGACCAGCACCACCACCGGCAGCAGAAAGTGCAGACCGGAGAGCAACACGGCACGGGTTTGCGGCAGTTTGTCGAGCGGCGCGTCAGGGTCTTCAGCCGGCAGCACCGGCACGCTGGCGGCGATTTTCAACAGCCCCAGGTAGACCAGCGCCAGCAGCGCGCCGATACCCGGCAGGGCGTATTCACCCAGCGCCGGCTTGAGCCAGCCAAGGCCGTAATACACCGCCAGCGACAGGCCGCTGATCAGCGCCGCACCAAAGGCGAAGCCGGTCAGGCGGCGCAGCCAGGGCTTTGGCTGATGCCCGCCCACTGGCTGCAGGCCGAGCTTCAGCGCTTCCAGATGGACGATATACAGCAGGGCGATATAGGAAATCGCCGCTGGCAGGAAGGCGTGCTTGATGATCTCGACATAGGGCATGCCGATGTACTCAACCATCAGAAAGGCCGCTGCCCCCATCACCGGCGGCATGATCTGGCCATTGACCGACGACGCCACTTCCACCGCGCCGGCCTTCTCGGCCGAGAAGCCGGTGCGCTTCATCATCGGAATGGTGAAAGTGCCGGTGGTCACCACGTTGGCAATCGACGAGCCGGAGATCAGACCGGTCAGCCCCGACGCCACCACGGCCGCCTTGGCCGGGCCACCGCGGAAGTGGCCGAGCATGCTGAAGGCCAGCTGAATAAAGTAATGCCCCGCGCCCGCACGTTCGAGCAAGGCGCCAAACAGCACGAAGAGAAACACGAAACTGGTGGATACGCCGAGGGCGATGCCGAACACCCCTTCGGTGGTGATCCACTGGTGGTTGGCCATGGCATTGAAGCTGACCCCACGGTGCGCCAGCATCCCCGGCATATACGGCCCGGCCAGGCTGTAGACGAGGAACAGCAGGGCGATGATCGCCAGTGGCGGGCCGAGCACTCGGCGGGTAGCTTCCAGCAGCAACGGGATGCCGATGCACGCGGTCAGCATGTCTGCGGTGGTCAGGCTACCGGGGCGTAAGGCCAACTGCTGGTAGAAGATAAACAGGTAGGCGGCGCTGGCGGCAGCGACCAGACCTAGAGCGATATCCAGCAGCGGCACGCGGTCACGCGGTGACTTGCGAAAAGCCGGGTAGGCGAGAAACGCCAGCAACAGGGCAAACGCCAGGTGGATAGAGCGGGTTTCGGTGTCATTGAATACACCAATGCCGAACACGAACGGCAGCGGCGAGGCGATCCACAGTTGAAACAGCGACCAGAGCAGAGCCAGGCCGGTGATCACCTGCGCCATGGCCCCCAGCGGGGTACGCGCACCGACATCCTGGGCGATCAGTTCTTCGGTGGACAGTTGCTTGTCATGCATGGGTTGAACCTGCATTCGAGAGTACGGAAACGGCAAAACCCGCAGCCTTGCAGCTGCGGGTTTGCTTATCTAGAGACACTAGCCCGTTTGGGCGGGCAGCGTGGGCCGTCTTAAACCTGTTTACGATCTCGCGAGCTAGAGCCATGCAAGGCGCTACGTTAGTAACAGCCTCCGGCTGGTCAAGCAGGCGAGGGAGCCGAGTGTACGAGCTGTACATGAGCATTCCGAGCCTGTTTTCAACGCAGCAGGACCGACGCGCAGCAGATCGTCAGCAGGTTTTTACAGCCAGCCACGCTCTTTGTAGTAACGCACTGCGCCTTCGTGCAGCGGAGCGCTGAGGCCGACTTTGATCATGTCTTCTTCTTTCAGGTCGGCAAATGCAGGGTGCAGGCGCTTGAAGCGATCAATGTTGTCGAATACCGACTTAACCAGCTGGTAAACCACGTCCGGGCTGGCCTTGGCAGAGGTGGAAAGCACCGCTTTGCCGCCGATCGACGGAGTTGGCGCATCGTTGCCCTTGTACACGCCGCCTGGAATATCAGCCTTGGTGTAGTAGCTCTTCGCAGCCAGCAGCTTGTCGATTTCCGCACCGGTCACCGGTACCAGTACCGCGTCGGTGGTGGTGGTGGCTTCCTGGATGGCGCCGTTAGGGTGGCCAACGAAGTAGGTCATCGCGTCGATATTGTTGTCGCCCAGGGCAGAAGCCTGCTCAGCTGGCTTCAACTCGGCCGCCAGGGAGAACGCAGAACGGTCCCAGCCTTTGACCTGCATGATCTCTTCCAGGGTGTCGCGCTGACCGGAACCTGGGTTGCCGATGTTTACGCGCTTGCCTTTGAGGTCATCGAAGCTGGCGATGTTGGCATCACGGCGGGCGAGGATGGTGAACACCTCACTCTGCAGCGAGAACACCGCACGGATGTCCTCCA